>Ga0209655_10000001_pt1 | contig 121212 bp, 90 predicted proteins | sample BogFormECP03_OM2_FD_188236 | JGI IMG/M metagenome (GOLD analysis project Ga0209655, IMG submission 188236) | Bog forest soil microbial communities from Calvert Island, British Columbia, Canada - ECP03_OM2 (SPAdes) (version 2) | ecosystem: Environmental > Aquatic > Freshwater > Wetlands > Bog ...
CTGGGAGGCACGCGCGAGTGATGAGCTCCTTATCGCACATGATGGTCGCGCGTTCGAGGACGTTGCGGAGTTCGCGGATATTGCCCGGCCAGGTGTGGCTCATGAAAATTTCCTGGACTTCGGCGCCGATGCCGCGGACGTGTTTGCCGTGCTTGGCGTTGACGTCGCGCAGGATGTGTTCAACCAGCAAGGGAATGTCGTCTTTGTGCTCGCGGAGTGGCGGGAGATTGATGTGAAAGACGTTCAGGCGGAAATAGAGGTCCTGTCGAAGCTCGCCGGCGGCTACGGCTTTTTCTGGGTCTTTGTTTGTGGCTGCCAAGACGCGCACATCTATGGGCGTTTCGCTTTTGCTTCCCAGCCGGCGGACTTTTCTGTCTTCCAGCACGCGCAGGAGCTTTGCCTGCGTCGGCGCGGGCATCTCGCCGATCTCATCGAGCAGCAGCGTGCCGTTGTCGGCGAGTTCGAAGCAGCCGATGCGGCGTTCGGCTGCGCCGGTGAACGCGCCGCGCTCGTGGCCGAAAATCTCGCTTTCCATCAGGGATTCGGGGATTGCGGAACAGTTGATGGGGACGAACGGGCCCGTCGCGCGTGGCGAAAGTTTGTGGATCGTGCGCGCTACGATTTCTTTGCCGGAGCCGGTTTCGCCGGTGATCAGCACGGAGGCGGAGCTTGGCGCGGCCATCTCGACGATACGCATGACTTCCTGCATCGGCTTTGACGCGCCTACCAGTTCGCCGAGGCGTCCTGCTTCGCGCAATTGCCGCTGGAGCACGACGAGTTGGCGCGCGTCACGCGCCTTGCTCAAAGCGCGGTCCAGCAAGGCGCGCAGCACCGGACCCTTGAGAGGTTTTTCGATGTACCAAAACGCGCCGGACTCGATTGCCGCTACCGCGCGCTCCTCGCTTCCTTTGCCGGTGATGACGACTGCTGGAACATCCAGCAATTCCGGGCCAAGCTGTTTGATCAAGTCCAGGCCGTTCATTCCGGGGAGCTCGACGTCCGCGATGAGCGTGTCCGGCTGATAGCTGGCAAATTTCGCCAGCGCTTCTTCCGCGGTCGCCACGCCGAGCACATCGAAACCCCATCGTTGCAGGAGTTGCTCGTAGCCCTTGCGCGCGTTGTCTTCGTCTTCGACAATCAGCACGCGGTCCTTGCGCTCGAGCGGTTCCATCGCGCGCACTGCGCTTCTGCCCTCATCGCCCATGCGTGTACGCCTCTCTCATGCGGATGCTCTTATTTTCGCAGATTCTGGTGCGGGCTGGATACTTTGACTGTAACAAGCGGACGGTAGGCTTGCCAAGAGGTTGCTGGCAGCACGCAGGCGGTGTGAAATTCTCTGCCAGAACCATCTTGATGGGATTGAAATGCAAAAGCCGGCGCAGCCTCCGTGCTGCGCCGGCTCATCCCTGGCAGTGGTGACCAATTTGTTGACCGCCGGGCACGATGGTCCGGGCGCTGCCTGGCATCTTCGATTGTGACCCTGCAGAGTCGGCGCTTACTCTTTCACTAGATAGAGGGCGCGCCCCAGCTCAAGTTCCAGTTTTGTGCCTTTTGGTAGATTCAGCTCTTGCCCGCGGCCTATCTCCATTAGATAGGCGGTGAGTGCTCCCATGGCGGCGCCCTCGGCGGCTGCTTTTTTGTCTTTGTCTTTTACGCCTTTTACTGCGCCGAGTGCTGCGCCTGTGGCCGCCGCTTGCGCGGCGTCCTGCTGTGAGCTACTTCGTCCCTCGATCAACCCTTCCTGGCCGGGCTTGGTTCGCACATTGTGCTCGCCGGGGACGCTCACAACTTCCGCCACGATGGGCAAGCGTCCAAAGTTGGTGTGAATTTCATCGAAGGTCAGCCAGAGTCTTGCGCGGCCAGTGTTGCCTGCCGCTTCCACGTGGCTCACATGGCCTTCGATTTCCGCGCCCGAGGGCAGGTAGAATCCGCTGCCCGCTTCCAGCGGCTCCAAAGTTTTCACTTTGAATTTCATACGATCCGCGGTGCCCTTCGTGCCCAAATCGTCTTCCAGCGAGACCAGGAATTTTGTTCCCGGCACGACGCCGTAGGTTTCCAGTGGTAATCCGTGGCGTTTGCCGTCCGCGGCCTTTGTTTCCTGCTCCTCGGCCTTGCCGATGTGATCTTCGGAGATGACCGGCTTTTCTCCCGACTGCTGCGGAGGCTGCTCCTGCGAAGTCTGCTGGGCACATGCCAGGCTCGCGATTCCGCTGCCCAGCATTGCTCCCAGGGCCACGATTCCTGACAAAACTCGTTTCCGATTTTTCGACTGCATGATTACCTCTCGAATTCCATCCCGGCGTTCAGAGATGCATGCAGTTCGCCAAACGAGACATTTCTTTGTCCCGGTAAGTGGCTGGAAAAACATACAGTTGAACGCGCTGACGGCGATGCTTGCTGGGAGTTGCTGGGAGAGTGTCAGGGATTTGCGTCACCCCAGTGCCTGCTAATGCCGACACAGCGCTTGCAACCTGCCGTCACGCCTCGAGTTGTTATTTGGAGAGGAACCGCTGCATTCGCCGCAAGACTTGCGCGTACATCGCAGGCGTTACGCGACCGGTTTGCGTATTTTGCTGGCTGGGATGGTAGACGCCAAAGAGACGGCCGTTGCCGCCCGGCAAATCTGCTTCAGCAGCGTGCGCAAAACGAAAGTCGGCTCTCGATGCAATTACGCCGCGCTGCTTCAGAATTTCAAGATATGCGTCCCAGGCGATTTTGCCAAGCGCCAGCACTGCGTGTGGCTTCAAGACATCCATCTCGCGCTCCAGATAGCCTCGGCAATTCAGGATTTCAGAGGGCAACGGTTTATTCGCGGGTGGCGCGCAGCGAATCGTTGCTGCGATGTAGGCGTTGCTCAGGCGCAAGCCATCGTCGCGCCGCGCGGAAGTCGGCTGATTGGCGAAACCAGCTTTATAGAGGGCTGCGAAAAGAAAATCAGCCGACCGATCTCCTGTGAAAACGCGCCCGGTGCGATTCCCGCCGTGCGCTGCGGGCGCCAGCCCCAGAATCAGCAGCTGCGCCTGCGCATCCCCGAACCCCGGCACGGGCTTGCCCCAGTAGGTCCAATCGCGAAAGGCGCGGCGTTTTTCGCGAGCTACTTCTTCTCGATACTCGACCAGCCGCGGGCATTTCCGGCAGGCAACAATTTCTTCATTTAAGGCTGCTAGGAGAACGCTTTTATCAGGCATGGTTGAACGCAGAATTCTTTAAAGAATCTTTCACAAAAGCTTTCGCGCCATCATGCCATTCAGTTCGGCGTAAGGGATAGTGACCTGCGTGAGGGAATCGTAGGAGCCGTGCGCAAGCCAATCTTTCGCGACGCGCTGAAATGCTCCCATTGCTGCGCGCATCGCCGAAGAGCCAGCGCTCACACGCGCCACTCCCAACTTTTCCAGTTCGCCGAGCGACGGACAGCCCTGCGAAGCCAGAATGTTCAGCGGCGCGCCAATCGCTTTCACCAGCCTTTCTATCGTTTCCCGATCGCAAAGGCCAGGCACGAACAAACAATCCGCGCCCGCCTCGCGATACGCTCGCAGCCGCTCGACGGTACGTTCGAAGCGCGTCCCCGCAGGTCCGATGGGCATCAGATAAATGTCCGTGCGCGCGTTAATCACCACCGACACGCCCAGCGCTTCCGAGGTTTCCCGAATCGCACGGATTTTCCTCAGTTGCAGCCCAAGTTCGACGTGCGAGCTCTCATCGTCCCCGGTAATGTCCTCGAAGTTCAGCCCCACAGCGCCAGCGGCGACCATGGCTTTCGTGAACTCACCGATTTCTTCCGGCGTTTTGCCATATCCCGATTCCAGATCCGCAGTAACGGGAACACGCACCGCTTGCGTAATCCGCGCGACAGCGTTCAGCATCTCGCTTCGAGAAATCCGCTGCCCATCGGGATATCCCAGCGAAAATGCGATGGCTGCGCTGCTCGTCGCAATGGCAAGATGCCCCAACTCTTCGAGGATTCGCGCGCTAACCACATCCCACGCATTGGGCAGCGCCAGAATCCGCGGCCCAAAGTGCAACTTCCTCAGCTTCTCAGCCATTGCGGCCTGTGCTTTGATGTCCATTGAACGACCCCATGAGGAACAACCTGCGCCCAGTCTTCGGAAGCTTAGGTTAGATATTCGTTTCCAACATCGAAACATCCAATTTGGCGAGCTATTTCGCCCTCACTGCAAAAGCGCAAGCACCTCGTCATGAATCTTTCCGTTGGTGCTGATCATGTTGCCGCTGTAAATCGAACGCTTTCCGTTTACGTCGGTCGCGCGGCCGCCGGCTTCCTCCACGATAATCCCCAGCGGAGCCAGATCCCAAGCCTTCGAATGCAAATCCAGCGCCGCCTCGATCGAGCCCTCCGCAACCAGCATGTGCTGCCAGAATCCGCCGAGAGAGCGCCCGTGGCGCGCCGCGTCCAGTAGCCTCCGCATCTTCTCGATCCTGTCGCGATTTTTGTTGGGGCCGGTTCCTCCCGTAAACGCCATCCCATCGTTCAATTTTTCCACTTTCGAAACGTGAATTCTTTTCCCGTTCCTCCATGCGCCTTCGCCGCGAAACGCCCACCAGCGCACTCCCAGCGCAGGCGCGCTCGCCATTCCCGCCACGATCTCTCCATCGCGCTCGATACCGAGAAGCGTTCCAAACGTTCCAATCCCGCGCGAAAACTCTTCCGTTCCGTCGATCGGATCGACGATCAAGCGCGCCCGGCCCGTCGTCGCCGGCCCTTTCGCGTTCTCCCCGCCCATCTCTTCGCCAAGAACGTCCATCGCCAGGCCGCTTGCGGCTACCTTGGCACGCGCCATTTCTTCAACGCCGCGGTCCGCCTGCGTCACCGCCGAGCCGTCCTCCTTGCGGTCGATGCGAATCTCATCCGCCCGAAAATAGCGCATCGCGATGGCATCGGCCTCCCGCGCCAGCTCTTCCAACAACGCCCCGTACTCCGCCTGAAAACCCATCGATTCTCCTTAAGCCCGCCTATCGCCGCTTGTATCCTGCCACCGCATTTGACACTATTATTGCCCGACCCTAGCATACAAACGAATGGCCATAAGCGCTCAAGCCGATAGTGGAACCGTCCTCGAACGCATTCTGCGCGCGCGCCGTCTTGAGGTCGATCACCGCAAACGGGTTCTTCCCGAGACCGCGCTGCGCTATGGCGTCAAGGCCGCGACGCCTCTTCGCGATTTTCCTGCCGCGCTCACACGCAACTCTCTGAACATTATCGCTGAACTGAAGCCCGCGTCACCTTCCAAAGGTGTTCTTCGCGATCCATTTCATCCCGTAGAGTTGGCGCAGACTCTGGAAGCCGCAGGCGCCGCCGTCCTCTCCGTTCTCACCGAAGGAGAATTCTTTCGCGGCTCTCTGAAAAATCTCCGGGATGCGCGCAACGCCGTAAAAATCCCGGTGTTTCGCAAGGACTTCATTTTCGATCCGTGGCAAGTCTGGGAAACACGCGCGAACGACGCCGACAGCTTCCTGTTGATTGTCGCCGCCCTCGGCGACGAACTTCTTCGCGATCTCCTTGCCCTCGGCCGCGAGCTGCGCATGGAGCCGCTCGTCGAAGTTCACACTGCCGCCGAGCTCGACCGCGCTCTCGCCGCCCAAGCCCGCATCATCGGCATAAACAATCGCGACTTGAACACTCTCGGCCTCCGCGTTGAGACGTCTTTCGAGCTCGTCGGCCGCATCCCCGATACTTGCATCGCGGTCAGCGAATCCGGCTTGCGCAACCACGACGATCTCACCAAACTTCGCACCGCGGGCTTCGACGCTTTTCTGATCGGCGAAAGTCTCATGCTTTCCCCCGATCCCGCCGCCGCGCTGGGAACATTTCTCGGCCGCTCCGCGCATCCCGTTTAAAACGCCATGATCCTCGTCAAGATTTGCGGCATTACCAACTGGCCGGACGCCAAGGCAGCGTGCGAGGCCGGCGCCAACATGCTCGGCTTCAATTTCTACGAAAAAAGCCTCCGGCGCGTTTCCACGGTCGAAGCCGCCACGATGCGTGCAAGGCTCCCGGGAGAAGTTCAGTCCGTTGGCATCTTCGTAAACGCGAAACCCGCCGACATCATTTCTCTTCACGCGTTTGTGCGCTTCACTGCGGCCCAGCTCCATGGTGACGAAACCCCGTCCGTCGTTTCCGATGTCGCCCGCGTGGTTCCCGTTATCAAAGCGTTTCGCGTCGGCGCGGATTTCCCTGTTTCGACGCTCGACAAATATCTCGATGCCTTTGGATTTTTGCTGGACGGCTCTCGTGCAGGCCAATTTGGTGGCACAGGATCAAACGCCGATTGGAACGTCGCGCGGCGCGTTGCCCCCGCGCACCGTATCATTTTAGCGGGCGGCCTCACGCCGGAAAACGTCGGTGCCGCCATTCGCGCCGTGCGTCCTTATGCCGTTGACGTCGCCGGCGGCGTGGAATCAAAGCCCGGCAAAAAGGACCACGCCAAGGTTCAGGTTTTTATTGAAGAAGTGCGCCGCGCAGAAGAGCAGTTGAACGCGCCGCAAACCGGACAACCCGGGCAGGTAGGACAGACGTTCTTGTCTGTCTCCGATTCCCAGAAGAAGACCCCATGAGCTCGACCCTCCGCTCTGCAACACTCGCTCCCGGACGCTTCGGCCCGTACGGCGGACGCTACGTTCCCGAAACGCTGATGGTGCCGCTGTTTGAGCTGGAGCGCGCTTATGAAGCCGCGAAAACCGACGTGCGCTTCCAGGCCGAATTCGCCGATCTGCTGAAGAATTTCGCGGGACGTCCCACGCCGCTGCAATTCGCTTCGCGCCTCACCTCGCATCTCGGAGGCCCGCGCATCTACATCAAGCGCGAGGATTTGCTTCACACCGGCGCGCACAAAATTAATAACGCCATCGGCCAGGGTTTGCTTGCCGTAAAAATGGGCAAGCCGCGCATCATCGCGGAGACCGGGGCGGGCCAGCATGGCGTTGCTTCCGCAACCGTCGCCGCGCATCTCGGCCTCGAATGTGTCGTTTACATGGGCACGGAAGACATGGTGCGGCAGGCGCTCAACGTTTCGCGCATGCGCATGCTCGGCGCGCAAGTCGTCGGCGTCGATTCCGGCAGCCGCACCCTGAAGGACGCCATCAATGAAGCCATGCGCGATTGGGTCACTAACGTGCGCAACACGCACTATCTGCTCGGGTCAGTCCTCGGCGCGCATCCTTATCCCACGATGGTGCGCGATTTTCAGTCGGTGATCGGCCGCGAAGCCCGCGAACAAATTCTCGCCGCAGAAAAACGCCTCCCCACGCATCTTTTCGCCTGCGTAGGCGGCGGTTCGAACGCCATCGGCCTCTTCCACCAATTTCTGCGCGATCCCTCGGTAAAAATGGTCGGTATTGAAGCCGGCGGCCGCGGCGGCCAACTCGGCGAACACGCCGCGCGCCTCGCCGCGCATCAGGGTTTTACCGGCGCGCGCCCCGGCGTCCTCCAGGGGACCTACACCTACATTTTGCAAACGGAAGACGGCCAAATCGCCACCACACATTCCATCTCCGCCGGCCTCGATTACCCAGCCATCGGCCCCGAACACGCCTGGCTAGCCGACGAAGGCCGTGCCGAATACTCCGCGGTTAGTGATCAAGCGGCACTGGAAGCCGCACGCCTCCTCTCGCGCATCGAAGGCATTATCCCCGCGCTAGAATCCGCTCACGCCGTCGCCGGAATTATCGAGCGCGTCGCTCCTTCCACTTGTAATCGCCCCAAACTCACCGCCGACGACCTCGTCATCCTCAACCTTTCTGGCCGCGGCGACAAAGACATGGACACCTACACCCGCCACTTGAGCTGGCACTCGGAATAGTTCGGACTATTCGAAAGCGATGTGGCGCGGGAAGGCGCATTTCCACAAGTAAAGACACTTTATGGAACGAACTTTCGTGTACCCTGAAGGATCACAGATAATCATTGGTCTATCGACAATGGCAACACGTCCCGGCGATTGCGTGACGCGAGGGTAGGACTGCTCCTGGCTGGGCTTCGATTTGTCATCCAGGTCCGCGCAACCATTCGATGGATTCAACTCGAACGTATAAACCAGACGATACGAATGCACTTCCTCGCCGCAGTCATTGCAGAGGAATTGCGAATGCTGGGCATTGTCTAGTGCAGCCGCGATCAGGGGCGGGTGACCACTGATCACCGTTGCTGACACGACACTTCCGTCGGGTCGGACTTCCAGCCTCACCACGACATCGCCCGTTATCCTAGCCTGACGCGCCAACGGCGGATAGATAGGCGGAGACAGTTTTGTTATTGCAGCTCCTTCGAGGGATTGCTTGTAGCTCTGTTGGCTCTGTGCCCACAACGCGCCAAGCGCGCAGAACGAAACAACCATTCCGGCAAGAGCTATGCTGCGGTAGGAAGGATTTCTCATCCCAGTCACTACACGCCCCCCGTACTAGCTTGTTAAAACTGGACCGCTTTCGAAAAAGCGTTATGGAGTGGGACGGCGGTTGCCCAGCGATGGTTGCACACTGCCGCCTTCGCGTATTTCTGCTAATCTTTCTTTCTCATTTATGGCTGCCGTTGCTCCCAGCTCGACCCGCATCTCCAAACGCTTCGCCGAACTGCGCGAATCCGGCGAACTCGGTATCGTTGCCTACATCACGGCGGGCGACCCCACGTTGGATGCCACGCTGAAGTTTGTTCTCGCGTTGGCCGAAGCCGGTGCCGACGTCATCGAACTTGGCGTCCCCTTCAGTGATCCATTAGCCGACGGCCCCACGATCCAACGTGCCTCCGAACGCGGTTTGAAGTCGCACACCACGCTGGCTCATGTCGTTGCATTAGTTCGGCGCATCCGCGAATTCTCGGAAGTCCCGCTGGTGCTCTTCAGCTACTACAATCCGGTCCTTCAAATGGGCCTGGAAAATTTCGCGAGCGCCGCTGAAAACGCTGGAGCCGACGGCGTTCTGATCACCGATCTCACGCCCGAAGAATCGGAGGAATATCGCTGTGCCCTGGCCGCGCACCATCTCGACACGATTTTCCTCGGCGCTCCGACTTCGACCGACGAACGCCTCGCCAAAATTGCCGCCGTGTCCTCCGGTTTTCTCTATTTGATTTCACGTACCGGTGTAACCGGCGCGAAAGACGCCCTCCCCGACGATCTTCCGGCCCTCCTGCGCCGCGTCCGCAAAGTAACGCATCTACCCATCGCCGTAGGTTTCGGCATCTCGCTCCCCGGCCACGTCTCCGTTCTCGGCGGCCTGGCCGACGCAGCGGTAGTGGGCTCCGCGCTAGTCTCCGAAATCGAGAAAGCCACCGCCACGAATCCGACTCCCGCAACAATCGACACCGCGGCCGCGGCCCTAGCCACTCGCATCCGTTCCCTGAAAGAAGCCGCGCGCCACGGCCTCTCGCGCCGCGAGGTGGCCCCATGACTTCTCGGCCACCACCCAGCGTCCTGTCATTCCGAGCGAAGCGAGGAATCTGCTTTTTCTTTCACGTTGAGGTTCCGCGATGAACCTCTCCGACTGGCGCCGCCGCATCGATGAAATCGACAAACAACTCGTCGAGCTCCTCAACGCGCGGTCGCGCTGCGCCCTCGAAATCGGCAAGCTCAAACAAGCTGCCAATATCCCGCTCTATCAACCTGACCGCGAAAACGAAGTCCTCGCCAACGCCGAGCGCACCAATCCCGGCCCGCTCTCGGACGCTGCCATTCGCCGTCTCTTCGAGCGCATCATTGACGAAGCCCGCGCCGCCGAACGCGACGCCATGCACCCAGGCGGCAAGCATCTCAAAAGTGACAATGGCGGGAATGAATGACCGGCCTCCTCGGTCTTGCAAGGTTGGTTGGTGCCCGAAACATCGCGATCTCCAATTTGCTGCAATCGTGAATTTCTCCGCATTCAGCGGAATAACGAAAGGGAATCAGGACTACTCATGGTCATCGTAATGCAAGAAGGCGCCACCGACACCCAAATCCAGCACGTCATCGATCGCCTGATCGGCAGCGGCTTTAACGTCCACCGCTCCACCGGCGAATCGCACACTGTCCTCGGCGCCGTAGGCGTCCATCGCGATTTCGACCATCGCGACTTCGAACTTCTCGAAGGCGTGCGCGAAGTCATGCGCATCACGCAACCCTTCAAGCTGGCCAGCCGCCAGTTCAAACCCGAAGGCACGATTGTTGATTTAGGACGCGGCGTAAAAATCGGCGGCAACGAAGTGGTCGTAGCCGCGGGCCCGTGCTCCGTCGAATCCCGCGAGCAAATTTTCTCGGTCTCCGAAAGCGTCGCGAAAGCCGGCGCAAAAATCCTTCGCGCGGGCGCTTTCAAGCCGCGCACATCTCCATACGCCTTTCAAGGCATGGGCGAACCCGGCCTCAAGCTCATGCGCGAAGCAGCCGACAAGTTCGACCTCTTTACCGTCAGCGAGGTGATGGACGCCTCGCAAATCCAGATGATGTTGCAATATGTAGACGTCTTCCAGGTAGGCGCTCGCAACATGCAAAACTACTTTCTCCTTCGCGCCCTCGGCGAAGTCCGAAAGCCAGTTCTCCTCAAGCGCGGCATGTCCGCCACCATGGAGGAACTCCTGATGAGTGCCGAATACATCCTCGCCGGCGGCAACTACAACGTAATCCTCTGCGAACGCGGCATCCGGACGTTCGAGACCTACACGCGTAACACGCTCGACATCGCCGCCATCCCGGTCATCAAGAAACTTTCCCACTTGCCGATGCTGGCCGACCCATCCCACGGCACGGGCCGCCGCGACAAGGTCCCGGCGATGGCCCGAGCCGCAGTAGCCGCAGGCGCCGACGGCCTCTTGATCGAAGTCCACAACGACCCAGACCACGCCCTCTCCGACGGCGCGCAATCCCTCGACCCGGAAGCCTTCACGCAACTCATGGCCGAGCTCCGCATCATCGCTCCAGCCATCGGCCGCCGCATGGCGTAATGCATGAACCCCAGCGCAAAGATAAAATTGTCATTCCGAGCGAAGCGAGGAATCTGCTTTGGCAAGTAAACCTGCGACCATCGCTGCCCTAACGTCCGTTCAAGGTCTCTCTGCGCCACCTCTGCGCACTCCGCGCCTCCGTGTTATCTTTTCTTTTTCTTTTTCTCTTTCTTGTCTCTTTCCTTTAACTTTGAATCGTCGACTGTCGACTGTCGACCTCTTCCCATGCCTCACTTAATCAACCGTGTCACCATCCTCGGCACCGGCCTAATCGGCGGCTCTTTTGCCCTGGCCCTCCGCAAATATACCGCCGACATTCACATCACCGGATGGGACCGTGCCGAAGTCGTGCGTGAAGCGCAATCTCGCAGTGCCCTCGATGTCGCCTTCTCAGACGAACTTGCCCCAGCGCTGGCCAACGCCGACCTCATCTACATCGCGCTCCCTATCGGCGCCACTCTCGATCTCCTCCCGGAAATCGTGAGCCTTGCTCCAGGAAATGCCCTCATCACCGACGCCTGCAGCACCAAAGTCCGCATCACTGATTCCGCCGCCGGACTTTTCGCTGAAGATTCCACCAAACTCTTCCTCGGCGGCCATCCCATGGCAGGCAAAGAACAGTCCGGCATCACGCAAGCCGACGCCGACCTCTTCCGCAACAACACCTACGCTCTAATCGGCGCTTCCAGCGACAACCACGACCCGCGCGTCTCCGCCTTCACAAAAATCCTCGAAAAAATCGGCGCCCGCCCACTCTGGCTGGGCGCAACGCAACACGACTACGCTGTAGGCCTCGCCTCGCATCTCCCGCAACTCGCCGCCGTAGCCCTCGGCTCCTTCCTCTACGATCATCTCGACGAAAACGGCCTCCCCATCACGCTGGCAGGCCCCGGCCTCCGCGATTCCCTCCGCCTGGCTGGCAGCCCCTACTCCACCTGGCGCGACATCGTCCTAACCAACAAAGAAGTCCTTTCCGCCTCCCTCGACCTCTTCGCACGACGCCTCGACGACCTTCGCGAACGCCTCGCCTCCCGCGACCTCGAAGCCGACTTCGACGCCGCCAACGAACTCTACAAACTCCTCCGCTCCTTGTAGGGGCGGGGCTTGCCCCGCCTGCTTTTGTGTCTCGCAGACTGCCCTCATCGGTGTCCTCGAGTTTTGCTTACCACGCCCCTTCCTTCCTCCCCAGCCACCAGACCAGCCCGATCGACACCGTCTGCTGTTCCTTGCTCAGCACGCCATTCGCACTCGTGAAAAAGGAAGGCCTGTTCGAGAAATCCCGCCGCCACTCGTACCGCATCAAGAACCCATCATAAAGTTTGTAATCAAACGTAGCGGTAGTCTCCTTCAAAGCCTGAGTAATCCCGCTGAAAAGCCCCCCACGATCCGAGAGATATTCCGTCCGCCCACCCACCGAAAATCTCGGCGAGAACTGGTACTTCACGTAAGCCGCTCCACCAATCACATGCGAAGGCGCCGACGACTCTCCCGGCGCGGTCGTAGCCCACTCTCGCTCGATTACGTAATCGCCTTCCAGCGCAAACGTCAGCTTCGGCGTCGCCTGCCAGCTCACGTACGAGTCAAAGATGTGCAGCTTGCCGTTCGGCGCCGGCGTAATCGCCTGAAACGTCAGCCCAGGCTGCACGGGTACCGGCCCGCTCGACGCGACCTCAAGCCTGTCCGGATGCTCCTGTCCGATGTAATAGTTCACGTTCCACGTTATATTTTTATTCGGCGTGGCCGTAAATCCGAACAGCTCATCCTTATAACCGTTGGTCGCTTCCACCTGGTTTGTCCCGTTCACCACCCAGTAGTTCAACGTCAGCTTATCGTTGACCTTGTACGCCGCGCGCACCCCCATGTGATAAAACGGCAGAAAATCAAACCAGTAAGCCCGCGAATAATTGATCTGGTCTTTCGTATAATTTCCCTCGATCCCGATCGAACTCCCAAATTTCCCTATGTCGATCGTTAACCCGTTCCCAATCGGTGCCACATACGTCCCATAAGCCTGAAAAATGTTCCGATAAATATCCGGCCGAGGCTCGTTCGCCGGATTGCCCTGCAGCGTGTCCGTCGCCTGTCCGAATTGCAGATCGAGACGCACTCCAAACGGGCTCCCACCGGACACATCGGGCGCTCTCTCGAAAACTACGTCCGCCTGATTCAAGTTGATGTTGTTGCTCAAAACGTCGTAAGCCCGCAGCGCGTTCACCCTGCCAACCGGGTTGTTGAAGTTGTATTCGTAATATTCGTCCAGCAGGAAATTCAGCGTCGCTCCATGCAGAAACCCAAGACTCCCCTGCTCGTCTGCGTTCGCTTGCACTTTGGGCGCGTCGGCGGCACCGCCCTGCGCGGGCGCGAGGGATGCCGAACTGGTCGCAATCTCCGCAGGGGCACCGGGAGCGCCTACAGGCTGTACCTGAGCCGCAGGGACCCCAGCAGGTGCGTCGCCAGCCACGAGATTTTTTCTCCCAGTATCCACGCCCGAACCGGGCTTCTGTTCCTTCAGCTGGCTTTCCAAATCCGCTACGCGCGTCAACAAGCCCTGCACCACCGCCCGTAATTCCTTAACTTCTGCAGCCGACGCCGGCGCGGTTTGATCCTTCTCCTGCGCCCAGGCCGGGGCACACCATGCCATCAGCGCAAGGAGCATCCCAAGTGCGCAGCGCAGGGGACCGCGAGGAATCAAGGAATTTTCAACCGCAGCAACATGAATCGGAGTTTTGCAGAGCAGTGTGAAACCGCTGTGAAAGTTCTGGCGGGCCATCGGAGGCTTCTTTCCCGGCTGGCCGTTGTCACAGCCAACCGCATCATAGCCCACGAGTTTTAGCACGATTTACAACTCTTGTAGGGACGCATTACGCCACGCCCGTTTCAGCAATACCCGCTACTTTTTTGCTTTCGCTCGGATTGTGAATTGGAACCAGTTAGAGGCAGCCTCGGTGTCGATCAGATTTCCCGGAGACCAAACAATTCTGGCGCTGTAGACGCCGGGCGTCTTCAAATCAGCGTAGGAATTCACCGAGAGAACCCTGCTCCACGACTCACCAGGGATTACTATGACAATCTGGTCCGAGACGCAGATCGGAAGACTATCGATTGGGTCGGGGGGTAAAATCAGCTCGCCATCTTTTCGTACCGGCCTCGCCGGCTCCGATACGGGTACGGGAGCACCTCGCTCGTTCCTGACTTCGACCGATATCGAATACCCCCCGCAGGTATGAAAACTTATCCTGCCCTGGCCACGGTTCGAGATCGTCAGCGTGGCATTAACGCTTTCCCCCAAATCGTAGCCATCGGCGCTCGGCTTTGCAGTCGCAATGATTGGAGACTTCTGTCCGCCTGCGATGGCTGCCGTTGCAACGCCAGTTAACAAAATTGCTGCCGGGTACCTTCTGTAACGGGCCCAGAACTTTTTGGTGTTCATGATCATGATAAAGTCCACAGCCCGACACCCTCGTAGTTAGAGGCTCATTCAGTAAAGAGACCCCTCCATCTGCCCGTAAATCACCTTTATTTTAAATCCATCTTTTGCGTCAGGGGCAAATCCGCCGACGATCCCCCCACCATAAGCGTATAGCTCCCCGGCGCCAATTTCCACCCATCCGCCGCCTCGTCAAAAATCGACAGGTATTTTGGAATCAACGTCACGCTCACTTCCTTGCTCTCCCCCGCTTTCAGCCACACCTTGCTCCAACCCACCAACCGCTTCGGCGGCTCACCCAATCCCTCCGGCAGCGACACATAGACTTCCGCAATCTCCGCCCCCTCGCGCGTCCCGGTATTTTTCACCGTAAAAGTCACCGCCCGCTCTTTTCCAGTCGTCACTTTCAAGCCGGAATAACTGAACTTCGTATACGACAGCCCATACCCGAACGGAAACAACACCGCCTTCTTTTCCGCGTCGTACCACTTGTACCCGACCTTTAATCCCTCGTCGTACTTCACGCTAAACGTCGCCTTAGCCTCTCCCGTCTTCATCACTGCCGCTTCGCCCGTCTGTCCCGGCCCTGGCTTTATCAAGTTCGGATGCGGCAGGTCCGCCTCGCTTTTCGGAAACGTCATCGGCAGCTTTCCGCTCGGATTCACGTCGCCCGCCAAAATGTTCGCGACAGCGGCCGCACCCTTGCTCCCCGCGTACCAGGCCTCCAATACCGCTCCCACCTTGTCCAACCACGGCATCGTCACCGCCGTCCCCGTCTCCAGCACCACCACCGTCTTCGGATTCGCCGCCGCTACCGCCGCGATCAAATCATCCTGCTTCACAGGCAACGACAAATTCTCCAGGTCCATTCCTTCGCTTTCCCACTGGTACACAAACACGATGGCGATGTCTGATCTCTTCGCCAACGCCGCCGCCGATTCAAGATTCGCGCCCGAATCAAATTCCACCTTCGCTCCCGGAAACTTGTTCTCCAGCACGCCTATGGGTGACGGCGGAAACCACACCTGCGCCATCCATCCAGCCGACGCCCTCCCCGGCGCATCCACCTGCGCCGATCCGCTCCCCGACATCATCCCTTCATTCGCATGCGGCCCAATCACCGCAATCGACTTCACCGCCGCGCTCCGCAAAGGCAGCAGCCCGTTCGCATTCTTCAGCAGCACCGCGCTGCCTTCTTCAACCCTTCGCGCCGCCGCGAGATTTGCCTCCACATCCGGCACTCCCTTCTGCATCGGGTGATCCACAAGCCCGCAAGCAAACTCCGTCCGCAGCACGCGCCGTACATGTTCATCCAGTTCCGCCTGCGGAACTTTCCCTGCTTCCACCGCTTCCTTCAGCTTCGCTCCAAAAAATTCATCCAGCGGCTCCTCATTGTCCAAACCCGCCGCCGACGCTTTGATCGTGCTGTGCGTCCCGCCCCAATCCGAAACCACGAATCCCTTGAATCCCCACTCCTTCTTCAAAACATCCGTCAGCAAATATTTGTTCTCGCAGGCAAAATCCCCGTTCACCGCGTTGTACGAGCACATCACCGCGCCTGGGTCCGCGATCCCCACGCCAATCTCAAACGCCAGCAAATCGCTTTCACGCATCGCACGCTTGCCGATGATGGAGTCCACCTCGTTCCGCCCGCTCTCCTGATCGTTCACCGCATAATGCTTGATGTCCCCAATCACGTTCTGCGCCTGCTCGCACTTCATCAAATTGCCCACCAGTGTTCCCGCCAGCACTGGATCCTCGCCCATGTACTCAAACGTTCTGCCGTTCCTCGGTTCTCGCGTAACATTTACGCCGCCGCCCAAGGTCATGTTGTATCCCTGCGCCCGCAACTCCTTGCCAATCACCGTCCCAAACGCGCACGCCGCGTCCGGATCCCAACTCGCCGCCGCTCCCAGATTCGACGGCATCGCCGTCGAGTACCGCCCATTTTCCGCGCTGCTCCTGATGCCATAAGCCGCGTCGCTCATCTGAATAAACGGAATCCCCAGCCGCGGCACCCCCAGCACAAATCCCGCCCCGCCATTTCCCAATTCCGGCTCTGGATGCGACACCTCACGCGGCCACCCCGGCATCCCCATCCCGTGCAGCAAATCAATCTTCTCGTCGAGCGTCATCTCTTTCAGAACCATCTCCGCCCGCTCGTCCGGCGAAAGCGAGGCATTCATCCACGGATGGTTCCTATCTTCCTTCACCGGCTGTCCATGCATGCGGTGCTGCGCAAACACTCCCGCTCCAAATCCCAAACACAGCACAACCGCCGCGACCACGCCAAACACCCCGACTCGCGCAGCAAAACCCTGCCGCCCACTTCGCATTCCCTCAATTTTCATTGTGACCTTTCCTCGACAAGTTGAACCGCACCCCAACGCATCCAACAAATGCCTCTATAATATCGATATTTTTGATTATTGCCAGACCAAACCGCTCACTGCCTTCCCGGTAGGGGCGCGGCACGCCGTGCCCGTCCTACCGCGCCACTCAATAACAGGGTAAACAAGTCCGCCTCTACGCTTGCGAAGGACTTAGCCATCTGCACACGCAATTCGCTTGACAAAAATGTAAAGTAGTGTATAGTGGAGGCAGGTAACGTTGTAACACCATTGTGTAGCGCCAGCATTCCTGCTGGCGTTTTTTGCTTTCTAAGGAGAGTTCTAAGTCATTTAGAATGAACACTTGTAAAAGTGTATCAAAACAAAAGACTTTATCTCCCTTTAGAATCAACACTTATGAAAAAATATGGGGAGGGGGGCCCCCATCCCAGCTAGAACAGCCCGTCAGTAGCGCCACGGCGAACACTTGCTTTTTCCGCCGTAAACCACAAAACTAGCTCCTCATTTACAACGATGGATAAAAGCATCACCGCTCACGGCACCGGCTTCAGTAGCACAGGCTTCAGCCTGTGCGCCTTCCCACAACCCCACCATGGCGTGTGCCATGGATAAGCGCATCACAAGCGCCGACAGTGCCCTCGCGAACCTGACCGACAGCGCCACCATCCTGATGGGCGGCTTCGGTCTCTGCGGCATCCCGGAGAACCTGATCGCTGCGGTCTGCCGCAAAGGCACCAAAGATCTCACCATCGTCAGCAACAACGCCGGCGTAGACGACTTCGGCATCGGCATTCTCCTCCAAAACCGCCAGGTCAAGAAAATGGTCTCCAGCTACGTTGGTGAGAACAAACTCTTTGAGCGGCTTGTCTTGAGCGGTGAGCTGCAGGTCGAGCTGAACCCGCAGGGCACGTTGGCCGAACGTCTGAGAGCCGGCGGCGCAGGCATCCCAGCGTTCTATACCCCAACGGGTGTCGGCACAATGGTTGCCGAAGGCAAGGAAACCCGCGATTTCGACGGCCGCCAATACGTCCTCGAACGCGCCCTCCGCGGCAATTTTGCCTTCCTGAAAGCCTGGAAAGGTGACCGCTGGGGCAACCTCATTTACCGAAAGACCGCCCGCAACTTCAATCCGATGATGGCCACAGCCGCCGACCACGTAATCGCCGAAGTCGAAGAACTACTCGACCTCGGCCAACTACCGCCAGACCAGGTCCACACCCCCGGCATCTTCGTCAACGCAATCTTGCAAGGCCCAAGCTACGAAAAACGCATCGAGCGCCGCACCGTGAGAAAATCATGAGCGCACAAATCATTCCCGTTTTCAGCGCAAAGGGCCACCCCGCGGCGGACACTCTCCCTGGTGGTTGACCGTCTGCTGCTGCATCTACTTCGCCATTCTTTGCAGGAGCTACTTTATTTTCGTTCCGATTTTCGCGGAGCTGTTCAAAGGACTCGCCGTCGACCTGCCGTTTCCGACAAACCTGTTGATGGCAACGTACCGGTGGTCCCTCCCGCTTTTTTATCTCTTTGCTTCAGGAGTCGCGGTCATAAAGCAATTTGTGCCTATGCGGGGCGTGCGCTCGTGGCTCGCTAATATCACGCTGATTTTTGCGGGGATTCTGATGCTGCCCTTGGTCGTGCTTTGTATGTATTTGCCTTTGTTTGTTTTAACCTACAAGCTTAGCCAGATGCACTAACGGCGGAGGCTTTGGCCCATTCTTACAGACGAACAAAAACGGGAACGAATTGCGCGGCGGATTGCTTTAGAGCTGCGCGACGGCTACTACGTCAACTTGGGAATCGGCGTGCCCACGCTTGTCGCGAATTACGTACCTAAAGGCATGGAGGTCGTTTTGCAATCCGAGAACGGAATGCTCGGCGTGGGGCCGTATCCTACCGAGGCGGAAGTCGATCCCGATTTAATCAACGCGGGAAAAGAAACCGTCACCGAGCTTCCCGGCACGGCGTATTTTTCTTCTGCGGATTCTTTCGCCATGATTCGCGGCGGCCACGTGGACCTCACCGTCCTCGGCGCGCTTCAGGTGGATGAAAAGGGAACGCTCGCCAATTGGGCCATTCCCGGCAAAATGCTGAAAGGCATGGGCGGCGCGATGGACCTCGTCGCCGGCGCCAAGCGCGTCTTCATCGCCATGGAACATGCCACGCGCGACAACAAACCAAAAATCCTGAAAAAGTGTACCCTCCCGCTCACCGGCGTCGAGGTGGTAGATCACATCGTCACGGAACTAGCCTTCATCGACGTCATGCCCGAAGGCCTGGTCCTGCGCGAACTGGCTCCAGACGCCACCCTCGAACAAGTCCAATCGCTAACCGAACCAAAGTTGTTGCTGCCACCGGAAGGCCCCAAGCCAATGCCCGTCTGAGCGCACTCTTCTCTGCGAACTCTGTGTAACTCCGAAAGGCTTTTCTTAAGACAGCTCGAACTGCTGAGGTTGCCCGTGCTGCAATCCACACACGGGCGCGTCAAGTTCTCCGCACGCTCCGCCTGCGCCGTCTAAGAAGCCGCGCATTTTCAATAAGTTTGAGACGGCATCCTCCGTGCCTCACCTTCTCCACGGGGGATCCGATGACACTTTGCAAATCTGCTAGGCCGCAGCGAACTCTATGCAACTCCGAAGGGTCTGTAGGGTCATCCTTCTGAGGATGACCGCTTTGTCTTATGTAGGACTCGAACCACTGAGGTTGCGCGCGGTGCCGAACGAGTAGTGAAGCGCCGAGAAAATACAGAAAAAAGTCACGAGGTAAACGAGCAGGTGGATGATTTTCGCGAGATGGAAATCAGGGTAAGCAGCGGAGAGTACAACCGTAAAGACCAGGATGATCTGCACCGCGGTTGTGAACTTCCCGAAAATGCTGGGCGGAAAAGGCCGGTAGCCGGAAATAAGCAGAATCACGACTGCCACAATCAGAATTAAGATGTCGCGGCTGAACACGATAATCGTCAGCCACCACGCAATCTGCTTCTTGAACGCCAGAATGATGAACGAGGAAGAAAGCAGCAGTTTATCCGCGATGGGATCGAGATAAGCGCCGAGAGCCGAGCGCTGATTGAGGCTGCGCGCAAGCAGTCCATCAATGCCATCGGAAAGACCCGAGATAACAAGAACCAGCAAAGCCCACTTATACCGCTCGTAAGAAATGAGAATCAGAAAGAACGGCAGAAAGCCGAGCCGTAAAAGCGTAATTTGATTGGGAACCGTCCAGATGCGGCCTTTCACGATAATTGAGGATAACGCAGTTCCGGCAGCCCTTGTTATTCAATTGTTATTCAATTGTCATGCAATTTGCGTGCTGCAGGATGGGTTATGCGAATTGCGCGAGATAGTCGGTCAACGGCCGCCCGATTTTCCGCGCGAAGAGCTCGTTCATCGAAGGGATAGACCCAGTCGGCTCATCGAGCGAGACGCGCTCCACTCGATTCATCGGAAAAAACACGGTCGGCAGGCCCATACGTTCGCCGTCCGGCTCGTTGAGTTGCCGTATGAAATGATCGAACGAGTTCAAATCGATCCCGCGAATCGTAATCCCCGAAGGATTGATATCCAGCAACTCGCCCCAGACCTTCTCCTTGGGCGTGTGCAAACTTACAACGACGATGGAATGTGGATCCACGGATTCCTCTTGTTCTCCAACTAGAGTAGCGTACTTTTTCCCGCTGACGGCGGGCGGTTGCGCTTCTCGTCACTGCAAAGGGTCGCGGTAATGCACAATCATGAGCACGAAGCTCGCAATCACGACCAGTCCCGCGAACAATCCCAGGGCATAGGCTCTATTCCGCTCGCTGCCGTTCAGCGGCTGCCGGTCGGCAAATATCTTTCCCAGCAGGAATCCGGCCGCCAATCCGCCGCCGTGTGCGAAATTGTCCATGGACATGAATCCAGAAAATCCCATGACGAACAGAATGACAACCGAGGTGATCAATCTCGACCGCAGTGCCAGCATGTACGAGCCGCCGCGCTTCGTCGTGACCGCCAGCATGACTCCCACCAGTCCAAGTATGGCGCCGCTGGCTCCCAGTGAGAAATGCCCGGTATATGCGCTCAACAAAAACCCAAACGCTCCCGTGACCACATAGATGAAAAGATATTTCGCGGAGCCATACAATTCCTCGAGCGCCGGTCCGAACTGCATCAGCGCCATCATGTTGAAGCCGATGTGAATCAAGCCGCCGTGCAAAAACATGGCGGTAACCACTCTCCACCACTCATGTGTCGCGATGAGATACGGAAAGGGAATGCTCATTCCCAGCCGTATCTGCCCAATCCCGCTCAGGCCCCACAGAATCGTCAGCCCGCCTCCGCCTCCAGCCGCCGCAAGTGCCATCCAACTCACCGCAAACATCAAAATGTTAGCGATCAGCAGCGCTGTGGTGGCTGGAGCTTCTTGATCGCCGAAGAGTCCTGAAAATTTCTTGCCCAAAGCCGCGAGAGAAAAGCGCAAGTTGGTTCCGCATTCGTGGCACTTCGTCGCGCTGATGCCGACCAGCGCTCCGCAGGCAGGGCATATCTGCGGCCGCGGTCCCTGGTCGACTCCTCCGCCTCCACGAAAGCCCACCAGTCCTCGCAGCGTGCTCTTCCAGCGTTCCAATCGCCGCTGCCACTCATAAGAAAGCGCCAATACTCCTCCTTGCGACCCGCGTACCGCGTTCCTATAATACAGAATGCGCAGCTTTTTGCCGCGTACGGGAGCGGAGGACATCGCCATGAGCAGTTTTGAAGATTTCGGCCGCCACATCGACAAGGAGGTTTCGCGCTTGAAGAACATCAATAATTTTGAGGATTTTGGAAAGCGTGTTGACGAAGAACTGAAACGCGTGAAAACTTTTGTGAAGGATGACGTCGCGCCCGAGACGGAAAAGCGCACCTCGCAGTTTTTGCGCGAAGTTTCGGAGAAAATCGCGGAGGCCGCCGCGTGGATCGAAGCGCGCAACGCCGCCCGCACCGAAAAGGAATCGCAGAAAACGCCGTCGCAATCCTGATTATCCTTATGCGAGCCAGCTTGTGACGGATCTCCAGTCCGCACGCCGCGCGTGCCTGCTCTTTCTGCTGAACGTTGTCTCCCTGCTGTTGCTCGCTGGATGTGGCGCGCGCCGCGTTACGGCTCCGTCACAACCTTCGTCCACTCCTGATTCGACCGTCGAGTCCACCAAGCGTGACACCGACGTGTCGCCAACTCCAGCCCCCGCAACTCCGACTCCGGCGCCTGCGCCAAAGCGCGGGAAAACGCCGCCAATTCCTCCGCCTGCCGGCTACACCGAAGAAGGGAACGCATCGTGGTATGGCGTGCCATTCAACGGGCGGCGCGCATCCAACGGCGAAATTTATGACATGTATAAATTGACCGCGGCGCATCGCACGCTGCCGTTTGAGACGATGGTGCGCGTAACGAATCTCAACAATGGAAAATCTACGACCGTGCGGATTACGGACCGCGGACCATTTGTCGAGAATCGCATCATTGATCTTTCGCTTGCAGCGGCGCGCGAGATTGAGTCTGTCGGGCCAGGAGTTGTGCCGGTGCGCGTGGAAGTGATTACGCAGGGCGTCGATCCGACGGTTGGATATTTTACCGTGCAGGTCGGCGCGTTTCGCGATCAGGGAAATGCGCAGAGATTGCGCGACCGTTTGAATCTTTCGTATTCGCCGATTTTTATACAGCAGTATGATTCGCCGGACGGGTTGTTTTACCGCGTGCGGGTGGGGAAGATTTCGGGCGAGGATGCGGCGCGCCAGTTGGGCGAGCAACTTCGGGCGCGCGAGGGATTTACCCCGTTTGTTGTGCGGCTGGATGAGCAGTAGAGATCGTGCCGGCTGAAAAAAGCTGGTAGGGCAAGACGGGCACGGCGACCCGTGCCCCTACGTGATTGCGGGGTGATTGCTATGTCCGCTGACTGTTTGTTTTGTAAGATTGCTGCTAAGAAAATTCCTTCGAAGGTCGTTTACGAGGATGATGACCTGTTTGCGTTTGAGGACATTAGTCCTCAGGCGCCCACTCACATTTTGCTCGTCCCGCGAAAACATTTTGTTTCGCTGGACGATGCCGCGCCGGAAGACCAGGCCGTGATCGGCAAACTGCATCTGGTTGCCGCGCAACTAGCGCGCGAGCGCAATCTTTTGGACGGCTATCGCACTGTTTTCAACAACGGAACCGGAGCCGGTCAGTCCGTGTTTCATCTCCATTTGCATTTGCTTGGCGGGCGGCAGTTTCGTTGGCCGCCGGGATAATGCGGAAGCTGGATCGCGGCTCGGTGAGGAGATTCGTGTGAGAACGGCAAAGAGCACAGGCGGGAGTGCCTGTGCTACTCAAATCAGTTCGACGAATTCGCCTGCCCTGGTTTTTTCCGGAAGTAAATCCACGATTCCCCGATCCATTGTCGCCAGCTTTCCTTTTTTATGGATTGCCAGCCCTAACAAATAGGCACCGGTGACTTGTTGATGACCAGTCAAACGGGTAGGCACGCCTTCTAACGCCTGCATCAAGCTGATGTCGTCTGCCCAGAACTGGTGTGAAGCATGGGCTACGTTTGATTCCAAGACTGACAGAGAATCGCTGGGGCTCAGGGCGTCTGGAGAAAAACCAGGATTCGAGGAGAGACGCACAAAAGCGGCCTGCGTGAAAGGACATGTTGCCCACGCCTCATTTTGATGGCGCGAAAGCCATTCCTGGACCTTCCCATGGGCGAGATGGCGCGGCCAGGCCATCGCGATGAGAACGTTGACGTCGAGCAGGAAACCGGCTTTCACTCCATTTCGTCCAAAAGCCTTTTCACGTCTTCGCTACTCACCGTTGGCGAGTCGGGAGGCAAATCCACAACGTGAAAGCCGTTGACGATGCGGGTGCGCAATGGAGCGTGAAGTCCCCGGCGTACGAGGTCTGATACGGCTTTGCCGATAGACACATCTCGGCTCTTAGCGTATGCCTTTACTTCCCCAAGGACATCATCGTCCAGCGAAAGTGTGGTTCTCATGTAACTATGATGCTACAACACGAATGTGATGTCAATCAGCCACATCTGCATCATTTCTAATTTTGTGATGTTGCTTTTGTTGCTGGAGCTACGATTATTATTCATAGCGGAGGGCGATCATGGGATCGACTTTTGTGGCGCGGCGGGCTGGGATCCAGCAGGCGAAGCAGGCCACCACCAGGACGATTGCGGTTGTGCCGAGAAATGTGGCTGGGTCTGTGGGCTTGACGCCGTAGAGCTGGCTGGCAATTACCTGGGCCAAGGCAAAAGCGCCTGCGGCGCCTAAGACCACGCCGATGGCGACGGGGATGAGGCCTTGGCGGATGACCATGCGGAGAACGTTTGCGGGGGAGGCTCCTAGCGCCATACGGATGCCGATTTCCTGGATGCGGCGGGCGACGGAGTAGGAGATGACGCCGTAAACGCCGACCAGGGCTAGTGCGAAACCGATTCCGGCAAAAACTAACAGCAAGATGCTGCGCAGGCGTTCGTCGCCGATGGATTCAGAAATTTTTCTGGACATGGTCATGACGTGCGTTACCGGTTGATCGGGATAGGCGGCCCAAATTTGACGGGAGATCGTGGCGGCGAGCGCATCGGGATCGGTGAGCGTGCGAACCATCACGTGGATTGAGCCGTTGCCGCCTTGTAGAAGCGGGAGGAAGTAGGTTGGGGAGGGATTGGCGCGAACGCGAACTTCGCGCGCGTCGGCGACTACCCCGATGACTTCACTCCAGACGGGCTTTCCTTTTTCGTCCTTGGACGTGCTAATGCGTTTTCCGAGGGCATCGAGAGTGCCCCAGTATTCGCGCGCCATCGCTTCGTTCACAACGACTACAGGTTGTGCTTCGCCGGCGTCGCGGTCGGTGAATTCTCTTCCGCGGACGAGCGAGATTCCCAGGATTTGGAAGTAAGAAGGAAAGATGTAGCGGGCGCCGGCATGGCGTTCTTCTTTGGAAGTGGAAGGGATTGCGCCGTCGACTTGCAATCCGCTGTGCATCATGGTCATTCCCATGAGGACGCCATGATCGGAAGCGGTGACGGCGGCGACTCCAGGCACCTGCCGAATTTTTTCCACGATCTCCTTGAAATGCGCGGATTGCTTTTTGGCGAAGGCCGCGAAATCTGCCTGATTGTCGGGAAACTGAGACTGCTGGGGCAGGTCGAACGAAAGCAAGTGATCGGTGCGGAAGCCGGGATTTTGATGAAGTAGGCGAGAGACCGTGAGAGTCATCAGCGCGGAGCCAACCAGGAGGATGAACGCGAGAGCAACTTCGACGGTGACGAGAGTCTCGCCGAGGCGGGACTGGCGCGCGGAACGCGCTCCGCCGAGGCTTGTGCCGGCGCCTTCCTTGAGGGCTTCGTTCGGATCCATGCGTGCGGCGCGGCGAGCCGGAACGAGGCCAAAGAGAATTCCAGCGACGAGCGAGGTGAGCAGAGAGAACCACAGAAGAGTGGAGTCGATGGAAATTTCGCTTAATCGCGGAGTGTCGGCGGGCGCGATGGCGCGGAAGAGATCGATGCCTTGTGCCGCCAATATGACTCCCAATACGCCGCCGACGAGCGCAAGCAGGCAACTCTCGACCAGGCCCTGGCGGAGGAGGCGTCCCGGCGACGCGCCCAGCGCGGCTCGCAGGGCCATTTCCCTTTGCCGGCCGGAACCGCGCGCGAGAAGCAGGCTTGCCAAATTCGCGCACGCGATCAAGAGAACGAGTGTTGCCGCACCGAGCAGCACGAAATAAGCGCTGCGAGAGCCGGAGACGCGTTCTTCGAGGATGGGCTGCGTGGAGAAACTGTAGCCGGCATGGAGTTCGGGAACGTCTTTCATCGTGCGCGCGGCGATGGTGCCGAGTTCGGCGTTGAGTTCTTCGATTTTTTGTCCTGGCCGGAGTTTGCCAAGGACTTGAAGCATAAAAAAACTGTAGTTTTGCTGATCGGCGGGTTTCAGAGAGAGCGGAAGCCACGCTTCGGTTTTCTCCGGGAAGTCAAAGCCGCGCGCGGCAACGCCCACGACGGAATAAAACTCTTTATCGAGGATGATTGATTTTCCGAGGATGGAAGAATCTGCTCCAAAGCGGCTGCGCCAGAGTGAATCGCTGAGAACTACGACGTGGTTTTGGCCGGGAGTGGTGTCCTGTTCCGTGAGCATTCGTCCCAATTGGGTTTTTGCGCCAAGCTCATCGAAGAAGACGCCGGAAACGTTAGCTAGACTCAGAATTGCGGGAGCGCCTTTTTCCGTGATCGTTTTTTCCGCGCCGGAATAGGCAGCCACCTGTTCGAGAGAAGAAGCTTGCGAGCGAATCTGCTGAAAGTCCGGCCAGCTCGCGCCCATCGAGAACGTCGGAAACATGGCGGTGTGTACGTCGATCGAAACGATGCGGGAGGAATCTTTGTAGGGAAGCGGGCGGAGAAGAACGGCGTTGACGATGCTAAAGATGGCCGTGTTGGCGCCGATGCCGAGAGCCAATGTGACGGCGGCGGCAATGGTGAAGCCGGGATTTTTGCGCAGCATGCGGGCGGCGTAGCGCAAGTCCTGGAAAAGAGTTTCGAGAATATTTCCGCGGCGGGCTTCGCGCGTTTGCTGCTTGATGGATTCTAGCGCGCCGAAATCGAGGCGGGCGCGCCGGCAAGCTTCTTCGGGTGGCATGCCTTTGGCGATGTAGTCGGAGACTTGACGCTCGAGGTGGAAGCGAAGTTCGGCGTCGAGATGCGTTTCTGATTTTTCTTTTTGGAAGAGGCGACGGAACCAGTGCATGGAATCGACTCCTATTCGGCGGTGCGCAGAATCAGGCCTACGGCGTCGGAGAGCTTCTCCCAATAGACGAGTTCCACTTCCAACTGTTTCCGGCCTTTACGAGTGAGCGTGTAGAACTTGGCGTCGCGGCCGGTTTCGGAAGCGCGCCAGTCGGAGGCGAGCCAGCGGCGGTCTTCGAGGCGGTGCAGGGCGGGGTAGAGCGAGCCTTGCTGGACCTGGAAGAAGTCCTTTGAGATCTGCTGGATGCGCTGGGAGATGGCGTAGCCGTGGATCGGACCGAGCGCTACGATTTTGAGGATCAGCATGTCCAGAGTTCCTTTGAGGAACTCGGATTTTTCCTGCGGCATCGGACACCTAGAAGTTCTACTGTTAAGCCTAGAAGTTCTACCTATACTGCTTGAAAGAATATTTGTCAATACCTCAGCGCGAGCTATTCGGTGTAGGCCGAGCGACAGAGATGCGCGCAATAGCGGCGCGTTGACGTCGCGGGCCGCAGGACGTAGGATGCGCGGCAACTTCTGCTGGAAGAAAGGTGCTCCTGATGCAAGGACCGACACGACGGGAATTTCTTGGCTCGATGGCTGGATTTGCTTTGTTGCCGCTAGACCAGGAAAAGCCGGAACTGATTCTGCACAACGCGAATATTTGGACGGTGAACGCGGCTGCTCCGCGGGCGCAAGCTGTGGCGATTGCGCGAGGGAGATTTTTGGCGGTTGGAAGCGACAGCGAGGTACTGAACCTTGCCGGCGCCGGAGTGCGGAAGGTAGATCTTGACGGGAAAACCGTGCTGCCCGGATTTATTGATGCGCACTCGCATCCTGCGGAGGCCGGGCGATTGCATTTGCGGATGGTGGACTGCGATTTGCGGTCGATAGCGGCGATCCAGGCGGCGCTTCGTGAGCGCGCGGCGAAGACGCCTGCTGGCGAATGGGTGCTTGGGTTCAAGTATGACGACACCAAGACGGAAGAGGGACGACCTCTTACTGTCGCTGATCTGGATGCCGCGGTTCCGGATCATCCGGTGCACATCCAACATCGCGGTGGGCACACGGCCTACGCGAATTCGCTGGGATTTCAGAAAGCGGGGATTGATGAAAAGACTCCCGATCTGCCTGGCGGGCAGATCGGCCACGATCCAGCGACCGGAAAACTGAGCGGGCGCGTGGCGGAAAGCGCGAATGATTTTTTCGACAAAGTGATTCCCATGGGTTTCACGCGGGACGATTGCCGCGAGGGCGTGAAGCTGATCTCGAAGATGCTGGCGAAGACGGGAATTACTTCCGCGACCGAAGCGCAGGGCGTGCCGGAAGATCTGCGCGCTTATCAAGACGCCCATGAGGCCGGCGAGTTGCTATATCGCGCGTATTGCTTCATCAACTACCACTTTTTGGATGCCATGCTCGAGGCCGGAGTGCGCACTGGGCTCGGTGATGAGTGGGTGCGCGTCGGCGCAGTGAAACTGGTTTGTGACGGATCGATTTCCGAGCGAACGGCGCGGCTTTCGGTTCCTTATGATGGGCGGCCGAACGATTATGGAATTTTGGTGATGACGGAAGAGGAGATGTACACCTACGGGCGGAAGGCGCATCTGGCGGGGTGGCAGATTGGGACACATGCGAATGGCGACGTGGGGATTGATCAGACGCTGCGCGTGTACGAGCGCTTGCAGCGCGAGTCGCCGCGGCGCGATCCGCGCTTCAGGTTGGAGCACTGCACTCTCGTGAACGACGAGTTGATTGGGCGCATTCGCGCGCTTGGGGCGATTCCCACGCCGTTCTCGACGTACGTTTACTATCACGGCGAAAAAATGCGCTACTACGGGGCGGAGCGGCTGAACCGCATGTTCGCGCTGCGGAGTTTCCTCGATGCGGGGATTCGGCCGACGCAGGCGTCCGATTATCCGCCGGGGCCGTTTGAACCGATGATGGCGTTGCAATCGGAAGTGACGCGCACGGACATCAAAGGAAATGTATGGGGGCCGAAGCAGCGGATTACGATTGAGGAGGCGATTCGCGTCGGCACGATGAACGGGGCGTATGCCTCGTACGAAGAAGGAATTAAGGGATCAATCGAGGTTGGGAAGCTGGCGGATTTGGTGGTGCTGGGGCGCGACCCGCTTCGCGAGAGTCCGTCGACACTGATCACTATACCGATAGAGCGGACCATGGCAGGCGGAAGGTGGACATTTGAGGTGTGAAAGCAAAAGGGCTACGGATACGAAGCTATTTACACGCAGAACAAAAACAATTGACAATACATTCATACTTGGTACGATTGGAATCGTACCAAGGAGATGTCTTATGGGATTGTCGACTAAGGCTCAAATCAAAGTAGCTGACGAAGTTTGGATCGCCGCCGCACTGCTGCAAAAGGAAAACCCCGGGCAGGCTGATTTTTCCCTCGATGAGATTGTGGAGCGGGCCCAACGCGAATCCTTGCACGGTTCCCTAAGACCCGGAGTTTATGTGCACGCGGTGCAGCATTGCGTCGCGAATCGGCCGCCGAACCCCGGCCGCTATCGCATGCTTTTCGAGACTTCCGCTGGGCGACGAAGGCTCTTTCGGAAGGGGGATTCGTACCATCCAGACAGGGAAGGCGCCAAAGTTACTCCGGAGGCGCAGGACATGCCCGAGGGTTTCGCCCATTTGCTCGCGTGGTATGCGGAATGGTGCGAGGAAGCAAGGCGCCAAGATTTGAAGAACGATCCTTTGCTCCAAGCGGTGGGTTCCGGAAAAGCTCTTTGGGCCGATGAGCATGCGGACGAATACGTGCGGCGGCTGCGCGAAGGCTGGGAATGAGCCGCGTTTTTTGGGACACAAACCTCTTCATCTATTTGTTCGAGGGGCACGGAACGTTTTCGACGCAAATGGTGAACCTTCGAAACCGGATGCTGGCCCGGAACGATCAACTGCTGACATCGGCCATCACGCTGGGAGAAATACTCGTCAAGCCGACACAAAAAGGCGATACAGCTGCGATCGCGTATTACCGAAACCTGATTACTTCTACGGCCATTCTTTTGCCATTTGAAGAGGAGGCCGCGGTGATTTACGCGAGCCTTCGGAGCGATCGCTCCCTGCGCCCGCCGGACGCGATCCAGCTTGCTTGTGCGGCTGCAGCGAAGGTGGACCTGTTCATTACGAACGACGTGAAGCTACAGTCTAAGCAGGTGCCGGGAATCCAGTTCGTTGTTTCATTGGACCGGGCTCCCATTTAAGTGCGGGTTATTACTGAAGTTCGGCGATTAGTTCGATTTCGACGCAGGAGCCCAGAGGGATTTGGGCGACGCCGAAAGCGCTGCGGGCGTGCGAGCCGCTGTCGCCAAAGATTTGGCCCAGAAGTTCGGACGCGCCGTTGGCGACAAGATGCTGCTCCGTGAATTCCAGCGTGCTGTTTACGAGCACCAATAATTTGACGATGCGTGCGATTTTATTGAGGTCGCCGGTGGCGGCGTGCATTGTGGCCATCAGATCGATGGCGATGCCGCGGGCTGCTTCTTTTCCTTGGGCTGTCGTGAGACCGGCGCCGAGTTTGCCGGTCCAGGGCTTGCCGTCTTTCTTGGCGATGTGGCCCGAGACGAAGAGCAAGTTGCCGGTGCGGACGTAGAGCACGAAGGCGGCGGCCGGTGGAGCTACTTCCGGCAGAATGATTTCCAGAGCGCGCAATTTTTCGTAAACGGACATGGTGTTCTCCTCAGAGGGATTAAGTTGATCAGGAAGCCGCGGTGGTGATTTGGGGCGAGACTTTTTCTTTTACTTCAACGCGAGGCGAGCGGCCGAAGTCCACTGCGGTCGTGTTTCCTCCACAGACGAGGACTCCTACGCGCTCGCCCGGCTCGGGTTTGTAGCGGCCGGACAGGAGTGCTGCGAAGGCGGCAGCGCCGCCGGGTTCCGCGACGACGCGCAGAACTTGCCAGAGGGCTTGCTGGGCTTGCTGGATCGCGTCGTCGGTCACCAGCACAACGCTGTGCACCTCGTTTTGAGCAATCGGAAACATCAGCTTGCCAACCTGCTTTGGAGCTAAGGAGTCCGCCGCGATTCCACCGCCAGGGCTATCCACTGGATGTCCAGCTTGCAAGGCATTGGTCAATGTGGGAGCGGCTTCGGGTTCGACGCCAATAATTTTGACGCGGTTGGAGTACCAGGCGGCGACCCCGCCAATGAGGCCACCGCCGCCAACGGCTACCAAAAGGGAATCGAGATTGGAAGATTGCAGTTCGAACTCGAGACCGACGGAACCCTGGCCGAGCAGCGTTTCGGGCTGATCGTAGGCATGCACGGGCAGCGCGCCGGATTGGGCGGCCCAAATTTCGCTGGCGGCCAGTGATTCGGCGTAGAGAGCTCCTGTTACCACAAGGTTGGCGCCATAGCCGCGAATGCGTTCGATCTTTTCCGGCGAAGCGACGGTGGGAATAAAGATTTTTGCGGGGACGCCGAGTTTCATCGCTGCGAAGGCGACGGCTGCGCCGTGGTTGCCGCCCGAAGCGGCTACGACGCCTGCAGGCGGAATTTTTCGCAGCAGCAAATTGGCGAAGGCGCCGCGGGCTTTGAAGGAGCCGGAATGCTGGAGCAATTCGAGTTTGAAGACAAGTGGGGTGGAACCCAGGCCAAAATCGGCGCCATCCGCTTCGAGGACCGGTGTCCGGCGAATGTGCGGGCGAATTACTTTCTCGGTTGCGGTGATTTGTTCCCTGTTGATCGGTGCGTCGGGCATTGGGTGACGATCCTGTAGCCGGGGCTCGCGAAGCTCTCCGGCGTAAGAACATTTCTAAAGAACTGCTACTGCGCCGCGCTTTCGTGTAGGATTATACTTAGGGAGTTGGCTAATTGTCTATATGAATCTGGAGATTGCGTTTGCGGCGCTGTCCAGTTCGCGAAGGCTGCGAATCCTGGAGTGGCTGAAGAATCCACGGGAAAACTTTCCGCCGCAGGTGGATGGAGACCTGGTCAAAGACGGGGTTTGCGGCGTGTTCATCGCGAAGAAGCTGCGCGTCAGCCAGCCTACCGCCAGCGAGCACTTGAAGATTTTGCAGCGGGCTGGGCTGGTTCGAGCGAAACGCATTAAACAGTGGACTTTTTACCGGCGCGATGAAGGACAAATCGAAAAAATCAAGCGAGTCATTTCGGCGAAAGTTTAGGGAGCGACGATGTCTTTCAGTTTGGGCTTGACCTGGACGGCCGCGAGGCTGGAAGCATCCCAGCCGCCGCCGAGCGCTTTGACTAATAAAACACTGGTCACCAAACGCTGTCCCTGAATCACGGCTGCTTCCTGCTCGTTGTTCAGCAAATTTTGCTGCGCCGTGACCACATCCAGATAGCTGACCAGCCCGCCCTTGTAGCGGTCGACGGAGAGATCGAGAGTGCGGCGCGCGGCGTCCACGGCGAGCTGCTGCGTGTCGCGCGCTTGCTGAAGGACAGTGAGTCCGGCGAGATCGTCCTGCACTTCCTGAAAAGCCCCCAGCACCGACTGGCGGTAGTTGGCAATGCTGGCGTCGTAACCGGACTTTGCAAACTCGACTTGAGCGCGGCGAGCCCCCCCTGTGAAAATACCTTCGGCGACACTCGCGCCGAGGGCCCAAAAAGTGCTTGAGACGTTCGCCAGTTGCGCTATGTTGGCGGCTTGCCAGCCGCCATTTCCAAACAAGTTGAGGGAGGGATAATACGCTGCTTTGGCGACTCCAATCTGCGCGTTGGCAGCGGCCATCTGACGCTCGGCTATAGCGATGTCCGGGCGGCGTTCGAGCAAATCGGAAGGCAGGCCTGCGTTGAGCGGCGGAGGCTCGGCGTTCAGCTCTTTGGTGGGAATATGAAAATCGGGCGCGGGTTTGCCGACGAGAACGGCAATGGCATCTTCAGACTGTTTGCGCTGTTGCAGCAAGAGAGTAGCTTGCGTGCGCGTTGTTTGCAGCAGCGTTTCTTCCTGCGCGACATCGAGACCGGAAGCAACCCCGCCTTCGTGGCGCGATTGTACAAGTTCCAGGCCACGGCGCAGGGTGTCCACGGTACGGTTCAAAATACCCAACTCGCTATCGAGCTGACGAAGCGTGAAGTAATCGCCCGCGAGCTCCGCGGCGATGACGAGGCGGACATTTTCCAAACTCGCTGCGCTGGATTGATACGACGCTTCGGCCGCTTCGATAGTGCGGCGGCGCTGCCCGAACAAATCCACTTCGTAGCCCACCGTAAAAGGCAGATTATAAACGTTCTGGGTCACCGGATGCAGAGTAATCACCGCACCGTTCGTCGGGCGGTTTCCCGCGAGCCGCTGTCGCTCGGCGTTTGGGTTTACGCCAAGAGTAGGAAAATTCGCGGCGACTTGAATGGCGGCAGCGGCGCGAGCTTGATTGTAGTTCGCGACGGCGGCTTGCAAAGTCTGGTTCGCGGACAGGGCGTCCTTCTCGAGAGCGTTCAGATCGTCGTCGTTAAAGACGCTCCACCATTCGCCCTTGGGAAAAGCATCTTTTGGGGCGCTTTCGCGCCAAGGCTCCTGAACATCCCATTTCGCTGGAACTGGTGCCGTTACGCGCTGGTAGTTCGGGCCAACCGTGCAGCCGCCTACAAACGGAGTGATGCTGGATGCAAGCAGCAAAGACAGGAAAAGTTTTTTCTCGGGCATTACCGCTTTGCTCCGGCCGCTCCGTTCGTGGGTGGAGTTGGGGCTTGATGCTGCTGCGGCGCGGAACCGCCAGCGTTTGATGGCGCAGGCGCGGCAACTTGAGCGACTTCCTTGACGTGCACGTCTTGGCCATCGTCGAGGGAGTCCGCGGGATTCAGAACGATTAAGTCGCTGGCCTCGAGGCCCTGTAAGACTTCCAGAGTGGTGCCGTAGTCGCGGCCGATGGTCAATTGGCGGAGATGAATTTTGTGATTTGCATCCACGACGACGGCGCGCAGGCCTTCCGCGCGGAACAGCAGAGCGTTCACAGGCACTTGCACACGGGATGCCGCCACTTTTACTTGCAAGTGGACTTGCGCGTAGCCGCCCGGGAAGAGCTGGGCGTTTTTGTTTGGAACATCCACTTCCGTCAATAGCGTTCTCGAGTTCGGATCGATGGCTTCCGCAGTGCGAACGACTTTCCCTTGAAAGTTCTGCCCGGGAAATTGCGCCAACTCGAGAAAGGCCCCGAGTCCGCTGCGGACGGATGGCGAGTACATTTCCGGCACGCTGACGTAGACGCGAATGGGATCGGTTTGGGCGAGGGTGAAGAGCTCCTGCTGGGCGCCGCCATTGCCGGCGTTGATTAGCGTTCCTGTGTCGATATTACGCCGGGTGATGACGCCGCTGAACGGGGCGTAAACATGTTTAAAGGATTCCAGTTCCTCGAGGCGCCGCACATTTGCCTCTGAGGATTTGACGGTTGCCGCCTTTGCTTCATAGTCGCCGACGGCGTTGTCCACTTCCTGCTTGGAAACGCCGTCCGTCTTGATCAATTCCAGGTACCGGGCTTCCGTAATTTTGGAAAGATTGGCGTTGGCCTGAGAAGTGTTCAGGTCGGCGCGGGCCTGATAAAGCTGCTGATCGACTTCAGGCGTGTCAATGTCGGCCAGGAGCTCGCCCTTTGGAACGCGTGTTCCGATATCGTGAAACCACTTCTGAAGATAGCCATTAGTGCGGGCGTAGATAGGCGACTCCACGTAGGCCATTAGCGTGCCCGGCAGCACGAGATCTTCCTGGGCGACTTCCGATGTCGGATGGGTGACTGCGACCGTGGGAATGGCCAACGCCTCCGTGTTTTCGGCCAGAGCGTGATACTGCGCGCGGCGCTGGAACAGAGTAAACGCGCCCAAGACCACCAGGACAATGGCAGCGCCGATCAGATAGGCGAAGAGGCGCGTGCCTTTCTCGGGCTGTTGCCCGCTTTGTTCAGGTTCCATCTTTGATTCGCCTTCTTTCATGGTCCCTACTCCGCTCTTTCCACTCGTTGTTCCCTGCTCAGGCTGCCGCAGGAGATGGTGATTGGCTTCGCTGCTTTCTCCGCTCGCGCCGGCCATGAATCATCGAGAAGACGCAAGGAACGAAAAAGAGCGTCGCGAAGGTTGCGAAAAGGAGACCGCCAATCACGGCACGCCCCAGGGGAGCATTTTGCTCGCCGCCCTCTCCAAGACCAATAGCCATGGGCACCATGCCGATAACCATAGCGAGAGCGGTCATGAGCACCGGGCGCATGCGGACAAAGCCTGCTTGCAGCGCAGCTTCCCGCGCGGACTTGCCCTCGCTCAACTGCTCGCGTGCGAAAGAAACCATCAGAATGCTGTTGGCGGTGGCCACGCCCATGCACATGATGGCGCCGGTAAGAGAAGGTACGCTGAGAGTCGTGTGCGTGAGCAGCAGAATCCAGCAGATGCCCGCGAGAGCGCCAGGCAAGGCGGTAATAATGATGAAAGGATCCAGCCACGATTGGAAATTCACGACAATCAGCAAGTACGCCAGGATAATCGCTCCAACCAGCCCGTAGCCCAAACCCCGGAACGAAGAGCGCATGGTCTGGACCTGGCCGCGAACTTCGATGTGGCTGCCTCTCGGGAGGTCCTTCTTCACGGCGGCCACTTCCTTCAAGACTTCGTCGGAAACGGCGCCCAGGTCCCGGCCATCGACGGCGGCGTAAACGTTGATCATAGGCTGCACATTGTAATGAGAAATCTCGGCTTGTCTCGCGGTGTTCGTGGTGTTCACCAGATTTCCGATAATCTGGGGCGGAACGCCTGGCGCGGTACCCGTCACCGGAGTGTTTTGCAGCGATTGATAGGAGTCCACGCGATATTGGGGCGTTTGTACGGCGACGTTGTAGCTTACGCCGTTCTTTGGATCCAGCCAGAATGCCGGCGACGTCTGAAAGCTGGAGCTGAGAGAAACGAGAAGGTTACTCGCCACATCCTTGGCCTGCAGACCCACGTATTGCGCACGAGTGCGATCAACATCCATGTGAAGAGTGGGCTCATCCAGGGCCTGCTGGACGTGAACGTCGACGGCTCCAGGAATATGACGGAACTCATTCGCGAGCTTTTCCGCCACAACGTAGTTGCCGCGCTGGTTGGCGCCGGTTACAGCGACATCGATGGGCGCCGGCGTGCCGAAATTCAAAATTTGCGTGACGATGTCCGCGGGCTGGAAGAAGAATTGCGTCCCAGGAAACTTTTGCGGCAGTTTTTCGCGTAGTTCGTTGATGTAAGCGCCGGTAGGCTTCCCGCGCTCCTCTTTCAACTGCACGAGGATCTCGGCATCGGAAGTACCAAAAGTTCCGGAGTTGCTGTAGCTGAGATTAATGCCGCTATAGGGGACGCCGATGTTGTCGAGAATGGTTTGCAACTCTTTCGGGGGAATCGTTTCACGAATGACTGCGTCGACCTGGTCAGCGAGACGCGCCGTTTCCTCAATGCGCAGGCCGGTGCGTGCGCGGAAGTGCAAACGAATTTGCCCGGCGTCGACCTTGGGGAAGAAATCCCTGCCAAGAATCGCCACGAGGCCCACGGAAAGCATGCAGAAGCCAAGAAAGCAGGCGCCAAACAGCTTTGGCCACTCCAAAGCTGAATCCAGGCCGCGGCGGTAGCCCTCGCGGAATCTTTCAAAGCCGTGCTCGAATTTTTGCTGATAGCGGCGGAAGAAGCCCTGTTTTTCACCGACATGTTCTTCGGGGTTGTATTCGTCCGCGCCGCTCAGGAGATACATGGCCATGGTCGGCACGATGGTTCGGGACCACCCGTAGGAAGCCAGCATGGCGAAGCTAACGGCTTCGGCCAACGGCACGAAGAGGAATTTTGCCACGCCCGAAAGGAAAAACATGGGAAGAAAGACGATGCAAATACAGAGCGTGGAGACGAACGCGGGAACGGCGATTTGCTGCGCGCCATCGAGAATCGCCTGGATGGTTTCCTTGCCCATGGCCAGGTTGCGATTGATGTTTTCGATTTCCACCGTGGCGTCGTCGACCAGGATGCCAACAGCCAGCGCCAGACCGCCCAAGGTCATGATATTGATGGTTTCCCCGAGAGCGCTGAGCATGAGAATGCTAACGAGAATCGAGAGCGGAATGGAAACCGCAATGATCAAAGTGCTCTTCCAGTTTCCGAGGAAAATCAAAATCATCACGGCGGTAAGGCAAGCAGCGATGAGGGCCTCGCGCAAGACTCCCTGGATCGACGCGCGGACGAATACGGATTGGTCGAAGAATGTCGAAACGCGAAGGCCTTCCGGCAAGGAGGAGGCGTAATTGTTCAGGACTTCCTTGACGCGGTCGACAATGTCCAGAGTGGAGGCGCCGCCCGTCTTGTACGTGCTCATGAGGACGCCACGCTGCCCGTTCACGCGGACGACATTGGTTTGCGGCGTGAATCCGTCGCGAATATGAGCGACGTCTTTCATGTAAATCGTCGCTCCATTGACGGTCTTGACGGGCAGATCGTTCAAGCCATCCACGGTCAGAGGACTCCCGTTCATCTCCACGAGATACTCGAGTGAGCCGAGTTTCACGGTTCCCGTCGGCAGAATTAGATTCTGCGCATTAACGGCGTTGACGATGTCCACGGGAGAGAGCCCCTTGGATTGCAGGGCGGCGGAATCGATGTCCACGGAGATAGTGCGTTGCTTTCCGCCGTAGGGAAAGGGAAGCGCCGCGCCCTGTACCGTGGCCAGTTGCGTGCGAATGAAGTTGTTGCCAAAGTCGAAGAGTTGCTGCTCGCTCAGGCTGTCGCTGGTCAATCCAATTTGGATGACGGGGACGGTGGAAGCGGAAAAGATGGCCACGAGAGGAGGCGTGGTCCCCGGCGGGAGGCTTTTCAAAATAGTTTGGACGATGGCGGTGGTCTGAGCCAATGCGACCTGAACATTGGCCGTCGGCTGGAAGTAAATTTTGACGACGGCGATACCATTGAGAGATTGCGACTCGATGTGCTCGACGTCGTTCACGAGCGTGGTGACGGCGCGCTCCGAGTTGCTTGTGATGCGCTGCTCCATCTCCTGCGGTTGAAGCCCGGTGTAGGTCCACACCAGGCTGATCACTGGAATATTAATTTCCGGGAAGATGTCCGTGGGGGTGCGCTGGAGCACGACAGGCGTCAGAAGAATGATGACGAGAGCCAGAACAACGAAGGTGTAAGGTCTTGCGAGCGCTAATCGGACAATCCACATAGAACGACGATGTACCCTCTGGGGGCTATAGGCCCACCTGTTCAGTTTAGAGCGATAGCTCCGCCAACTGCTTCTACATTAGATTCCTGGACTCATTTCTTTGGGTACGCCCCCCCGTCACAATACGATATATCGCGTGCTTAACTCGTCCCGATGCAAACTTTCAATCGTCTGGAAATGAGGCGAGTCCGCAGCTACTTTTCCAGGATACGGATTGCGTTCCAATCGCTGCCAAGTCTCTATGCATCAACACGTTAAGAGGCTTGGACACATATCCCCCGACAATCTTACTCTTTTTTTGATGCCTGGATTTGCTTCCCGTCACATCCGCCCATTGTCGCCAATTTGGACTGAGATCGAACTGAGATTGAACGAGATTTGGATGGCCTCAATCCGCGCCTCGACAACACGCCACCAAAAACGATCCGCTTGGTGCGGGCAAAGTGGACAAAGAGGGAGTTGCGAAGGCGAGGAGTGAAGTGCACAGCGAGGAGTGGCTGTGCTACTAGCTAGAACCAATGAACAAACACGAGCAGAGGGCACGATGTTGCGGATGCTGCGAAATCTCCAATATCGCGGGCCGGCGGGAAGAGATGAAGGACAACGAAAGGCGGCCCGCGCTTCGCCGAGACAAATCGCGAAGGGCGAGCCGCCTGAACGCAGCATTGGGACTGAGCGCGAGGAAGTTAGTCGTTTCCAGCGGCGTTCGAGGGTGTCGAACCCTGGTGGGATTTCATGGCTTCCAGGACCGCGGACTTTGAAACGGGAATAGTAAACACATGTTCAGCGGTCTTAATGCCGCTGAGGAAGTGCTGTCCGGCGATTTGCTGGAACTGCAACGCGGGTTGATTGGCGCTAGCAGTTGCCCACTCGCTTGCGCTGAGCAGCACGCCCACGTGCTCCTCGACATTGTTGAGAAGCAGCTCGCCTTCATTGGCGAAAGATACGCGGCTGACGCGGTAGGTTCCGGCAGGCAAGGTCTTGCCTCCGACCACAAATTCGTAAGGGACCTTTACTAGAAGTTGATCACTGGTTGCGGCTTGGGCTTGGGTGGCCATCGCAAAGGCAGCCATGCTGAAAACCGCGGTGAGAATTCCTACAAAATGCTTTTTCATTCTTTCTCCTTTTGTTCCGTTGGGAATGTTGTTGCGTGGATAAGCAGCTCTTGGAGAATTTCCAATGAAGAACGGCCTAGCGTACGTTTAAACAATCATCCTCATAACGTGTACATCCAATTGGACGGATGGGTTTTGATTTTGGTTGCCGGAAGGAGAGCAGTTGATTGATTTTTTTTCAGCGCGGTCCAGAACTTATTAAGTTTTGATAAAGAAACAATAGAGGAAGAAACTTTTCTGTGTTGCTTCTGCCTGTTTTCGCTCTTCCACGTCAAATCCCAGCCGGCAATTTGCCGCACCGGGAGAATCGACGAGGCGTTCGTGTATGCGCGGCCACACTTGGCGCCGCACCTTACTAAACCGATGCGGACAAGGGGCCGTTATTCCCAGGGGAAGCAAGGAAGACTGAATACCGTGAAGGCGGGCCGCGCATCAAACTGGCTCCAAGAATTAGATTCGCAAAGGGAGATTTAGGTTTCGAAAGAAACAGCAAAATCGCGTGCCACCGTCAAGAAAAAAAATGTGTGGCCCACCCGGCCTGATCGGCCGGAATCCCGGCGACAATTTGACGGATGTAGAGAAGCAGTAGCGCGGAGAAATTGTTTCGTTATTTGTGCGTCATGGTGAAGACACCGTCCCAATTCGCGGGCGGCTCGTCGAAGAGATAATCCTGGCAGCGCTTCCAGTACATGCGTGCTGGTCCGTCATCCGGCCACTTGTTGAGGCATTCCTGAAATGCGCTCTGCGCAGCTTCCCACTGGCGAGTGCGGTAAAGTTCGCGAGCACTGGCAAACATCTCCAACTTGGAACGCATCTCCTCCGCGGACCCGTTCGCGGCGAAATCCTCTTGCCGTCCCATGAGCTGGTAAATAATCACGGGCTGCAATTTCCCTTTAACGCGGATCAAGTCCACTTCCCGAAAAATAAATCCATCGTCCTTCGCGGCTTGATAGGTCGTCTCATTCACGATGATATGCGTGCCGTAGTCCTTGTTGAGGCCTTCGAGGCGGGAAGACAAGTTGACCGCGTCGCCGAGCGCCGTGTAACCGCGGCGAAGCGAAGAGCCCATCCTTCCGACACTGGCGACGCCGGTGTTGAGGCCAATCCCGATATCGAGCTTGGGTTTGCCTTCGGCTTCCCAGACTTTTTGCAGCTCGCGAACGCGTTTCATCATTTCAAGCGCAGCGTTGCAAGCTTTGGCCTCGTGGCCCGCCTCTTCGAACGGCGCGCCCCAGAAAGCCATCACGGCGTCGCCGATGTATTTGTCGAGCGTCCCATTATTCTTGAAGACGATGCTCGTCATGTCCGAAAGGTATTGATTGAGAAAGAGAGCGAGTTCCTGCGCGTCGAGCTTTTCCGAAATGGTGGTGAAGCCACGAATGTCGCTGAACATGATTGTGATGTCGGTTTTCTTCGGATCCACGAGTCGAGGATCGACGAGCAGACGCCGGATCACCTCGGGACTGAGGTAATTGCTGAATTCCGCGCGCACCTTGCGCTTTTCTTTTTCCTCGAAAAGCGCCCGGTAAAGCGATACCAGGACCACATTTCCCACCAGTGTCATCGCCGGAATCGTGAAATTCAGCCACCAGTCGTGCAGAAACGCCCAATAATCCGCCAGCGCAACCGGCGCGAGCAGCGCGGCGCCGAACCACATCCACCGTGGCTGAACCAGCGCCATCCAAATCCCAAGCGGAACGCCCAGAAAGAGAATCGCGAGCACATCCCACAACGCCTGTCGCGCGCCTCGCACCAGAAATTGTTGATGGAGAATGTTGTCGATCACGTTTGCGTGTACTTCCACGCCCGGATAGTCGATTCCGCCGTAGGGTGTTGAACGCTGGTCGCCGATTCCTGTCGCCGAGGCTCCGACCAGCACGATTTTTCCCTGAAAGAATCCGGGTTTGAAGTTCCGCGTGACCACATCCGCGATCGACTTGTAAGCATAGGTTCCTCGCGGTCCGCGGTAATTGATCTGCATATGCCCGGTATAGTCGGGCCTGAGTTTCAGACCGTTGCCAAAGTTGATTCTGGCAACTCCAATCTGGTTGAAGTCCACGGACAACTGCGTGGTTGGCAGTCCGAGATAGAGCCTCACTGTTTGCACTTCCAGCGAAGCGAACATCTGCCAGTCATTGACGTCCTTCGACCGCCCAAAGGGAACGACCAGTAACGTCCTCCGCAAGACTCCGTCTGGGTCGGCGTCAATATTGAAGAATCCAATCGATGTCTTTTCCGGATTATCTGGGTTTGCTAGCGAAGGGATATTAGCAACCGTCGCGGAATACAACGCCTGCTCGTCCTGGTATTTCCGCACCAGTTCGGCGAAGTCCTGCTTTCCCGTCTCCGAATTCACGGCAGTTTTTGTGATCGAGTACCAGTCAATCAAATCCGCGTATTGATCCAGGGTTGCGTCGTCAATGCCTGCCAGTTCGTGTTTCTTCAGGAAAAAGCTTCCAAGAACAACGGGTCCAAAACGGTCGATCGATTTCGCGAATTGCGCATCCGCGTCATTGTCCGCGACAAGCTGATGCAGCCAGGCCTCATACTTCGGGTCAATCGACTCTCCGTTTTTCTTCCTCGCTTCCAGATCCCTCCAGATTTTTCGCATCAGCTCCACGGTCTGGTCCGGTTTGTCGAAAGTAATGTCGAAGGCCACCACTCTCGCGCCGTCTTCTCGCAGAACGTCCAGCATCCTCGCAAAGTGCGTTCTCGAAAAGGGCCACTTGCCAAGGACTTCCTGCGAGCGCTGGTCAATGTCGACGATCACGATGCGATCATCGGCCGGCGTCTTTTTCACGGGACGGTATCGAAACCGGGTATCGAGAGAGTCGAACTCCAATCGTTGCAGAAAAACGAAAATTGGAGTGGGTCTTTCGCCAAGGAAAGTGAAGTAATAGATCGTTAGCGCAGCTAAGGTGATGCCCAGGCTGATGGCAAACGAAACGCGGTGCCGCCACCACGACTGAAACAGCTCGTAGAGGCCGAAGCCGCCCCGCCCTTTCCACCATCCGCCTGACGGAGCTGCCATCGCGTTCGCGCGCTATTCGCGGTAAATGAAGTTCATGCGCAGGCCGCTGATCTCGATGAGGTCGCCGTCATTCAAGCGCACCGGGCCAGTGACGGGAGCGCCGTTAACGGTCGGCATTTTTTCGCCGGGGCCGAGGTAGTAGCCGTCATCGCGCTGGTTGATCTGTGCCGCCATGGCGGGTTTGAACCAGCCCTTCATCTTCACGGTGGCCATCCCGGATTTGCCGATAACCGTCAGCTTGTTGGTGAGCATGTACTCTTTCTGATCAGTTTTTCCGCCGATGACCACGAGCGTCGGAACTTTCAATCGGCCCGAAGCGAACTGCACGCGTTCGCCCGCAGCTGATGCTTGCTGAAGCATATCCCGGCGCGCTTTGGTATCTAGGACCATCGTTTCGTTGATGCGCGGCGCGCTGGCTTTGCGCCCGCTATCCCACGGCACGGGAGCGTCGCCCGAAGCATCCACTTTAATGTGGTGTTTGCCAACCCAGATGGAATCGCCGTCGTGCAGCGTAGCGCGCTCGACGCGCAATTCGTTCACAAAGGTGCCGTTGAGACTGTCGAGATCCTCGACGACCAGCCGCCCGCCCTCGAAATATACGCGGGCGTGATAATTCGAGACCGCCAGGTTATCCACCGGCAAGTCGTTGTCAGGCGAGCGTCCAATGCTCACCGGTCGGCTGCCCACCGGCACTTCCTTGACCGTTTTCTCTTCAAACATCAGGCTGAGCTTCGCCATCTTACCTTCCTCCTGCGGCACCGTTTCCGGCCGCTTTTTCGCGCCCCCAAAGGCGCAGCCAAGAAAACCATCCTCGAGATTCGGAGCCGACGCGCACGACAATCACAGTAATGTTGTCCACGCCCCCGCGTTCGTTGGCCAGCGCCACCAGCTTTTCCGCGGCTCTCGTCGGATCCGTCTCTGCTTGCAGCGTTCCCGCGATCTCCGGCTCGGTGACCATGCGCGTCAAGCCGTCGCAGCAGAGCATCAAAATGTCCCGAGCAAGCAGAATGTGTTCTTCGGTGTCTACCTCAACATCGGGCAGAGCACCCAGCGCGCGAAGGAGGACGCTCTGCATCTCGCTCTCTTCCGCTTCCGCTGCCGTCAAAATGCCGCGCCGCACTTGTTCAGCTACCAGGGAGTGATCGCTGGTGAGCTGCTGCAGCGTTCCGCTCCTCAGCAAATACAGCCGCGAATCCCCCACATGCGCGATGCTCAATTTCTGGCCGTCAATCCAGGCTGCCGTCACCGTTGCGCCCATGCCGTGCCGCTCGGGGTTCGCTTCGGCTGAATCATAAATACCTTTGTTGGCCAGGTGCACGGCGGTTGTCAGGCGCTTGGTCTTTTCGCTCCAGATGGGCTCGATGTTGCCCATCGGAGTGCCGGACAAATCCGTCCCCGTATCCATGCAGTGCTTGACGATGGTCTCCACAGCAAGCTCGCTGGCTACTTCTCCGTGTGCTTCACCGCCCATCCCATCGGAAAGCACGTAGAGATTCAGCGATTCGACGATGCGGAAGCAGTCTTCGTTGTTGGTGCGCACCCGCCCCACATCGGTGACGCCTCCGCTTACGATCCGCACAAATGCTCCTGGTATATCTCCCCGTCTGGTCTCGTGCCCACACCCGTAGTTGGCAACCCTGTTCTCACGCTAGCAGACCCTTTCCGGCAGCGAAAGGCTGTGACGCCTACTGATTACTTATGTTTTCGCGCCATTTGCTGCCCCGGCACCCCCAAAGGGTACAACTAAACGCATCCATTTGTGCCCCGATTCTGTGTGGTCCAACAGGCTGGACGTCGGCCATCGGATACGCGGCCGACCGGAGCGCTCGTGGATTGCCCCAAATGGTACGCGCGGACCAGCGTTTTTTCCGCCCGCTTCCGCTATAATCTGGCCGCGCGTGGCGGTTCTCTCAGGGGCCGCGGTTTCGCGCTCTTCCTCCATGGCAAAGTCCAAAAAGCCGGCTCGCAAAAGAACGACGGCATCGCGGAATTCCGGCTTGTCGGCGGCTCAAGCTTCCCGTGAACTCGAGGACCTCAACCGCGTCGGCATAGCTCTATCGGAAACCCGCGACGTCGAACACCTGCTGACACTGATTTTGCAGAAGGCGAGAGAGATTACCGGAGCCGATGCAGGCTCGCTTTATCTGGTGGAGCAGGACAGCGCCGACGGCGACGTCTCGGCGCGCGACACAGCGAGCCTCTCGGGGAATCACAGGAGACTGCGCTTTCGCCTGACGCAAAACGACAGCGTGCAGTTTCCCTACGCCGAACACACTCTGCCGATTACGGAATCCTCCATGGCGGGCTACTGCGCGCTGCACGGCGAAATCATCGAACTGGCCGATGCGTACCGCATCCCCAAATCGCTGCCGTTTCGTTTCAATTCGTCATTTGATTCGGAGGCGGGATACCGCACGCGCTCTTTGATCACCTTGCCGATGAAAAACGGAAAAGGGGAAGTCCTTGGCGTACTTCAGCTCATCAATTGCAAGCGCCATGCAAAGGCGCGATTGTCCAATGCGAACGCGGTCCATCGCTACGTCCATCCCTTTCCCGAACGCGCCGTGCGGCTGGGGCTCTCGCTCGCCTCGCAGGCCGCCGTGGCTTACGAAAATTCGAAGCTATACCGCGACATAGAAAATCTTTTTGACGGTTTTGTGAACGCGGCCGTCAAGGCCATTGAACAGCGCGATCCCACAACCTCGGGCCATTCCCAGCGCGTGTGCCAGATGACCGTCGCGTTGGCGGAAGCCGTGGATCGCGAGCACAAAGGGCCGTATGGCGACTTGCGCTTTTCGCGCGAGCAGATGAAGGAGCTGCGTTACGCCGCTCTGCTGCACGATTTCGGAAAGGTCGGCGTCCACGAGGAAGTTCTCGTCAAAGCCAAAAAGTTGTATCCGCTTCAGTTTTCTCGCTTGCTCGATCGCTTCGATTACATTCGCCGCGACATCGAAGCACGCGTCGCGGAGCAAAAAGTACAACTGCTGATGGAACATTCGCGCAAAGACAAGGAAGTCCTCGCGCGCATGAAAGTGCTCGACACCGAGACCAGCCGACTGCTCGCCGAACTCGACCGCTACATGGAATTCATCACTCGCGCAAACGAGCCGACAATTCTGCCCTCCAGCGAATTTGAATTGCTGGCGGAAATTTCGCAGAAAACCTACCGCGACCCGCGCGGCGCCGAGCGGCCCTACCTGACTTCGGAAGAGGTGCGGTATCTCTCGATACCGCGCGGGAGCCTCGATTCAAACGAGCGGTTGCAAATCGAGTCCCACGTTACGCACAGCTTCAATTTTCTGACGCAGATTCCCTGGACGCCGGATTACCGCAATATTCCAGAAATTGCGCGCGCCCATCATGAAAAACTGAACGGCCGAGGCTATCCGAATGGCCTGAAATCTTCCGAGATTCCCGTGCAAGCCAAGATGATGACCATCTGCGACATCTACGACGCGCTGGCGGCCTCCGATCGTCCGTATAAAAGGGCTGTACCGACAGATCGCGCCCTGGAAATCCTCAAACTGTGCGTCCGCGATGAGGAGATCGATCCCGAACTGTTCCGCCTCTTCCTGGATGCCCAGGTTTACCGCTTAATCTCGAAGCCTGGGTAGCGAGCAGCTGCGGCTTACCCTTTGGATTATCTAGCAAGTTGTTTACCTCAAAAGGCGGTCGTTTCTTTTACACTGAATGCAGGCAAGGCCATGTGGATCTATCTTCTTGCTCCCTTTCTTTCGTTGTTCCCCAGGCGCTGGCGCAAAGCCGTGCCTTTCTACGACGCCGTGCCGTGGCGCTTCGGGGCCGTCGTCAGCGGGGTGGTGGAATCCCTCATCGCCCTGGGCGCGCTCGCTTATTGGTATTCGTACTCCGTTACGACCTGGGTCTCCAATGCGCTGGATTCCGCACTAAGCAAGACCGCCCCCACGGGATTATCGGTTAACGATGTTGGATTTGCCGCCATCGTCGTTTGGTTCACTCATCCGCTGACGTGGGCTATCGCCTTGGTCGGAGTCGAAGGAATCGCTCGCGTCTGCGCTACGCTTGCGGACAGCGTGCTTGGGCTTTTCCCGCTTTATTTGACGGAAAAAGTCTACTCGAAGATTTTCCGGCGAGGTCAGCCCGATCGCCCCGTCATCGCAAAGTTTTCGCAAAGCCACGTTGCGTCCTACGTTGGCACTGTGCGCGACAAAGTCATCTCTGCCAGGCTTGCCCAGGTTCCTGATGAGCTTTGCGTTTCAAAAAATGATTTGGAAGAGTTTCTGGAAATCCGCGCCAGCCGCCAGAAGCCGGAATGGGATGCGCCCCGCGTGGTTCGCTACGAAGACCGTTACTACCGCCTGGAAGAATGCTCTCGCGGACCGGCGCCGCGCCCGTTCGTCTACAAATTGCGCCGCTTGGCCGCCGGCGTTCCCGGCCGCACCGTTCTCACCTATTCCCCCGACGAAACTCCCATCTTAGCCACCCGCTGACGGAGGAATCCGCACGCAGCGCCCCTTCGCTCAACTTTGCCGCACTTCCTCGACGTGCTGTTTCTCGACTACAATCTTCGAATGGCTTCTCGCCGCCTGTCGTCGCTGGCCTCTAAGCTTTTCGTTTGCGCCGCGGCGACCCTGCTCATGCAGCTTTCTTTCTCAGTGCCTGCCCAGCAACGGCCACCGCAATCCGCAGGACGCACGCTGCTCTTGCCACGAACCATTGTCTCCGGTGACCGAGCCACACTGGCAGTCATCGATTCGAACGGCCGCCTGACTCCCCGCGCAACAGTAGTTTTTTCAAACGGCGACCGTCTCACGACCGACGCCACTGGCCGCGCACTTTTCGTCGCCCCACTCAATCCCGGCGTAATCCGCGGCTCCATTGCCGGCCGCCCAGGCAACGCCTCGACAATTATTTTGCCTTCGAGCGAAACTACGGTCGCGCCGGTCGCCGTGACAGCCATCCCCACAATCACCTCATTGACGGACCGATTCGAAATCGTCGGCCACGGCTTTTGCGGAGACGCCGACGCGAATCAAGTCACCATCTCAGGCCAAACCGCGTTCGTTTTAGCTTCCTCACCGACCGCGCTTCTAATCATGCCGCCTGCGGATCTAGAACCCGGCCGAGCTTCCGTTGACTTGTCCTGCGGCAAGCAGAACGGCCCGGCGCTGGAGGTCGTTTTCGTCGCGCTCGAACTGCAAGCCGACTCTTCGCCGCTCGCCCCAGGAGTTCATCGGACACTGACCGTGCACGTTCGCGGCACCAGGGATAAAGTCCAACTGGAGGCAAGAAATCTAGCGCCCGACGTCACCGATCTCACGGGCGGCAATCCTGCTCATGTCAGCAGTTCAGGCGGCTGGGATAACATAGCGCACTTCGAAGTGGTAGGCCGCAAGAGCGGCGGTTTCCAAATTTCGATTCGCCTGTCGAGTTCCGCTCCGCGCCCACACTAGGCGCGTGAATTGGGGTTGCGAAAGAACAAAGGCACCTGCTGTTCCTTCTCTGCATCAAGTTCAATCGAGACATCTCGCGGAACGGTCTTGGTGTTTGCTTCCGCGGCAGGCAGCGCGAGCTCAACCGCGCTGTTCTCAATCGCCGCATCCGCAACACTGGTCGTGACCAATCCATCCAGCGTATTCTGCGTTTTCTCCAGCCGCTTGTCCGCCTCTCCATAGCTCTGTTGGGCATTCTTCAAATGCGTCCCCAGTTTTTCAAATACTTCGGTAAACGTTTCCATCTGTTTGTGCAACCCGGAGAGGTTGGCAAAAATCCGCTTGGCATTCTCCTCGATCTGCATTCCCCGCAAACCCAGGTGAATCACGCAAAGATGCGCATAAAGAGTATTGGGCGACACCGCAATAATATTTTTCCCCCGGCAATAGGCATCCAGCGGCTCGCCCTTGCTGTCTTGCGTCATCAGCATCTCGTAATAAACAGTTTCCGAAGGCACAAACATCAGCGCCAGCTCCAGCGTCCCTTCGCCCGGCACAATATATTTCTTGGCGATGGAATCCGCATGGATTTTCACCGCCGTCGCAAACGCGCGCTTCGCCTCCTCGCCCTCGGCTTCAATTCTGCGGAAAGCGTCCAGAGGAAATTTCGAATCCACGGCTACAAGTTTTTTGTCCCGCAAAAAAATAACAGCGTCCGCCGCTTCGCCGCTCGAAAAGCGGTACTGCGTCGCATATTGCGAGGAGGGCAGGGAGTCTTCCAGTAAACGCTCCAGCGTCACTTCGCCGAGCAACCCGCGCGTCTTGGCCCCGCCAAGGATTCCCTCCAGCGATTTGGTAGCCGAAGACATTCCCCGCCCCAATTCCTGAAACTCCCCAAGCTGCTTCTGGATATGCCCAATCTGTTCCCGCGTATTTTTCAGCTCGTTCGCAATCGCCGTCTGCCCCTGCGTAGCAATCTGCGCAGAGTTGGAAACTCCATCCTGCAGCGCCTTCGTAACGCTCTCCAGCCGCTGCGACACGCTTTGTCCAATCGTGGCAATCTGCCCCGAACTCTGTGCCTGAGACGTCCCAATCGTCTGCAAATCGCGCCGCAGTTCGCTCATCTGCTTTTCCAGCAGCGCGCTTTTCCTCTGTTCCTGCGCAGTCTGCAGCACCAGCCAGATCACCAGCGCGGCCACCACGATCACGACTCCGATAAGCACTCCGTTCATTCTTTCTCCAGTCCATCTTCGGGAAACGGTCTCCTTACTTTACTCGCACTCGCTTCAGCGGAAAAGCTCTCGCCAAAAAAAGAAGAAGGCCTCGGCGAACCGAGGCCCTCTTGAATTTGACTTTCGACTTTTAACTGCCGACTGTTGACCGCGGTTCTCCCTCACCAATTAAACTTCATCGCAAACTGAAACTGCCGCGGGTCGTAAGACGCCGTAGGCTGCCCCGCATTGGTCCAAAGCACATTCACCGCCGAAACGTTAAACCGGTTCGGAAGATTGAAGATGTCCGTGATCAAGTCCACACTGAACCGCTCGCCAAAGTAAAGCCGCTTCGCAATCCGCATATCGGCGAACGCCACCCACGGCGTTAACCCAGTATTGCGCCCCACGTTCCCGTCCAACGATTGCAATGTCCCGGTAAAGTCCGCGAAGCAGGGTTCCTGGAACATTCCTGTCGGCGAATACTTGGACGTCACCGTCGGGCCGCAGCTTGGATTGTCAAAAGTATTTGGCCGCCCCGTCAGCGCCGACAGCTGCAGGTTATCGTCAACTCCCGTCACGATATTGAACGGCCGTCCCGACGCCAATTCCACCAGCGGCGCCACCGTCCAGTTACTGAAGAACTTGCTCCCGAAACTATCGCCGCTCAATCTCCCGCTCTGATATACGCCGCTGAACACAAACCGGTGCCGCTGGTCAAACGTCGAGTTCGACCGATCCGAATTGGGAAAAAAGCTGTCTTGCGGCGTCAAGGTTGCCTGCAGGTCGGTGGCATCATCGATCGTATGAGACCACGTGTAAGACGCCAGGAACTCATAATGGTTCGTAAATCGCTTTTTCAGATTGACCGTAAGGCCGTTGTAGATGGAATTCCCGTTCGAAAAATTCGCGTCCATATCGCTGAACGGCACGCAATTGGTGAGCCCATTGGCCGGGTTGCACTTGGCATTCAACCCGTCGGCCTGCAGCACCGAATTCGCCAAAGCGATACACTGAGCCCCGCCTGGCGCGGTCAGATAAGCTTCTGCAACCGCCGGATTCAAGCCAGACGGCCGAAAGAAATTCACCAGCGCCGCAGGAACATAGGGCACTCCACCCGGAGAAACGCCGCAACCTGTAACCAGGAACGGGCTGTCGGTTGGCTGATTCACTCCCGCCGCGACCGCCGCATTCAAATTGTCCACCATCAGGTCGCCGCGAATCGGATTCGCATTGATGGGCCGATTGATATGATGGCCTTCGTTGAGGTTGTAAGCCACATTCAGGGTGAAGCCATGCCCGAAATCGTGCTCCACGCTCAAATTAGCCTGTTCCGAATACGCGTAAACGAAATTCTTCCCCTGCGGATATCCGAACGGCTGAAATCCCAGCGGAAAACCAGCGTTGACGTAGTTCTGGTTGATGAACAGCGAATTCGGAAAATTCAGCGCCTGAAACCGCTGCTCATTCGGCAAATAACCCAGCGACGCATTCAAAGCCGCCGATGCAGAAGGCGCGCATTGCGGCGCCAGCGGATTCACAAGCAGTCCCTGAAAAATCGGAATGGCATTCAGATTTCCAGGATCGCCGGCAACGGTGCACGCCGCCGTGCCGCCAAACGCCAGTTGTACGCTCTTCGAGCCATCCGAAGCATCACCCAGAAAGTAAAGTCCCAGCAGCGGGTGGTCGTAAAACAATCCGTAAGAAGCGCGAACCACAGTTTTGCCGTCGCCCTTGGGGTCCCACGCAATACCAACGCGCGGCTGTATGTTGTTGGTGTCCGTCTGAATCCCCTTCTGAATTCCCAAAATGTTGTAGCCCTGAAGGGCCAGCGCATCGGGAGATGTGAACTTCGGCGGGAACTCGATGTCGTAGCGCACGCCATAGTTCAGCGTTAAGTTGTGCCGGATTTGCCAGGAATCCTGCCAGAACGCTCCCAACGGTATGTTTTTGAAGGAGTCGCTCGGGCTTCCGATACCCTGGACGAAGTCCGCCGGAAGTCCCGCGCCGTATGCCTGGACGGGGTTCAAAGAAGGAAAGTTCGCAGGGAATCCAAGATTGCCGGCGCTGAAAGCACCGAAATCATAAACGCCGCCGTAATTGACCGTAAACGTCGCGCTCGTGGGAATGTAGTCAAAGTCCACGCCAAATTTGGTGGCGTGCGCCCCAATCGTCCACGAAAAATTGTCCGTGAACTGGTAACGCTGCTCGACGCGCTGGATAAAGGAATAAGGCTCGCGCCCAAAATACGCAAAACCGGTAATGTTGATCGCGGGATCGGAACCGCCTGGCGCGCTGGAAAAATTATAAAGCAATCCGCGCCGCGCGTACTGGAAGCGAAACTCATTGATCTTGTTGTTGCCAAGAATCGTGACGTACTCTCCCACGATCGCGACGTCGCGATACGTCTGCTGGGAAGTTCGCGAGAAAGCGTTTTGTCCGTACGGTTGGTCCTGCCCGGCCACTTCGATGCCCGTCACCGTGCTGGGGCTGACGTTCGCGCGCAGCATCAGGTGATTGTCGGAATTGATGGCGTGATCGATTCGCAGCGAATAAAGGCTGGTGCCTTCAAAGATCGGGAAATTGCCCTGTTGCGCTGCCAGCGTCTGGTAGGACGCGGGAACGAAGCACGGCGGAGCTGTGCACGACGTGGGAAATCCGCTTATGCCCGCGATGCCGGTTAAGCCAGTTGGCCACACGCCATTGACAGCCATCCCGGAAGACGCTCCGGCAAGAAACGCGTATTTCCCAACGGCTTGTGCGTAGGCCGGGCTCATCCCCTCTTCCTGCAGAACCGCTGGATTCGTCAAGAAGGCGATCTGGTCCGGCGTAAGCTGCAACGTCCCGAACGGCAATCCCACTTGCGTCGTATCGAACGGCGTCAGCCCATAGTTGCCCTGTCCGATCGACGAGAAACCCGTTTCATGCCGCCGAGTGACCTCATAGGAAAAAAAGTAAAACGTCTTGTCCTTCTTGATCGGTCCGCCAAATGCCGTCCCTGCCTGCACGCGCGTATAAGCAGGGTCGGAAACGGTGCTGAAGGGATTTACCGCTTGAAAATTGCGGTTCCGCAGATACCCGAACACGTCTCCATGAAACTCGTTGGCGCCGGAACGCGTGATGATGTTCACCACGCCTCCAGACGCTCGCCCGTACTCCGGCGCGTAGCCATTCGTGATGATCTGGAACTCCTGCACCGCTTCCTGCGACACAGTCGAGCGCACGCCGTTCACCGCGTTGTCCGTCGCATCCGCTCCGTCCACGTTGACGATGTTCGACCGCCCGTTCTGCCCGCTGATGTTCAAGCCGGAAGTTGGCGCGGCTCCGGTATTCGGAGCGTTATCGCGCGTAACCTGCGAATCCGTGAGCGTGAAATTGATGTAGTTCCGCCCGTTGATCGGCAAATTGTCGATGCGTTGCTCTCCCACGGTCTGCGAGAATTCCGTCTTGGTCGTCTCGATGGGCGCCGCTTCGGACGTTACCCGCACAGTCTGCTCCACGCCCTTCAACTCCAGTCGCAAGTCGAAGATGGCGTCCTCGCCCACCGTAAGCACCACAGAGTCATTTTCGTAGGCCGCAAACCCCGCACCGCCATCGGCGCGCACCTTGTATTTTCCGGGAGTCAGTCCCACCACTTTGTACCGCCCGCCATCGTCGGCAACCGCGGTGCGTTCCAGTCCGGTCGCCGCGTTCGTAAGCGTCAGTTTTGCGCCCTTCACGCCCAGCCCTTGCGGGTCGCTTACCGTTCCGGAAAGCGCCGCCGTATTCACTTGCGCCGCGGCCATCGCGGCACAACCCAGCACCAACATGCACAGCGTGATCCACGCAAACACACCATGACGTCGCTGCATCTGACTCCTCCTAGTGGAAACCATTGCATTTTCCGCTACCCCTAGCGGAGGCGGGGTGTCCCGCCGAATGATGGCTACTCGATGGAACATTCGGTTTACTTCAATAATCCGTCGAGTTCAATCAAAACTTCTAACGGCAGGACCCCCAAGTCTAGGCCCCAAGTCTAAGCCATGGAGGAGATATTTACACCGGAGGAGGAACAGTTCAGTGGAGAAACTGGGGGGAGTGCGCGGAAAGATAACTACCGTTCAAAGACGTTTTGGTTTAGATCTGCAAGTGCCGCTGAACCAGCTTGCGCAGCTTGTCGCGGTCTTCGTCCTTCATGTGCACGAATTCGACGCCGCTGCCGTCCGGTCCGATATTCCGCACCACGGCAGTGAAATGAATCTTGCGCAGCCCCGAGCGCACTTCCAATTTGATGGAATCGCCCACCGTGAGTTTCTTAGGCGATTCAAGGTAAGCTCCGCCCAGGCTGATCGTCTTCACACGCGCAAGGCCGGCTTGCGCCCCGTCAATGTGCGCCCGCAAAGGTGACTCCAGCGGCACGCGCACATACCTTCGCGGCACAACATAGCTGGTATTCGATGGCGTTGCCGATTCAAACGCCGCCCGTGCACGCGAAGAAGACGGCCGGTCTTCCATCATGGCCAGTGCATCTTCCGCCGCCGCCCGCAGTCCGGACGGTTCCGCAAAAGCCAGTCCTTCGCGGCCTCCCGCAAGCATCTTGAGCAGTTCCGCGGCCTCGATGGCGCGCATGCGGCCAAGCGCTTCGATAGCCTTGATGCGCACAAAGAGATCGCGCAGAACTTCATGCTCGCCCGCGGCAATTTCCATCAATTGCGGCACGGCGGTTGTCTCCATCGCCAGGCCGATTTGATCGATCATCATCGGCACAACCAGCGGGTGTGCATCCGCCAGCACGGCGGAAAACACAAAAGCCGCGGTTTGCGCGGAACCAGCATTCGCAGGACGCGAAAGCTCGCTCACTGCCAGGTCCTGCAAATTCCATTCCCAGCTGGCCAGAGCCCGCGCCAGTCCGCGCAGCAAGCGCTCCGCGTCTGCCGCCGCGAGCAATTTGATAGCTGCGCTCACGCGCTGCCGGCGCGCTTCATAAAGTCGTGTCTCGAGCAGATTCAGCACCGGCACGCCGATCGTTCGCAACAGCCGCGCCATCGCCGCGATCATTTCCGCCCCACGCGGTTCGGTCATCAGAAGTGTCAACCGATCCAGCAATCGCTCCGGGTCGCGCTGCAAGAGCCGCGGCAGAACAGGATCGAGCGGCCGGTTGGCAAGCGACGCATCCACCAGCAACAGCCAGCGGTCTTGCGCAACCAGGCGGAGCGTCAGCGCCGACATATGGTCGTGCTCTTTGTCGCGCGGCGATCGTTCCAGCCCAATCAGAATCGTTTCGAACCCCGTGTAATCGCCGCGAACCACCGCGATACGTCCCAGGGTTTCCAGAAAAGCCGCCAGCAGCGCCGCCGTCTCCGGAATCGTTTCCTTTTCCAACGCCTTCAAAGTCCCGCGGCTCAAATCCTCCGGCAACTGATTGGGCCACAGCGATTCAATGATCGCCGTCATCTCATTCAGTCCCGCAGCCACCGCGCGCCGCGCGTAAACGTTGTCTTGTTCCACGCGCCGCGAATAATTCAGAAGAATATTTCGCGCTTCGCGCCGCGGAGCGTCCGCTCCCGTTTCCGCCAGTTGTCCCAGCGTCTTCTTCAGCGCCACAACCGGCACGCTCCACACATCCGGCCCGCGCAGCACCGCCGATTTCTCTCGCGGCGGCAATTCCAGCCAGAACTTCTCGAAGATCTGTTCCCGGTGTGAATCGTTGGCCCACGTTGTCGCCAGCACCGTCAAATGCTGCGACGAATGAGGTCCTTTGTATTCGCCCGACGTCACTAGCACGTCGCTCAGCCGGCCAATCGTCTGCTTCACCCCGGCAGGTTTAAGCGTCCCGGCGGAAAATTCCGCTCCGAGAAATTCCAGAATCAAACTTTCCGAAAGTCTCACCAGATACGGCTGCGGACGCTCGCCTTCGCGCGGCGCATACTGCGAAATCGAACTAAGCAGCATGCGAACCGTCTCGCGGCTGGCGTCTTCCATCGCTCCGTGAATCGCCCGCGCCGCTTCTTCCGGCGATAGCCCGCGCGCCGCTTCCAGTGGAGGAGTCAGCCGGCCGATCAAGCGCAGCGCGCCGGCAAGATCCTCAAATTCCGGCGGCAGAATGGGCGCATCCGTGGCCTCGCGCGGCGAATTTCCGCCGTACGCCACCAGCGCGCCCATCAGGCTCGCCAGCACCGTATCCACTTTGCGTTCCGTCTGCGTATTAATCGTAATTCCTTCCACGCGATGCTCGAGCAGCTTCGCGGTCCACCAGGAGTTGCCGCCGCGCTTTATAGAATCTTCCGATCTTAGCAACGATGCCTTGAAGAGTTGCGCGAGCGTGTCCAGTTCGCCTACATGAAACTGCCGCCCGAATCCCAGCGCTTGAATTCCCGCGCGCTGCAAATCCAGCGCCAGCGATTGCATTTCGCCGCGTGTATCGGGCAGATGCGCATCGCTCAGCTTCGGCGCCACCAGCCCGCCGCGCTCGATGTGTATTTCGATGCCGTTCACCGCACCGGCAAAATCGTGCAACGCCTCATAAGAAGTGTCCAGACTCTGAAGCCGCCGCGGATGGTTTCTGTCGTAGATGCGTTCCGAGCGGAACAGCAAATGAAGGCAACGCAGTGCGTGGATCAATCCCGCAGTTCGGGCATCCGGAGATGGTCCTGCCGCGTCCCGGTCAGACACCGAGATCGGCCTCGCCTTGTTTTTCGCCGGAAGTTCGGCATGCGGACGCGTTTCCGCGTCGTAACGCTGCTCATCCACCGGCACGATCGCCCGAAGTACCAAAACAATCCCCGCTTGCTTCTATCTGTCGATCCCCGATGAACCAGTCATCAGGAAGGAGTCCTGCCCGCATTCCCCAATGCGGTTGATCGAGGGCAGGGTACCCTTAGCTATAAAGCAAGCACGCCTCCTGCCCCCGAATTCCAAGGCTAAAGCATTTGTTTTGTTTGCGTTAATTTCAGGATACTAGGACTGGCTCAGAGGCTTTGTAACAAAATGTTACGTATTTAGTAGGAGGGGAATGGGCACATCCGGCGATCCGTAAGGACGTAAAACTGCGCAACCTTGATTTCCGTGCACCCTCACTTGGGCTTCATGGTGACCTGAATGTTGCTCGTGCCGCCTTCGCTGGCCTGCATGGTTCGTCGTTCTTGCTGGTAGCCGTCCAGCTTCACGCTGATGGTGTGCAGTCCCGTGGGAACTTGTATTCTGGCTGGCGACATTTGCCCGGTGGATTTCCCGTCTACCAGGATTTCGGCACCCTTGGGAGTCGTATCCACCTGCGCCCAGGCCACTTTAACCGTCGATTTTTCTTTAAGATCCACGTCGAGCTGCGTCTGGATGTTGTCCTTCACCTGCACGCTTCCGGCATAGGCTTCATACCCCAGCATGCGCATCACCAGGTTGTATTGCCCCGGTGCCAAAGGCAGAGTCACAGGGGTCTGTCCGGATTGCTTCGCACCATTAATGAAGACATCCGCCCCTGCCGGTTTGCTGGTGAGATACAAGCCCTTCGCGAGCGACTCGAGCGTCACTTTCTGGTCGACGACATTTCCAGCCTTCACCTGCAATGCGGTTTGCATCGGCTGGTAGCCGTCTTTGGTGACTTCCAGGCTATAGCGAGCGGGGTTGAGGTCGTTGAAGCCGCAAGGCGTCTGGCATTGATTCAGGACGCGCCCGGCTGGTCCGCGCAGAACTGCCGTTGCTCCAAGGAGATCCGTCACGACATGGATTGCGCCATGGCCCGCCGAAGGAACCGGGTGCCCGCCGTCCGCATCCGCCGCTTTAGTATCCGCCACTGGAGTATCCTCATACTCGATATGGTCCACGACACGAACGCTGGCAGGAGCGTCACGCAAAAACTTCAGCAGCCCGCCGTGTTCCGCCGGACGCAATTTCCCGGATAGAACCAGCGTGCTTCCAATAGCCAGCACCTTGGCGCGTCCAACCAGACCCCTTTCAGCTATGGCTTCTTCAATCCGCCCTTTGTATTCAGCCGCTTGCGCACTCACCACCGGTTCGGTCTTCTTCGGCAAAGGCTTTTCTACAGGAATCTCGGAGGCCTTTTTCTCCGGAGGAGCAGCATCGTTGCCCGCCGCAGCCGGAGTATCGTTCGCACCGGGAGTCGCAGAAGCGTTGGCCGTTCCGTTGTCCGCAGGGGTTGTTGTAGCCCCGGTATCCCCATCAGCGGCTTTCTGTCCTGCGTTCAGCTTGCGAACTTCTTCCACAACAGGACGCAGCTTTTGCACGCCGTAGGTGATAACGCCAATAAGAATCAATGCGATAAGAATGGTTCCGACTATGCTCTTTTTCTTTTTCGGGGGCTCTATGTAGGGCGGCACAGGGCCGGTCCGGCGCACGGTAGGTGTCGAGGTTGGGCTGGACGCGCGCACATTCAAAGAGCGCGTCGTCGCATTCACCATCGGATCTTGTTCCTGGGCGTGGAAGTTACGCCCGCCCTGGGCTCCTACGCCCATTCCGGCGAGGGGTAGCGTGGCATTCGGCGCGCCCTGGCTGCTGACCACCATGGTCTTGTCGGGACTTGCGCCTGGAGCGACGCTGCGGTAATTCCGCAAATCCTCGAGCATCTCGCGGCAGCTCTGGTAGCGCGCTTCCGGTTCTTTGGCGAGGGCCTTCATTACGACAGCGCTGATTCCCGGATGGATAGACGGATCAATCTGCCGTGGGGGAACCGGCTCCTCGTTCACTATCTTATAGATAACAGTGGTGATGTTCTGCCCGGGGAAGGGCTTCTCTCCCGTCACCATTTCATATAAGAGAACGCCCAGCGAGAAAATATCGCTGCGGCCGTCGACTGCGCGGCCCTTCACTTGTTCAGGCGACATATAGCTTGGCGTGCCCATTACATGAGCGGTTTGTTGCATGGTCCCGAACTGAAGGATCTTCGCGGTACCGAAGTCGGTGATCTTGACCGTGTCGTCGGCGGTGAGCATGATGTTTGCCGGCTTGATGTCACGGTGAACGACGTTGCGTTCATGGGCAAATTGGAGGGCGCTGCAAGTCTGCTCCATAATGCGCAAAACTCGAGGCAGCGGAAAGGCCTGTGCGCCGTCCAAATGCGCCTGTAAGCTCTTTCCTTCCACCAGTTCCATGGTGATGTAATACAGGCCGTCTTCTTCGCCAGCGTCGAAAACGACCACGATATTCGCGTGCGTCAGCAGGCCAGCCGCGCGGGCTTCCGTCTGGAACCGTGCAAGCAACTCGGGACGCGACAACCCGGTGCCTTCCTCACTCAATTTGATGGTTTTTACGGCGACGGTGCGGCCGATTACCGGATCGGTGGCCTTGTAAACCACACCCATGGCGCCGCGGCCCAGCTCGCTGATAATCTCGTAACGTCCTGCTTTCAAACTAGTTGTCATCGCCCCGTTCGACTTTCCATCCACTCCGCGCACTGACCATGAACTGCCGCGAGCCAAATTTTGGGTCTTTGTATTTAACCACATGGTTAAATACGGGTGCTCTCCGGCAGAGAAAACCGGCCAATCGCCCTGTCGCCACCGCCCAGGACTAGTACCACGGGCAATGGGGAGGTCACCTGCCAACTGCTAAAGTATTGGAAACACGTCTTCCGACACCCGGGCGCCCTATCCTGCACAGTACCCATTAAATTTTCCCTTGGTCAACGCTACTGGGGTACCAGTGTTTCGCACTCGATACGTGCTGGCCGCAGCCTTATTCGGTACTTCCGCGGGGCGAGGAACGGGCGGCTAGGCTGCGCGCTATGGACGCGGCATGGCTTCGCCCGGGGACATGCTCCGCTCGGGCATGGGCACGTTCGTTTCGCGGACGGGCCGGTCGACTTCGCCGGGCCGCGCTGGAGCTTCGAGGCCGTCGGTCAGCAGATAGCCCTGCAAAGCCAAGCCGTTGGTCCAGACGCCTTCCAGCGCTGCGATGTATTCCACCTGGAGTTCGTAGAGTTTGCGTTGCGCATCCAGAACTCGCGGATATGAGGCCAGCATCTGACCGTATTTATCGACCAGCAGGCTGTAGGCTTTTCTTGCGTGGGGGAGAATTTCGTCGCGGTACTCGAGGGCCATCAATTTTGCGTTCGAATATTCGTCCACGACCGTGGCTGCGCGCTCGCGCAGGGTAAGCGCGATCCGCGTCTTCTCCTCCTCGGCGCGCTCCACATCGGCTTTCGCGGCGGCGATGTTGCCCTGGTTGCGGTTGAAGATCGGGATCTCGACGCTGGCTTCCGCGATTCCTTCCCAGCCCTTGGCGAAGGGCACGCTTCCGAGAGTTTCGTGGTTGTACTCCATGCCGGCGCGCAGCAGCAGGTCGGGAATGGGTTCACGCTGTGCGCGTATCAGCGTGGCTTGCGCGCGCCCTGTGGCGGTTTCCGCGATTTCTACGGCGGGACTTTTTTTCGCGATGTTTTCCACGGCTTCTTCTTCATTCAGTTCCGGCCAGCCATGTTCCAGGTCGCCGGCTACCGTCGCCATCGGCATAGCGGGCTGTCCAACCACCGCCGCGAGGGAGCGCCATTCTTCGCGCAGCGTGTTTTCTTGCATGCGCGCCGCCATTCTCATGCGCTGCGCTTCCACTTCTGCTTCCAGGACTTCGGATTCGTCGGCTTGCCCGGTGTTCATCAGTTCACGCTGCGTTTGCGCTGCGTCTTGCGCAATCTTTGCGAGGTCGCGACGAGCGTCGAGCCATTCCTGCGCGGCCAGCACGCGCAGAAACGCCATTTTCACGGCGGTTTCTACACGCGTGCGCTGCTCCTGCGCTTCGATTTCGGCGAGTTTGGCTTCGCGCGCGAGTACATCGCGGCTTTTGCCGAGTTTTCCGGCCGTAACGATGGTCTGCTGCACAAAAAATCCCTGCTTGCCGCCGCCGACAGAGCCGCCTCGGATTTCATCGCCGGTGTAAGCGACAGATGGATTCGGATAGAGACCGGATTGTTGCTGGCGGGCTTTGGCCGCGCGAATCTCCACTTCCGCTTGCCGCAACGTGGGATTTGTGTCACGCGCCATCGTTTCCACCTGCTCGAGCGTAACAATCGGTCGGCCGGCGTTTGCCTGCGCCCGTCCCAGCTGTGGATATTCCGGCTGGACCAGCGGAACGTCGCCGTGATGGTGATGCATTTGCTCCTGCATCGGCATTGCCTGTGATGGCTTGTTGTCTTGCGCCAATCCCGCGCTTGTAAACGCCATCGCTCCTGCCAGAAATCCGACGACAAATCGCGAAGCAAATTTCCTGTTCATCCCCATCTTCTCCGTGAACTCTGAAAACTCTGCGACCTCTGCGTAAATTCTTTTTCGTTCACTACATTCACGATTCATGGTGGTGCTCCGGTTTCTGGTCCTTCTTTCCTTCACTAATACGCGCCATCATTTCTTCGTATTCCTTGTCGGGCAGCACGCGTACCAGAGTCATCATGCCCATCATGTCCGCGCTCCAATTCGGCGGCAGGCCGTGCACTTCGGGCTTGGCCACCGCTTCATCCATGCCCATTTCCATGAACGCGTCCTGGGGAAAGCCCGGCACGCTGTTCGCGTTCTCCGCAATCGGGGAGTGATGGACGTGTTCGAACGGCACGCTTTTCGCCAGCGTTTCCATCTGGCCGAGCGCTTTGGCATCCGTCGAACTCGCCGTTTCGGTGGCGCGGTCGCGCAAAAGGTCCATCATGTTGTTCATCATGTGGTGTGGAAGGTGGCAGTGGACCATCCAGGAGCCGGGATACTTCGCTTCAAATTCAACAACGCGGGCTTGCGCCACTGCCACCAGAACGGTGTTCATCGGATACCAGGTCGATTCCGGGGCGCGGCCGCCCTCCGTCCCGGTTAGAACGAACTGATTTCCGTGCAGATGAATCGGGTGGTGGTCCATGCCCATATTAATGATGCGCATTCGGACGCGGCTCCCGAGACGGGCAATCATCGGGGTGATGGCTGGGGCGGAGACACCGTTGAAAGTGAGCCAGTTGAACTCCATCGCGGCGGTATTCGGAACGGAGTTGTTTGGGAGGACGGCCCACTCCTGAAGAATCACGCCAAAATCGTGATCGGCGCGGGGCTTGTAGGCGCGCTCTGGATGCGCGACGAAGAATCCAATCATACCCATCATTTCCTGCATGGCGCCGTGGGAGTGATAGAAGAATGTGCCCTCCTGATGGACCGTGAATTCGTAGGCGTATTTTTCGCCTGGCGCGATGGGCTTCTGGCTGATCCACGGCACGCCGTCCTGCTCTATGGGAACTTCGAGGCCGTGCCAGTGAATCGAAGTGGATTCGGGCAAGCGGTTTTCGAGGATGATGCGCACGCGTTCGCCTTGCTGCACTTGAATCGTGGGGCCGGGGCACGTGCCGTTGTAGCCCCATGCGTCGATCGTTTTGAATGGAGCGATTTTTCGTTTCACTGGCTCTGCGACCAAATGGAAAACTTTTACGGCGCCGTCCGTCTCGTGCGGCAGATCCGGCAGGTCGGGAGTGACCATGGGCAAGTACGGATCGGACGGGGCCGGGGCAGCTGGGGCTGCTTTTTTCGGGTGGTTGCCGTAGGGACTGTGGTGGCGTCCTTGCTCCATTTCGCGGGCGGTCTGTGGGTCGTTTTCCGGCGTGTCGCCGCGCAGGGCTTCCGCTAGCCCCAGCACGCTTGCGCCTAGAAACGCAGCGTCCTGGATAAATCTTCTTCTTGAACCACTCATGGCTACCTCCTGGGATTCTCTTCTACAACGGAACGTTGGAGCTGCGATTCTAGAAAGGCGGGGCAAGCCCCGCCCCTACAGATAAAATGCCAGTTGGAATTGGAAGTGGCTGTCAGATGCGCAGGATAGTTGTCAGCGGCAGGGAACTTGATAATTCCGATAGAGAGATGGGTTCTCCCCAGCGTGCCGAACTCGCGATATATCCACTGACGGCCGGTTGGTTCGGGTTAGAAATGGCCACAGACGTGAGGTTGCTTCTTCGGTTTTGCGAAGGCGAGGAACGTTCATCGAGCTTGAGGAGTACGGCAGAAATTTCGATTTGCCTGCATGCTTTTGTGGAGGCGGCAATTTGCTGGATACCGCTATCCGCCATGGAGGCCATTTCGTGACATTGTTCTTGAGTTGCCGAGGACGACGAACACGCCCCTGCTGCGCAAAGGGGCGCACAAATTGGGGCAATTAGTATCGCTAGCACTGTCACGAGTGCAAGCACGGCGGTCCTCTGCGAGACCTTCCTCGAGACCTTATGGGTTGTAGCTTTTCGCAGCATGCTGAAAGCCAACGCTACGCGACGGCGGCGCATCCGTCAACTGTAAGCGTCGTGGCAGTCATTTTCAGATTTTGGACGCAGCCGGATACAACGTTGATCGTGATAAAATAATTTTGCCGGGGCTGTAGCTCAGATGGATAGAGCGTAGGTTTCCTAAACCTTAGGTCGGGAGTTCGAACCTCCCCAGCCCCACCACTTTAAGCGGTCTATAGGAACCCAAAAACAAGAACAAAAGCCCAGCCGCGATGGCTAAACCCAGCGCGTTCGTCGGTGGTATTCCCCGCCACCCCACCCGCCGAGATCAACGACTACGGCGATCACAAGAATAATCAAATTGATGCCCACCAGCGGCAGTCGTGTATTCACCATCCAAGCGTAAACAAGAGTCGTGAGAGGCAGAAAGATGAATCCAAGCAGTGGAATAAGCAGCCCATGATAGGCGCGTTGAAGATAATTTGACGTAAGAAAGATGAACACCAGCGCGATTCTGGGAAAGGCCACAAGCAATATGACGATGAGACACGGCATCAGGAAACCGTTCCTTTCTGCTTTGCACTGCCATCGCTAAAATGTGAATGGTCTTGGAATTTACGAAAGGACGCTCCGTCCCAGCCCGGTCGCCTCATATTTCTATGAAGCGTTACAGAGCGTCCTTGGGTGTCGAGGCAATGACAAGGACATTGTCTCACGGCGGGATTCAAGCGTACATCGGGTGAAAGCTGTAAATTTAACGTTAGATTCCAAGTTAGAATCGCGGCATGCCGGAGCCGATGCGTTGAAACGCACAGCCCTTTGCTCCGGTGGCAGGAAGCACTAATTCGGCGGTTGGCCCGGCGGTTGTACAGGCGTCGGATCCGGCTTCAAACCTGGCGCAACCTTATTAAGGCCCAGGCTCTTGAATATGCTCGGCCAATACTCCTTCAGCAGGTTGTTGGCAGCGCCGAACCCAAAGCGGATCCCAAACCGCTGGAATGTTTTTCCCACGGTGCGTTCTGAATCTGGAAGATAGGAGTTGGCCAATCCCTCGGCCGCCAGCGGTCCGAGCGTTCCCGGTATATTGAATTTATACCCGCCCGTGTCCGTTCGAATCATCACCGTGCGGAGCAGCGCGTGCCCCACGCGTCTCTTCATGCTCCCGCCCGCCACAAAGTAGCGCGGGTCTTCGCGCAGAATCGACGGCAACAAAAACGTCCCGAAAAAATGGCTCGAAGCGTCGCTCGCCATCGAAGAACCAAATCGCTTCCCGAATCCTTCGCCGCCTTGTCCGTAACCCGGCAGCGTGCCTCTTGCCTCGCTGATTCCCGCCCCGGCCGCCGACACAAGAATTTGCGGCGGCGATAAGCTGGTGGTCAGGAACAGTTCGAATTTTTGCAGCGAACTCAGCGGTCCAGGGGTTCTCGCAAGATCTGGATAGAAGTAAGACTTGGTCGCGATCAGCCCCATCGGCGTCTGCCAGGGGTTTTTATCCTGTTTTGGCGGGGGCGCGTTCGTGTCTTGCTTCGGCGGGTCCTGCTTCGGCGCCGGATTATCGGGAAGTTCCGTGCCCCAGGGTCCCTTCTGTGCCGTGGCCCCACGGCCCGCAAGCAGGATCAGGATTGCCGCAAATAGAAGGGGAGTCCGTCGGATCATGGCCGCCATAATAGCATGCGTGTTTTGATGCGAGACGCCGCCGCTTCAGCCATAATTTTTATTTGGTGAATCGCGCCAGTCGTTTGCCCACGGCTGCGTTGGTACTGCACTTCGCCCATCGCCGCCGAAGACGTTCTGTTTTCGTTGGCTCTGCGAACTCCGCGTTAAAACCCACACGCGCCACCACCCAGACCGACCCGCCAACTACGGGCCCCTTTGCCCTCACCACGAACTCGTTCCCGATTCCCCCTCTCTTCGCCCCGTGCTATTATCGCCCCACTTTTCAACCCATCTCTCATCCTCCCGAATTGGAGACTGTTATGAACCGCACGCTTCGCATCGTTCTTATCGTTGTCGCCGTTCTCATCGTGATTGTCGTCATCGCGCCATTTCTGATCCCCGTAGACAAGTTCCGCCCGACCATTGAAGAGAAAGCCTCGCAGGCGCTCGGGCGCAAAGTGGAACTGGGCAGTCTCAGTCTTTCTCTCATTGGCGGCTCGCTCTCCGCGGAGAGCATTTCCATTGGCGATGATCCCAAGTTCAGCACGTCGCCGTTTTTGACTGCCAAATCGCTCAAGGTCGGCGTCGAAATTCTTCCGCTGATCTTCAGCAAGACGCTTAACGTCACCGGCATCACGATTGAAAGTCCCGAAGTTACGCTGCTTCACAATGCCGCCGGCCAGTGGAATTATTCTTCGCTCGGCGGCGCCGCAGCCAAGTCCTCTCAGAAGCCCGCCGCAGGCGGTTCCACTTCTCCCGCCGATCTTTCGGTCGACAAATTCACTCTGAAGGACGGTCGCATCACGGTTGGCTCGACCAACTCGCAAAAGCGAAGTACTTACGATCATTTGAATATCGTTGCTTCCAACTTTTCCATGACGTCCAAGTTTCCGGTCACTGTCACCGCCGATCTTCCCGCGGGCGGAAAATTCAAGCTGGATGGAACTGCCGGGCCGATCGATCCGCAAGATGCTTCTCTGACTCCCCTCGATGCCAAACTCACCATCAGCGCCTTGGAGATCGCGGCAACCGGATTCCTCGATCCTTCCGCGGGCCTCAGCGGCTTGGTCGATCTCGACGCCAATCTCTCGTCACAAAATGGAGAAGCGGAAACAAAAGGGACCGTAAAGCTGTCCAAAGCTTTGCTCGTTGCCGGTGGATCTCCTGCGGGAGTTCCGGTCACCGTGGATTTCGACACGAAATACAACCTGCACAAGAACGCCGGCGTTCTGAATCCGTCGACGCTCAAAATCGGGAGCGCCGCTGCTCATCTCAACGGGACCTACGAAACGGGCGGAGAAGCCACGGCCGTAAATATCAAGCTCGACGCAAAAGACATGCCGGCCAAAGATCTCGAAGCATTTCTCCCGGCGCTCGGCATCAATCTTCCAAAAGGGGCTTCGCTTACGGCGGGCGCGCTGAATGCGGACATGACTCTCACCGGTTCCACGAACAAGCTGGTTACGACGGGCAGCGTTGGATTGTTTAATGGGAAGCTGTCCGGCTTCGACCTCGGTTCCATGATGTCCGGCGTCGGCTCGCTGGCGGGCATCAAGAGCGGCAAGGATTTGGAAATCGAGAAGCTCACCACGAATCTACGTATGGCGCCCGATGGACTGAAGGCTGACAATTTCATCGCCGTTCTGCCGGGCATCGGCAATCTGAATGGTGCGGGCACGGTCGATTCCAAGAACAATCTGGATTTCAAAATGGCCGCTACCCTGACGAGCGCTCTAGGCGACGCTGCCAGTCCCGTTTCCAGCGTGGGCGGAGTGCTCGGCAAAGCGACTGGTGGCGGAGGCGGCTGCAAGAGCGGCACAACTGTGCCGTTCCAAATTCAAGGCACCACCGCCAATCCAAAATTTATTCCCGACGTAGGCGGACTTGCCGCTGGCATGCTCAAATCGCAACTTGGTTGCGTCGGTGGACTCGGTGAAGGCGTCGGAAAAGACGCCGGGAAGGCCCCCGCCGACGCAGTAAAAACGCTCGGCGGGCTCTTCAAGAAAAAACAGCCTTAGTCGCTTGGCAGCCGGCTTCTTCCGCTTGCCGCTGTATTTTTAGGAAGTTTATTTAGATTATTCGTAGCGGAGAGCAACCATGGGGTCTACACGCATTGCTCGGCGCGCGGGAATCCAGCAGGCCAGCAACGTGATGCTCGAAAGCAGCGCGGAGACCGCCAGATACGTGACTGGATCACTGGGGCTGACACCGACCAGCATGTGCGACATGATTCTCGTGAGGGCCAAGGCACCCACGAGACCAAAGAAAAGACCAGCGGCCACAAGTTGCGCTCCCTGCCGCAGAAGCAATAGGAGGATTTGGCGCGGCGACGCGCCGAGAGCCAAGCGAATCCCGAGCTCCTTCGTTCGCTGCGTCGCGGCGTAGGACACCACGCCGTAGACTCCGACAACAGCGAGCAGGAAGCCGAGCAAGCCCATGGCGGCCGCAAGCGTAGCGCCGAGACGGAACAGAAAAAATCCCAACGCCCCAGCGAGCGATTCCTTCATGGTCTGGATTTCCTCGATGGGCGCGCGGGGGTCGAGAGCGAGAATCTCGCGCTGCACTTCGGGAATGAGCAACTCTGGCGCCAGCGAGGAGCGAATTTGCAAGGTGCGCTCCGAAACGTAATTCTGCGCGAGCGGTAAATAAAAATAAGGCTGAGGGTCCTCCGCGGGAGTTGTGTATTTGCCGTCACGGGCCACGCCGACAACTTCGATGAAGGGCCCCGAATCGCCGGTCATGCTGAAACGCTTGCCGATAGGATTTTCGGCGGGCCAAAACTGTTTCGCCATTGTTTCGTTGACGATGGCGACGCGCTGAGTCGTTTCGCTGTCGGCGTCGGAGAAAGCTCGACCTAAGAGGAGGCGAATGCGCATGGTCTCGAAATAAGGGGGATCCACTGCGTTGAAGAAAATTCCAGGCGCCCGCTGGCCCGCTGGCACGGGTCGACCTTCCACATAGACAGAGCTCTTGTTTCGGCCAGTCGCGATAGGGACGGCTGTGGCCAAGCTGGCGGATTGCACGCCCGGCAGCGCGCGGATTTTTGATTCGAGCGCACGATAGAACTCCGTGGTTTGCGTTGGATTGTAATCGTTCAGGGAAGGATCGATCCGGACATTTAGCAGTTGATTTTGGTCAAAACCCAAATCCATGTGCTCGACGGCGTGGAGGCTGCGGACGAAAAGCCCCGCGACGATCAACAACATCAGCGAACCCGCGACTTGAGCGCCCATCAGATCGCCGCGAACTTTATGACGGACTCTGCCAGGCGCATCCGCGCGGCCGCCTTGATGCAAGACGGTGTTGACATCGGCGCGCGTCGCGCGAAGCGCGGGCGACAGGCCGGCGTAAATGGCAGTGAAAAAGACCGTCGCCAGCGCATAGGCAAAGACGCGCCAATCAAAGCCAAAGCTGAGGCGAATAGGAAGCCTGGACAAATGAGGGATGGAACCGATGAGCCGGCTCAGCCATGCGCCGAGAAACACACCGGCGACCCCGCCAAGCAGAGCAGTGAGGATGGTTTCCGTGAGCATCTGCCGGATCAGGCGCGAGCGCGCACCACCAAGAGCCGCGCGAATGGCCATCTCCCGCTGACGGACGGAAGCGCGGGCCACGAGAATGTTCGCGATGTTCGTGCAGGCCAGCAGCAGAACGATGCCGCCGAGGACCAGAAACACGACCGAAAACATGATGAATGCATTGTTGGCGTAGGGAATGGGACGCGAGAGCCGTTCGTCCATCACGCGCACTCTCAAACCCTTGTCTGTGGCCGGATATTCATCGGCAAGCCGCCGCGAGACCACGTCGAACCGGCTCTGTGCTGCAGACAAAGTAACGCCCGGCTTGAGCCGCCCGAGAACCAGCATTGCATGGATGTCGCGGCTGTTCCAAAAATTGGTGGCTGAGGATTGGTCGAATGCCGTACTGAGCGGGGCGTATGCGTCCATTTCAAAAACGGCGTGCTGGCCGCTGAATTCCTTGGGTGCGACGCCAACAATCGTTGCCGGTTTTGCGTCTACGCGCACCTGCTTGCCGATGACTCGCGGATCGCCGCCGAATCTTCTTTGCCAGAAGCCATAGCCCAGCACGAGGATCGCCGGCTCGCCGGGATGTTCGCCTTCGCCCGAAAGCACGAGCCGTCCGAGAGCTGGCTTTATTCCGAGCGCAGAAAAATAGTTGTTGCTGACGCCGGCGATCGTGAGCGTGTCGCTGTGGCCGTCGGCGGTGAAGTTCAAACGCCACGCCGTGGCCGAGCCAAAGACTTCGCAGATGGGCGCCATTTGCTCGCGGAATTCCACAAATTGGGGATAGGAAAAGCCGAGAGCGCCGAGGGCCGAGCCGCTGGATTGAATCGGCAGAGCCGCGATTTGCTCTGCCCGCGGCACTGGCAGGCGCTGCAGGAGGACGCCATTCACCAGGCCGAAGAGAGCGGTGTTGGCGCCGACGCCGAGAGCCAGCGTGAGCACGACGACGATAGTTACGCCCGGATTCTTGCGCAACACGCGGGCAGCGAAACGAAGGTCCTGCAAGAGAGTCTCGAGCATGGGAAGGCCGCGGCGGTCGCGGTAGACTTCTTTGGTTTGTTCGACGCCGCCTAATTTGATGAACGCATGACGCCGAGCTTCTTCGAGATTCATGCCTGCACGCAGATTGTCTTCGATGTGCATCGCGAGATGCGATTCCATTTCGGCGGCAAGATCGCTCTCACGGCCGGGCTTGCGGAAAAATTCGCCGAATCGAAGAAACCACACGCGGAGTCGTTTCACGCGCACTCCTGCTCCAGCAGCCGCAAAAGTCCAGACGCCAGCTTACAAAACTCATTCATAACGCAGTGCCACCATTGGATCGACTCGCATCGCGCGGCGGGCGGGAATAAAGCTCGCCAGCGCCAGGACGGCCAGCAGCACTGCGCAAGCGAGAGACATAGAGAGCGGGTCGTAAATGCTTACGCCATAAAGCATGCCAGTATGCTCGTGCGGCACAAGATAGAGCGCGCTGCGCAGAATGCGGCCGAGAGCGAGAGATGCGCCAACGCCAAAAAACAAGCCGACGGCTCCAGCAAGGAGCGCGCGGCTAATTGCGTTGCGCAAGATTCGTATCGGAGTCGCCCCAAGTGCGATACGTATTCCAAACTCCTGCGTGCGCTGCTGCACGAAATACGCAACGGTGCCGAAAATTCCGACTGAAACGAGCGCCAGCGCGACGGCGGCGAGGCAGCCGACGAGAATCAGGTTGAACTGGGACCCGCGCATGGAATCGGCGATGACCTGGTCCACCGTTTTGATATCGAAGAGCACCTGGTCTTTATCCAGCGAATACGCGGCATCGCGAGTCGCGCTCAGGAGCGCGCCGCGCGGAAGATTTGCAGAAACGACGAATGTGCCAGTTGGATCCGGACGCTGCGAAAAAGGAACGTAAAGAATGTCGAAAGGAACTTCGATCGGCCCGAACTCTTGCGTGTTCTCCGCAACGCCTACGATTTGAACCGGGGCTTCGCCGGAAACATCCCGGCGCTCGTCGGCAACAAAATCGAGGGTTTTCCCAAGAGGATCTTCGCTGCCGAACAAAGTGTGCACCCCGTTGCGATTGAGAATAGCGACGCGCGGCGAAGTTGCGCTATCGCTGGAATCCATTTTGCGCCCGGCTAGCAGGCGCATGTGGAGAACGTCAAAAAACCCGGGGCCGACCGCGCAGATGATGACACCGGTGCCATGCTTGTGCGGAAGGGGGCGGCCAGCCACGGCCACGGTGGAGAAGAGAAACGAGCCACTCAGAGGGATGCTGCTCGCGAAGGTCACGTTTTGCACGCCAGAGAGTCCACGGATTTGATCGGTGAAGGTGCGGAAATAGCGTCTCTGCTGATCGGGTTGTGCGTACTTTTCGCCGCGCAGAGTAATTCGGAAGGTGAGCGCGCCGGGAGCGTCGAATCCGCGAGGCGCATTTTGCTGGCGAAGAAAGCTCGAGAGAAATAGACCTGCGCCGAACAGCAGGACCAGTGCCAGCGAAACTTCTACGGCGATCAGCAGATTGCGAGTTCGGTGTGCACCCCGTCCGGCGGAAAGCCCGCTCGCGCCTTTGCGCAGCGTTTCGTTGACGTCTACCCGCGAAGAAAAAAGTGCCGGCAAAACTCCCATGAGCAGGGAAGAGAAAACGGAGAGACCCACGACGAAGAGCAGCACGCGTATATCGAGGGAAGCTTCGGTGTGACGGGGAAGCGTGTCCTCATTCCAAAAAACCGCGAATGCGCCGGAGCCCCAGATGCCAAGCAAAGTTCCGGCGGTTCCTCCGGCGAAGGCGAGCAGCAGACTTTCGGCTAGCGATTGCCGAATGAGAGTCGAACGGCTTGCCCCCAGCGTGGCGCGCAGAGCGAACTCCCGGCGGCGAGCGAGGCCACGCGCGAGGAGCAATCCCGCGTTGTTGACGCAGGCGATGAGCAACACCAGCAAAATCGCGCCGGCAAAAAAATAGAGAGAACGCGCACTGGACTCCGTCCAGGTCACGCGGAGGTTGGTGACCGCGGCGACGTCTTCCGACTTCGCTCCTTCGGCTTGCAGTTGGCGCTGGAGGATACCATCGAGTTCGGCGCGCGCGCTCTCGGCGGTAGCGCCGCCTGCGAGCCTGCCAATGACGTAGAGGCCTCGGTCAAGTTTTGCCGTAGGATCCATTGCAATCGGGACGTAGATTGCCGGCTCGGGGATGAACTCAAACCGCAAGCGAGCCGGGGCGATACCCACGACAACGTACGACTCGCCATCGATGCGAATCGGCTTGCCGATTACGTCCGGGTCGGAAGCGAAACGCGTCCGCCACAATTCGTTGCTGAGAATGGCCACGCGATCGGTACCAGTGTTTTCTTCTTCAGCCAGGAAAATGCGTCCACGTTCGACTGGAAGATCCAGCGTCTTGAAAGCCGAAGCCGTCAGCGGCATAACGAACACGCGCTCGGAGGTGCCTCCCGCGGCGAGGTTGCGATTTGCCGGGTAGTTGTAAGCGCCGAGACTGGAGAATTGATGATTTTGCGCGGCCCAAGCAAGGTACACCGAGTTCGGAATTACATCCCATTGGCGATGATTGTCGCGAAGAACGGTGTGGATATCCACAAGCCGTTCGGAATCAGGGAAGGGAAGAGGGCGCCAGAGTTGCGATTCGAGAACGCTGAAGATGGCGGTGTTCGCGCCGATGCCGAGAGCCAGCGTGAAAACCACGACAAAGGTGAAGCCGGGATTTTTGTGCAGCATCCGGAAAGCGAAACGCAAATCACGCAAGAAAGTTTCGAGCAGCGGCAATCCGCGCCGGTCGCGATAGTTCTCCTTTGTTTGCTCGACACCACCGAGCTTCATAAGCGCATCGCGCCGCGCCACTTCCGGAGCCATACCGGCGCGCAAATTGTCTTCGATGTGCATGGCAAGATGGCTTTCCATTTCCGCAGAAATCTCGCGCTCGCGAGTTTCCTTCTGGAAAATTCCAGCCATCCGTCTTAGGAATGCGCGCAAGTGTCTCACGGATATTCCTTTCACTCGTAACGCAGCGCAACGATCGGGTCCACCGACGCAGCGCGCCGCGCGGGGATCGCGCTCGCGACAAGTGCGACCACGATCACGCCAATGAGCGCACCAATAAACGACAGCGAATCCCCAGGCAGCACACCGAAGAGCATTGAGCGCATCAGTTGCGCACCCGCGATCGCTAGCGGCACGCCAACCGCGATGCCCGCCGCGCTGATGAGCAAACTCTCGCGCAATACCATCCAAAGCACTTCAGACCGCTGCGCCCCCAGCGCCATGCGCACGCCGATTTCCGATGTTCGCCGGCTCACGCGATAAGCGAGCGTTCCATACAAGCCCGTAGCTACCAGCAAAGCCGCAATGAGGCCGAAGAACATCGCCAGGCGCGCGAAAAGCCGGGGCTGCGAAAAGGATTCTTCGAAGACGGCGCGCTGTGCCAAAGGCTTCTGCATCGGCAGGTTAGGATCCAACTCGCGCAAGGCAACACGCAGGTCCGGAATCAACGCCAGGGGATCGCTGGAGGTGCGTACCTCAACTTCCATATCGGAAACCGAGCTTCGTTGAGAAAAAGGGAAGTAGAGCACGGGCCGCGCTTTCTCGCCGACCGACGTGTATTTGCTGTCTGCGGCGACGCCCACAATCGTGAACTGGCGTTCGGCTTCCACTCCGCCAACCATGTGGCCCAAGGGCGAATTCTTGGGAAAAAAGCGTCTGGCAAACGTTTCGTTGATGACGGCGACCCGTGGCGCCTGGCGGCCGTCGGCGTCCGTGATGTCGCGCCCTTCCAGCAATGAAATGCCGAGGGTATGAAGAAAATCGGGCCCTACGTCGTTCGAACGCATCCCGACTTGTTCCCACGAGCCCGAAGGCGTTACACCGTCGATGGAATAAACATTGTTGTCGCTCCAGCCGGAGCCCAGACGGTTTCCGAGCAACGTGACGGACTCCACACCGGGCACCGCCCGCACCCGCTGGACCAGCCTCTGGTAGAAAAGTGTCTTCTCGTCGTCGTTGCGCGTGTTCAGCGGGCTAGTGCCAAATACCAGCAGACCCTGCGTGCGCAGGCCGAGCGGAAGTGTCTCGTAATTTCGCAGCGAGCGCACCAGCAGCCCCGCGCCCAACAGCAAAGTCAAACACAGCGCCATCTGCGCCGCGACGACCATCTTGTCCGCCCAGGAACTCTGTTTGCTTCGTTGAGATGGTGCGTTCGAAGCCTTCAGTGTGGCATTCGCGGAGGCACTTAGCACGTTGCGCAGCGGCGCCAAGCCGAAAACGACCGCGCAGGCGAGCGAAATCCCCAGCGTGAACAGCAGTACGTTGCGGTCCAGCGAAAAGGGAAGCTCGATCTGTGACCATGAGGCCAACGCGCTGCTGGCGGAGACCGCGAAAAACAAACCCAACAACGCTCCCGCGCCGACCAGCAGCAAACTCTCTGCGAGTAACTGACGTAGCAGGCGCCCCGGCCCCGCGCCGAGAGAAATGCGCAAAGCAAATTCGCGCTCGCGGGCGGAGTTGCGCGCCACCAGCAGCATGGCCACGTTGGTACACGCGATAAGGAGCACCAGCGCAACCATGGCCATCAACACTTCAATCGGCTGCTCGTATTGATCGCGCACCACCTGGATGCCTCGCGCGGGCGCCAGTGCCAGCAGCGGCTTAAACTTTTTCGGATTCGCATCGCCGACGCCAATCCACGCGGCTCGTTGAAACGGAGGATCGAGAATAGCCAGTGCTTGCGGCAAGGAAACGCCCGGCTGCAGCCTCCCGATCAGCCTAAGGCACCACCATTTGGGCGTGCCGTACAAAGTGTTCATCGAGGGGGGATTGCCCCAGGCGTTCAGCTCCGGCCGGTTTTGCAGCGGGATCCACAGATCGGTAGCATTCCCGCGATCCAGGCCATAGAAGCCCGGCACGGCTACTCCAACGATAGTGATCGGTACGCTTTCGACGTAAATCGTATGGCCGATAACGGAGCTACTGCGCCCGAAGCGCGTGGTCCAGTAAGCATAACTAAGCACCGCGATCGGCGCGTGCACGCGCTCGTCTTCGATGGTAAAACCACGGCCGAAAGCAAATCCGGCGCCCAGTCCCGAAAAAAAGTTTCCGCTGACCATATCCACCGCGGCCTCTTCCGGATCCTGCCCGATACGCACAGGCGTTTTGCCGATCGCCAGCGGAACGTACGCCATCAGATCCGAAAACGCAGTGTGCTCCTGGCGAAGGGCTTCAAATTCCGGGTCCGAAAAGGACGTGTCGCCGTCGCCCGTGTTCCAGGCACCCGGAGGCTGGTCGTTGGGCAGAGTCAGATGCACCAGTTGTTCCGGATGGGGCAGCGGCAGGCCGCGCAGCAGGACGCTGTTCATCACACTGAACATCGCCGTGTTCCCTCCAATGCCCAGCGCGAGCGTCAATATCCCGACAAGAGTGAAGCCAGGATTCTTGCGAAGCAAACGAAAGGCGTAACGGCAGTCCTGAACCGTGGTTTCCAGAATCGGCAGTCCGCGCCTCTCGCGATAGCTTTCTTTCGTTTGTTCCACGCCTCCGAGTTTCATCATGGCTTCCCGCCTCGCTTGCTGTGGGGACATGCCCGCGCGCAAATTGTCTTCGATGCGCATCGCAAGGTGGCTTTCCATCTCCGCCGAAAGCTCGCGGTCGCGCCGCTCTTTGTTGAAGACGCCGCCCAGCCGAGAAAACCACGCCCGCAACTGCCTCATGGGTGCTCCCGTTTTCCAAACAGAAGTGAGCCGATCGCGGATGCCCGGGATCTATTCATAACGGAGCGCCGCCATGGGATCCACGTTCGTTGCGCGTCGCGCGGGCAGGTAACATGCAAGAACAGCTACTGCTGTCAGCCCGAGCGAAACTGTGGCAAACGTTAACGGATCGCTGGCTCCGACTCCATAAAGAAGGTGCGAGAAACTGGAGAGGAGGCGCGCGAGAATTAACGCGGCGGCTGCCCCGATTGCGAGTCCCGCGAGAGCCAGACGAAGACCGTGCCCAACTACCATGCGAAAAATGTTTCGCTTCTCCGCGCCCAGCGCCATGCGAATTCCGATTTCGTTCACGCGTTGGGCTACCGAGAAGGAAATCACACCATAAATTCCGACGGAGGCCAGCAGCAACGCCAAGCCTGCAAAGGCGCCAAGCAGGGTCATGGGAAATCGCTGCGACGACATGGATTCCGAGACGAGCTGCTGCATGGTTCGTACGCTGTAAACGGGCTGATCGCCGCCGGTTCCGTACACCACCGCTTCGATCGCAGGCAGAACCGCGGCGTTATCGAGCGGAGTGCGAACAGTCACTGTGATGCCGTCATAGAAATTGGCGATCCACTCGTCGGAGAGCTGGTAGAGCGAGGCGTAGATCTGGTTTTGGATGAAGCGATTGGCGCCGACTGTGGTTGACTCGGGATTTTCCAAGTTACCCAAATCCCAGTGTTGAACGTGGCCGACCACGCCGACAATCTGGACAGGGCGCCAATGAGGAATCGTCAGGATCTGACCGATGGGATCTTTGCCGGGAAAATACGTGCGCGCGAGAGCGCTGTCAATGACGGCGACGGGAGGCGAGTTCGTCGTGTCGTCGGTTGTGAGATAGCGCCCCCGAAGGAGGCGGATTCCCATTACGCGGAGGTAGTCGGGGCCGGTCCAATAGAAAAGCGCCCGCGGAGCCTCTGGAATCGAAGCGGATTCTTGCGTGCCAACGAGGAAGGGGCCGCTATTCACTTCCTGGCTTAGGGGAACGAGCACGGTGAGGTCTGCCGCTTGTACGCCGGGGATTTGGCGGATTCGCTCGATCAATTGCTTGTAGGCAAGTTGCTTGCTCGATGGAGTTTTTGCCAGCGAAGGCGAAAGGCCTACCTTGAAGGTGATGACGTTGTGCGGGTCGAACCCGGGATTAACTTCCCATAAGTGGTGGATGGTGCGGAACAGCAGGCCAGCGCCTGCAAGTAAGACCAGCGTCAGAGCCATCTGGACTATCACGAGACTGCTTTGAGCACGATGATGGGAACTCGTAAAACCGCGGCCACCTGCTTTCAGCGAGGTTTGCAGATCGGCCTTCGAACTCTTGAGAGCGGGCGCGAGGCCGAACAAAATGCCAACGGCCACCGAGGCGCAAAACGCGAAAAAAAGGACAGAAACATTTACGCTTATGTTCGCGCTCCGCCGCAACAGTTCTCCCGGTGCGGCCGCGAGCGCCACGCTGAGACTCCATCTTGCAGCCAGGAGTCCCAAACCACCGCCCGCGAGAGAAAGAAGCACGCTCTCCGTAAGCAACTGCCGCACGATGCGTGCACGGCTCGCGCCAAGCGCGGAGCGAATGGCAAACTCGCGCGTGCGGGCAGCGGAGCGCGCAAGCAAGAGGTTCGCGACGTTTGCGCAGGCGATGAGCAGGACAATTCCAACCGCCCCGAGCAGCAAGAGGAGCATTCCACCTGTGTCTCCAACGATTTCCTGCTTAAGCTGCGCCACGTGCGTCGCCAGACCCCGGTCCGCGGCGGGATAAAGACGATCGAGATTCTCCTGGACCGCGTCCAGCTCGGACTGAGCCTGGGCAATGGTTACCTCAGGCTTCAAGCGGGCAATACAGACGATCCTCGGGATGGTTCGATCCTCGAGGAGAAGTGGATTGCCCTGTCCGACCGGAATATAAAAGTCTGCGTTGTCTCCGAACCAGAACCCCGCCGGGGCGACGCCGACAATGGTGTAGTCAACTTCATCCAAAGCGACCGACTTACCAAGCGCATCAGCGCTGCCATGAAACCGCTCTCTCCACAAGCGATCGCTGATGATGATGACTGGCGCGCCGCCGTGCTTGTCTTCTTGCGGCGAGAATTCGTGTCCAAGGGCAAGGTTTACGCCTAGCGTGCTGAAGAAACCCGAGGAGATGGTCCTGCCCTCCAGGCGCTCTGGCGTGCCGGGGCTTGTAAGGTTGTAATCGTCGCTTCCGCCTTGGCCGGCCATTTGCTGGAAGGAGCGGGAGCCCCGTTGCCAATCAAGAAAGTCCGGGTGTGAGACCCACACCGGATGCTTCAGCGTCCGGTTGTACTCTCTAATCAGCACCAGCCGATCCGGCTGAGAGTAGGGCAGCGGGGCCAGTAGAACGCCTTGCACGATGCTGAAGATGGCACTGTTTGCGCCGATGCCGAGTGCGAGGGTGAGGATAGCGACGGCAGTGAAACCAGGAGATTTGCGCAACATGCGAAACCCGTGGCGAATGTCCTGGGAGAATGATTCGACCAGTGGCAGGCCGCGGCGCTCACGGTAGCTCTCTTTGGTCCGTTCCACGCCGCCAAGTTTCATGATCGCCTCTCGCCTCGCTTGCTGCGGTGACATCCCCGCGCGGATGTTGTCTTCCACGTGCATCGCCAGATGGCTTTCCATCTCCGCGGAAAGCTCGCGCTCGCTCCGCTCTTTATCGAACACTCCGCCAAGCCGGGAGAACCACGCCCGCAAACGCCTCATAAACCCCTCCGCAAAATCCGCTAAGACCTCTCCTCGCCCGGTGCCAGAAAGCGCGCAAGTATTGCGGTCGTCTGTTCCCAATCGCGCTCTTCCTTATTCAATTGCTTCCGTCCAGCGCGTGTCAGCTTGTAATACTTCGCTTTGCGGTTGTTGTCCGAGAAGCCCCACTCCGACGAGATGTAGCCCTCCTGCTCCAGCTTCAGCAAGGCGGGATACAACGTCCCGTAATTCACCGCCAGCAGATCCCCGCTGGTCTGCTCGATGCGCCGCGCAATCCCGTACCCATGCAGCGGACCCATCGCCTGCAGCGTCTTCAGCACCATCAGCGCCAGCGTCCCCTGCCAAACATCCGCCTTTTCGCCCATCGTTCTCCTCTCGGTTCCTATGGGAAGCCCATACCGAAGGTGCCACAGTTCCTATGGGATGACAATAGAAGAGACGATCGGCGTCGCCATTTGTTTCATGCCTTTTTCAGATTTTCTTTGAATTCGACGCGGCGGAAGCCTCACCTGCCTGCCCCGCTCTACTGGCTCCGTTTTTCCGCCGCGCCTTGACTCTTCCGCAACTTCTGACTAGCCTCATGCGTCTACTTCAGCAGACGGTTAGGGATGGTGGTTCCTATCTTTTCCCCAAAAGGAGCTTGCATGCGTTCTGTCCTCGCGCGCCGGTGCCTCTTTGCACTCGCGTTTTTCGTAGCACTCTTCGCTCTTCTCGCCGGCGCGCCACAAGGCGCCGCGCAAGGCGGTGAGCCGCAATATTTTGCGATTCGCGGCGCCAAAGTCGTTCCCGTCTCCGGCCCGCCGCTGGAAAACGCCACGATCGTCATGGCTCACGGCGTCATCACCGCCATCGGCAAAGACGTGACCATTCCCCCCGACGCCTGGATCATCGAGGGCAAGGGTCTCACGGTCTATCCCGGCCTTTTTGATGCGTTTACGGACGTCGGTATTTCGTCACCGGCTCCCACGCCGGGCGCCGAAGCCGGCCCGCGCCGCGGCGGTGAAGTCACCTCCCGCGGTCCTGAAGATCGTCCTTCAACTACACCTTGGCGTAGCGCCGCTGACGAAGCAACCTTCAGCGACAAACGCGTAGAATCCTGGCGTACCGCCGGCTTCACCACGGTCGTCTCCGCTCCAAAGGGCGGCATGTTCCCGGGCCAAGCCGCCGTCCTCGATCTCGGCGGCGAACGCGCCAGCGACATGGTCGTCAAAACGCCGGTAGCTATTCCCGTTTCGTTGCAGCCCGGCGGCGGCTTTGGCAATTTCCCCGGCTCCCTGATGGGCGCGCTCGCCTACGTCCACCAAGTCTGGATTGACACTGACTGGACCGCCCACGCCCAGGCCGCGTACGAAAAGAATCCCAAGGGCGTCGCTCGTCCGCGGTACGACCGCACCGAAGCCGTCCTCGGTCAGGCCCTTGAAGATCACACCCTCGTCCTGATTCCCGCGAATAACTCCGTACAGCTCCGCCGCGCTCTAGAACTCGCGGACGTTTGGCAGGTGGACAGTTGGCAGATGGACTGCGTCATCTACGGAGGCCAAATGGCCTACGAAGTTGCCCCTGAAATCGCCGCCCAGAAAATTCCGGTCCTCGTCAATCTGAAATGGCCCGAAGCCGAGAAAGACACCGACCCCGACGAAAAGCCATCTCTGCGGGCTCTCCGCTTCCGCGACAAAGCTCCCTCGTCCCCAGCAACTCTCGCCAAAGCAGGCGTCAAATTCGGTTTTTACTCCGGCGGTATCACCGCCCCGAAAGACATCCTTAAAGCAGCGAAGAAGTCCATCGACGCCGGCCTGGCCCCTGATGCCGCATTGCGCGCACTCACTCTTTCTCCCGCCGAAATTTATGGAGTCGCCGACCGCCTCGGCTCCATCGAAAACGGCAAAATCGCCAATCTCGTCGTGACTGACGGCGATCTCTTCGAAGAAAAAACCAAAATCAAACTGGTCTTCGTGGACGGCCGCAGATACGAAATCCACGAGCCAGAAAAGCCCAAAGACCCGCCCAAAGGAAACCTGTCCGGCAAGTGGAAGCTCTCCTACACCACGCCGGAGGGCGCGGAAGAATCCACTCTCGATCTGCAGATGGCCGCCGACGGCTCGCTCTCCGGAACGACCTCCAGCAAGCGCGGCACAACCAGCATCATCAGTGGCTACCTCAGCGGCGACAAATTCAGCTACACGATCAACATCCCCGTCGAAGGCAATGCAACCGACGTAGTCTTCACCGGCACATTTGACGGCACCACGCTCAAAGGCAACATCGACGTTCTCGGCTACTCCATCGAATTCACAGGCGTCAAACCGACAGCGAACGCCTCAAACACAGCGGCCTCCGCCACTAGGAGCCAAATCAAAAATGGTTCATCCGTTTCTGGAGGTGCACTGTGAAAATTTCATTTGCACTCTTTAACGAGCGTTCGCGCACAGCCATTCTTTGCGCGCTCGTCTTCGCGGCGCTCCCACTCCCATCAACATCCCGCGCCGCTACTCCGCCTGCAACTGCGCCAGACGCGCCTTCTGTCATCCTCATCCAAAACGCCACCATCCTCACCGTCTCGCACGGCACCATCGAGCACGGTTCCGTCCTTATTAAGGACGGCAAAATCGCCGAAGTCGGCACCTCCATCAAAGCCCCCAAAGACGCCCAGGTCTTCGACGCCGCAGGCCAGTACGTAATCCCCGGCATCGTCGATTGCCATTCGCACATCGCCGTCGATGGCAGCGTCAATGAAGGCAGCATCTCCGTATCCTCCATCGTCAACATCGCCGACGTCCTCAACCCGGATGACATCGACATCTACCGCGACCTCGCCGGCGGCGTAACCGTCGCCAACGTCCTTCACGGCTCCGCCAACTCTATCGGCGGACAGACTGTCGTCATCAAACTGCGCTGGGGACAGCCTGCCTCGAAGCTCCCCTTTGAAGGCGCCCTACCCGGAATAAAATTCGCTCTCGGCGAAAATCCCAAGCGCTCCAATTCCGGCGGCCTCGCTTTGACGCCGCGCTATCCCACCACGCGCATGGGCGTCGAGGAAACCATTCGCGCCGCCTTCACCGAAGCCCGCGACTACCAGAAAGCCTGGGCCGATTACGACAAGCGCGCCGCCGCAGGCGACAAAAACGCTGTCGCCCCGCGCCGCGATCTGCGCCTCGACCCGCTCGTCGAAGTTCTTCAGGGCAAGCGCTATGTCCACGCCCACTGCTATCGCGAAGACGAAATCCTCATGCTCCTGCGCGTGGCCAAAGAATTCGGCTTCAAGGTCCGCACTCTCCAGCATGTCCTCGAAGGTTACAAAGTCGCCGACGAAATCGCCGCGGCAGGCGCTGGCGCATCCACCTTCTCCGACTGGTGGGCCTATAAAGTCGAAGCCTACGACGCCATTCCCTACAACGCGGCTCTCATGACACACCGTGGCGTAATCGTCTCCATCAATTCCGACGACGCCGAAGAAGCCACGCACCTCAATCAGGAAGCCGCCAAGACCATCAAGTACGGCGGCCTCACCCACGACGAGGCTCTCAAGCTCGTAACCCTGAATCCCGCCATCCAACTCGGCATTGACAACCGCGTCGGCTCCATTGACGTCGGCAAGGACGCCGACCTGGTCATCTACAATCACGACCCGCTCAGCGCCTACGCCGTCGTCCAAAAAACGCTCATCGACGGCCGCGTCTACTTCGATCGCCAGCGCGACATTTCCGAACGCCAAGCCCTCGAAAATGAAAAGAAAGCTCTCATGGCCAAAGAAAAGAAGGCCGGAGAGAAAAAGCCCGACGCCACAATCGAAATGGGCAAAAAACCAGGCGCCAAGCCCGACGAGAAAAAATCGGACGAAAAGAAACCCGACGACAAGCCCAAGCCGCCGCAAGCAGACGCCGTCACCGGAGGTGCTCTGTGAAAAGCGCCAAACTGACTCAACGCCTCGTCGCTATCGCCATCGCCGCAGTCGCTTGCACTTTCTTTTTGAGCGCCTCAGCGCAAGCCCAGACTCCCACAACTTACGCCCTGACCCACGCAAAAATTTTCACCCTGGCAGGCGCCCCCATCGAAGACGGCACGCTGGTCATTCGTGACGGCAAGATCGCCGCCGTTGGCGCAAACGTGGAAGTCCCCACCGGCGCGCAAATCATCGACGCGAAGGGTCTGCAAATTTATCCCGGCCTCTTCGATCCCCTAACGCAAATGGGCCTAAGCGAAATCTCCGCCGTCAACGCAACAGTCGACTCTTCCGAAACCGGCCCGTACAATCCAGACGTGGTTGCAGCCACAGCCGTCTTCCCCTCCAGTGAACACATTCCAGTGACCCGCGCCGCGGGCATCACCGAAGTCCTCGTCGCCCCAGCCAGCGGCGGCTTCGATTTCAACGGCTCGCGCGGCGTCATCGGCGGCCAGGCCTCCGCGATCCATCTCTCCGGCTGGACCATCAACGAAATGCTCCTCAAAAAAACCGCCGCCATGGTCCTGACGTGGCCCACAATTCAAACGTCGTCCTTCGATTTCGCCACGTTCTCCCGCAAAGAAAAGCCCTTCAGCGAAGCCAAGCAGGACTACGAGAAGCAAGTCAACGAGCTAACCGACTATCTCGACCGCGCCCGCCACTACGCCCAGGCCCTGGGCCACGGCGGCCCCTCCGATTTCCAGCGCGACGTAAAACTCGAAGCCCTCGCCCCAGTCCTCCGCGGCCAGTTGCCCGTGCTCGTCTTCGCCGATCGCGCCCGCGACATTCGCAACGCCGTCGAATACTGCGACAAGCAAAAACTAAAAATGATTCTCGCCGGCGGCGAGGAAGCCTACCAGGTAAAGGACCTTCTCCGCTCCAAGGGCATCCCCGTCATTTTGCGCCCAACTCTGACCCTGCCCGCGGAAGAAGACGACGCTTACGACCGTCTCCTCACGCAACCGGCCGAACTAGCCGCCGCAGGCGTGAAGTTCGCCTTCGGCAGCTTCGACAATTCCTTCGCCCGCCGTCTCGGCCAGCAAGCCGCCAACGCTGTAGCCTACGGCCTGCCCTATGAGGAAGCCCTCAAAGCCGTAACGATTTATCCCGCGCAAATTCTCGGCGTGTCCGATCAGGTAGGCACCCTCGAAACCGGCAAAATCGCCAACATCATCGTCACCAACGGCGACCCGCTAGAACTAACCACGGACATAAAGTTCCTTTTCATCAAGGGTCAAAACACGTCCCTGGACAATCGCCATCTCCGTCTCTACGAAAAATATTCAAACCGCCCCAAACCCACCGCTGCAAACTAACTAATCGGCACCTCGTTGTAGGGGCGCAACATTGTTGCGCCCCAAACATCGAGGCGTAAGCAGGCCGTTGCGTGTCTTCGTCTTTGTAGGGACCGGGCTTGCCCGGCCCTTTTTATTTGCTCGCGAAACCATCCATCGCATCATCCGTCAGACTCATATAGACTCTCCGCGCCTAAGGGAGAACCACACAAATGAATCTCTTCCAAGACCTCCGCTACGCCTTCCGCCTCCTAACCAAAAGCCCCGCCTTCACGCTCATAGCCATCCTCACTCTCGCCCTCGGCATCGGCGCGAACACCGCCATCTTCAGCGTAGTAAACGGCGTCCTCCTCCGCCCGCTCCCCTTCCGCGATCCCGCCCGCCTCGTCCTGATCGCCGAAAAAAGCTCCTTCCCCGTAATCTCCACTTCCTACGAAAACTATCTAGATTGGCGCGACCAAAGCCACTCCTTCGAATCCATGGAAGCCACTCGCGGCGCCGCCACCACTCTAACCGGCGCCGGGGAACCCCTCCGCCTCAACGCGCGCATGGCCACCGCAGGCCTCTTCCCCATGCTCGGCATCAAACCGGTCCTAGGCCGCACTTTCCTTTCCGAAGAAGATCGCGCCGGCGGCACGCCGGTAGCTCTCCTGAGCTACGGCCTCTGGCAACTCCACTTCGGTGCCGCGCCAGACATTCTCGGCAAAGTCATCAACCTCGATGCGCAGCCCTTCACGGTCGTCGGCGTCCTCCCCGCCGGCTTCCAGATTCTCCAGCCCGCCGATGTCTTTCTCCCCTTCATGCCTTGGGCAAAAACCCTCCCCGACGATCGCAACTGGCACCCCGGCATCATCCCCCTCGCACGCCTGAAACCCGGCGTAACAAAAGAGCAAGCCCGCACCGAAATGCTCGGCATCACGAAGCGCCTCGAGCAGCAATATCCCACCTACAATACCGGAACCAGCGCCGACGTCATCGGCTTGCAGGATCAGATCGTGCAAAATTCCCGCCCCGCCTTGCTGCTTTTGCTCGGCGCCGTAAGTTTTGTTTTGCTCATCGCGTGCGTCAACGTCGCCAATCTTCTACTCGCCAGAGCCGCTTCTCGCGGCCGTGAAGTCGCCATTCGCACAGCAATGGGCGCAGGCCGCGCCCGCGTCCTCCGTCAACTCTTAACCGAAAGCGTTCTCCTCTCGCTCGCAGGCGGCATCCTCGGCATTCTGATGGCTTGGGCCTCCCTCGGTCCGCTCCTAAAAATTGCCGCAGGCAGCGTCCCGCAAGGCGCCCCGATTGGTCTCGATCCCTGGGTCCTCGCCTTCACCGCCGGAGTCTCTCTCGTAACCGGCCTCCTCTTCGGCATCGTCCCCGCTCTCCGCACCGCAAAACTCGATTTGCGCGAAACGCTCAACGAAGGTTCCCGCGGTTCCACAGCAGGCCCCGGCCAGCACCGCCTCCGCGGCGCGCTCGTCGCCGCAGAAATCGCGCTAGCGATGCTCCTGCTAGTCGGCTCGGGTCTCCTCCTCCGCAGTTTCTCCCGCCTCCAGGAACTCCCGCCGGGCTTTCGGCCCGATCATCTCCTCGTAGCCGATATTCCCCTCTCGCAAACGGCCTATGCCAAGCCTCAGGACCGTTACCAGTTTTTCGATCGCCTGGTGGATCGCGCCAAGACACTTCCCGGCGTTCGCTCCGCTGCGGCAGCCTCTTTCCTTCCCGTCAGCGGCGGCGGCTCCATCATCCACTTCAACATCACCGGCCGTCCTCCCAAAACTCCTCATGACTTTGTCGCCGCCGGCTATCGCACCATCACGCCCAATTACCTGGAAACTCTCGGCGTCCCATTAATGCAAGGCCGCCTTTTCACCGCCGCCGACAACGACAAGTCCCCCGCGGTGGTCATCATCAACACCACCATGGCCCACACGTTTTTCCCCAGCGAAAATCCTCTCGGCAAACGCCTCCAACTCGGCGCCCTGCCCGAGCAGGAAGTCCCCACGATGGAAATCGTTGGCGTGGTCGGCGACGTACTTCCCGGTCTCGGCATCGATCCGCAATCAGAAATGTATCTGCCCTACAGGCAGGCGGATTTGCTTCTGCCGGTCTTTCAGCTTTCCGTCGTCATGCGCACCGCGGGCGATCCCCTGCAGCAAACGTCCGCCCTCCGCAGCGCTCTAGCGGAAATCGATCCCAATCAACCGTTAGTGAAAGTTCGCACCATGGAAGAAAACATGGCCACCACGGTAGCCGAGCCACGCTTCCGCGCCTGGCTCATCGGCATCTTTGCGATGCTCGCCCTGGTGCTCTCCGCGGTTGGCGTCTACGGCGTCATGTCCTACACCGTCACGCAGCGCATCAGCGAAATCGGCGTTCGCGTCACCATGGGTGCGCAACCCACCGATGTTTTCCGCCTAATCGTCGGCGAAGGCTTGCGCTTGGCCCTCATCGGCGTGGGAGTTGGCCTCGCAGCGGCTCTTGCCCTCACGCGCCTGCTGAAGACCTTCCTCTACGGCATCAGCGCCTACGACCCGCTCACGTTTGTCGGCGTCTCCGTCCTCTTAACGATCGTCGCCGTAGCCGCCTGCTATTTCCCAGCCCGCCGCGCCACCCTCGTCGACCCTTTGGTCGCCTTACGATACGAGTAGCCGCCCGTCTCCGCTCCGGTTAAGGCTCGGTAGCTGGCCGCGCCCCCAACCTCTGTGCTCGGAATTCTGTCGTGCCGTAGCGAACCTTTAGACCGATCACTGCGCCAGAGTTGTCCTTCTGCATCACGACACGCCCGAAGAACTTGCGGTCGAAGAATTCATTCGGCTGAAGGGGAACGAGCGGCGTGCGACTGTTTCCGAGCTGCAGCAGCAGGTACCCAGGCTGCGGAATTAGTGTAAATTTCGCGTTTGGCGCAAAGTAATCCGGTCCGTACTGATATTCGCCTGCGTAGGACGCCAGCGCGGATTGAGGGACATCCACTGCGTGCATGGGCGGAGGCACGGGTAGTTGGCCGAAGACAATCGCGGCAAGAGCTTCTGCGATCGGATCTTGCGTGACGGTGCTGTAGCTGTTGCTCAGAAGTATTATGGTCAAATCATCGTCCGTGAAACGGTCCAATTCCGCGGTAAATCCGGGACTGCGACCCTTCGCGGACATAACACGGTGTCCGAGGCGGCTGCCAATGTACCAACCATAGCGGTTGCCCTTACCTTCCACAAAGTACGCCTGGCACGTCGCTTTCTTCAGGATGACTTCGCGATTGAGAGCGCGATCGAACCGGTAAAGATCGTCAACGGTGGAATAGAGCGAACCATTTCCAGTCTTCGTTGACCAATCGATGTACGGCGAATTCTCGTAGCCCTTCTCGCCGGCAGGTTCGTACCCCGTCGCTGCAAGCGGAATGAGCGTTGCGGCATCTCCGTCGTGACCAGATTCCTCCATTCCGGCAGGCCCGAAAATGTGCCGGCGCAAATAATCTGGATAGCTCTCGCCTGTGGCTCTTTCCAGTATGAGAGCCAGCAGATTGTAGTTGGAATTGCTGTAGCTGTACTTCGCGCCGGGCTGGAACTGTAGAGGTAACCCGGCAAACTTCGCAACCAACTCGGGCAGCGTATGGGGACTCCGGGCGAAATCGTCGTAGTCGGCAAGATCGTTGATGTCGCGAATTCCAGAGGTGTGCGTGAGCAGATTTTCTATTTGGATCTTATCGCCTTGCGGGAAGTCTGGAAGAAAGCGGGATGCAGGGTCGGAGAGCGTCAACCGCCCTTTTTCTTGTAGCTGAAGAATCGCAGCAGCCGTGAACGCCTTCGAAACCGAGGCAATATGGAAGCGCATGCGCGGCGAATTGGGAACTCCCAATTCATAATTCGCCAAGCCATAGGCTCCGCGCAGCAAAACCTTGCCATGGCGGGAAATCAGCACCGCTCCAGTGAAGTTGCCACTATCCACAAACGGGGCGAGATACGCTCCGATGCGATTGCGAAGGTCATGCTCGGACGGCGCGCTTTGTGTTTGTCCGCGGAGGTTTATAGTGGCCACCGCGACCATCAACGGCAGCGCGCACCAAGCTAGACTTCGCTTCAAACTCGCACCTCCCGAGATGGATACTCTAGGGTCTCAGCATTGTTCCTTGCCATACAAAAGAAAAACCACCGGTCGCAAACAAGTAGCTCAAGTCCTGGCAAACGCGGTTATGGGTAACTTACCCGAATTCCTCATTTCACCGTTAATCTCCGCCCGCTTTTGGCGTCTTACTACTGACAGTCCGTTTTCCATTTTGGCGAAACTTTTGAACCGCAGCCGCGTTTAGAAAGACAGGCCCCATGTGTCACCTCACCCACGCAGCGCTCCGTAGGGTCATCCTTCTGAGGATGACCGCTTTTCCTTCTGCCTTTCTCCTCGTCTCCCTACTCTTCGCCTCGGCAACTCTGCGTGCCCAGGACCCACTAAAAATCGCCGATCAATACATCAAAGCCTCCGGCGGCAGCAAAACCCTCTCCAAAATCCAGACCATGACGCTCGAAGGCACCATCACCAGCGCCCCCGACGGCAAGCAGGGCACCTACACCTTCAATACGAAACTCCCCAACCGCTATTACTCCGAACTCGTCATCGGCGACAAGCCGTTAATCGAAGCCTACAACGGCAAATCCGCCTGGCATCAATCGGCAACCGGAGAAATCGGCACCCTCGTGGGCCAGGAAGGCCAGCAACTCGAAGCCGCCTCTCTGTTTTACAACTCCCGCCTCCTCAACCTAAAAAAGAACAAGCTGGACCTCGCCTTCGTCGGCCACGCCCAGGTACGCGGAAAAGATGCCTTGCAGCTGGAAGTAACTTCTCCGGCCGGTCTCAAACGCCAGGTGTATTTCGATCCGCAATCCCACCTCATCGTCGAAGAAGCAGGCGCGACCGGCGGTGTCGACGAGCAAATCTTCTACGACGACTACCGCCAGGTCGATGGCGTACAACTGCCTCACAAACTGGAATTGCACCGCGGCAACGACGTCTACACCATCGACATTACCCGCGCTGCAATAAATGGCACCGTCGGCGAACGCGTCTTCGATTTCCCCAAAAAATCCCAGGTCCAACTCCCCGACCTGAAAGCCCTCTTTAAGGAAATCGACGACAACCAGAAAGCCAACGACAAGCTGAAAGAAAACTACGCCGGCACGCGCGCCGAAGAAGAAACCGAATTTGAAAAAGATGGCAAAGTCAAAAAAACCGAACAAAAGGAATACACTTTCTTCTACCTGAACGGCGATGAAATCTCGACCCTGGTGAAAAAAGACGGCAAACCTCTGAGCGACGAAGAACAAAAGAAAGAAAACGAAAGAACCCAAAAGGAAATTCAGGAAATCCAAAAACGCGCAGCCAAGAAAGAAGCCAAAGAAGAAAAGGCCAAGGAAGAAGGCAAAAAAGACAAAGACGAAGACGACCCCGGCATTGAAGTCTTCTTGCGCGCCTGCCAGTTTGTCAACCCGCGCCGCGAGCGCTTCCGCGGCCAGGACGTTCTGGTCTTCGATTTCGAGCCCAACCCCGAATTCCAAGCCCACAAAATGGTCGAAAAGGTGATCCAAAAGCTCGCCGGCGTCATCTGGATCGACGAAAAAGCCCACGAAGTCGCACGCCTCGAAGCCTATTTCGTAGGCGACTTCAAAGTAGCCGGCGGAATGCTAGCGAACCTGCAAAAAGGCACCAGCTTCGTCTTCGAGCAAGCCTACCTGAACAACGAAGTCTGGCTCCCCACGTACGAACAAGCCCACGTAGGTGTCCGCGTCCTCCTGGTCAAAGGCTTCAAAGTCAACGCCACAACACGCTATTCCGACTACAAAAAATTCAACGTAGAAACCCTCTCCACAGTAGCCAAACCAAAAGACCCAGAAGCCCCTCCCACCGAAAAACCGTAGTCTTTATCCCTTGACAAAATATTATTTCTACCGTATGATTCTCTTGTATACATTTGCGTTAAACTTCCTGGTAGCGCCAGCGTCCCGCTGGCGTTTTTGCTTTTTGGCTAGCACAGGCTTGCGCTGAGCCTCGAAGGGCACTCTTTGACGGCGCCCTTTTCCCTGCGATGCCAACTAACCCCGCCAGCTTGTCATCCCGAGCGTAGCCAGGGATCTGCTTTTTCTTTCTGCCTCTGTGACCTCCGCGCTAAGGAAACTCAGGACAGGACCGGCGGCCAGACCCGCAGCAACCTAACTCCCCCAGAATCAACACTTGCGCACCATTTCATAAGTGTTGATTCTAAAGCATTTACAGAAAAACTAACTCATTTAGAATCAACACTTACAAAAAAGGGGGGAGGGGGTACCCGACTATTGTTAACTAGCTGTTCCCAATTTCCAGCCGCCCGGATTCCCTCTTTCCGAGCCATTCGATAGTGCTAACATGCCCCCGAAATCAGGGGGGTAACATGCGCCGACTCGTACTCGTAGCTCTTTTCCTTAATCTCGCGGCAACCGCTTCCACGCCTCTCTCGTCAGCCCAAACGGCGCACCCGGCCACCCCGCCATCCCTCTCAGCCCCGCTTCGCATCGGCATAGCCGGCCTCGTCCACGGCCACGTCGGCGGCTTTCTCCGTCAGAATCTCCATCGCCCAGACATTCAACTCGTCGGAGTCGCCGAATCCGACAAACAACTCTCAGAAACGATCACCAAGCAGTTTGCCCTCTCCCCCGAAATCTTCTTCTCGAGCGTCGAAGACATGCTCGTGAAAACCAAACCGCAAGCCGTCCTAATCTACACGAACACTTACGACCATCGCGCGGTAGTGGAAGCCTGCGCTCGCCACGGCATCCCGGTCATGATGGAGAAGCCCCTCGCCGTCAGCAACGAAGACGCCCGCGCCATCCAATCCGCCGCCCAGCGCGGCAACATCCAAGTCCTCGTCAACTACGAAACAACGTGGTATCGCAGCAACCGCGCCGCTTACGACCTGGTCCACGAAAACGCCATCGGCGAAATCCGCAAAGTGGTCGTCCACGACGGTCATCAAGGCCCAAAGGAAATCAACGTCGAACCCTGGTTCCTCAACTGGCTCACCGATCCAAAACTCAACGGAGCCGGCGCGCTCTTCGATTTCGGCTGCTACGGCGCCGACCTCATGACCTGGCTCATGGACTATCGCAGGCCGGACACGGTAACGGCCGTAACGCAGCGCATCAAGCCGGACATCTATCCACGAGTGGACGACGAAGCCACAATCGTCCTCACCTACCCACATGCGCAAGCGATCCTGCAAGCCTCCTGGAACTGGCCTTTCTCCAGAAAGGACATGGAAGTCTACGGAAAAACCGGCTACGCCATCACGGTAGAGCGCGACGCAGTCCGCGTCCGCCTCCCAGGCGAGGAAGAAAAGCTGCAAGATGCCAAGCCTCTGGATACCCAAGAAAGCGATTCCGTGAATTATCTGAGGGCCGTGGTTTTGGGTGGAATGAAACCGCAAGGACTTTCTTCGCTCGAAACCAACATGATTGTCACGGAAATTCTAGACGCAGCCCGGCAATCCGCCGCAACGGGCAAGACGATTCACCTGACGGAATCACACTGACGTAAATCGGAACTGGACTACGATCTCCGCCGCCCTATTGCCAGCTAGCTCCGTAGCTTATTTATTTTGCGGCACGTGAGCGTCGAGCACTTCGCGTACTTTTTGCGCCAAATCAGCCGGCGTGAACGGCTTCTGCAGAAACGAAACTCCTTGTTCCAGCACACCGTCCTGCGCCAGCACGTTGTCGGTATATCCGGACATATACAGCACGCGCATTCGTGGATGCCGCGCCATCATCCGCCGCGCAAGTTCGCGCCCACTCGTCCCAGGCATGATGATGTCCGTCAGCAGCAAATGAATTTCGCCCGAGCGCTGCGCGCCGATCTGCTCCGCTTCTTTCGAGCTTCTCGCTTCCACCACCGAATAGCCTTTCGCTGAGAGGATCATGCTCGCGAGTTCGCGCACAGCTTCCTCGTCTTCCACCAGCAGGATTGTTTCCGTGCCGGCTCGTGCCGCGGGCGTTTCCTTTGCCTCCGCCTTGCTCTCCACTTGTTCCTCGACGCGCGGCAGATACACTTTGAACGTCGTCCCTTTCCCAGGCTCACTGTACACCCAGATGTATCCGCCGCTCTGCTTCACAATCCCGTAAACCGTCGAGAGCCCCAGCCCGGTTCCTTGCCCGCTCTCCTTGGTCGTATAAAACGGCTCGAAAATGTGAGCCTGGGTTTCCGGGCTCATGCCAATCCCCGTATCGGATACAGCCAGCATCACGTAGGGCCCCGGCTTGACGGTCACGTGATCACGCGCATACGTCGAGTCCAACTCCACATTGGTCGTCTCGACCGTCAGGCGGCCGCCTTTGGGCATCGCGTCACGCGCGTTTACCACCAGGTTCATGATCACCTGTTCGATTTGCGCTGGGTCGGCTTTCACGTTGCCCACGGTGGCCCCGCAACGCGTCACCATCTCGATGTGTTCGCCCATCAATCGGCCCAGGAGTTTGTCCAATCCGATGACGATCGCATTCAAATCGATAATCTTCGGCTGAAGCACTTGTCTCCGGCTGAACGCCAGCAATTGCCGCACCAGCGTGGATGCTCGTTCGGCCGCGTTCTCCACCTGCAGCACATCCCCGCGCAGTTCCTGAGGAATCCCGCCGCGCTGGAGCGCCAGCTCGGCGTAGCCCTTGATAATCGTCAATAGATTGTTGAAGTCGTGCGCGATGCCGCCGGCCAGCCGTCCGACGGCTTCCATTCTTCGCGACTGCTGCAACTGATTTTCGAGCAGCTTGCGTTCCGTAATGTCAACGATGATGCCTTCCATTACCGGATGGCTGTCGCTTCCGGATGCAACCACCGCCGTGTCGCTGACCCAGATCACCGCGCCATCTTTGCGCACGATTCGGTATTCCGCCTGATAGCGCTGGCCACGCTGACTCGCCCCTTCGGCGGCCTCGATAACGGCGTGGTCTTCCTTCGGCACATAACGAATCCAATCGCGAGAATTAGCCAGCCATTCTTCCTGGGAGTAACCCGTAATGGCTTCAATCTGCGGACTCACATAAAACCACTCGCCGGTAATTCCCAGCTCCGCGATGTAGCTGATTGCCGCGACTTGCTCGACCAGCGTACGGTACTTGTTCTCCGCATCCGCGCGCGCTTTCTCCGCTTCTTTGCGGGCGCTGATATCGTGTCCGATACACGCGATGACGCCGTTTGCGAGGTATGTGACCGCCATCTCCACGGGGATGATTTTTCCGTCGCGCCGCCGGAGGTTGATTTGCCCAGACCACTTGCCCTCGGCTTCCAGCGCCTTTCGAACGGGCACGCTCAACTGTTCGACGTCGCGAAGATCGTAAATTTTTCGCCAGTGCATTCCCAGCAGGGACTCCGGGCTCTCATATCCCATCATGCGGGCGTACGCGGCGTTAACGTAGATGGTCTCCCCATTTTCGCCCATGATGGAGATGCCATCGGCGGCGGAATCCATCGCCATGGCCTGGCGGCGAACGGTCTCTTCCGTTTTCGCTTCCCGGTAACTGCTAATCCCGATTCTCAAAGCGAAGCAAAGGATCGAGACGCCTAAAAGGGAAAAGCGCAGAATGCGCCATTCGGAAGGGAATTGCGCGACCTGCACGAGCACGATCAGAGGAGCCAGAACAAAAATAGCTTTGGGCAGCACGACCCGGCTGAACGTCTTGCGGCCTCGCGGATGCGCCGACTGTGCCGCCTCCGACGGCTGCCATCGCGCGGCCCAAAATGCGACCCACAGAAAGGGCAGCGTCCAGCAGAGATCATAAACGGTGCCGGTGGGCGTCCCGCGAACCGCTTCGTGATAAGCCGAGAGCGCCATTCCAACGATGAACGCCGTGAGATAAATCGCAAAGCCGGAATAGAGTCGGCGGATATGTTCGACCCGCGCGCGGAAAACCTGCAAGCACGCCAGCGCGAGGATCGTGCCCACTTCTCCGAACTCCACCCAGAGCTTCTTTGCCATGACACCTGCCGGGGGAGCGTCCTCCATCGGTACGTAATAGAGGCCGAGGTACAGGAAGAAAAAAACAATGGCGATCTGTGTGAAATCCAGCAGAAATTCGGGCTCGAACTCGGACGAGTCCTTTTCCTGGTCCAGAAATAGCACCATCGCAAAGAAAACGCCCTGCACGCTATACAGGAATCGCACCGCAGAGCCAGTCGATGGCTCGGTATGCAAAACAACCTCGTAGTACATCCATCCGAGATTCGCGACGCCCCAGATGACCATCCCGCAACCGAGTAATGTCCAAAAGGGGTGGGCCATCCCGCGCGCTCGGCGCGAGGCGCGGAAACACATCCACGCGGCCAAGCCGGTGGCTGCGACTTCCAGAAAATTCGCCAGGAGCGACCCGGTTGGAGACACTCCGAGAATCAGCTCCTGGGCAATATGGGCGCCGACAATAGTAGCCGCAAGAATGAGAAGCTTTCGAGGCATTCCAGGCTGCTCTCCGAGAGCTGAAAAAAGATGATCCCAGGTATTAATTCTAGCGAAATTACCGGATAAAGCATTTCATTCGTTGGGCCCTCGTTTCTTGGAGCGCAACGTTTTTTTAAGGGACTCCAACGGTCCGGACTGCTCCACAGTGGCGTGGGATGGCGCGAACCGGAAGTACCGACATAGTACTAAACAAATTTTCGATATGGCGATGTTGCAATTTGAAGTGCGGCAGCCCGGCTTCCGCTATCTTTCGGAGTCATATGCTTCTATACTTTCACTGCGGAGCTCGGACTCGGCGGTTTTTCGAAGTGCTCCGTTTCGAAAACTTCGAATGAATCGAAACGTCACCACCACGAAACGATCAGGCAGCTTCGAGCAACCGTCGCGCATCCAACCAGCATGATTGCGACTACACCAAATGCAAGCATCCGTCCCCGCGAGATTCTCAGCGCCTGGGCTAAAATTCTGGGCGGCAAAGCGCCCATGCTTTCCATTGAAATCACGCGTGAATGCCCGCTCAGTTGTCCCGGCTGTTACGCCTATGGCGACACGCACCTCGGCGGCGGCAAGCTCCTAACGGAACTGAACGACTTCCGTGGCGACGCGCTGGTCAATGGCGTCCTGGACCTGGTCCGCAAGAATCAGCCGATGCACGTGTCTCTGGTGGGCGGCGAGCCGCTCGTGCGCCATCGCGAATTGAGCTCCATACTCCCCGCGTTGAGCGCAATGAATGTTTTCAGCCTGGTGGTTACGAGCGGAGTTATCCCCGTTCCGATGGAGTGGATTGACCTTCCGCGCGTTCGCGTCGCGATCTCCGTGGACGGCCTCCCCGAACACCACGACGTCCGCCGCAAACCGGCGACCTACGAGCGCATTCTGAAAAATATTGAAGGCCGCAAAGTGAACGTGCACTGGGTGATTACGCGCCCGATGCTGGAGCGGCCGGGCTACCTGGAAGAGTACGTTTCCTTTTGGAGTGCCCGTCCGGAGGTCGATCACATTTGGGTGAGCCTTTACACGCCTCAGATAGGCGAAGAGAGCGCGGAGAAGCTGACTCTCGAGAATCGCCAGGAAATCGCGCGTGTCTTGCCGCCGCTGTCGCGCAAGTATCCGAAATTTCTGATGAACGACGGCATCGCGCAAGCGTTTCTGAAGCCGCCCGCGAATCCTTCCGATTGCCTTTTTGCGAAAATGTCGGCGAACTACTCCGCCGATTTAGAGACGCGCGTCGAGCCTTGCGTTTTTGGAGGCACACCGAACTGTGCGGAATGCGGCTGCGCCGCGAGCAGCGGCCTGCACTGGATTCGCACCGTAAAGGTTGCCGGCCCGCTGCAGGTAGGACACTTTGTACGCAGCTCGGTGGGCGTGGGCTCGCTGGTCAACCGGCTTCGCCGCCGGGCGCCGAAACCTACGCGCTGGAATTCCAGCGGCCCGCAAAACGGCAAAAAGCCGGAGCTGGTCCAGATCGCTACGTAGTTTTTTTCGCTAATCCGCCAAACTTAGCGGCCTTCAAACGGATACCGGTCCTGGGACTGGACCGCGGCGGCAACGCGCCGGCGCAGCGCAATCGTGTCCACCGGAGCGCGCTTGCCGAAACGCTTCAGAACCGCCATCTGCGTGGTGAGCATATCGCCTTCGTGAACCGCGGCGATGGCGCGCTTCGCTTCATGCTCGATGCGCTCGGCGGCGTCCGCGATAAACACGCGTGCGGCATCAATCATGGTCTGCGTCGCGGCCTCGCCTTTGGATGCGGCCGCTTTCTGGGCGCGGAGCAGGCAAGATTCCATGCCGTAAACTTCCATCACGATGTTCGCAAGCGCGGCAATCAGTTCTTGCTCTTCGGCAAGCTTCTCGCGGAATTTCTGAACCGCACCGCCTGCCGCTTGCAGGAACATTTTCTTCGCGTTGGCCACGACTTTTGTTTCCTCGGCCAGCGCGCCCTCGGGCGTTTCCTCGAAAGACGGACCGGCGAGAATTTCATCCGCCAGCTTCATGGCCGCGGGGATCAAAGCAAGCTGGCCGCCCATGGCGCGCTTCATCAGCATCTGGATGATGAGCATGCGATTGATTTCGTTGGTGCCCTCAAAAATGCGGTTGATTCGAGCGTCGCGGTAAGCGCGGCAAACCGGGTAGTCTTCGTGGAAGCCATAGCCACCGAAGATTTGCACGCCCTCATCCACGACGAAGCCCAGCATTTCGCTTCCATACACTTTCGAGATGGAGCTTTCGATGGCGTACTCTTCGAGCACTTTCATGGCGTTTTGGACTTTGTCGCCTGAGCCCGAAGCCGCCACCATGGCCGCTTCGATGTTCCCGGTCGAGCGGTACACCATCGATTCCACCGCAAAAATCCGGATGGCCATTTCGGCCAGCTTCTCTTTCATCATGCCGAAGTCGCCGATGGACTTGCCGAATGCTTTTCTCTCCCTGGCATATTTGGAAGTGTCGCGGAGCACGTTTTTCGAGCCGCCAACCGCGGACGCGCCCAAAGTGAAGCGGCCTGAATTCAAAATATTGAAGGCCACGATGTGGCCGCGGCCGATTTCGTGCAGCACGTTTTCCTTGGGCACTTTGCAATTTTCAAGGAAGACCGGCGTTGTCGAGCTGCCATGAATGCCCATCTTGTGCTCTTCATTTCCGGGCTTGCAGCCGGGGAAGCTGCGCTCGACGATGAAGGCCGTGAACTTTTCTCCGTTGACCTTGGCAAACACGATATAGAGGTCCGCGAAGCCGCCGTTGGTGATCCACATCTTTTGGCCGTTCAGAATGTAGTGCGTGCCCTCGGGGTTCAGCTCCGCGCGCGTCAGGGAATTCTGCGAGTCGGAACCGGCTTGCGGCTCGGATAGACAATAGGCGCCGATCCATTCGCCAGTGGCCAGCTTGGGCAAGTACTTTTTCTTCTGCTCTTCGTTGCCGAAATAGACGATGGGGAGCGTGCCGATGCCAGCGTGCGCGCCGAACGTGACGGAAAAGCCGCCGTAGACCGAGAGCTTTTCTGTAAGGACCGTGGTGGCAATCTTGTCGAGGCCCGCGCCGCCATACTGCTCAGGAATTCCGGCGCTCAACAGGCCCAGCTCGCCCGCTTTCTTGACCAGGGACGGCATCAGGCCGGGCTTCTTGTTCTCGAGATCCTTCACGAGCGGGAGCACTTCTTTTGTGACAAATTCTTCGGCGGTCTGGCCGATGAGCTTCTGGTCATCGGTGAGATCAGCCGGTGTAAAGACGTCCTGCGGCAGGGTAGTTTCGAGGAGGAAGCTGCCGCCTTTTGCGGCTTGCTTTGAAAGTGTTGCGGTGGCCATGGTAGTCTCCTTTATGTGCTGCTATGTACCGCTAACTGCGGGGTTGTGTTCATGTCAAAGTTGCTGCTAATGCGCCGGACGGTCTTAGCCAACTTCTTAGCCAATGTACGCTAGTGATTCTGAAAAACTGATAGTGACACACATTTTACTCCAGGGGAGGGCGGGAGGTAAACAGGGTTAAGTGTGCGGATTTGGGCTGGGAAAGAGGGGCGAACGCGGCACGAGCGGCCCCGGCTTCCAATAGACTATAAAATAGGTCTTGACAAATATATTGGTCCAATAGAAACTGCGCGGGCATTGAGAGAAGGGGGCTTTGTAGAGATGCAAATCACGCGAAGCGGAGGTTGGAAACTCCCCAGCACGCGCCCGGCGCCTGCCGCCGCGAGCCGCACCGGCTCGGCGGCCCTTGATTTCCTACGCGAGCGGACTCAGGCTGCGGCGCTGCTCCATCATCCTCTGCGATTGAAGATTCTGGCCGCTCTGCTTGAGCCGGATTCGGCGACGGGCGTTGCGCGACGCATGAAGCTGCCGAGGCAGACCGTCAATTACCATGTGCGCGAGCTGGCCCGTGCGCGGCTGTTGACCCGCGCGGGTCGCCGCCGCCGCCGGCACCTTTTCGAGCAATGCTACGTGGCAACGGCTCACGGTTACGTGCTGTCGCCGGAGATGCTGGGCAGTCTTGCGGCTGACCCGGCGAAAATGGCGGACACGTTTTCGGCGAACTATCTGCTGGGGCTGGCTTCCAAGGTGCAATCGGAGCTGGCGCGTTCGGCGGAACTGGCGTCTGAGGCAGGGAAGCGGCTGGCAACGCTTTCCATCAACACAGAGTTGCGGTTTACCTCACCTGAGCAGCGCGCGGCATTCACGCAAGAATTGCAACGGGCCATTGTCGAAGTGGTGGGACGGCACAGCTCGCCGTTTGCAAAGGCGGATGGCACGGCTGCTGAGGGCCGCCCGTTCCGGTTAGTAGTAGGATGCTATCCAATTCCCACCGCGAAGAACAACAACCTACTCCCTGGAGGAGAAAAATGATTTTCCGTCGTAATCGCAAAGCGATCCTGACAGTGGCAGTTCTGCTCGCATTTTCGTTCGCGGCAACCGCTCTTGCTAAGCGGCACAACAGCTCCCCCCAGCAAAGCAAAGCCGCGGAGCCCGCCAAATCATCGTCTGAGATGGAGCGGCTGAAATTTTATCTCGGCGAATGGGATTACACGGAGACGTACCCAAAGTCTCCCATGTACCCGGACGGCGCCAAAAACACCGGCCTCTACACCAGCAAGCTTGGCCCTGGGGGAAATTCGCTGGTGAACGGGTTTCATTCGCAAGGACCGGCAGGCAATTTCGAAGCGCTTCTCATTATGACCTGGGACCCCAAAGAAAAATGCTACAGAGAGTACGTTTTCGGAGACGGTTTCCCAGGCGCGGTCGTCCAGAACGGCCAATTTGAAGGCGATGATCTCGTCTTTCGGTTTGAGTTCACTGCCGGAGGAACGACCTACAAATTGCGCAACGTCACGCGGGTCGTCGCGCCCGGAAAAATGGTCAGCGAAGAGTACACGCAGTCGAAAGATGCGCCGGAGTCCTTGTTCGTGCGGGTCGAATCAACAAAACGTTAGACGGTGAATCCCAAAAGTCCGGGCTGCGCGGGCTGTTTCGGAACGTGACTACTATCGCCGGGCGTGCATTTCAAGTCGGAGGAATTATTTCGGAGTAGTGATTGCTGAATCCTTGAAGGAGAGCAAAAGAAACTTCGACTTGATTCCCAGGAAGTCTCCTATTTTGCGCGAGACAGTTGGCGGGAGCCACAACACCTCGCCAGTATGCAGAAACGCGGTATGCTCGCCGCCGAGCGAAACATCCAGGTTCGCGTCACTCATGGTCACCAGAAGCGCCGCCGTGCGTGGCGAAGAGTCCACGTAGTCTTTTCCCCCTTCGACGTGCACCACGTCCAGAAGCACCTCGTCGGTTTCGAAGCAACCAGTCATTTGCTCGAACGGAATCTGGTCATTTTGCTTCGGTTCGCCGCTGGCCTCAGGGCATGCCCCCAGAGGGCGGTCTTCCGGTTTTCCAGGCACGTTGCGCGGCGAACCCTGAGGGCGTTCCAACTCGATGGTGATGTTGTGGAACAAAGTGCCTGCATCGGTGCGCACGATGTGCGCAAAACCGCCCGGCGAGTAGCGTGTTTCTCCGTCCTCAAACAACAAGTGCGCCTCGGGTTTGCCCTGCACGGCATTGATGACATCGCTCCTGCCGAGCATCAGATAAAGATAGGGCAGATCGTGCTGGTGGAGCAGGGTTGCGTCGAGCGGGGGAACGGTCACGTTGAACACGTGAACGTAGTCGTTCTGCAACACCAGAGCGTGGTGCGGCTCGTTCCTCAGCGGCACCGCGGCTTCCACGTGAATCGGATTTTGTGTTTCGATCTTGATGTCTTTCTGCACATCGGCGGGCTTTGAAGCAGGCGCCTGCGACTCAAGAACAGGCGAGCACATTACCGCGACGGACATCACAGCGACACACACCAGGGAGACGATTTTCATTGCGAGGCATCCTATGACGGCAGGCAGCGTACTGGCAAGTTAAACGCTTTAGAGAGGGAATTCGTTACAGCTTCCGTCGGGGTTATTGTAGACCGGATTATCGCAAAAGGGCGAGTTAGAGGCGCTCCAAAATCCCGGCTGCGCCCATGCCTCCGCCGATGCACATGGTGACCATGCCATAGCGCGCGTTGCGGCGTTGTAATTCGCGCAGAATTGTAGCGGTCAGCTTGGCGCCGGTGCATCCAAGCGGATGGCCCAGGGCAATCGCTCCCCCGTTTGGATTGACGCGAGAGGGGTCAAGCCCGGCCTGTTGAATCACGGCCAGCGATTGCGCGGCGAACGCTTCGTTCAATTCGAACACGGCGATGTCATTTAGTGTGAGGCCCGCGAGCTTCAGCGCTTTGGGAATCGCCGCGACCGGCCCGATCCCGAACTCTTCGGGCAAAACACCGGCAGTGGCGTATGCCACAAAACGGGCTAGTGGTTTCAATCCCAGCGATTTCGCACGCTCGTCGCTCATTACCACCGCGGCGGCTGCGCCGTCGCTCATCTGCGAACTGTTTCCGGCGGTCACGGTTCCGGCGACGTGAAACGCCGGCTTGAGCTTTGCGAGCGCCTCGAGCGAAGTGTCGGCACGCGGTCCTTCGTCGGTTTCAAAGATAAATGTTTGCGTAGACGGTTTCGGCGCGGATTTGGACTTCGCCCCGCCAGCGGCAGCGCCATTCGCCAGCGCTGTAATTTTCACTTCGACCGGCACCGTCTCTTCCTTAAAGTTTCCAGCGGCAATCGCCGCGAGCGCCTTTTTGTGGGAGTCCACGGAAAACTGATCCGCTTGCTCGCGCGTAATCCCAAACTTGCGAGCAATATTTTCCGTTCCCAGCCCCATGTTGATGTACGCGTCGGGATTGTGGTCCACCAGCCAGGGATTCGGCGAAACTTTGTTGCCGCCCATCGGCACCATGGTCATGGATTCGGTGCCACCGGCGACAATCGCGTGCGCCGATCCGGAGCGAATGCGCTCCGCGGCAATCGCGATCGCCTGCAAGCCCGAAGAGCAGAACCGGTTGATCGTCATCGCGGACGTTTCAATCGGCAAACCTGCGCGGAGCGCCGCAATCCGGGCCACGTTCATGCCCTGCTCGCCCTCGGGCATCGCGCAGCCCAAAATCACGTCGTCAATTTCCTTGGCATCCAGCCCAGGCACACGCGCCAGAGCCTCTTTAATAGCCAGCGCCGCAAGATCATCCGGACGCGTTGCGCGCAGCGATCCTTTAAACGCCTTTCCCACCGGCGTTCGAACCGACGAAACAATCACCGCTTCAGGCATGGCAACCTCGCAATCTTCACTTCCTAACTATTGTTGGGCGACTTGGCACGAAAAGCAAATCGTCATAGAGACAGCGGCCTTCTCAGTTTCCGCCGCCCGCGATTATCGCGGATTCGCCAGTTTGAAAGTGTATGGCGTGGAGTTGGGCGGCTTCCCGGAGCAAGGGGACTCAGATCCTATTCATAACGCAGGGCGACGAGGGGATCGACGCGCGTGGCGCGCCGCGCCGGGATGTAACAAGCCAGTAGCGCGGCCGCGATGAGCAGCAGGATCACTGCGGCGAAAGTCAGCGGATCGGTGGCCGTCACACCGAACAGCAGCGACGCCACGGTGCGCGTGAGCGCCAGCGCACCTGCAAGCCCGGCGGCCACACCTATTAATATGGTGCGCATTCCCTGTCCCAGAATCATCGAGAGAACGTCGCGTGAGCCCGCACCGAGAGCCACGCGCACGCCAATCTCGCGTGTGCGGCGGCTAACGGAATAGGCCATCACGCCAAACACGCCCGCCGTGGCGAGCAAAAGCGCGGCGATTGCGAAGAAGCCGATAAGAATCAGGTTGAATCTGCGCGAACCCAGGGAAGCGGAATAAACCTGGGAAAGCGTCTGGAATTTCGCCGGAATCTCCGGGTCGAGCCCCTGAAGGATTCCCCGCGCGGCCGAAGTAACCTGCTTTGTGTCGGCGTCGCTCAGCATGGTGACCGTAATTGCCGCGCGCGGCCGTTGAAATAAATTTACGTAGACAGTGGGGCGGGATGGCGCATCAAGGCCGTATTGGTGAACGTTGCCGACGATGCCAACAATGGTGAGCAGGCGCAAGTCGCCGTCCATGTTTCCAAATTCAATGGTGTGTCCGATGGGATCCTGGCCGGGCCAGCGCTCGCTGGCAAGCGATTCGCTGATCACCGCAACGTGCGGAGAATCCGCGCCGTCGTGCTCGTCGAACATGCGCCCGCGAAGCAGCGGAATCCCGAGCACTTCGAAGTACCCCTGCGTAGCCACGCAGAAATCCGCCGCACCAATGCGCTCTTTTTGGCGGAACAGGGCACCAAAATCCTCGGGCTTCTTTGGAATTTCCTGCTGCGTCATCAGCAAAAACATTCCATCGGGAAGACCGCCATCCTCAAGCGGCAGTGTGCTTGCCGCGCCAACCTTGTGCACGCCCGGAATTTGCTGCAAGCGACCAATCAGGTTGGAAAAGAAAGTCGCCTGATTGGCCTTCGCTTTCGGATCGTCAACCCAGGGAAGCGAAACTTCCATGGCGACGATCTTATCCACGCGAAACCCGGGGTTCACTTCGAGCACCTTCATCAGGCTGCGTCCCAGCAATCCCGCTCCAATCACGAGAACCAGAGTGATGGCAATCTGCGCCGCCACAATGACCCGCCCAACGCGTGTACCGCTGTGCGAACCTGCTTGTCCACGCCCGCCTTCCCCCAAGGCGTTGCGCAAGTCGCCGGACGTCGCGCGCACTGCGGTGAACGCGCCGAGGCCCACGGCAACCGCCGTCGAAAGCAGCAAAGCAAAGAGAAGAACGGGAACACTGACGGAGATGCTCTCTAAGCGCGGCAGATTTTCCGGGGCCAGCTCAATCAATCCGGCGACGCCCAGGAACGCTCCGAGCACGCCCAGGCCGCCACCGAGGAGTGAAAGAAGCAACGCTTCGGTCAGAAATTGGCGGACCAATCTTGCGCGTGCAGCGCCAAGCGCGCTGCGAATGGCGAGCTCGCGCTCTCTCACTGAGGCTTGCGCGAGCAGAAGGTTGGCGACGTTCGCGCAGGCAACCAGCAAGAGAAATCCCACCGCTCCGAGCAGGACGAGCAGCGGGGACCGCGTTTTGCCGGTGATGGAGTCTTGCAGAGGGACGACGGCTCCATCTTCGAGGAGATAGTCGCTTTGGTCGCTTGCAGCATTGTGAATGCGGCGCGCGATCGCGCTGATGTCCCCGTTTGCTTGCTCTACCGTTACGCCGTCACGGAGTCGTCCGACCCCATAGTAGTTGTGCGAAGTTCGGCTGGTATTTTCTCCGTCGATATCGGCCGGCACCCACAAGGCCACATCCGATGGGAACTGAAATCCCTGCGGAAGCACGCCTACGACCGTGTAGACCGCATTGTCAATTTTGAGGTGCGACTCGGAAAGGTCCTGCGAAGCAGAGAGATATTCTTTCCAATACCCGTTGCTAACGAGCACGACCGGCGCAGCGCCCTTTTTAGTATCGCTGGCAGTGAAATCCCTGCCGATCATCGGCTGAACGCGAAACACTTTCAGAAAGTCGGCGCTGACAACACCAACCCGCGTACGCACCGGCTGCAAAGCGCCGGAAACAGAGACGATGCCATCGCTGTACTTGGCCATCGCCTGGAAGCTGCGGTTTTGATCGCGAAAATCGTCGAAGTTCGGGTCGGCCACGCGGGACAAATTGCCTTTCGTGGTCACTTCGTAGAGGGCCATGATCCGGTTCGGCTCGTTGTAGGGAAGAGGCCGCAGCAATACGCCGTAGACCACGCTGAAGATGGCCGCGGTCGCGCCGATGGCCAGCGCCAGCGTAAAGACCATAATCGCCGTGGTGCCGGGATTTTTGCGGAGTTGCCGAACTCCGTAGCGGCAATCGGCGAAAACCGAGCGCAGCCACTCGCCCTTCCTATGATTGCGAACCTGCTCTTTCACTACTTCGACTCCGCCCAGTTCCATTCGCGCGGCACGCTGCGCTTCCTCCGGCGACATCCCGGCGCGAACATTTTCTTCGGCCAGCAGGTCGAGGTGCGAACGAACCTCCTGATCGAGGTCCTCCTCCTGGCGTTGAGTAGAAATAAGGTTCCTGAGAAAACTTCGGACTTTCACAAGGAGCGGCATACAAACACCTCTTTACGATGCTTCCAGAGCCTGCGCGATGGCCCAGGAGATGCGATCCCAACGTTTCGTTTCGACTTCGAGTTGCTTCCGCCCGGCTTTCGTCAGGCAATAGTATTTCGCGCGGCGGTTGTTTTCGGAGTCTCCCCAGAACGAGGAAATCCAGCCTTCTTCTTCCATGCGGTGCAGAGCGGGGAAAAGCGAGCCCGGCTTTACATGAAACGTCTGGCCGGTGATCTGGAGGACTCTGCGCGAGATCCCCAGCCCGTGCCGTTCGCCGGTGACCAGCGACTTCAGAATCAGCAGGTCCAGGGTGCCTTGCAAAAGGTTCGTTGGCGCGGAACTCAAGGCGGGTCTCCTATCGGCAATCTATAGGGATGCTAGCGGTGCACCTATAGAATGTCAATAGGAAGCAGAACTATTGTCTATTGCGGTCGAGCTGCTCTTTCCTGGCCTGCGATGCGGTTCGCCGCGCGGCGTCGGCGGAATCGCCGAAGACCGACAACCGCAACGGCGCTGCCAACGTCAAGCAATGAATCGCGCCCTGCGATTTTGCCGCCTCCGTGGCTTCGATGCTCACAATATTCGTCTTGGGTCCAAACGCCGCCGCAATTTCTTTCAACGCCGCGGATTGTACGTCCATCTCATAATCCTTATAAGACGGAACAAGAAGCTCCCGGTACCCATCCGCACCTTCCCGTACCAGCGCATTCAGCACACTCGGGTAGTAGGTATGCCGGTTAGGCGGAATTTTCGGAAATGGCGAAGGCACTGGCACCACTTCGTACCCCAGGCGCTTCAACCGTTCGGCATTCAACTCCATGGCAAGTTCGGCTTCCACCGCCAGGTCGCGTTCCTGCGCGCTCAATTTGCTCCAATACACCGCCGCGAATGGTTTTGACAAGTCGTAGGAAGCGAGCAGAATCCGTTTGCCGCCCGCCGGAAGTGCAAACATATCAATGTGCTCAATCACCCCGCCCGGCAGCGGATCGAGATAGGTCACCTGCTTGCAGCCGCCGATTCTCTCCAGCTCCTGGTCCACATTGATGTTTTGATCCTTATTGCGCGAGAGGAGCACCCGCGTGGTCAGGCACCGGCCATCTTCCAGCTTGAAGAGGTTTCCTCCGTCGAGTGCAACTCCCGAGCTCTGATACTGAAAATCTGGAGCCGCCAAAACCGCATCCGCTATGTCGTATGCGGAATTTTCGTCGTTGGTGCGTTGCGGGGACGTCTCGCTCAAAAGCTGGGAAAACTCTTTAAGGACAAAAAGCTTGGCGTCGATCGTGGCCACCGCCGCTTTGTGCGCGTCAGGCGTCGAATCTTTGCTCAACGTTTCCGGCTGATCTTCCTGTTGGCGCGCCTCCAGCAACCTCAGCCGCGCGGTTTCCAACTCCTGAGCCCTATCCCGCTTTGCTTCTTCCAATCGAAGATCAAAATACCGCCAGTGGACGACGTAGGCCGCACCACCGGCAGACTCGATCTGCGGCCCGAAATCGCGAATCCATACGCCGTCGTGAACGACAACTTTTATGCGTGCTCGATCGTTCTTCAACAGCTCGCATATCTGAAACTCCGCACATCGTTGAACCACGGCTGTCCTGGTTGTCTCGTCAGGAGCCAGCAGCAGGACGGGGCCGAACTTAGCGGTCTCCCGGACAATATTCATCTGAATCTCGAGCAGATGTTTCTCCGCATTGAGCTCTGCTTCCGAATTGCTGAGAACTCCTTGGCGCACATGCTGCCGGTGCTCCACAAGAGGATTTAAAGCTTCCAGCGCCAGCACCACGACATCGCTCGCCGCATGTTGCGCCGGAGCCGGCACCGGTTGAGTTTGTGATCTGGCGGCGGGAAGAAGGAAATGAGACGCAAGGAAGACAGGCAGAAGGAAAAGAAGGCAGAGCGGCCTCGTACGATTTTTACCCTGGATCATGCATCTTCTCCGCTCGTCAACTATGTTTCCATCATCTGAGTCTCACTTCCTCAGCCTAACCAAAGACCCACCCTGCAACAAGGCGCGCCTTGCGGCACCCCGCGCGACACGCCCCAATCACTTCTTGATGGCGGATCCTTTGCGCGGAATGAAAATCGTCCCTGGTGGCGTGATCTTGCTCAGCACGGAGAAATTCCGCTGGTTCAGCGCCAACCCAATCCGCCCGCGCGAATCGATATACAGCAGCGGTTCACCAACCGGCACATCCATGAATGTCTTCACGTACGGCACGCTAATCGGCTTCTTGTCCACTTGCACGATGATCTTGTCCCCGAGGTCGTAGCCCAGTTTCTTAAACTCCTCGCCGGGAATATCCGAAATCAACGAGCCGTATGGATCGTCCAGCCCAATAATTTCGCCGTCGATCCCGTTTTCCGACGTCTTGGAAACTTTCGGCGTCAGTTGCACGAGCTGAGCAACCTCTGGTCCTGCCATCGTGTAGTCCCAGCCCTCGGCCAAATGCGCGGCCGCCGGCGAAAAAATGTCTCGCCCATGGAATGTCGATGAAACCTGCGGCTGCAGCATCCAAGCTGTGTTCGTGATCTCTCTCGCGGAGTCAAACCCGTCCCGCTCAATCACCGGCGTGATGATTCCATTGTCCGGCAGAACGAAATATTGCCCCTTTTTCGATTTCACGATCACCGCCTTCCGCGAAGTCCCGACTCCCGGATCGACCACCACAAGAAATACTGTCCCGGAAGGATAGTAGGGTGTCACTCCCGCCAAGAATCGCGCCGCTTCTTCGATCTGGAACGGCGTCACCTGGTGCGTAATGTCCATCAGCCGCGCATCCGGCGCAATGCCCACAATCACCGCTCGACAGATCGCCACGGCGTCGTTGGCAACGCCAAAATCCGTCATAAAAACGATCGTAGGCCGCGTCGCCGCGCCCGTCTGTCCATTCGCTGCCTTCTCCGCGGGCGCCTTGCCGCAAGAAATGCAAAAAACAGCGCTCGCGAGAATGGAAATCACAAAAAAACGAATGCGCAATGCCATCGAATCTCCCGAATTCCTGAGTCTTCTTGCTAAGCGGGCGGATGCCGCCCGTCTTTCAACTTAAGGTTGGCCGAATGCTATCACCAGATGCCCAAACTGGATTGAAGCTGCGTCAAAAAAATACCCTGCCATCGCCCGAACCTTGAAAAGTATACAGGAAGCTCAAAAGCAGTGTCTTCCGCCGTGGCCGCCGATTCGCCCGGCATCGATCCTCAATAAACTCGATTGGATACGGTCCCCATCTCCAGTAGAATATTCGGGCTTCGTAAGGAAGTTACGCAAGACCAAGCAGCCGACCGCGCCCAGAGAAGGCCCAGCCGCATTGCGTACGTTAAATCAGCAGTCTAAGAGGAGAATAACTGTGCGTCGAAGTGTTCTTGTAATTTTGCTATTGGGTGTCTGCGCCATGAGCGCGCAAGCCGACCAGGTCACCCTTAAAAACGGCGACCGCCTGACTGGAACCATCGTCAAGTCCGACGATAAAACGCTTTTGATCAAAACCGATCTCGCCGGCGACGTCAACGTCCAATGGGAAGCTGTCACCGGCATCGTGTCCTCACAAACGCTCCATCTCGCTCTCAAGGACGGTCAAACGATCGTCGGCATCGTTAATACCAACGATGGAAAATTTGAAGTGGCGACCAAGGAGACCGGTCCGGTCACGGCCGCAAAAGACGTCGTCGTTGTAGTTCGCAACGACGCTGAACAAAAGGCCTACGACGATCAGATTGAGCGCCTCCGACATCCCCATCTCACGGACTTCTGGAGCGGCCTGCTCGACACCGGCCTGAGTCTCACCCGAGGCAATTCCGAATCCCTGACCTTCTCGCTCTCGGGCAAGGCCGCCCGCGTCACCGATCTCGACAAAATCTCCGTCTACTCCACCGCTATCTACACCGACAGTACCGTCAACGGCGTCAACTCCACCACCGCTCACGCTATTCGGGGCGGGATTCGCGGCGACCTTAACGTGAGCAAGCGCATGTTCGTCTTCGGCTTTACGGACTTCGAGTACGACGCGTTCCAGGATCTCGACTTACGCAACGTCCTTGGCGGCGGCGTCGGCTATCACGCCATCAACACAAAAAACACCACTTTTGACCTATTCGTGGGCGGTGATTACGACCAGGACTACTTCGGGGCCATCGCTGCTACTGCCACAACGCCTGCCACGGCTGCCGTTACACGCAAGAACGGCGAAGTGGACCTCGGCGAAACCTTTAACACGAAAATCAACAATCGGACCACCATCACCGAGCAGTTCAGCCTGTTTCCTAACGTCTCGAATACCGGAAGCTACCGCTTTCAGTTCGACGCCACCGCCGCCACCAAACTCAAGGGATGGCTTAGTTGGCAAGTCACTTACAGCGACCGCTTCCTGAGCGACCCTCTCCCCGGGTTTAAGACCAACGACCTGATTCTGTCCACAGGCGTTCGCTTGACATTCGGTAAGGGGGTGTTCTAAATGGGACACCTTCACGTCGGCTCCATTTAGTAGCATTCATAAGAGGCACGAAATGATCTATTGGCTTGTTGTTGGTCTTATCGCGGGTTGGCTCGCCGGGCTGGTTATGAAGGGTGGGGGCTACGGCATTATCGTGGACATCCTTCTTGGCATCGTTGGCGGCTGGTTGGGCGGCTGGCTCTTTGGTCGCTTGGGAATCTGGCCCGCAGGGGGCATGCTCGGCTCGATCATCGTGGCTTTCATCGGCGCCGTCATCCTCGTTGGAATCACGCGGCTCATTAAAAGAGTGTAACCCTACGCATCGGTCAGTGAGCGAATCGCGCTGAACCCAAGGCAGACTCTTGGGCCAGCGCGATTTCCATTTTGGAACAATTCGAGCCCCGTCCAAGACCCTCCGTGGCCCATTCCAAACACAAAAACTGCCCCAATTTTGAAACGAAGGATGCTTCCGGCACACAACTAAATGAGCCGAAAACCCCTGTCCGTTGGGTCAGGTCGAGAATGACTAGTACAGGGAAAAACAGGCGAAAGTAGAGGCGAAAGATCGTTGTAAACCAAGTCGTTTATTTTAAATAACTTACGAATATTAGAAGGCGGTAATGGAGGTACTGAACCACTAGTTTGGGCACCAAAATGTGACTTCTGTACCATCGCGTTTAGGACAGGTATGATGTCTAATGGGACAGGTCAGAAGACATGGACCAAACGGACAGGCTGCCGCATCCAAGTACACGTAATTAGGCAGCTAAGAAAAACCAAAGCAAGCCGGATGGGTTACAGCAGAGTGGGGATTGAAAACAGAGGAAAGATGAAGAATAAAGACAGCAAGCGAAAGTGGATGTGGTGGTTTCTGGGAGTTGTGGTTGCGCTTCAGCTCTATTTCGTACGCGAACTCCTGGCGGCATTTGCGATTTTTGCGGTGGGATTTGCGGCTATCGCCCTTGTGGTAATGAGCCTGTACATGCTTCAAAAGGTGTGGGAGACAGGCGTGCAGCGCGTTGCGGACAGCCAGAACCCAGTGGTGAATATGGCGCGGCGTGGAGTCAACAGCGTCGAAGATCTAGTCCGGCGGCCGTTGCGCCGTCCGGGTTCAGCCGCGGCAAGGTAAGCCGCTAACAAATTTGTGGTTTTTGCCAGAGCGCACACACGACGCGATTCAAAACTGCCTCCTTCAGGGTTGAAACGCGACGTGAGCCGTACAAAGAAAAGAGCCAACCGTCCTGAGAGAGCGGCTGGCTCTTTTCTTTTTCCACCGGCCTGATGGTCTAATCCCTTTAGACCTCAGCGTCCCGCCGCAGCTGCTTCTTTTGTTTTCAATAACTTAGATACCCGCCTGAGGAAAAAAGGAATTTCGTCACAAAGCGCTTGACACTTTCCTGGGAGTCGTTGTATTTAACCAGTAGGTTAAATACGAAATGACCTCCGAACAGCTAAATTCGACGTTTTCAGCACTTGCCGATCCCACTCGGCGAGCCATCCTGGCTCATTTGATGACGGGAGACGCGTCGGTAGGCGAACTTGCCGAACCGTTCAAGATGAGCATGCCGGCCGTCTCCAAACACCTTAAAGTACTTGAAAACGCGGGGCTTATCGTGCGCGGAAAGGCGGCGCAATCGCGCCCCTGCCGGATTCAGGCCGCGCCGCTTAAAGATGCCTCCGACTGGCTGGAGAACTATCGCATGGCGTGGGAGCAGCGGCTCGATCGCCTGCATGACTTTCTGAGCAAGGTGCAAGCAAAGGAGAAGAAACGTGGCCGACCCAAAAAGTAGTTCCGCGGCAGGTGAGGCGCCGCAAGAGCTTTTCCTTACGCGGATTGTGGGTGCTCCGCGGGAGATGGTTTTCAAGGCATGGACCGATCCGAAACAGGTGGTGCAATGGTGGGGTCCGCGCGGGTTCACTAACCCGGTCTGCGAGTGGGATGCTCGGCCGGGCGGGGCGATTCGCATTCAGATGCGTGGGCCTGACGGGACGGTTTATCCGATGGGCGGCGTGTTTAAGGAGGTTGTCGAGGCGGAGCGGCTGGTATTCATCAGCACCGCGCTTGTGGACGAGAACAGCGAGCCCTTATTCGAAGTTCTCAACACCATTACTTTCCAGGACTTCTACAGCATCACAAAACTCAGGCTGCACGCGCGCCTGCTAACTCCTGAATTCAAGATGACTCCCCAGGTCGCTGCGGCACTTTCTGGGATGGAGCAAGGTTGGAGTGAGAGTCTTTACCGGCTTGCGGATCATTTGGACGCGGTGCGTCGCTAAGGCGATCGGCTATTCCACGAGGGATTTATGTTTTTGGGCCCATTTTTGGCGAACGGAGGCGATCAATTGTTCTTTGTCGCGTCGCATTTCGTCGACCAGAGGCTGATTGCCGGTTTCTTCGTGGCGGGCGGCCCAGAGGACCATTTCGGCGAGGACGGGTGCGAGATCGATTCCTCTGGGTGTGAGCGAGTAAATCACTTTTCGGCCGTCAGAGGAATCAGGCTCCGCGGTGATGATTCCGTATTCTTCGAGACGGCGAAGGCGATCAGCCAGGATGTTGGTGGCGATTTTTTCGTCGGAGTTGAGAAGTTCGTGGAAGGTCTGATAGCCGCGGAGCATCATGTCGCGAATGATAAGGAGGGACCAGCGGTCGCCGAGCATTTCGACGGAGGCGTTCAGCGGGCAGCCGGAGCGGCGCTCTGGGGCGGCCTTGGTTTTGGGCATACCGATACCGTAGCGTTTTCACTTGCATTTTGCAAGTAACGTTGGGACACTCTCGTTCGCTAGGTAGTGGTGGCAAGGCGGGATAAAAGAGGCCTGTGAGGTTAAGAAAAGCGGCCTGCGGGGGTAGGAAAAGCGGGATCAGGCACCCGCGCTCCATAGGGTGACGTGAAACAAATGGGCCTTGGGTAGCGTTGAGAGAGTACGGCAGACTGCATTCGACGAGGATTGAAGGAGGGTGTCGTGTCATTGAATCCTTATCTTTCATTTAACGGGCAATGCGAAGAGGCGTTCGAGTTTTATGCGAAGGCGCTTGGCGGCAAGGTCCTATCGGCGTTCAAGTACGAGGGATCGCCGATGGCTGGCCAGCTTCCTTCGGAATGGGGTGGCAAGATCATGCATGCGTCGTTGGATCTGGGCAACGGCATGATTTTGATGGGTTCTGATCCACCGCCAGGGCGTTATGAAGCGCCGAGGGGATTCTCAGTGTCCATTAGCGTGAAAGACGTTGCGGAATCGGAGCGGATTTTTGGCGAGTTGGAGAAGGGCGGAACGGTGCATATGCCGATCCAGCAGACGTTTTGGTCGGCTCGGTTTGGGATGCTGGTGGATCGGTTTGGGATTCCGTGGATGGTCAATTGCGACCAGGCGGCGGCGCAGACGGCTTAGCGGTTTTGAGATGAGGGTCCTCGGCCGCGGTCGCTGTGAACAAGCAACGGCTAGCGGTGAGTCCCGCTGTGGAGCCATGGTCATATGCAATCTCACTGGTGTGGATATTGTCTTCAACCACTTCGTGAGATAAAAGGATCCTGCACAGACGTTGTATATGTATGAGGAGATGCAGATATGAGCGTGAATCCCGGATTGTTTCTGAATGATCTGAAAATTGCGCTGCGATCGTTGAGGCGGGCCAAGGGACTGGCCATCACCGTGATTCTCACGCTTGCGCTTGGGATTGGGGCTAACGCCGCCATTTTCGCGTTGGTTCGAGGGGTATTGCTGCGGCCGCTCGCGAACCGCGACGAAGACCGGCTCATTTATATTCGCCAGAGCGCGCCCGGCCTCGGCTCGGAAAATACTAACTTCTCCGTTCCGGAGCTAAAGGATATTGAGCCCAACGTTCACAGCATTACCGAATTCGGCGAGTTTTCCACGATTGGATTTGTGATGGTGGGGCTCGGGGAGCCGCGCGAAGTGCGCGCAGGAGTTGCCGGTGGCTCTTATTTCGAGGTGATGGGGCTTCATCCTGTGCTTGGCCGACTCATTGGACCTCAGGATGACGGGCCGAATGCCGCAGGAGTCGCCGTTCTTACTTACCGGTATTGGTCATCCGCTTTGCACAGCGATCCTTCGGTGATCGGCAAGACCATCCGGCTGGGAAGCGGCGCGATGGGCACCCGAACGGCGACGATCATCGGCGTGCTTGAACCCTCGATTCCTTATCCCGCGGACACGGAAATCATTTCGAATATCGTTACCAGCCCGCATCATCTTTCGGCCACGATGGTCACCGGCCGCGTACATCGCATGACCGAACTCTTCGGGCGGCTAGCTCCTGGTGCGACGCTGGAGCAGGCGCGCGCGGAACTGCGGACTGTCTATGCTTCGATGATGAGCGAGCATCCGGAAGCGTACTCGAAGCAGGCGGAGTCGCAGATCGGCGCGACGCGATTGCGTGATCAGGTCACTTCCGGCGCCCGAACGGTGCTGCTCGTTTTGCTGGCTGCATCGGGGCTGGTTTTCATCATTGCATGCTCGAATGTCGCGAATCTGATTCTGGCGCGGTCCGTTCGGCGCGAGGGTGAGCTCGCGATTCGCGCTGCTCTCGGCGCCAGCACGAGCGCGCTTCGCCGCACGCTGCTTGCGGAAAGCCTGATTCTCTGCGTTACGGGAGCCGTGCTTGGAGTGCTCATCGCGAGTCCGTTGCTCGCGGTGCTGGCTCGCTACGCGTCGCGCTTTTCCATCCGTGCTCTCGATCAAGTCACGCTTGACCCGACCATGCTATTGGTTGGCGCGTTTCTGGCGATTTTTGCGTCCGTACTGCTGGCCTACATTCCGCACCTGCCGACGGGGAATACCGCGCAGACACCCGGCCTTACCAGCGGGGGCGTGCGCATAACGGGCGGGACCAACCGTCGGCTGCGCGTTTTCGCGATGGTGCAGATTGCGGCTTGTTTCCTGCTTCTGGCGGGCGCCAGCATGCTGTTGAAAACTCTTCTGGATATGCAGGGAGCACACACGGTACTCGATACGCAGCGGGTACTAGCTATCAATGTGCCCGTGGATTCTTATGGCAAGACGCCCGAAAAGGTTAACGAGTTTTATCGGGAGACCATTCGGCGCGTTTCGCAGCTGCCTGGCGTGGATGGTGTGGCGGTGGGCGACTCAACACCCTGGCGCGACAAGGATTTTAACTTTCAATTGCAATTTTCCGCCGACGGCCACGTTAAACAGCCCGGAGAAGAGGATCCTCGCTCGCAATTCCGGGACATCTCGCCGGGATTCTTTGCTGCGCTCCACGTTCCCATTTTGCAGGGGCGCGATTTCAATGACCTGGACCGAAAGGAATCCGAGCCTGTGGTCATTGTAAGCCAGAGCCTGGCGGAGCGGATGTTCCCTGGGCGAGATCCCATCAACCGGCATCTTATATGGACTGATCCGGTCATCGCGTTCATCGGAATTACTTCCGCTCCGCGACGCATCGTCGGAGTGGTGGCTGATGTGGACGACGTACACGTTGTCCCTGCCCCAACGCTGACGGTGTATAACCCGATGGAACAACAGGGCCTGTTCGGTGGCCGGCTCTTCGTCCACACGCACTCTGATCCTTACGCGCTTGTCACGCCGATTACACAATTGATCCGCGGCTTGTCGGCGGATCAGCCAGTGGAGCATGCCGCTACGCTCGAGGATGTTCGTGCGGAAGTCTTGACGCCGGATCGGTTGAACACCATGGTGTTTGGCGTGTTTGCGGGTGTTGCGCTGGCCATTGCGTTAGTAGGCGTTGCGGGCGTGCTGGCGTTTTCGGTCAGCGCACGGACGCGCGAATTTGGGATTCGGCTTGCGCTTGGTTCGCCTCCGCAGAAGCTTTTGGCGGGGGTTATACGCGAGGGCGCGGTGATGGCGATTGCCGGAGTGATAGCAGGCGCGGTTGGGGGATATATTTTGGCGCGATTCGCTGGAAGTTACTTGCTTGACGTGAAGATGCCTAGCGCTCTGCCAGTTATTGGATCGGCGCTGGTGCTGCTGGCCGCCGCAGTGATTGCGTCAGCGTTGCCTGCGGCGCGAGCGGCGCGCGTGGATGTTATCCAGGCGCTCCGAGCGGATTGAGCGCCGACCCTCGCGCGACGAGTTTGAAATCAGTTTGAGGCAAGGGGCCGTTCCGCGCGGTCTTCCGAGTTATAAAAAACCAGGGGCTACTGCCAAGTCACGTATGCCCATGCGCGGAAATGTACACGTACGTCAAGAACGTGTACAAAACAACAAGCGCAATCGCTATCCAGCCAAGCATTTGCTTCTTCTTCATCTTGCTTCCTGCCTGGAGGCCCAGGCCCGGGCGCAGTCTTTCTAGTATTTCCAGATGTGCCGATCTCGTCGCAGGAAATTCAGTCAACTGCCCGCTTGCGTCAAAGAAAAAGTAACCGGTGTTCGCCAGCTGGTCGGGGAGTGCAGCGGCGGCCGAGGGAAACGACTTCGCTAAAGCCCTTTTAAAGCGCTCGTACTGTTGCTGCGTGTTCGTAACGGAGTCTTCCTGCGGTATCGGCGCACAGATCAGGACAGGTTTGGTCTCTGACAATCTGGAAGTTTCCCCAAATTCCCAGAGCAGCTCTTCCGTAAACCCGGATCGAAGAACGAGTAGCTGCGATCGTTCCATCAATTCGCGAGCTTGCGCCTGCCAATCGGCCGATTTCATTTTGATGCGAGCCGCACCCAGACGCGGAATTCTCTCCGTCGGCTTTCCGATGGCAATCACCGGTCCTAGAGAGTTCAAGGCCGACAATAGATGCTCGTCCGCTCCGCGACGAAAACCCGTGTCACTGTCTTCCGTCAGGTCGTCCTGCTCAAAACTTCGCAGATATAGCACAGTTGGACGGGGGTCTCTTTGCATAAGCGCCGCTGCGTTCGGAGAGCGCAGCCGGAGCCCGAGGCGAGCAACTTTCCAGGCGCCGAAACCGAACACAAGAGGAATGATGAGAGCCCCGCGCGGATAGCTCGAAGCCGCGTCGATAAAAAAGGGAAGTATTGCCAGACCGCAAGCTCCGATAAGCGCCGACAAAAAAAAGAACAGAGCCGACAAACTTCTGCCGAGGAAGCCGAGTTCAAAGTCGGAGTTCTTCATAGTTCACCTGAAGCCCGAGTTTTCACCTCTCGCCTGTCCTCCGTCACTTTTTTGTTTTTTTCACGATGTGCATTTTTACTTCGGAGCCGGTGGTGTCGAGAATGTAAGCGTGGTGGCCCTCAATGGCGATTTTTGTTAAGACGCTCATGGCGATGCTTGGCGGGGCGTTCTTGCTGTGCGGGTCGGTCGGCGGGGCGGTGCCTTTTGGGTGGTAGGAGTAGTCGAGAAATAAGACGAAATCGTCAGTCTCGACAGTGTAGTGGATGGTGCTGGTTTCGCGGACCAGTGGGCCCGAGACGTTCGTTTCCGAGATGCTTAATACTGAGGCGGTTTTCCAGTTGCGCGTGTTTGCGAAACACAGCGTTGCGAATAGAAATAAGAGAAGCGCGGCGCTTTTTTTCATGGGACTCCTCAGGGCGTCTGAGCGCCCTCCGTTCCTACATAGACAGCATAGAGAGATTGGCTGGCGGCCATGAAGAGGCGGTTTTTTTTGGCGCCTCCGAAACAGAGATTCGCGCAGGTTTCGGGAAGATGAATTTTGCCGATGAGCGTGCCGTCTGGAGCAAAGACGTGGACGCCGTTGTAGTGTTCGTCTCCCCAGCCTGCGGCAGACCAGACGTTGCCATCCACGTCACAGCGGATGCCGTCGGAATTGCCGGGGGCCATGTTTACGAACATACGGCCATTCTTCAGGAGCACGCCGTCGACTACGTCGTAGACGCGAATTTGGTGCGGATCGTTCGCGTGTTTTGGGACGCCAGTGTCCACGATATAGAGAAGTTTTTCGTCGGGAGAGAAGCAGAGGCCGTTGGGCTTGTCCATGTCGGTGGCGACGACGGTAGCTTCGCGCGTCTTTGGATTGAGACGGTAGACGACTGCGGGGAGTTCGAAATTGGCTTTGTGGCCTTCGTAATTGGACATGATGCCGTAGCCTGGGTCGGTGAACCAGATGGCGCCGTCGGAATGCGTGACGATGTCGTTAGGGGCATTTAACTTTTTGTCCTGGTAGCTGTCCATGAGGACTGTGATTGTGCCGTCGTGCTCGGTGCGCGTGACGCGGCGTGAGTCGTGCTCGCAAGTGAGGAGGCGGCCTTCGCGGTCGCGGAAGTTGCCGTTGCTGTAGTTCGAGGGGTTTCGGAAGACGGTGACTTCGCCGGAGTCCTCGAGCCAGCGTAGCATGCGGTTATTGGGGATGTCGCTGAAGAGGAGATAGCGGCCGTCGCCGAACCAGACGGGACCTTCGGCCCAGCGTGTGCCGGTGTAGAGGCGCTCGACGGCGGCACTGTTGACTTTGTATTTAGCGAAGCGCGGGTTAACTATTTCCACTGCTGGATCTGGATAGCTGACAGGGGGCTTGCGCTCTTGCTCTTCGGCTAAAGCTAGGGGAGTGAATGCCATGGCCGCTGCGGCGCTGGCCGTGAGGTTCATAAACGCTCGTCGCTGCATCGGCTTTCCTCCGATAGAAAAATCCGCCCGACGCACAGTATCATGACCAGTCTGGGGTAGCATGAGCTTTCCGCTGGCGGAAGGCTCACCGCCGAGGGGCGCGGGGCGTCTAAATATGCTGGTATTTCGTCAGCGGTAGGAGAGGCAGCAATGCAGACACTTTGGCAGGACCTGAAATTCGCTGTACGGATGCTGAGGAAGAATCCTGGATTTACAGCGGTGGCCATGCTCACGCTGGCGCTCGGGATTGGGGCTAACACGGCAATTTTCAGCGTGGTGAATACGGTGCTTCTGCAGCCGCTGCCTTATGGCGATTCCGCGCGATTGCTTTATGTATCTGGGACGGACCGCCAGAGCGGGACGACTGGGATTCCTGTTTCGTTCACGAAATTCACGGCGGTAAGCGAGCAGAGCACGACCCTTGAAAGTTCTGCAACCTTCTTTTCTTTTTCGCCGAGCCTTGTGACGGAACGCGGCCCGGAACTCGTCAATGGCATGCGTGCTTCCAAGGATTTTTTTCACGTGCTGCGCGTCACGCCGGCGATGGGCAGGACCTTTCTTCCGGAAGAGGATGAAACCGGAGGAAATGACGTTGTTCTGCTAAGCGATGGATTCTGGCAAAGCCATTTTGCCGGCGACCGCAACATCATCGGCAAGGTGCTTTTGCTCGATGGAAAAAGCACGGCGGTCATCGGCGTTCTTCCCGCGAGTTTTCGGTTTCCTCAGCAATTTCCGGAGCCGGACGTCTGGGTTCCGCGCGTAACGGACACGCCGGTTGCGAGGCCCGAACAGATCCGCTCCGGTGCCGGATACCTGGGCATGATTGCACGGCTGCAACCCGGCGTTACACTCACTCGCGCGCAGGCGGAACTCGACACCATCAACGCGCGCTACCGCGAGCAATTTGGCAGCTACGCGGACGCCACGAAATATACGCTGGCGGCCACATCGCTGGAAGACAGTCTCGTGGGACCGCTGCGTCTTTCGCTGCTAGTCCTGCTGGCGGCGGTTGGATTCGTTCTTCTGATCGCATGCGCGAACGTTGCGAATCTTCTGCTTGCGCGCGCAACGGCGCGAGAGCGTGAAATGGCCATTCGCAAAGCGCTGGGAGCTTCTCGCTCGCGGCTGATCCGCCAACTGTTGAGCGAAAGCCTGCTGCTTGCGGTTGGCGGGGGGATATTGGGCGTCTGGCTGGCCGCAGGTCTCATGCCTGTGTTACGGACACTGAGTCCAGGCGCGGTGCCGCGGCTTGGCGATGCGCATATCAGTCTAACCGTCCTCCTTTTTTCTCTTTTGCTATGCAGTGTTACCGGAGTTCTTTTTGGCCTGATGCCTTCGATACAGGCGGCAGGCAAGGATTTTCAGACGAGCCTGAGAGAAGGAGCCAGAGGCGCTTCGCAAGGGAGGAAACGAGGAAAATTCCGCGCCGTTCTGGTGGTGGCAGAAATGGGAATGGCGCTCGTGTTGATGACCGGAGCGGGCTTGTTGATCGAAAGCTTCGCGCGGTTGATGAATGTGAATCCAGGCTTCTCGCCGCAAGGTTTGATGACTTTTCCACTGGCGTTACCGGCAGCTCGCTATCCGCTGGCGGAACAGCAGGAAGCATTTTACCGGTTGCTTCTGGAGCGGATCCGGACAATCCCGGGAGTGCAAGCTGCGGGAGCAACGACTTACCTGCCGCTTTCAGGCAGCTCTCGATTCAGCTTCTTTTGCCTTGAGGGACGGCAGTGCCTGGGAATTGGCAAAGATCCCATCATTGCGGCTCGCCAAGTCAGCACAGGCTATTTCGATACTGTGCGCACACCGCTGCTGCAAGGGCGTGTCTTCACGGAAAAAGATATCGCAGGCGGATTGCCTGTGGCCATCGTGAATGAGGCGACCGCGAAACGTTACTGGCCGGGTCAAGAGGCCATTGGCAAATACGTGGCGAATGATCGGGATAAGGTGCAGAGGGAAATCGTTGGAGTCGTTTCCGATGTGAAATTCGGCGGGCTGAATTTGCCTGACACGGAAGAGATTTATCAGCCCATGTCACAGGTTCCGTGGCAAGTGATGACGGTGATGGTACGCTCGAACGCAAATCCGCAGCCGCTGGTGGCGGCGGTGCGCGCGAAGATTGCCGAAGCGGATCCCAATTTGCCCGTTTCGGGAATAGAGAGCATGCAGGATGTGGTCTCCGAATCCATTGCGCAGCCGAAGCTGATCGTTCAATTTGTCGGAGTGTTTGCGGGATTCGCGCTGCTTCTTGCGGCGATTGGAATTTATGGGGTGATGGCGTATTCGGTGAATGCGCGCAAGCAGGAGATGGGTGTTCGCATGGCACTGGGCGCGACGCCCGGCGATATCCTGCGGCTTGTGGTGGGGCAGGGAATGCGGATGACGCTCATTGGAGTAGGGCTAGGCGTTGCAACCTCGCTGGCCCTGACGCGGTTGCTGGCCAGCCTGCTTTTTGGAGTGAGAGCAACCGATCCGCTGGTGTTCGGCGCGGCGGCAGTGGCCCTAATTGGAACGGCGCTAGCCGCGTGCTACCTTCCCGCGCGGCGCGCCACGCGGGTCGATCCCATCGTGGTTTTGCGTTACGAATAGAGGCCTACATGACGATACCAGCGTTGTGGCAGGACATTCGATTCGCATTGCGGATGCTCGGGAAGAATCCCGGATTTGCGGCGGTGGCCATCCTTACGCTGGCTCTGGGAATCGGCGCGAACGCCGCCATCTTCAGCGTCGTGCATACCGTTCTTTTGCAACCGATTCCTTATCCCGGCGCGGACCGGTTGATTGCCATTTCGCAGTCAGATCCGCGCACCGGTGCGCGTGGGATATCGCTCTCGCTGCCAAAGTTCAGGCAAATCCAGGAACAAAGCCGAACACTGGAGAGTGCCGCCGTTTATTACACGCGCGAGATGAGCCTGGCGACTGGGCAAGAGCCGGAAGCCTTGCGCGGAGCGCGGGTGTCCGCGGAATTTTTCCGCGTGCTGGGAGTCGCGCCGGCTCGCGGCCGTACTTTTCTTTCGCAAGAAGATCAGCCGGGCGCGGCGGACGTGGCGATCGTAACCGATGCGTTCTGGCGCGGCCATTTTGCGCATGAGGAAGAGGTTCTCGGCAAAACACTGGTTCTGGATGGAAAGAGCGTCACGATCATCGGGATTCTTCCGGCCAGCTTTCGTTTCCTGTTCGAGACTCCCGATCCGCAGGTGTTTCTCACGCGCGTTTCCGAGCATCCCTTGTTGAAGCCGTTGCAGGTAAATCTGGGCGCCGGCTATTTGACGGGAATTGGGCGCCTTGGTTCCGGCGAAACAATTGCGCGGGCCAAAGCGGAGGTGGGGACGATCAATGCTGGCTATGCGCAACAATTCGCGAGCCATGCGGACGCGCCCAATCACGATCTCGACGTTGAGTCCCTCCAGGAAAGTCTGGTCGGCGGAACGCGCCGCTCGTTGCTTGTGCTGCTTGGCGCTGTCGGGCTGGTCTTGCTCATCGCGTGCGCGAATGTCGCGAATCTTTTGCTGGCTCGTGGAACGGCCCGCGAAAAGGAGCTCGCTCTGCGAAAGGCGTTGGGCGCGTCGCGCGGCCGAATCGTCGCGCAACTGCTCTCGGAAAGTTTTGTGCTGGCATTTTCTGGCGGCGTACTTGGGATTGGTCTCGCGTCCGGGCTAATGCCATTATTGCGCTCGGTGAAGGAAACAAGCGTTCCGCGCCTGGCGGACGTGCGCGTCGATCCAACGGTCCTCTTGTTCGCGCTGTTCTTATGCGCGGTCACCGCGATAGTTTTCGGTCTGGCTCCGGCAATGCAGGCAGCGGGCAGGCAATTGCACGAGTCCTTGAAGGAGGGACTGCGCGGTTCATCCGGGGGCGGGAATCGCGGAAGATTTCGTTCTGCGCTGATTGTCGCGGAGGTCGCCGCAGCGCTGGTGCTGCTGACAGGCGCTGGATTGCTGATAGAGAGTTTTGCGCGTTTAACGGAAGTGAGCCTGGGGTTTGCTCCGCACGGTGTTCTGACATTTCCGATTGCTTTGCCATCCAGCAGCTACGCTCAAGCGGAACAGCAGGCGTCGTTTTTCCGGCTCGCGCTGCAACGTGTCAGGACTGTTCCCGCGGTGCAAGCTGCCGGCTTTGTGAGTTTTCTGCCTCTTTCCGGAGGCTACCGCGTCAGTTATTTCTGCTTTGAGGGGCAAATCTGCCAAGGTCTTGGCAAAGATCCTCTGGTCACCATCTGGCAGGTAAGTCCCGGGTATTTCGAAGCGATAGGAACGCCGCTGCTTCGCGGGCGGGTTTTCAACGACCACGATATCGCGGGCGCTGCGCCGGTGGTTCTCGTAAATGAAAAGACCGCCAAACATTTCTGGCCGAACGAAAATCCCATCGGCAAACACGCGACCGGCGCGCGCGATCTGTTACCACGGGAAGTCATCGGTGTCGTGGCCGATGCCAAATTCAGTTCCCTAAGCGATGCAAGCGCCGACCAGCTCTACATGCCTTACGAACAGTTGCCGTATGCTTCGATGACTCTGGTGGTGCGCTCGTCAGCGGCGCCAGAACAAATCATCGATGCCATTCGCAGCAAAGTCGCGGAGATCGATCCCACGCTGCCTCTTTCGGGGATTCGCAGCATGGAGAGCGTGGTTTCCAGCTCCGTCTCGCAGCCGCGGTTGATCACGCAGATTACCGGAGTGTTTGCGGGTTTCGCACTTTTGCTGGCCGCGATAGGAATTTATGGGGTGATGGCCTATTCCGTCACGGCGCGCAAGCAGGAGATGGGTATTCGCATGGCACTCGGTGCGAGTCCCCGCGATATCCTGCGGCTCGTGGTGGGGCAGGGAATGCGTATGGCGCTGATTGGTGTTGCCCTGGGAGTTGTCGTTTCGCTGGCGCTGACGCGCTTGCTGGCTAGCTTGCTCTTCGGAGTTGGCGCCACCGATCCGTTGGTATTCAGCGCCGCGGCTGTCGCTCTGGTTGTAACGGCTCTGGCAGCCTGCTACCTACCTGCTCGCCGTGCCACGAGGGTCGATCCGATTGTTGTTCTTCGCTGCGACTAGCAGGTTTAGGAATTTTCAGGACGCATTCGCAAGGTCAGCAGGAGATAAATTGCGATGAGCAGGCTGCCGATTACGTAGAGAAATCCCGGTGCGAAGGAATGCGTGCGGTCCAGGAAAAAGCCAATCACCGACGGCGTCACGAAACTTCCCAGATTGCCAATCGAGTTGATGAGTCCGATAGAGGCCGCTGCGGCCGATTCGCCTAGAAATGCGGAAGGAATGGGCCAGAAAGAGACCAGAAACGAGTTGGCGCTGGCGGCGACGATCAGGCAACCGAAGGCAAGCCAGAAATGCGAACCGGCGAGGATGGTCAACGCAAACGCCACCGCGCCACACATCAGCGGTAAGGCCGTGTGCCAACGGCGCTCGCCGGTGCGGTCGGAATGCCAGCCGTTAAAGAGCATGGCGAACAGCACGAAGACGTAGGGAAGAATCGAAAGCAAGGTCACGGAGAGATCAGACTTGCCGGACGTGCTTTTCAGAAAAGTGGGGAGCCAGATCGTTAGCGCGTAAATGCTACTAACGCCGAAGAAATAGATAAACGCCAGACGAATGACGCTTGGCTGCCGGAGCGCTTGCCAGATTGTGTAGGAGCGTGCATTTCGTTTTGCAAGCGCTTCCTGTTCGAGCTCCGCGGTGATCCACGCGCGCTCTTCGAGCGAGAGCCAGTGAGCTTCGCGCGGCCAGTCCGTTAAATAAAAAAACGTGACCATGCCAAACACGATCGCGGGAATACCCTCCAAAATAAACAGCCAGCGCCATCCTTGAATGCCGAACCAGTGCACGCCCAGGAGCCATCCGCCGAGCGGCGCGCCTACGATGTTCGCGACGGGAATCGCAATCATGAACATCGAGCCGGCTTTTGCGCGGTCTTCGGACCGGAACCAGTGCGTGAGATAGACGAGGATGCCTGGAAAGAAACCGGCTTCGGCAGCGCCGAGCAGGATTCGAACGAGATAGAAATGCATAGGCGTCTTGATGAACGCCATAAGCACCGTGATGAATCCCCAGGTAACCATGATCCGCGCAAACCATTTGCGGGCGCTCCAGCGCTCAACGATGAGGCAGCCGGGGATCTCGAAGAGTAAGTAGCCGACGAAAAAGATTCCCGAGCCGAAACCGAAGACGCGATTGCTGAAAGAGAGGTCGTGCGTCATTTCGAGGGCGGCGTAGCTGACGTTTACGCGGTCGAGGAAGGCGATGACGAAGAGGAGGAAGAGAAAAGGTAGAAGGCGCCGGGCGATGCGGCGATGCGCTGACAATCCTATCGTGGTGGTGGAAGTGGAGGCAGGCATGCCCTTTGGGCTTCTAACATAACGAAGCGTGGATTGCACGCGAGCGGCGAAATGGGTAGTGGGTCCTCTCTAACGACGCCGGCCGTGTCAAGCGTGTTTTGATTTTGTTTTTACCTGATAGGG
>Ga0209655_10000002_pt1 | contig 110803 bp, 87 predicted proteins | sample BogFormECP03_OM2_FD_188236 | JGI IMG/M metagenome (GOLD analysis project Ga0209655, IMG submission 188236) | Bog forest soil microbial communities from Calvert Island, British Columbia, Canada - ECP03_OM2 (SPAdes) (version 2) | ecosystem: Environmental > Aquatic > Freshwater > Wetlands > Bog ...
GCCGCCGGATGAGCGCGGTGGTCCCGCAGATCTGAATTTTTCTCCGGACTCCAAGGAGATTTGTTTTACGGCGGTGACCGATACTGTGGAAGCCATCAGCACGAATGGCGATTTATTTGTGGTACCGGTAGCGGGCGGAGAGATAAAGAAAATTACAAGCCAGCCCGGTTTTGATGGAGGGCCCGCGTATTCGCCGGATGGAAAGTTTATTGCTTATCACGCGCAATTGACGCCGGAGGACGAATCGGACCGGTGGCGCGTGATGCTTTATGGGCGAGCGACGGGGAAAATCGAGAACTTGTCGGAAGGGTTCGACCGCAGCGCGAATGAAGTGATATGGTCGGCGGACAGCAAGACGATTTATTTCACGGCGGAAAACGAAACACTGCAGCCGATTTATGCGATGGCGGCGCATGTTGGAGCCGAACCCAAGAAGATTGCTGCGGACGCTTACAACCTGAGTGTTTCGTTCAGCGGTGACGGCAAGACCATGGCGTTTGAACGCACAAGTTTGACCATGCCAGCCGAAATTTTTGCGGCATCGAGCGACGGCAGCGGCGTGCGGCAACTTACTCATCACAACGATTCGATTCTAGCCTCGCTCAAGATGAACGAGCCGGAAACTTTCTGGTTTGAGGGAGCGGGCGGGACACGCGTACAGGCCATGATGATCCGACCTCCGGATTTTGACGCGACAAAGAAATATCCACTGGTGGTGGTGCTGCACGGCGGGCCGCAAACGATGTCCTCGAACGCCTGGGGCTATCGCTGGAACCAGCAAGTGTTTTCCGGCGGCGGCTACGTGACGCTGATGATCAACCGGCGCGGCTCGACCGGCTACGGGCAGAAATTCACGGATGAAATCATCAATGATTATGGCGGCAAAGCGTATGTCGACGTAATAAACGGCGTAGACTTCGTATTGAAAAAATATCTGTACCTCGACGGAACGCGCACGGCGGCGGTGGGCGGGTCCTACGGCGGCTACCTGGCGGATTGGATCGCGACGCATACGGGGCGCTTCAAGGCGATCATCAGCCACGCCGGCATTTACGACAAAGCCTCGATGTATGCCACGGAAGAGCTGTGGTTCGAAGAACACGACACGCAGGGCACGCCGTGGACGAATCCGGAGAGCTTTCACAAGTGGTCGCCGATGACTTACGCGAGCGAATTGGGGAAATTCAAGACGCCGACGCTGGTGATCGCGGGCGAAGGCGATTATCGAGTGCCGTACACGCAATCGCTGGAATTTTTCAGTGCATTGCAGAGACAGGGCGTGCCTTCAAAGCTGGTTGTTTTTCCGGATGAAGGTCATTGGATCCTGAAGCCGCAGAACAGCCGGTTCTGGTACAAAACATTTCTGGATTGGCTGGGGACGTATTTGAAATAGATTGCGATTTTCAGTTTTCAAGATGCGGCGAACAATCGCTGCAACGCGCGGCGCGCAAAGCGGAAGAGATGAAAGAGTAAGAACGCCGAGAACGCCAAGAGTGCGACGACAACGATGGTGGTTACCAACGGATGCGCGGTGGCCATCCACGTCAGCCAAACCGCCAGGACGTCTTCTCCGAGGCTCAAAGCCCAATTGGTGAACGGTTCCGGAACGGTGTTGACCGCCGCGCGCGCGCTGGATTTCGTTCCATGAGAAGTGAGCGCGACACCGCCAGCGAGAAGCGCCGCGGCCCAGCGCCACTCCGCGGGCGCGGCGCTCACTGCGCTGTATGCGAGCACGGCGGCGGCAGGCGGGCGAATGAACGTGTGCACCACGTCCCACGCAGTGTCGACGTAAGGCACCTTGTCCGCGAAGAATTCCAGAATGTAAAGCGCGATTGCAATTGCCAGGACCCAGGTGCGGGAGAGCCCTTGAAGCGATGGCGGAAGATGGATAATTCCGAAGCGCTCCAGCAACCCGAGGGTGGCTACAGTGGCGTAAAGATTCAGGCCGGAAGAAAATCCGGCGCCGAGGGCCAATCCCAATGTTTCGATGGGATTCATTCCCGCCCATCATAGCAAGCCAAGATAGCCCTTGTGGACGGTAACTTCTGCTCATACAAGAGTCACGTTTTAATTGACCGGTCGGCGCGGGACAGCAATGCTGTAAAGAAGGCGGTCGTCCATGTTCGGCTTAAGCCACCTTTTCTATCCTTGGGGATTGATCTTGCAAGGCATCGCGTTGGTGCACTTCCTGCGGCGCCGGCCGGACGGCTATTGGTTTTACGTGATTTTCTTCGGTAGTTTTATCGGCGCAAGCGTGTACATCGTCGCGGAAGTGTTGCCCGATCTCGGCCTGCTGCGCGGCGTATTTCAGGGCTTTGGGCGCAGTTCGCGCATCAAAATCGTGGAAACGCAAATTCTGGATAATCCTTCGGCGGCCAACTACGAAGAACTGGGCGAGCTTTACAAGGACCAAAAACAATTTGCCAAAGCGCGCGAGGCGTTCACGAATGCAATTGCAGCGCGCAGCGATTCCGCATACACATTTTATTATCGCGCGCAGGCTTCGCTGGGATTGGAAAACTACGCGGCCGCGATTGCGGACCTGGAGCGTGTCGTCGCCAGCGACCCCAAGTTTGATTACTACCGGGCCGCGGGACTACTCGCCGATGCTTATGCGCGAACCGGCCAACTGGACCGCGCTGCACATCAATATGTCGACGTGACACAATTTTCCACGACCACCGAAACGCTCTACAACTATGCCTATTTCTTGAAGCTGCAAGGCCGACCCGAAGAAGCGCGCGAGTGGGCGCAAAAGTTGCTGGCAAAAAAGCGCACGCTGCCGCGCTACATGCAGCGTTATGAACGGCCGTGGTTCCGCAAAGGCAAAACTCTCCTCAAGGAATTAGCCGCAGCCTGAACCGGACCTCGAAGGATTTTCTGGCGGCGCGCATGGGCTTCAGGCGAGCTCTCGCAAGCGGTGTTCCCACTTGTCACTCTATGTACTAAGATAAGGCCGTTGGCAGTCCTGAAGTGTCGTCCAAGCACCGGCTTCTGGCTTGGGAGAGGCGAATCACGGATTCAGCACAGCGGGTTCACAGATGTGAAGTGGTGCGCCCCATTCGCCGAGCGCGGAGTGTCGAGGAGATGTTTGTTTGAAAACCAGCCAGTCAGGCGTCCACCGCTGGTACAGTTGAGGCTGTCGGAGGCGGGCAGAGTATGTCCATGATCCCGGGGTTCGAGTACGACCTGTTCGTAAGCTACGCGCACGCAGACAACGCATCTACGGAGGAACCGGAAGGATGGGTCACGCAGTTCGTTAGTCGGCTGAGAACGGCGCTGTGCCAGAGATTAGGCGCGTCTCGAGAACTTTCGGTGTTCTGCGACAGCAACGAGGTCCGGGCCAATTCCAGGCTGCCGGACCTGATCAAAGCCACAAAGAGCTCGGCGCTTTTTCTGGCGATCGGCTCGCCAAGTTATATAGCGCAGGACTGGACCAATCGAGAGCTTGAGTCGTTCATTGCGCAGAATGAGGACCTGTCGCGCCTTTTCATGATTGAGTATTTGCCCCTGAACGCCGAAGAGCGGTATCCCTCGCCTCTGGATGAAAATATCCATCTTGAATTTTGGAGAGCGTCCGGGCCCCGCAGTATTCCGATGCCCTTGTCCATACACAGAGATCGGGACGAATTCTCGACGCTGATTCATACCCTGGCTGCCGATCTGGGCAAGAAGTTGTTTTCGCTTCGGCTGCTCCCACGTTCACCGAGAGTACAGGCGCAGACGGAGAGGGCGATGCCGCGTGCGGAATCGTCTGCGAATGTCAAAGCGGCTGGCCAGACCGAGTCGACTAAGCGAACGGTTCTGCTGGCGCAAACCACCGAAGACCTCGAGGACGAAGTCGATCAGCTGCGCAGTTTTCTCCAGCAGTACGCGGAGGAAATCGCAGTTCTTCCCGTTGGCGGGTATCCCCAGGGTGGCGAGGCGTTTAAGTCTGCGTTTCAGAGCGACATAGGGCGAACAGACCTGTTCGTGCAGTTACTTGGGAAGCGTGCTGGCCGCGTCCCCCCTGACCTTCCGGAGGGGTATACGCGGTTCCAGTCCGAACTCGCAAAATCCTCGAACGTCCCGCGACTGCAATGGCGGCGGCCGGATGTCGATCCGGAGTCCGTGACGGATTCCACGTATAAGGCGATTCTCAAGTCGGAAACGGTGATCGCCTCTGGGCTGGAGGCGTTCAAACTTCAAATTCTGAAGGAAATTCGCAAAAGCAAAGAGAAGGAAAAAGTTCGCAAGGTCAAGTTTTCGACGGTCTTCATTAACGCCGACAGCAACGACCTGGAAATTGCGAGAGAGGTTGAGAGGGAGTGCGTGCAAAACGCGTTGACGGCGATATTGCCGGCCACAGGACCCTCCAGCGAGGAAACTCGACGAGACCTGGAAGAGAACCTCATTGATTGTGATGTGCTGCTGTTTTTCTACGGCAATACGACCCAGGCATGGATTCGCCATCAACTGATGCGTTTCAACAAGGTGCGACCGCAAAGAGAATCGAGCCCCAAGCTGCTTGCGATTTGCAGCGGGCCGCCGCCTAAACCGGAGATCGGCATCAGCTTCCCGGACGCTCGGGTGATTGACTGCCCCACCGGCTGGAATATCGAGGCGATAAAGAAACTCATCACGGAGCTTGGCGAATGAGTCTTCCCAAGCGGCTACCGTATCCCGGCCTTCGTGCTTTTACCCGGGAAGAGTCGGACCTCTTTTTTGGGCGCGAGAGTTCGATCGATACGATGGTCGACTGCCTGGCGGCCGATCGGTTCATGGCCGTGCTTGGCCCGTCTGGCAGCGGTAAATCCTCGTTAGTACGCACAGGCCTTCTGGACGCTCTTGAGCTGGGTCTTCTTTCCCGGGCTGGTTCGCACTGGAAGATTGCCGATATGCACCCGGGCGGCCAGCCGATGAACAAGCTTGCGGGCGCCTTGCTTTCCGTCCGGACGGGCCCTCCTGCGGATCAAACCGAACTTGACCTCATGACCGCGTATCTTCGGCAGGGGCCGCGGGCAGTTGTGGAGTGGGCGAGCGCCGGAAATATTCCGGATGGATATAACCTCCTACTTTTGGTCGATCAGTTTGAAGAGCTGTTTCGCTACGCCGACTACGCCCAGCGGGAAGAGGCAGAGGCGTTCGTCGCAACGCTGCTGGAGAGTTCGTCGGCGCGCGGAGTCTCCATCTATGTTGTTCTCACCATGCGATCGGAGTACCTGGGCGCCTGCGCCACGATCGAAGGTCTCGCGGAACGGATCAGCGCTGGGCTTTACCTCGCGCCACGGATGGATCGCGACGAATGCCGCGAGGCGATTGAGGGACCTGCCAGCGTCGTTGGCTTCAAAGTCGAAAATGCGCTGGTGAACCGGCTGTTGAATGATTTGGGAAGCTTCGCGCCTTGGCAGGTCGGTGAAGAAAGCGATCTGGCGACACGTTTGGCGCGGCAGGCGGACCAGCTGCCGTTGATGCAGCACGTCCTCAATAGGCTTTGGCTTCGCGCATCGGCGCAACCAGGCGGAGGAGCGGTAGAGCTGAAGCTCGCGGAATATGAGCAGATCGGCGGACTCTCCGGAGCGCTGGACGCGCACGGCGCTGAGGTGATTGCCGAGCTGGGTTCTAGCCGCCTGATTCAAATCGAGAGAATCTTTCGGGCGCTGGTTAGCGGGAGCACTCCTGCGACCGCCGTAAGACGGCCATGCCGGATGAGCGAGCTGATCGAGGCTGCGGGCGGCCGAAGGGATGATGTGGTTGCGGTCGTGGACGCTTTCCGGGCGGCAGGGTGCAACTTTCTGCGCACCACGGGGGAATCACTCTCGGACCACGTGATTGTCGACATTAGCCATGAAAGCCTGATCCGGCAATGGACACCGCTACGGGAATGGCTGGAGAACGAGGGGCGAGCAGGAGCGGCCTGGAGACGGCTGGCTGCGGCCGAAGAGCGTTACTCGAAGCGCGAGGGTGGTCTCCTTACCGGCTTGGACCTTCAGAACATGGCAGCCTGGTGGGAGTCTTCGGCACCCACTCCGTCGTGGGCGGCGCGCCATGGTGGGCAATTCGAGACCGTGCGTAAGTTCCTGGAGGAAAGCAAGCGCGCGGAGGCTCTCCGTGTTGAGGCTGAGGTAGCGGAACAGTTGAGTGAACGCCGCCGCCTAATTCGTTTCGCCATAGGAGTCTCTGTAGCCCTGGTCATCTTCGTGGGTTTGGGCATTTGGAACTTCATCTCGATTCGAAAGCTGAAAGCCACACAGGCAGCGCTCGCCGAAAAAAACGACGAGGTCGCCCGAGCGAGTGACGCTCTCAAAGAACAATTGCGTGTGACATCCAGCCTGACGAAGTCTTTGAGGGAGATGGTAGAACACCACAGAGGCGAAATCGGCGCGAGCAATCTGGAATTGGAATTATTAACCAAGATAGGGGAAATTCAGTCCGCCGCAAAACAGCATCAGGAAACCGACGATGCCGACATCGCCGCGGTCGAATATCGAACAGGCTTCGCTTTCGAAACCGTCGGTGATGCAAAACGAGCTTTGGACAGCTATGGCAGGGCATTTGAAAAAGGACGCAAGCCTATCGCGGACAAGCTTGCCGCAGGGCAGCCGCTCGCGGAAGCTGACGAGGTAAATTTCCTCTTAAATGGCTGCCGGTATGCCTGGTTCTTGTTGGATATCGGGGAGAACAAGAAAGGCGACGCGGTCCTCGACGAAGTGAGGAATCTTGTCGGCCAGCGCGAGGGCCAAGCCTCAAGTCCAAGGCTCCTGATAGCCTACGCGCGGCTCGAAAACCTGGAGTCCAGAGACGCGCTGGACCACAAGAAGATAGACGAGGAAAAGAACCATAACCTGGCTTCATTCAATCTCGCTCGTCGCGCGATGGCTGTATCCAATTCCGACGCTGACCCCGACGATACTGGCTTCGTATCCCGAGTCTATAGATACCGTGCGTCGTACGTGGAAGGGGCTGAAAAAGAACGCCTCAAGGAGATGTCCTGCAAGATCGGAAACCGCCTGGCAAAAGAACATCCTGGCGATTTGCGTTCAATCAAGGCGCGCTCCGAGTGTCTTTTGGAGCAAGCCTGGACCGCGCGCGGCAAAGTGAAAAGCGAGGATGGCGAGGAAAAGAAAGCGCAAGCCCATCGTGAAGCCGCAGAATTGATACGCGCGGCGGAAGAAATTGTTGAGGGTGGCCTGCAAGCGGATTCTAAAGAGCAGGAGTTACTGCTGTCCATGGCGACCTTCGAGAATTTTCTTGGAAACATGGCGTGGGACGAATCAAAGGAAGCCAACGATAGTAAGAGCAGAGAGCGTTTCGCGCACGCCATGTCCGCGAAGGAGTACATCGTAAGAGCGCTGAGCGGCAGGACTTTGTTCCAATCCACCACCACGCAGATGAAGGATCTCTACAATGACTGCTGCAAGTGGCTGGACTCTTCCAATTTTCCAAATCCGAACATTGAACATGGATTTTACAAAGAGATCGTGGAGGCTCTCACTCTGACCTTGGGATCCTTCCCCAATGCGCCTAGTTTTGCCTACGTTGCCGCCGATGCCTCCGTCCATATGGCGGATGCCGCCAGAAACGATAACGATGCTGAGAGAACCAAAGAGGCGATTGATGATTTAACGAAAGCGATTGACCTGCTCGACAAGAGCGGAACCATTCACAACATACATGACTTGTCGACTTGGTCCGACGACTTTTCGACGTATTGCGCCAACTACAATGAGCGGGCAACTCTCTACGCTTCCACGGGCCAGTTAGACCGCATGGTTCGCGACATCAAGAAGATGGAGGAGCTTTGCAAGCCCGCTTTGGAGAAATATCCCTGGGACATTTATTTGAGAAACTCATTCCGGCTAAACGCCAGGGTCGCCGGCAAGGCATTTTATGACGCTCATCAGTACGATCAAGCCAAGCCTTACCTGGAGTATGCCTCGCACTGGGTAGTTCGAGAAAGCTCCTTGCTTCTGGCCGACATGTATCGGGAAGGCAAAGGTGTTAACAAAGACGAGCAGGAAGCAAACAAACTTGCGACTTTGGCTGCAGGACAACAATTGACCAGCGTCAGACTCGATGCGGATTATGCCGGGAAGAAGGGCAAGTTTACTGTCTACGCCCTCGATTGGCCGGAGGAGTATCCCTACAAGGACAAGGGGATCGACGATCAAGTTACGCTGCTGAAGGAAGGATACAACGGTACTCTACCTTCCGAGGAGATTCAGAAACTTCGTACCTGCCAAAAGATCGCGAAAGAGGATAAGACTCCCTTTGCTCGAGTCGTCTTTTTTTATTACAACTTTGATGACGAACCGGGTTCCGAAACGAACGAGCAGGCGAAACAACAGTTTGAGCAGGCCAAGCAACTGTATGCGCGCGCCAGAGCCTTGGACGAACAAGGGAGACCCGCGGACGCCGTCAAAGCTGCCGACGATGCTCTGGCCCTGGAACCACAATCGATCAGTATTCTGAATCTGGCCGAAAACATCCGCCATGATGAACTATTCGAATATGACAAGGCGTTTGAGCTCAATGCGAGACGTGTGAAATTGGGGACCGGAGGTTTTGATTTCGTCGAAAAGCATCTGACGACCTCCCAGTTCGCTGGCTGCGCAGACCGTGCGGCCGTCCTGGAGGAAGCAACCAGCAAAAGATTGCGGCTGGTCATGTCCACTTTTGAATTTGCCTGCCTGGCCGCGGACCACAAACACGATGCTGCCATGACTGTCGGCCGCCGGCTGCGCAGAGACGTTGTCGGCCTTGAAAAAGTTGGCTGGACATTCACGGGGACGAGGCATTTTGTAAGCACCAGCCCTGCGTTTGCCGATAAGGCGCCCCAATGGGGCAGTCTTTTCCAAGCGCTGGAGGATGGCGACGAAAAGAAGGCGGTCGCGGCACTCGATGCGCTCGGCGTGCCTGAGCCGGACAAAAAATGACGTTGGACGCAGGACAGCTTGTCCCGGTTTTCCCTGATTCATCGCGAAGGCGCGCTGACTGCTATCCCATCCAGTGCAGCAGCCGCGAAAGGTAGAGTTCGCCTTCCCTCGCGCCATCGCCGCGGAATAAGCAGCCTAGACACCCTCCGGCGCCAGCAATTCGCGGTAAGGTTTGCCCCCTCATTCGCATCAATAGATATATGGAACCGGTGTTTTGCTCATGCCCCAGGCCTGTTCCAGGAGTAGACCGCGATGAACTCTTCAGGTGCCTGACATGATGCCGCAGCGAGCCATTTTGAGAGAAGTCCCCTTTTGGAGAGTACAACTAATTTGGTTGACGGCACTTGGCTCGTCTCCTAGAATTCGACGACTCGAAATTCAAGCAAGCATGATGATTTCCTCTCCCATGAGCACAGTTGGATCTCCATCAAAAAAGACTTTCCAGGTTCCCGAACCCGTCAAGGAATGGTTCGACTCCGGGCGAAGAGGGGACGGTATCCCCCCTGCCGCCGTTAGGGATTGGATGGGAGAGGTTGTCCGGACCCATTACCGAGTCTTCTATTCCATCGCCTACGGCTTTGTGCACAACCGTACGACTGCCGAAGATCTGGTCCAGAATGCGGTCATGAAGGCGCTGCAAGCCATAACCAAATTGAAAGAGCCTGACTCCGTAGTTGGCTGGCTCGCGGCAATCACCAGAAACTCCTGTTTTGAAGAATTTCGGCGCAAAAAAGGCAAATGGGACGAGCCGGTCGAAACGGCTGTTGGATTGGAATCGGTCAACAATGCGGATGTGAATCTTTTCGAAACGCAGCACCTCGTTCTCCAGGCCATCGAATCTCTGCCGGAAAATCAAGCCATCGTGATTCGCTTGCGCTTCCTCGAAGACTTGGACCTGGACGAAATTGCTGAGCGCGTCGGACTTCGCAAAAACACGGTCGAAGTCCGCATCCATCGAGCACTCGCCGCGCTTGCCAAAAACTCACGCCTGCTTGCATTGAAAGGAGAATCTCAATGAAACCCAAAGAACTCCTTTCGGAATACTTGAACTCACGATTAAGCAGCGCAGACCTCCGGACGCGACTGGCATCAGACAATTCCCGGGAGGCGCAGGCGACGCTCAAAATGCTTGAGGTGGAAGACACCTGCCGCAATGCCTTAAGCAAATTGCAGCCGGCGGATGAAGGTGCGGAGCAACTGGTGGACATGGTTCTTACGGCAGACAACTGGGTCCGTGTCCCCGATCAAAAGCAGGAAGGCATGCGCGGCTGGTTCGCCGGGCTGGTGCCCGCCATGGACGTCGGCGGCCGAATGAAACCAGAGAAAACCGCAAAGAAAAGCGCGAAGCCGAAAACAGGCAAGAAGAAGACCCAGCCGCGAAAAAAATCCTCGCCTAAACCAAAGAAGAAGAAGCGATAGGCATTGCTATTGGTTGGGCGAAGCGAGAGATGCAACCGCGCAACCAGTAAGACTTCACTGCGCTCACTCCAGATAGAACTCATTTCCTTGGGCCAAAAGGCCAGGAATCTTTCCACGGCGGACCGATGATCCGAAGACAGGCAGGAATGGTGTAGCAATTGGCGAGGCCAGACGAGCTTTGTAACGAGGATACCCAAGCAGAAGAAACTCTTGTCGGCCCGAGGCTGAAAAGCTTATCGGCCTTGCTCAACGGGATGCGCCTTAGGTACAGGCTCCCCGCATTCCAATCCGCAAGGCCGATCTCGCCACAATGAGGTAGGAAATGATTTGCGGTCTACGAAAGCCGGCGCAAGGCCAGCAACGTGAAATCGTCCGAGAAACTGGACTTCGAAGTATAGGCCGCAACATCTTCGCGACAACTCCTCACCAATTCCTCGAGGGGAAGGTGTCTGTTCTCGTGAGCCACTTTAGCCAGGCGCTCGTGTCCATACTCATTATCTTCGGCGTCGCGCGCTTCCGTGAGTCCGTCCGTGTAGCAGAGCATGGTTTCTCCAAGCTCCAGGTGAACCTGCGACACCTCATAGCCGCTGTCAAAAAAGAGTCCCAGCGGCATGCCTTTGGCTCCCGCGGACGCCACGCGCTCGACGCCACCATCGCGCAAAACAAGCGGCGGAAGATGTCCGGCATTGATCAATTCAAATGTTCCCTTTGCCGTGGCACGGCCGCAAAGAAGCGTAGCGTAGTGCCCGGAGGTCTGGACGCACTGACAAAAAATACGGTTCGCACGATCCACAAGTTCCGCCAGGGGCAGCTTGAGCTCCAGCAACGTCCGGAACAGCGCATGCAGCCGGCAGGTCGTCATGCAAGCCGTGATGCCCTTTCCCATGGCATCGCCAAACATGATGAAAACTTCTCCCGGATTCGCACGAACGAGATCGCAGTAGTCGCCGCTCAGTGGACCGGAAGGTATAAATTCATAAAAAATATCCCAAGCCTCGTGGTGAAAGCGAGATTCCGGCATTAATTCCGCCTGGACATCCCTGGCTCGCTTGATGTCCTGGTCAACCTCTTGAGTACTGCCGCTCGACCATGGCGCGAGGCTGATTCCTTTGCCGAGCACATCTTCCGGCAAGGCGGTGGTGGCGATCAATTCCGCAAACGCCTGGTCCCGAAAAATTTTCTTCATTTGTTCCGCTGGCAAATGGGAAACGCACTGCTTCTGCAATGGGTTGGCGAGCAGTTCATGTTCATCTATTTTTTGCCCGCAAACTTCGCAAACGCCGTAGCTGCCGGCATCGAGCCGTTTTAGCGCCGAGTCGACTTCCGCAAGCCGTTGGATAAAGCTTTGATTGGCGCCGGAAGGCTCCATGATGGCCACAAGTTTTTCCCGGCGATCGTTGAGAACCTGACGAATCGGAATGGACAAGGCTGTCATTGGTTTTCTCCAGCGCTGCGCGCGTTCCATCGGGTCAGCTCGGCGTTCGAACGGCCGTGAGAAATGTGCGGGCAGCGGCATCCGGGCATTTCCGGGAAATTAAGATTGGCCTTGTGAATGGTAAGCAAGCCGGAACCAGGAAAGCAAATGCAACCGCCAGACTTGAGATCGTGCCCAAAACGCGATGTGCTCAAGGCGTGCCTCCCTGGGACCGAACCGCTGAAATATCGGTCTAATTAGGAGATGCGTTCCACCTCCAAAAACTTACAGCCCTAAGCCCCAGGATTAGTCGGTTGTGGTAACTTCTTCGGTCAGGCTGCATTCTCTTCCGAAGGTAGAAAGGTTGGTCGGTGTCGACGAGCTTACGCAGCTTTCACGAAATTCAGGCCATTCTCACTTCGGATAACCCTCCCAGCACACGGGTTCTTTATGAGCTTTGGGAGCAGCTCGGGTCGGGCACGACCGCAACCACCGATTCGACTTCCACTCCCGAATCAGGCTTCGGCTGGCCGCTGCGGGACATTCATCTTGTCCTGTCGTTCATGAGATTTGCGCTCGCCCAAAAGGAATATCTCCTCGTTTCTGATGTGTTTCGCGAAGTGGGCGGTTATTGGCACAAGCTGCCGAACGTGGACCCCGTCCAGCTTAGCGAACTGAGTAAAGCCGTTGCGGGAGCGAAGTCTCGCATCGGCCAGTCTGCTGGAGCCTTCCGAAACCTCGAACCCTGGAGCAACAACGAGCGGCTCGATGCCGGGCAAAGGGCACAAATCCTCCTCCAAATGGGCGATATCTTGAACGACGAAGCTCATGCCGCCGCTGACCTTTCCACGAGGCTGCAGCGTGGAGAGCGTGCGAACGAACATTATCTGTTGGCTTGCAAACTGATGCCGAGTCTGATCGAAGCTCGGGTCAAGTTTGCTGCCACCCTGCTGTCCGTCAGTGCAGACCTCCCGGCACGGCAGGAAGAAGCCCGCAAGTGGGCTAACGAAACGCTTGGTTACATTGGTCGCGCCGAGAGCAAGGAGGGGAAAAACTTCAAATCCGCTCTCCATACGGCAATGCTTTTGGCGGTGGCAGGCAAGCCGGAAGAAGCGATGAAGGCCTATGCGTCTCTCAATTCCTTCCCTGAGTCAACAACCGGCGATCTCGCGGATGCCCGATATAATGCGCAATTCATTGCCAACGCCATGGGCCGGCCAAAAGGATTCTTCAAGCCGGCCTTTCCACCCTTGGAGATTATCGTTTTCTCGGGCCACATGCCGGATCTCCCCGGAAGCCCGCCCAGATTCCCTTCCGATCTCTCGGACCTCAGGAGCCGCCTGCGCGCCGAGCTTGCCAAGGTGGAAGCTCGCGTCGCTCTCCTCAGCGCAGCCGCGGGCGCCGATCTGTTGTTTACCGAAGCTTTTTTGGAAAGGCCAAAGGCGGAACTGCATCTTGTCTTGCCGTGGATTGAAGAGGAGTTCCTTCGTACCAGCGTGCAGCCTTTCGACCGCAAAGACAGTCGCCCGAGTCCGGCATGGAGCCAGCTCTTCGAAACGGCCTTGAAACGCGCCTCCACCATAAGGGAGCTCAGCCAGCGCACCGAACCCGGCGACGAAATGGGCTGGCAATATGCAATGGAAATTACCATTGGGATGGCTTTACAAGCGGCTCGCGTCGCTCGCCTGGATCTGAAACCCATGGTCCTGTGGGATGGCAAGCCCGGGCGCGGCGCGGGTGGCACTGCCGCCTTCGTCGAGTTTTGGGACAATTCGCTGGGGCAAACACCTGTCGTCGTCAGACTCTCGAAAGATAGTGGCTCCCAAGAGCTGATTATCCGCAAGTCGCGGCAGGAGCGATGCGAGAAGCCCACCATGCATCGCGAGGTCAAATCCGTTCTTTTTGGAGATATCGTTGGCTACAGCAAGCTCACGGAAAGTGTGATCCCTGAGTTCGTGAATGTTTTTCTGGGCAAACTCTCGCAGCTGATTGCGGGGAGTTCCTACCCGCCTCTCTGCATCAACATGTGGGGCGACGAAGTCTACGGCGTCTTTGATCATGCGCGCGAAGCGGGCCTGTTTGCGTTGCAATTCGTAAAATTCCTGCGAGAAGAAGAAAATGAATGGATTAGGAAGGGCCTGTATTACGAGCAAACCGATTCAGCAAAGGGAGAGCCGTCCAAGTTTCCACTGAATATTCGAATCGGTTTGCACACCGGACCGGTATTGGCGGTCTTTAATCCTGTGCTTCGTCAATTGAGCTATACCGGTTCGCATGTCACTCGGGCGGCCAGGATTCAACCGGTCGTCGAGCCCGGCGAAGTGTATGCAAGCGAAGAGTTCGCTGCAATGCTCGAACTCGATGCCACGTTGCGGTCTGTCGGCGGAAGTGCTGCGGTCGCGACTACAGGCGGAGATCCGGTCTGTAAATATGTGGGAACCATGCGCCTCGCCAAAGCCTTCCCCGGCCGTTTTCGCATCTACCGCGTGGAGGCCGAATGGAACTTGTCCATGGAAGCGCTCGCCGCAGCGCGTCACCAATCCTACTGTGAATCTGAGTCCGTTAAAGGGACTGTTGATGTGGACTCCGTAGCGCGCACTCCCTGGAATGAGCTGAGCGGGGAGTACAAGGAAGCGAATCGTTCCGTGGTGGCCGATATTCCCTACAAACTTGGACTTCTCGGTTATGAGCTGACCTCTGGTCCCGGGCTGCGTTCCGGCGAGCTAAAACTCAGTCCAGAGCAAACCGAATTGCTCGCCAAACGCGAACACGACCGGTGGATGGCGGAACGGGAGCGCGCCGGCTGGACCTATGCTCCCGTAAGAGATAATTCGAGGAAGCGTCACCACTGCCTGGTTCCCTGGCACGCCCTTCCCGAAGAAGAAAAAGAAAAAGACCGCGACGTTGTTCGCGAAATCCCAAAATTAATTCAGTTAGCCGGACTGCGGCTTACACGAAGAAGTTGAAGGGCTTAATTCGCTGCGGAAGGCTTCAGGCGCTCTCCGCCTCGGCTTTTTTGGGTGGCTGGCCGCCGATCTGATACAAAGCCGCCTTCATCTGGCACACGTTCCAATCGGGATGGATTTGCCGAATCCTCGCAACAATCGCCGCCAGGTGCGGAGCCGCGAAACTGCTCCCCGTAGATATCCGGTACGAAGCATCCTTCCAGGCAACTGAAATATCCTGCCCCCGCGCCACAAACTCCACTAACTCTCCGACGCGCCTCTGCAACTCGAGTCCTTCCAGGGCGCCAAAATCGCTCGATATCGCTGTCGGGAAAGATCCCGGATACTCGAGCTTCTTGTAGTCGTAGTTGTTGCAGGCGCTCACGATCAAAACATTTCGGCAAAACGCTTTATCAATCACCCTTTTGTAGTCAGCAAGAAACTGATTGTTCGACGATCCGAAGCTGCAGTTCACGACATCGTAGCCCGCATCGATCGCCCAATGCAGCCCCGCAAGTACGACCTGCGAGCTCGTACGCAGATTGCCCCCCAGAACTCGCAAGCTCTCAATCTGCGAACCCGGCGCGAACTCGTGCAGAATCGCAGCGACCGCCGTCCCGTGTCCAAACGCGTCTTTACCCTCTGGATCGTCCACCACGTCGCAATCGTTGAACCCGGGGACAGCAGCCCATGTGCGAATGTGCCTCCCTTTCAACGCGGGGTGGTCCACTTCCACGCCAGAATCCACAACCAGGACTTTGACCCCTTCCCCGTTCGCTTTCAAAACGTCTTCGACACTTAATTTCAGCATTTCAGTCACGCCGCTTTAGCAGTCTACCGCCATCTAGCCTTCGCTTTGCGTGGTAGCCCCATATCTCGCTTGATAAGGAGCGCATGTTCGCAAGAGATCGCTATGCTTTCCGGTCGCCACAACCTGCCCATTATCCAGGAAAATATTGAAATCCGTGTGCATCAAGTCCGGTTCATGCGTAATGATTATGGTCGTGATCCCCGACGTTGCTTTTCGTATGCGCGCGCTGATGTCTCGCGCAAGATCCGGATTCAGGTTCGCCACCGGCTCGTCGAGAACATACACGCGGTAACCGCCCACAAGAATCCGCGCCAGCCCAATGCGCTTCCGCTCTCCGGCAGATAGAAACTCGTCGGCATTCGGCGGGATCGGTTCTTCCCATCCGCCAGCCTTTTTGGCGGCCACGGAAGCGGCATCAGACATTTCCACCGCCGAAGCAAACTTCGCATCCGTGCAATCTCTGCCAAAGAATACGTTGTTCCTTAGTGTGTCAATCAAAAATCCAGGCGTGTCCGTAAGATAGCCGATCACCTGGCGCCGCCACCGCACAGCCCAACTCGTAACATCAACGCCATCAATCAAAATTCTCCCGGTATTGGGCTTGTACTCGCCCAGAATCAACCGCGCCAAGGTGCTTTTGCCGCACCCGGATCCTCCAACAATACCTACCCGCGCCCCGGCCGGAACAGTGAACGAAATATTTTTGATAATCGGATTTCCCTGAGCCTGCGGATACGCAAAACCGACCGCGTCCACTTTAAGCTCCGGCGAATGACTGGACTCCATCAGCCCACGGAGCTCGGCGGGCGCATCATCGTTCGGCCGGTTCTCAAACAGCGCGCCAACCTTCAGTATGCTGTGCCGCGCAGCCAACAAAATCGCTGGAAACCCGATAACCTCCATAATCGGCGTCGTAATCTGTCCAAGAAACAGCTGAATCGCCGTAATTTCTCCCACATCCACGCTACGGCTAAAAGACAGCGCCACAATTATCACGATCGGAATCGAAAGCTGCCGAATCAGCTCATTCATGTTGTTCTGTATGCCCGTCAGCAAGGCAAACCGATCATTCCGCCTTCCGGCCTCCCGCCAGGTCCCAACAATCTTGCGCCCTACCTGCTCCTCAGACCCAAACGCGATCAGCTCTCGAAACAACATAAAAAATCGCGTAGTAGCTGCCACCGCCTCCATCCGAATCCCTTCCGAAGCCCCCGCCGCCTTGCTCACCGACGGCCTAAAAACCGCCGCAAACAACATCGCCGAAAACACGTTCAGCGCCAGCACAGTCCCCAATATCAACCACCCGCCGCCCCGCCCCTGCGGCACCGACGCCAGCTTAAACGAATAGAAAATCGCTAGCACCAACGACTCGAGCCCGCTCAGCACTCCAAAAATCAGCAACATCGCCACTCGATCGACGTCTTCCCTGAACAACTCCGCCGTTTCCCCTTCCGACCGCTTAATCCTCCGCTCCGCCGGCTCGCGCGCCAACGCCAGAATCACATCTTCCCGTATCCCGGTCTTCAGCCGTAAATTTACTTCCCGGCGTAGAGACTCTCGAAACAATTTCAGAATCACTCCCAACGTAAGAAAAAACAGAATCGCAATAATTAACGCTTTGGGAGCGCTGTCCGGCGAAGTGAACGTTTGAAAGAGTCCACGCCTCTCCAAATTACTACTCAAAGGTTGGAACAAGCTGTCGCGGGTAAACGCATGAGAGCCAATCTGATTGAGCACCGAAGAAATACAAGAAATCCCAGTAGCCGTACAAGCCGCCTGCAAATAAGCAAGCCCAATCACCACCGCCGCCATCGGCGCAAACTTCCAAAAATATCGCCGCAGCCCCCAAATCCCGCGCAAATCCAGAAAAAACGACTGCTTCCCGCCACCCCCAGCGACCGGCGGTCCAACAGGCACTGCATTCTTCGGAAGGTGTAATTGGCTAGCCACGGTAAACCTGCTTCGCAGTCAATCCAACGAGGAAAACGAATCGCACTGAACTAATTGCATCAAAAGCTAATCGCACCCCACCACAAAAGAAAATTTGCACGGGAGCGCCTGAACCTTAAAGGTGGCGCTCCCATGCAGCGGTTCCAGCTTCTTATTCAAAATAAGCCAACTCCGTTCCGTACGGATGATAGTGATACCCCGTGTAGTAAAACCCATTGATGGCCAGGGCCGTGCCGAACAGGATGTTGGAGTGCCACACCCAGCCAAGGTAAGGATTCCACGCCAAGTGCCGTCCTTCCACGTCGCCGCCCGAACCTTCCGAGCTGCTCGTTTCCGGCTTCTCTCGCTTCTTCCCAATCGTTGAATAAGGCTCGACCGGCAGGTGCCCCAACTCACGGAGCCTCTCGGGCGAAATCACGAACTTGGCCGCCGCATCCTTCGGGATCTCATACAGCAGATCGCCAGGGCCAGTCAGAAACACGCTTTCCAGCTTCACTGCAGGCTTTTTTTCTTTAACTTCAGTAGGCATTTGAATTCTCCTTTTTCTATTTGACTGAACCGTAGGTCAGACTTGCCTGTGGGTTCGTCATGTCTTAATGAGGTAGACGAGGTGTCAAAACTTACAGCCGCACTTATTTATCACAAATGCCCTCCCGCACCTATTAAAAATCTTTACACACAGCCTTAGAACGATCTCCTCCCCGTCCACCCATTTGGAGTGCGGGAGCCGCGCTCCCGCCTTTGCGAAGCAATCCGCGCCACATTCTCGCGCATATCGCCAGCAACCAACCGCAAGCCTCAATCCGTCTTGACAACCATCCATTTCGTCCACAAACTGGCAACGCAATGCTAACGAAAGCCTTCTTTAAAAGCACGCCAGCCGCTAGCCAAGGCCGCCGCATCCTCGCAGAGGTCTGCAAAAACTGCCGCGCCGAAGAAGCCACGCTCTGGTTAATCTCCCCCGACGGTACCGCCATGGACGGCACCCTCAACCAGGGCGAAACTCCCGACATTCTGGAAAACATCTCCGTCCCCGTAGCCCAAAGTCAGACAGGGCTAGTAGCCGCCACTGGCATCGGTTTATGCCTCGGCGAAGACGCCAAATTCAATCCCGCCGTTGACCAACGCACCGGCAAGCGCACTAGAGCCATGGTCGCCGCACCCTTCCGCTTCCAATCCGAAATCGCAGGCGTCCTCACCGCCATCAACCCCATCCACCGCGCCCAATTCGACGCCACCGACCTCGAAGAACTCTCCTGGCGCAGCCACATCCTCGAACTAATCGTCGAAGACCTAAGGAAACAACTTCCTCACCTCTGACATTCCCAATCCCCTGTTGTTCTCGTAATCCGTTGTAGGGGCACGATACATCGTGCCCTCTGTCTGTCCGCCTCCCACGCACACGTATTCAACCACCCGCGCAGAAGCAAAGCCCTCAGCTCAATTTTTGAATCGGAATTACGACATCTAAAAAATGGCGCGCCCGGAGAGACTCGAACTCTCGACCCTCGGATTAGAAGTCCGATGCTCTGATCCAGCTGAGCTACGGGCGCGGGCCTTCATTTTACCACGGCTACATCTTCGATCTTCGCACGCCGATGGGTTCCCCGACCCTTCCTCCACCAGTCACGTCCATCCCGCAATAGAGCGCTCAAGGCTCCAGTCCCACTCGCTTCATTAAATCTGCAAATCGAGGATCGCTCCGAAGGTTGTCCCAGCGCGGATCAACTTTGAGCCCGGTCAGGGTTCCCCCTTCGCTCCAACTTACCCTTTACAACTGCTGACACATGGGGCCCATATCAATCGGAGCCATCACGGAACTCGCGGAGGCCCGCTTTCCAGCCAGGCAGTCCGCCATTCTGGCAGACAGAGCCTGTTGCCCAACCATCATTACCTTTCGAGCGCCATCTGCCATGTCCGCCTTGTTCGCCCCAACCCGTTGAAAGAACATGGATAAGGGGCAGGATACCCTCTGCCCTCGGTCCCATTCATGAGCCCCCTACTGGAAATCCAGGACCTCCAAGTCGCTTACCGCTCGCCCGCTGGCGGAGAGTGTGCGGCGCTGGCTGGGGTGAGCTTCGAGGTGCGCGCCGGCGAAATTCTGGGCGTTCTCGGCGAATCGGGATCGGGCAAGAGCACCCTGGCCACCGCCCTTCTGAGGCTACTTCCGCCAAACGGAAGAATTCACAAGGGCTCCATTCGCTTCGAGGGGCAGGATCTTCTCCAGGCGCAACCGTGCGAATTGCAGAAAATCCGCGGCGGGCGCATCGGCCTGATCTTTCAAGAGCCGTCGATGGCACTCCACCCGACGATTCGTGCCGGGGAACAACTCAGCGATGTGATATCCGCGCATGAGCCTCTCAGCCGCCGCGCGCTTCGCGAAAAAACGCAACAAATTCTCGCGAAAGTAATTTCACAGGAGGCGCACCGAACTTCTGAAGCAAAAGACATAGCGGGAGCAGAACGCATCGCCGGAGCTAACGGCATCGCGGGAACGGAACGCACAGCGGAGACGAACGGCAACGCGCGGGCAGAACGCGTAGCCTCAGCGAGCCGACGAACGGAGGTGAATCGCATTGCGGAGTCGTATCCGCACCAACTAAGCGGAGGCCAGCGCCAACGCGTGCTGCTGGCGCAAGCCATTGCGTGCAACCCGGCTCTGCTCATTGCCGATGAGCCGACCGCTTCCCTCGATCCTTCCACGCAGCAAGAAATCCTCGCGCTCCTTCAAACGCTGCGCCAACAGCTGCATTGCGCGATGATTCTCATCACGCACAACCCCGCACTCCTGCAAGGCCTTGCCGACCGAGTCCTCGTTCTCTATGCAGGAAAGGTTGCGGAGATTGGCCCGACCGAGGAAATCCTCACGTCGCCTCAGCATCCTTACACGAAGGCTTTGCTGAAGTGCCTGCCTCCCCCAATTGCGGCAGCTCGAGCCGAACGCAAGACCAAGCTCACCGTGATTCCAGGAGAATCGCCGAACCTGCAGCAACTCGCGAATGGATGCCGATTCGAACCGCGGTGCGCGGATCGCATGGATGTCTGCACTGCAACGGAGCCGGCAGAAACAACCTTGAGCGAGCGCCACTCCGTTGCGTGTTTCCGGCACGGAGGCTGAATGCAGCTCGTTCACAAAGACGCTCAGCCGCTGCTCGAAGTGCAAAATCTGGAAAAGTGCTACGCGCGCTCCAGCAGCTTGCGCACAAACGCCTTGCGCCGAAGAGAAGAAATAACCGCACTCCGCGGTGTGTCTCTCGCGGTCATGCCTCAGAGCACGCTCGCTCTTGTCGGCGAATCAGGCTCCGGAAAAAGTACCTTGGCTTTGTGTATCGCCTGTCTGGAGAAGCCGACATCGGGAACCATCCGCTTCGGAAGCGACGAACTCACTTCCCTCAACGAAAGCGAATTGCACGCGATTCGCCCAAAGATACAGCTTGTCTTTCAAGATCCAGCCAACTCGCTTAACCCGCGATGGACTGCCTTGGAAATCGTGAGCGAGCCATTTGTGATCCAGCAGCGCTTTGGCCAGCAAGAGCGCCACGAAAGAGCCTGCGCTCTGCTCGCGAGGGTCGGCATCTCTCCTGAAAAAGCCAACCAAAGGCCTGGCGAACTCAGCGGCGGCCAGCGTCAAAGGCTTGCCATTGCGCGAGCCCTCGCGCTCGAACCGCGGCTTCTCATCTTGGATGAAGCTCTCTCCGCGCTGGACTGCTCCATCCAAGCGCAAATCGTCAATCTTCTCCTCGATCTACAGTCGTCCCTTGGCCTCTCCTATCTTTTCATCACTCACGATTTCGCGATGGCCGCGCATCTCTCCGATGAAATCGCAGTGATGGATCACGGCAAAATCGTGGAAACGGGCCCAACCGAACTCGTCACGCTCGCGCCGATGCACTTCGTGACAAAGCGCCTGATGGCGGCCGCGGGAGCGCCATCCCAAATTCTCCCGCACGAACTGCAGGCCGTCTGATGCGCTACCTCCTTCGCCGCGCACTTCAAGCCGTCCTCCTCCTCTTCGGAGCTTCTCTGCTCACATTTCTTTTTTCCGAGCTGGCCCCCGGAAATTATTTCGACGAGATGCGCCTGAATCCGCAAATTTCCGCGCAAACAATCACTTCTTTGCGGGCCCAATATCAGCTCGACCGCCCGCTGCCCGTACGTTACGCGCATTGGATAAATTCCGTGCTTCACGGCGAACTCGGCTTCTCGTTCGCCTACAACACTCCCGTTGCTCCGCTGTTGTGGCAACGCGCCCGCAACACGCTGCTCCTCACTTTGACAGCTACTCTTCTCGCCTGGGCTCTCGCTCTGCCTCTGGGCATCTGGAGCGCCGCGTCTCTCGGACGTTGGCCGGACCGCGCCATTTCCACAGCAACAGCAGCTTTTCTGATCCTTCCCGAACTAGTGCTCGCACTGGGCCTGCTAATCGCGGCAGTACGCACCGGCTGGTTTCCAACCGGCGGATTCGTCACCACGGGCTTCGAAACTCTTTCCACCGCGAACAAACTCCGCGACCTCATCGCGCACATGGCCCTGCCAGTCGTCGCACTCGTGCTCTCCTCATTGCCGACTCTCCTCCGCCACGTTCGTGCCGCGGTCGCCGAGGTATTGCAAGCTCCCTTCCTCCGAGCCGCCGAAGGCCACGGCATCTCGCGGCGCAAGCTTCTCTACAGCTACGCCCTTCGCGCCGCCGCAAATCCGCTCATCTCCCTTTTCGGTTTCAGCCTCGGCGCTCTCATGAGCGGCTCGCTGATCGTCGAAGTGGTGATGAGCTGGCCGGGCCTCGGACCTCTCATGCTCGAAGCAGTTCTGGCGCGCGACGTTTACGTGGTGATTGGAGGAGTCCTTCTCTCGACATTTTTTCTGCTGGCTGGAAATTTCCTGGCAGACCTGCTGCTCTACTGGGCCGATCCGCGAATCCGCACGGAGCCCGTCGCCAAATGAAGAACCACAGCCGGCTGACAAGGTGGCTCATCGCTCTTGGCGTGCTGCATGGAATCGTTGCGTGCGCGGGCTTCTTCACGCCCTACGATCCCGGAGAACAAGACCGTGACAATACGTATCAGCCTCCCACGAGACTCCACTTGGTCGACGCGCAAAGCCATTTTCACTTCCGGCCTTTTTTCTACCCCATCTTGAACCAGGAAAATTCTTTCGAGCCACAAAAAGAAGAGACGACAAAAATTATTCCGCTGCGGTTTTTCACAAGCGGCGCCCGTTATCGTCTACTGGGCCTAATTCCCTGCCGCTTGCATCTTTTTGGCGCCGAGTCCGGCCGCATCTACCTCCTGGGCAGCGACGCCTACGGCCGCGATCAATTCTCCCGAATCCTTTACGGCGGACAAATCTCGCTGTTGGCCGGTTTGCTGGGTGCTTTTATTACACTGCTTCTCGGCGCATCCATCGGCACGACTGCCGGCTATTACGGAGGCTGGCGAGACAGCGTGCTCATGCGCCTCGCGGAGCTTTTCGTCGCGCTTCCCTGGTTGTATCTCCTATTTGCGTTGCGTGCGTTTCTGCCTCTGACGGTGAGCCCACTCGAAGCATTTCTGCTCGTGGTTGTGGTGGTTGCAACGGTGGGATGGGCGCGCCCGGCTCGGCTCATACGCGGTGTCGTCCTAAGCGCAAGAGAACGCGACTTCGTCCGCGCCGCTCGCGGATTCGGCGCCTCCAATGCCTATCTGCTCCGTCGCCACATTCTCCCGGAGACATCGAGCGTCCTCTTAACCCAAGCGGCCATTCTAATTCCGCAATTCGTCCTCGCTGAGATGACGCTTTCGTTTCTCGGTCTGGGAGTCCCCGAGCCGTTGGCAAGCTGGGGAAATCTTCTGGCCAATCTCCAGCAATACAGCGTGCTGGTTTCCTACTGGTGGATGTACCTGCCCGCGCTGGCGATTGTGCCGTTCTTTCTCGGATACCTGGGTCTCGCAAGTGCATTGCAGGAGCACGCCAACCCGCACAAGATAGAAGCGGGAGCAGTTGGGGACACGGCATGAGGGCTCGCAGGGCATCATTACTGCTTTCTTTACTTGCATTGGCGACGTATGTCTCCGCTCGTCAGGCTGGGGCACCTCCCTATCCTGCCGTACCGCAACAGACAAAGCCTGAAGAGGAGCTTCTTCTTACGCTGCCCCATGAAATCGGCAGTTCCGGAGGCCGCCTGGTCGTCTCGCTGCGTGCCGAACCAAAAACATTGAATCCCCTCACGGCCGTGGATGCGCCGTCGCGCGAAGTGATTCTCGGTGCCATGCAAGCGGACCTGGTGCACATCAATCGAGCGACGCAGTTGACGGAACCCGCCCTCGCAAAATCCTGGAAAATTTCCCCCGACAATCTCCAATACACGCTCACGCTGAGAAAAGGCCTGCGCTTTTCCGACGGCCACCCTGCGGATGCCGACGATGTTCTGTTCACCTTCCGCGTCTATCTGGACGAGAACGTGCACGCCACCCAGCGCGACTTGCTCATCATCGGCGGAAAGCCGATCACCGTTCGCAAAGTGGATGCCTTGACGATCGTTTTTCAATTGGCGAAGCCCTACGGAGTCGGCGAGCGACTTTTCGATGGCCTCACCATTTTGCCGCGACATCTTCTTGAGAAGCCCTACGCCGAGGGCAAGCTGGCCGAGACCTGGACTCTTTCCACTCCCGCGAATCAGTGGGCCGGCCTGGGACCGTTTCGCCTGAAAGAGTACGTTCCCGGACAGCGTTTGGTTCTCGAGCGCAATCCGTATTACTGGAAGCAGGACGCCACAGGAATCCGCCTCCCGTATCTGGACGAACTGGATTTCCTTTTTGTGCCGAGTTCCGATGCGCAGGTATTGCGCTTTCAATCCGGCGAGACGGACGTGATCAGCCGGCTTGGTGCAGATAACTTCTCAGTGCTGGAGCGGCAGCAGCGCGGATTCACGATGGCCGATGCCGGTCCCGGCCTGGAGTACAACTTTCTGTTTTTCAATCTCAACGATCTGGGCGAGAAGGCGTCTCCTGAGATGATGCGGAAACAGAGATGGTTCCGCGAAGTGAAGTTCCGCCAAGCGGTGTCGTTGGCCGTCGACCGCGATGCCATCGTGCGCCTTGTATATCAAGGCCGTGGCGCAGCGCTTTGGGGACCGGTCACGCCCGGGAATCGCCGCTGGGCCAATACTTCTCTGCCGCATCCTGCGCGTTCCCTCGATCAAGCGCGACAACTCCTAAAGGAAGCAGGATTTTCCTGGGTCAATCCAGCAAACGGCGATTCCGCTCTCGTGGATAGGGACGGCAAGCCCGTTGAGTTTTCCGTTCTGACCAGTTCCTCGAATGCCGACCGCACCAAAATGGCCACGCTCATCCAGGACGATTTGAAACAGCTCGGTATGCGCGTCCAAGTCGCTCCGCTGGAGTTCCGCTCGCTCATCGACCGCGTCACTCAGACGAAAGAATATGACGCCTGCCTGCTCGGGCTGGTGAGCTTTGACGCGGACCCGAATTCGGATCTGAACGTCTGGCTTTCGAGCGGCGGCACTCACCTCTGGAATCCTTCGCAGGCGCATCCGGCAACATCGTGGGAAGCCGAGATGGACCGTTTGATGGAGCAGCAGCTTTCCGCCACGAGTTTTGAGCAGAGGAAGAAGCTCTACGATCGCGTGCAGGAAATTCTTGCCGAAAATCAGCCGATGATTTTCCTGGCCAGCCCACACATCCTGGCCGGCGCAAAGAACACCATCGGCAATTTTCATCCCGCGGTTCTGGAACCGTATGTTCTGTGGAACGTCGAGCAACTCTTTCAGCGCAACGGAGCGGGGAGCTCTGGCCAGTGACTCCGGTGATGACAAAGACTCCAAAGAAATCGCCCTTGGTGCTGGACGACACGCGCCTCGTCAAGGAGTGTCTTGCCGGCAGCGAAGAAGCGTGGTCCGCGCTGATTGATAAATACAAAGCGCTCATCTACTCGATCCCAGTCAAGTACGGGTTGCCACAACAGGAAGCCGCTGAAGTGTTTCAGGCTACGTGCGTCGAGCTACTCACATCTCTGCCGGAACTGCGCGAACCCAAGGCGCTCCCGAAATGGCTGATGCAGGTGGCGCACCACCAATGCTATCGCTGGAAGAAGCAGCAGATGAGACTCGTCAGCCGCGATGGCGACGAAACGCTTCCTGAACCGTTGACTCCCGCCATCGCTGACACCCTCGTCCAGCAAACGCAGGAAGAACAGATGCTGCGGGAGGCCATGGGCACGCTCACGCCGCAGTGCCGGCGGCTGGTGGAATTGCTTTTTCTGGAAATGCCGGCGCGTCCTTACACCGAGGTGGCCGCGGAATTGGGGCTTGCTCTGGGCTCCATTGGATTCACGCGCCAGAAATGCATGGAACGCCTGCGGCGCAACCTCGAAGACCTGGGATTCGTGTGATGCCAGCAGCGCTGGAAAACCCCGCTCTGGAGGAAGTGTTCCAGCAATTAGGACGCCTGGAATCGGAACCGGCGCGCCGCAAATTTCTCTCCGGCAATAAAGATCTGGTCCGCGCGGAAGTTTTGAAACAACTCGCGGATTTAGTGCTCGAGAAAATTCGCGTGGACACCAAGGAAGCCTTGCGCCTTGCGGATGCCGCGCTCCTGATTGCGCGCAGGCTGCGGCGAAAAGAATTCCTGGCGCTTGGGCTGCGCACCAAGGCCAACGCGCTTTATGCCTCCGGAGATAATCGCGCGTCGGTCGAGCATCATGAAAAAGCGATCGAGCTCTACGAATCCCTCGGCAACGACAAGGAAGCGGGCCGCACGTTAAGCAGCTCCATCCAGCCGCTCATTCTTCTCGGCGAATACGACCGCGCCTTCCAGGCCGCGGAGTGCACGCGTGAAATCTTCACGCGCATCGGCGAGACCCGCCGCATCGCCAGCCTGGAAAACAATGTAGGCAATATCTTCCATCGCCAGGACCGCTTCGAGGAAGCTCTTGCGCACTACGAGCGCGCCTACAAAACATTCCACGAACATCAGGATTGGGAGCGCGTGGCCATGGCGCTGAGCAACATGGCGATGTGCCTGATCAGCTTGAACGATTTCAGCAGATCCATGGACTGCTATCAGCGGGCCCGCAAATTATGCGAGCAGCACAACATGCCTTTGCTGGTGGCCCAGGCCGATTACAACATCGCTTATCTTTATTATTTTCGCGGCGAATACAGCCGGGCTATCGAGATGCTTTTTGCCACGCGGCGCGCGTGCGAGGTTACCGGCGATGCTTACCATCTCGCGCTATGCCACCTGGACCTTTCGGAGATCTACCTCGAGTTGAATTTGAGCGAAGAAGCGCGGGAAACGGCTCACGAGGGATTTCTGCGCTTCGAAAAACTCGGCATGGGGTATGAAGCCGCCAAGACGCTCGCCAATGAAGCCATGGCGTATGGACAACAGGGCAAAACGGTGCAGGCGCTGGAGCGTTTCGCGCGAGCTCGCGAGATGTTTGCGCGCGAAAAAAATCTCGTCTGGCCCTGGCTCCTGGATTTATATCAGGCGCTTCTTCTTTTTCGCGAAGGCCGGCACTTCGAGGCACGCAGGCTGTGCTCCGGCTCAGTGGCGTTCTTCGACCAGACGGTTCTCTCCGGCAAAGCCGCGCTCGCGCATCTCTTGCTGGCGCGCATCGCCATGCAGGTGGATGACGCAGAGGGCGCCGTAGCCGAAACCCAGGCGGCCCTTGATAGGCTTCAAAAAGTTCAGTCGCCCGTCCTCGCGTATCAGGCTTATTTCTTGAAAGGGCAGCTGGCTCAGGCTCGGGGGGATCGCCGCGCGTCGCTCGCCGCGTATCAGGAAGCTCGCAAATCGCTGGAGGCTCTGCGCAGCCGTCTGCACTCCGAAGAATTGAAGATTTCTTTTGTTAAGAACCGCTTGCAGGTCTACGAGGCGCTAGTTGATCTCCACCTGAGCGACGCAAATGGCGGGGAATCCTCGGTTGCTGCCGCGTTTGACTGCATCGAAGCCGCCAAATCCCGCAGCATGAGCGAGATGATTTTCCAGAGCGGGCAAAGCCTTCCTTTCGGCGATTCCGGGCAAAGCGAGCTTGTGCGGCGGATTCGCGACTTGCGCGAAGAATTGAACTGGTATTACCACCGTATCGAGGCCGAGCAGTTGCGTCCGGAAGAGTCTTCGGTCAAGCGGCTTCAGGAATTGGAGGAAAAGGCCGTTTCGCACGAGAACGAGTTGTTGCGTACGCTGCGCGAACTTCCGGCCAGCGAGCGGGAGAATGCCACGCTCGAAGCTTCCGCCGATTTTTCGCTGGAGAGATTGCAGGCGGCTGTTCCGGCGGACTCGGCCATCGTGGAATATTATTCGACCGGAGATCGTTTGGTCGCGGCGGTGGTTAGACGCGATTCGATCAAAATCATTCCGGTAAGCGTGGTTTCGCGCGTGCTGAATTTTCTACATTTGCTGCGTTTTCAGCTTTCGAAGTTTCGCATGGGGTCCGTGTACACGCACCGTTTCGAGCAGCCTTTGCTGCGAGCGGTTCAGGGACACCTCGAATCGCTCTACGGCGATCTCATCGCGCCTTTGCGCGAGCACCTGACGGCGAAGCACCTGATTTTTGTGCCCCATGGGGCGCTTCATTTTCTTCCGTTTCATGCTTTGCGGGATGGTGGCGAGTATCTTTGCGACTCGTACACGATTTCTTATGCGCCGAGCGCGACGGTTTTCGCTCTGTGCCAGGAGAAGGCTGCGAGTGACATGCCCAACTCCCTGGTGATGGGGATTCCTGATGAACGCGCGCCGCAGATCCTCTCCGAGGTGCAATCCGTCGCCAAGCTGCTTCCGCATCCCGAGCTTTTCGTCGGCCCCGACGCAACGACCGATGTTTTGCGGCGGCGTGGGGCTGCCAGCAGCCTTTTGCACGTCGCAACGCACGGAAACTATCGGCAGGACAACCCGATGTTTTCGAGCATTCGGCTGGGGGACGGGTACCTTAACCTCTATGATCTCTATCAGATACGGCTGCCGGCAAAGCTGGTGACTTTGAGCGGTTGTGCCACCGGGATGAACTTTGTTTCGGCGGGAGATGAGCTGCTCGGGCTCCAGCGGGGGTTGTTTTGTGCTGGTGCTACCTCGCTGCTGCTTTCGCTTTGGGACGTGCATGACGAGAGCACGGCGGCGCTTATGCAGTCCTTTTACAAGCGGTTTGTAGAGACGGGCGATATGGCCGGATCGCTGCAAACGGCGATGCAGCAACTGAGGGAGCAGAATCCTCACCCCTATTTTTGGGCGCCGTTCGTTTTGATCGGGAAACTTGCTGATAATAAAAGCCTTAGCTAGCCTTAGTTAATCTCCATCCCGCCTATATTTTTCAGACGCCCGCCTGCCCTTATTCCCTGAGCACGCATAAATGCACTCTCCGCTGGGGAGCGGAATGACAGGAAAGGCGACTGGGGGAATGGATATGAAGCACTTTACGACAGAGGAGTGGGTTGATTTCGTGAATCAGATAACCAGCGGCGGGCAGCAGCAGGCGATGCAGAAACACCTCGCAACTGGTTGTAAACAGTGCACTAAGACAGTCTCGCTATGGCAAAAAGTTTGCACAAACGCGGCGGTGGTCACAGGGGAGAGCTACCAGCCCCCGGCGGATACCGTGCGGCTGGCGAAGGCTTTGTATTTAACCAACAGGTTAAATACAAAGGCGCTGGAACGGCAGCCGAGTCTGATCGAGGTGCTCTTCGACAGCTTTCTGCAGCCGGCAGTTGCTGGAGCCCGTTCGGCTGTAACTGGAACAAGACAAATGCTTTACCGCGCTGACCCGTATCAGGTGGACATCCAGATCGAGGCCAAACCCGAAGGCAGCCGCCTGGTGGTTACCGGCCAGTTGCTGGATGTGAGCCGCCCTGACATCCTCGGCCGGGAAGTGCAGGTCACCCTTTCCAACCACCGCGGAATGGTGGTGCACATGGTGACCAATCAGTTTGGGGAGTTTCGCGGGGAAATTGAAAACACCGGCGACCTGGAGATTTCGTTTCCCGGCCAACACGAGAAGCCGATTGTTATTTCGCTGCGAAATGCCCTCGGAAAGTTGGCGGAGGATAAGGCGTGAAGCCAGCGACGACTTTTGATCTTGTAGGGGTGTCCCGTTTTGGTACGAAGGTACCAGAACCCCCTACAGCTTTCGATTGGCACCATGAAACCAGCCGTACTATTTGCGCAAAAGGAAGATTCCGCAAGACTTAGCGGGTATCCCTTTGCGCGAGAGTCTGGATGGTTGGAAAGCAGGAGACCCCGAAAGGGACCAACACTATGAAACGCAACCTCTGCATCATCGTAATCTTCATCGCGCTTTTCGCTGCCAGCGCAACGCCGGCTGCCGCCCAAAACCGATATATAGTTCGCACGAAGGGAGGCCTGGGTTCCGTCCTGCAACTATGCCTCTCCGCCAATTGCCAGGTCCAAGGGTCATTGGACGGCAACATCGGCCAGACTTTTCTTGTTACCTCTACTGGAAATCTAATTTCGAACCTGCTCGGCTTCGTCGGCAATCTGCTGGAACAGTTGCTGGGCATCGAGAGTGTTGAGCCCGACCAGCTCTTGCCCCTCCCTCAGGCGTCGATCACTACTGTGCCTGCCAGTCTTTACAATTTGACTCCCGTGAATTACTACGGGACGGTGGTTCCGCAAGGCTACGTATCGCAGCCCGCCACACAAATTATCCGTTTGGTGGATGCGCAAAACGGGTTCAATGTCACCGGCACAGGGATCGTGGCGGTGATTGATACGGGCGTGGACACAACTCATCCGGTGCTCTACCCCGTCCTACTGCCGGGTTACGACTTTACGCGCAACCAGGCCGGGGCCTCAGAATGGCTCGATGTGCCCCAATTGCAGGGTGGGACGCTCGGGAACGGCTCCGAAACGCAGCAGCCGGCATTCGTTCAACAATCCAGCGTAGCCATTCTTGATCAGTCTTCTGTGGCGATTCTGGACGGCGGGCCGTATTCGGATTTCGGGCACGGTACGATGACGACTGGGCTGGTCCACCTGGTGGCGCCGACGGCAAAGATACTTCCTCTGAAGGCATTTAATGCCAACGGCACGGGCTACCTGTCAAACATCATTGCAGCCCTTTATTACGCCGTTCAAAACAAGGCCAACGTCGTGAACATGAGCTTTGACACGACGGTGACTTCGCCCGCGTTCAATGCGGCAATCTCCTACGCAAATCAGCAAGGCCTCGTGCTCGTTTCGGCGGCCGGCAATGGAAGCACCAGCGCGCCAGTTTACCCGGCCGCGCTGAATTCGAACGTGATGGGAATAGCGTCCACGTCGAATGAAGACACTCTTTCTACCTTTTCGAACTATGGAAGCACCGACGTGTGGATAGCCGCTCCCGGCGAATATGTGATGAGCACATATCCTGGCGGCACGTACGCCAGCGAGTCCGGCACCTCGTTCAGCTCACCACTTGTGGCGGGCTCGGCGGACCTGCTGCTGAGCGCGAAACCCTCCCTCAACCAAAAGAACGCCGCCAACGCCTTGGGTCATGCAGTGCAGCTGACGCCAAACCTCAACCATGGCCGCTTGGACGTTTATCAGGCTATTTCCGCCTGGCTGAACAGTTCGAGCGGGCAATAAGAATCCGCGTGCGAAATGAGCCGGTTCCGGTGCTCACCATGGCCACCCAATCTTTGTGGGCGCCGGAATCGCTGCGGATCAAACAACTAGAAGAACAAGTCTCCGCCCTTCGTAGCTCGGTGATCTGCGCATTCAATCAACTGCTGGATTTGAAGGATTTGAACACCGGGGTACACAGCACGCGACTGGCGGAATGGGGCATGCGCGTCGGGCAGGAGCTTGGGCTCGAAGAATCGCAACTGCAAAACCTGGAAGTTGCGGCGCTGCTGCACGACATCGGCAAAGTAGGGGTTCCGGATTCCATCCTTAAAAAGCCGGGAAAACTGGATGATGCCGAATATGAGTTGATGAAAAAGCATCCGGAGTATGGCTGGGCGGTGTTGCGGATGCTTCCGGGATTCGAACGCGCGGCGCTCGACATTCTTCACCATCACGAAAGATGCGACGGGAAGGGCTATCCAGCGGGTTTGCGAGAGACGGAAATTCCCATCGTTTCTCGAATCGTTTGCGTCATCGATGCTTTCGACGCCATGGTTTCCTCGCGGCCTTACCGCAAAGGTCTTCCTTACGAAGAAGCGGTGCGCCGCTTGATTGAATCGAGCGGCACGCAATTTGACCCCGTCGTGGTGCAGTGTTTCCTGTCGTTTGCGCAGGGGGAAATGGCGACTGTGTTTGCCGCGGCGGGGACGTCCGTTTCGTCCGCGCTATAAATACGAACTTCCTCAGGCAGTGAATAGTCTATTTAGTTTTACTCAATCCTCGAAGCACCCATATCCGATTACAATTGGTGCCCGCAGAACAACACTCTGCTTTGGAGGAGCACCATATGGGTCATCCGGGTCTGGATCTTACGAATAAGACGGCTGTCGTAATTGGCGGGACGAGCGGCATCGGACTGGCACTGACTCGTGGACTTGCGCAGGCCGGAGCAAATGTCGTGTCCACGGGCCGGCGGGCGGATCTTGTGCGGAGCGCCGCAGCGGAAGTCGTGGCCCTGGGGCGGCGTTCGCTTGCACAAACTTGCGACGTCACGGATAACGGCAGCATTGAGAAGCTCCTGAAGTCTGTTTGCGGCGAATTCGGCAGCGTGGAAATACTGGTGAATTGTGCGGGCCGGACGAAGCGAATGCCGACGCTTACATTTCCAGAGGCTGAGTGGAACGCGATTCTCGAAACAAATTTGAACGGGACTTTGCGCGCTTGCCAGGTATTCGGCAAGCACATGATCGAGAAGCGCTACGGGCGGATTATCAATATTGCTTCGCTTTCTTCGTTTGTGGCGCTCTTTGAAGTGGCCGCCTACAGCGCCAGCAAAGCGGCCGTGGCTTCGCTGACAAAATCGCTGGCGATTGAATGGGCAAGTTCGGGGGTCTGCGTAAATGCCATCGCTCCCGGAGTTTTTCGCACGGATCTGAATGCGGGTCTGCTCGATGGAACGGAACGGGGGCGGGAATTTTTGCTGCGCACGCCGATGAAGCGCTTTGGAAAGCTTGATGAACTGACTGGGGCGGCGATTTTTCTTGCTTCAGATGCGGCCAGTTTTGTGACTGGCCACGTACTGGCGGTGGATGGCGGCTTTCTGGCGAGCGGCGTCAATCAATAATACAGTTTGATGAGTCTGCTGCTAGGCAAGCACCGAAAGGGTAGCGGGGCAGCTTCCTGTAATCAGACTAATCAGGAGTAACCGGACATCTTGCTCCTAGTACCCACTTCGCCAGTAACGCCGTGACGGAAACTGACGCGCTACTCGTAAGGCCGTCAGCCTCAACCGTGGAGATTGAAAAAGCCGCCATCGATTGGGTAGTCCGTGCCTGTGATGAAGCCTGCTTCGTCGGAGCACAAAAAAAGCGCGAGGGCAGCCACTTCTTTTGGTTCCCCCATGCGGCCGATGGGTTGGGCTGCGGAAAGGACGCGGAACATTTCCTCTTCGCGACCTGGATAATTTTTTTGCAAGTAGCCATCGACAAAGGCTGTGTGCACGCGGGCCGGTGAAATACAGTTGCAGCGGATTTTGTGCGCCAGATAATCCCTGGCGACGGAATAGGTCATGGAGACAACCGCGCCTTTGCTCATCGAATAGGCAAACCGATCAGCGAGACCCGAAGTGGCCGCGATCGAGGCCATGTTCAGAATGGCGCCTCCGCCGCCGGCTTTCATCGTTTCGATCGCCGCATACATGCAGTTGTAAATACCTTTCACGTTGACGCTGAAAATGCGGTCGAAATCGGTTTCGGTGGTGGATTCGAGCTTGCCGACATGAGAGATGCCCGCGTTGTTGACGAGAATATGGATGGGCCCCTGGCTCGCTATCTTCTGGAAAAGTTCTTTTACGTTGCGTTGATTTGAGACATCGCAGCTCCAGGCAGTTGCCGCGCCTCCGCCTTCCCCAATTTCCTGGGCGGCACGATTTGCGGCGTTTTCGTCGAGGTCCACGATCTGCACAGCAGCGCCGTGCTGGGCAAATCTTTGCGCGATCGCATAGCCTATGCCGCTGGCGGCGCCGGTAACGACCGTCACTTTTCCATCGAGCCGGAACGAGCCTGCTTCCTTCGAATCGTTTTTCAGAGCGAGACTCCCCTCTTCCAGGGAATAAAATCGTCCTGCGCGAGCATTTCAGCTTTTGTGCGGGCTTCTCCGCTGGCCACCTGGATCACACGCTCCAAGATGGCTTCGCCCATTTTCTCGATGGTGGTTTCGCCCGTGATGATGCCGCCCGTATCGACGTCAATGATGTCTGCCATGCGCTGCGCCAGACTGGAGTTGGTCGAAATTTTCATCACCGGGGCAACCGGGTTGCCCGTTGGCGTGCCGAGACCCGTCGTGAACAAAACAACGTTTGCGCCAGCGCCCACTTGCGCTGTCACGCATTCCACGTCGTTGCCGGGAGTGCATTGCAGGTTCAATCCCGGCACCGACGAATATTCCGGATAGTCGAGCGCCGCAGTAACTGGCGATGTGCCGCCTTTTTTCGCGGCGCCGGCGGACTTCATGGCGTCGGTGAGCAATCCATCGCGAATGTTTCCTGGCGAGGGATTCATTTCGAAGCCTGAACGCACCGCTTTTGCGCGCGCGGCGTAATCCCTCATGAGCTGCACGAAGCGGTCGGCGATGTCTTTACGAACGCATCGTTCAATCAGCCCCTGTTCTACGCCACACAGCTCGGGGAATTCGGAGAGAATTCCCCGCCCGCCGAGAGCGGCAATCAAATCGGCGGTGTGGCCGATGGCTGGATTCGCGGACAGGCCGGAAAATCCATCGGAACCGCCGCACTTCAAGCCAATTGTGAGTTTCGAAAGCGGGGCAGACTTGCGCTCGATTTTGTCCGCTTCCACCATTCCCAAGAAAGTGTCGCGGATGGCATCGCTCAGCATGGAGGCTTCCGAGGCGCTTTTTTGCTGTTCATAAATCAGGACGGGCTTCTTCAGGTTTGGGTCGCGCCGCTTGATTTCTTCTTGAAGGATTGCGAACTGTGCGTTTTGGCAGCCCAGGCTTAACACTGTGGCTCCCGCAACATTTGGATGGTGAATATAGCCAGCCAGGAGTCCGCATAGGTTATTTGCGTCCTCGCGCGTGCCGCCGCATCCGCCCTCGTGCATCAGAAATTTGATGCCATCGATATTTTTGAAGACTTTTGGTGCGGCGTTCGTGCGCTGCGTTTCGGTGGAAGAGAACTCTTTCAGTTCCGTCGATTTTCCCTCTCGATAGAGGCGCGCCAACTCGGCGACCTGGCGCCGGTAAATCTGCGGAGCGGCAAAGCCCAGTTCTTCTTCAAAGGCCTGCTTCAGGACGGCCAGATTGCGGTTCTCACAAAAGACGAGCGGGAGAACCAGCCAGTAATTGCGCGTGCCTACCTGGCCATCATCGCGGTGGAATCCAAGAAAAGTCTTATTTCGCCATGCGGAAACGTCAGGCGGCGTCCAGCTTGGCGCGACTACCTCGGTTTCATGGAAGGACGCGGCCGCGTGGCGGATATTGCGCGTGGATAGCAAGTCACCGCGGCCAAGATTTTCCGCTGGCCTGCCAACCAGCACACCGTACATGATGATCTCGCCACCGGCGTCTACATCCTGGGTGAGAAATTTTTGCTTTGCGGGCACATCGGCGAGCAAGGAGTACTCGTTGCCCAGATAGCCTACGGTTTCCCCTTTTCGCAGATCGGTTAGCGCGACGAGGACGTTGTCTCTCGCGTCCAGCCGCAAAACGCGTGCGTGTGTTGAGCCATTACCCGACATCTGTGATCCGTCTCTTTCCCAACCCAATTGCTAATTCTATCCGCGCCGGTTGCAACTGGCCAGTGGAGTAAACGCCAGTCCTACTCTGGACATTTGAGCCTCAATTCTTTTCAGCGCGAACTCGATTCGTCAGCGTTCCAATCTTTTCAATCGTAACGCTCACTTCGTCGCCGCCCTTCAGCCACAGCGGCGGATTCTGGGCCATGCCGACGCCGCTCGGAGTGCCGGTGAAAATCACCGTGCCTGGGAGCAGCGTGGTGCTCTGGCTGAGAAACTCAATCAGGGCTGGCACATCGTGAATCATGTGTTTTGTGTTGCTGTCCTGCATGACGCGGCCGTTGACTACGGTTCGAATGCCGAGGTTTCCCGGATCGCCGAGCGAATCCAGAGTAACGAGGCACGGGCCGAGCGGAGCGAAGCTGTCAAAGCTTTTGCCGCGGATCCATTGGGTCCCGCCCTTTTTCAATTGCCAGTCGCGCGAACTGACATCGTTGCCGCAGGTGAAACCGGCTACGTAATCGAGCGCGCGGTCTCGCGAGACGTCCTTGCAGGACTTTCCGATGACTGCGACGAGTTCGCCTTCGTAATCAATCTCCGTGCTTTGCGCGCCTGCGGGGAGCCAGATGGGCTCGCCGGGATCCTGCGCGGTGTTTGGGCCCTTGGCGAAGATGACCGGATATTCGTCGACGCTCATGCCCACTTCCTGCACATGCTGGCGATAATTCTTGCCGATGCACCAGATCATTTTGGGAATCAAAGGAGCGAGTACTCGTTTGACATTTGCCGTCTCGCGGATCACCTCAAAAACATTCAACGGGTCGCCTTCGATACGCGAATAGCTTCCGTCCTGGTTTTCCGAGGCGTGAGCGATTTTTCCTGAAGGATCTTCGTAGCGGATAATTTTCATTTTCTTCCCGGAGTTGGTTCTTTGCAGCAAACGAAAGAATTTCTTCTCGTGATGCGTGCGAGAGTTTAGCAGATGCCGGCGATTTTGCCTCGAGCGCAATCGGAGAAGAGATGTCATGCGTGTTGGTCCGTCTTTCGCGTATTTCGTTTATGATGAGTGTCGTTTCGAGCGGGAACGCAGATTCGCAAAATGACGACCCACATCGGACTCATTGGCGGCGGGAACATCTCGGAAACTCATGCACGCGCTGCGCGCGCGATCCCGGGCGTAGTAGTCTCCGCCATCTATGGCGCAAGCCTCGAAAAAATCGCGCGGCTCTCGAAAGAGTACGGCGGCACGCGATACGATGATTTCAATCGCTTCCTGCAACATCGACCAATGGAGATGGTCATCATCGGCAGCCCCTCAGGCATGCACGCCGAACACGGCATCGCCGCCGCGCGACGGGGACTGCACGTGCTCACCGAAAAACCAATCGAAATTAGCACGGCGCGCGCCGACGTTCTGATCGCCGCGGCGGAACAAGCGAACGTGAAACTCGGTGTGCTGTTTCAAGACCGCACCAAGGCGCAAATCCGGCAGCTGAAAAATTGGATTGAGCGAGGCGTGCTTGGCAAGCCCACATTCGTGGACGCTCGCGTCAAGTGGTATCGCCCTCCGGAGTACTATGCCAGTTCGCGGTGGCGCGGGACGCAAGCCCTCGACGGCGGCGGGGCGCTGATAAATCAAGGAATACACACAATCGATTTACTGCTCTGGCTGCTGGGCGATGTCTCGCGCGTGCAGGCGAGCACCGCCACAAAGTTGCACAGAATCGAAGTTGAAGACACGGCCGCAGCCATCCTCGAATTTGCCAGCGGGGCGCTTGGGGTCTTTCACGCGACCACCGCGGCCTACCCCGGCTACCCACGCCGCGTAGAAATCACCGGCACGGAAGGTACCGTGATCCTGGAGCACGACCGAATTATCGCGGCAAGTCTTTGCAATGCGGCGACGGTTGCAATCGAGCCGGCGCCGGTCGACGAAAACCAAAGCTCGTCGAGCGCCGCGGTGAGCGATTTTCGCGGACACCAGGCGCTCATCGAGGATTTTCTTGCCGCGATCCAACAAAATCGTGCACCACTCTGTGATGGCCGCGAGGCGCGCCGCAGCATCGCACTGGTCGAATCCATTTACCTAGCCGCCCGTGCACGCTAGTACCTCTCCTTCTCGTGCAAACGCAGCGAAATACCGCCGTATCCAGTATGGAACGGGCCAATTGACAGGGCCGCGCCTCGCGTCCTAAGCTGAAAATGTTGTATTTCGCACGGCCTTGGGACCGGAAGGAAGTGCATGCCCGCGTCTCGGCGCTCGTTCCACTTGCTTCTTTCGCAGTCCCTGTTTGGCCTCGCTTTCGTCATTCTTTTTCTGACGCTCCATCGCGCTGCCGGGGCCGTTGTCATCTGGGCGGACGTGAGCGCATGGTATCCGGCTTCCGCACTGGGTTTTGCGTTGATTCTGGGGCTTGGCGCGCGTTTCATACCTCTGTTTTTTCTCGGCACGGTAGTCTGCTTCATCACGGATGACCCAACTTTTTCTTCCACCACCATTTATTCCGTGAGCGGTGTGTTTACGTTTGTGGCCGGCTACAGCCTCGCGGCAATCTTGCTCCGCAGGCTGCTGGGCACTCTGGTCCAACTGCGTAGACTGAAGGATGTCGTCTGGCTTGTCCTGCTGGTGCTGGTCTCCTCGTCCTGCGTGGCGCTTCTGGGATCTTTCCTCCTGTTGCGCGATAAGCACATTGCACCGGCAGATTTCGAACTGGTGGCGTTCAATTGGTGGGTCGGCGATGCCGTGCCGATGGTGGGGATTGTGCCCTTGCTGCTCAGGTATGTGCTCCATCCTGTATGCGGCGTTCTGCAGATACGTGGCCCTGAAGCGCCGGCTCGCTCCAAAGTTACTCTCGCCGGCGTCGCGGAATTGTTTTGCCAGGCGGCCAGCATCGTTATTGCTTTGTACCTCATCTTCGGCATCAACCTCGCGCAGCGTTACGAACTGTTTTATCTTTCCTTCGTTCCCATCATTTGGATTGCGGTTCGCCAGGGCCTGGACGGAGCGATTCTCGGCGTTCTCGGATTGAATATCGGTGTCTTGACTGCATATCGCCTGGCGGGCCTTCCGGCCAGCAGTCTCGCCATGTTGCAGGTTCTACTGCTGGTGGTCTCCGTGACCGGCCTGTGCCTCGGCGCTTTGATTACCGAACGCACGGAAACGGAGGCGGAACTCTCCACAGCCAGGCATTTGGCCGAATCTGCGAACCGCGCCAAAAGCGAATTTCTCGCCAACATGAGCCACGAGATTCGTACGCCTATGAATGGAATCATCGGCATGACCGAGCTTGCTCTTGAAACTCCGTTGAGCACCGAGCAGCGCGAATATTTGAATATGGTAAAGCTTTCCGCGGACTCGCTGCTCACTTTGATCAATGACATTCTCGACTTTTCCAAAATCGAAGCCGGCAAACTGGAGATCTCTCCCATCGCGTTCTGTCTGCGCGAAACCCTAGGTAATACAATCAAAACGCTCAGTTTTCGCGCGCGGGAAAAAGGCCTCGTGCTGGCCTATCATGTGCTTCCGGACGTTCCCGATGCGCTTCTCGGCGATAGCGGCCGTCTACGTCAGATTGTGGTCAATCTCGTGGGAAACGCGATCAAGTTCACGCACTCGGGAAAAGTCACTGTATCCGTCCGAAACGCATCGGTGTTGAAGAAAGAATTGGCGGCGGAGAAAGAGAGCTGCCTCCACTTCACCGTCTCTGATACAGGCATTGGTATCTCCCCCGAGAAACAGTCCACAATTTTCGACGCTTTCTCGCAAGCCGATTCCTCCGTTACGCGCAAATATGGCGGCACGGGGCTGGGCCTCAGCATCTCGACCCGCCTGGTCCATTTGATGGGTGGAAAAATCTGGGTGGAAAGCGTGCAAGGACGAGGGAGCAGATTCCATTTTACCGTGCAAATGCAATTCCAAAAACTCGAGGCTGACAGCTCACCTTTAGCAGCCACGAGCGACCTCCCGCAAGTGCTGCCCGTCCTTGTCGTGGACGATAATCCGACGAATCGGTTGCGCGAAAAGAAAGCCCGTCTGCGTATCCTGCTCGCGGAAGACAACTCGGTGAATCAGCTACTGGCCATCCGCTTGCTCGAAAAGCGCGGCCATTCCGTGACCGTCGCCGGAAACGGCAAGCAAGCCATCGCCGCTTTGGAAGGAAACCGCTTCGACATTGTTTTAATGGATCTTCAAATGCCTGAGATGGGCGGCCTCGAGGCAACCGCAATCATCCGCGAAAAAGAGAAAGCCACGGGCGCCCACGTCCCCATCATCGCCATGACCGCCCATGCCATGCAGGGCGACCGCGAACTCTGCTTCAAGGGCGGCATGGACGGCTACATCCCCAAGCCGCTCCAATCCATAGACCTCTTCGAAACAATCGATGCGCTCTGCAACCCCCAGCTTCCTAAGCAGGAGCAGGAATTAGCTTAGTGTAAGTCACGCTCTTTTTTGCTGAGGTCCTTGCGGCCATTTAGTTTGATTACATTAGTATCTGCATGGTACGGAGCCATACCTCGACGCTCTTCGGCCAACTTGTTACTGGAAGCGCAGTAGGGCGCAGGCCATAACCGTGCCCGCCTTGCACGTAAAGATGCAATTCAGCGGGAACTTTTGCGTTCTTCAGCGCCAAAAAGTAGACCGTCGAGTTCTCGACATTCACGGGATCGTCCTCAGTTTGCACAATAAACGAAGGCGGCGTTTTTTCCGTGGGATGAATGTCTGGGTTGAGTGCAAAATTCTGCTCTGCGAGCGCCAGATAACCGGGATAGACGACCACGGCAAAGTCTGGCCGGCAACTCCACTTGTCGCTGTCATCGATTGGATCGTAGAGACGCTGATCGAAGTGCGTGCTCAGGGCAGCCGCAAGGTGCGCCCCAGCGGAAAAGCCCAGCACCCCGATTCGCTTCGGATCAATATGCCATTCGACCGCATGAGCACGCACAATCCCGAGCGCGCGCTGGGCATCCTGCAACGCCGCCGCCGACTTCGGGTAAGGGCCGGTATTCGGCACGCGATACTTGAGAATCACGCAAGTTATCCCAACAGAGTTGAGCCAATCGCAGACCTCAGTTCCCTCCAGATCAATCGCCAGTCTTTGATAGCCCCCGCCAGGAAAAATCACGACGGCCGCTCCTGTGTTTGCAGCTTTCGGCTGATAGAGCGTCAAGGTAGGGACGGAGACGTTGGCGAGGCGAATCACCCGCTTGCCCGCCACGATGTTGTCCTTGGAAGTTGTGACGTCTGCCTCTGGTCCGCTCACTGGCACCGCCCCTGGCGCATCATGCGGCCACACGAGCAGTGTGGTGTGGCTGGCTTCTGGCGGCCACGCCGTTGCTTGTGCCCGCAACTCGGGAGGCATCGCTGAAATCAGAGCAACTGCAATCAGGGTGATAAGAATCAGACGCTTCCGCATGGCCGGCATCCTCGCAATCCAAATTTCGCAGCGATAATCGCAGACGCTCGCAGCGCAATCAAGGGAAGTTTGCGCTCCGAAGTCACCAACGCCGGCTGTAGCTTTCCAAAAAGAGTGGACCTTGCAAAATGACAGAGGTATTCTCCTCGGCATGACACTCTCAGCGCGTAATCGACTCGATGGAAAGATTGTAGAACTCCAGTTCGGCGGAGTGATGGCCCACGTGGTCATCCGCGTGGGCAAAAACTTGATCGAAAGCGTGATCACCAAGCGCAGCGCCGATGAAATGAAACTCAAAGTAGGCGCCACGGTCTCGGCGATCATCAAATCCACAGAAGTCATACTGGAAGAGACCTAAACCTGCCAACGTTTGATCCGGCGTGCCGAGTTTGCACATGAACCGGACCAATCCTTTCCTATGCAGGAAACACCTAGCACAGACATTTCGGAGAGCGTCCGAATACCGCGCCGCAGATGGGCCATTGCTTGTCTGCTGGGTTTCGGAGTTCTCGTCAACTATTTCGACCGCGTCAATCTCTCCGTCTCCCAGCAAGCGCTCGAAACCTCTTTTGGAATTTCCGTGGTCATGTTCGGCTATCTGTCCAGCGCCTACAATTGGACCTACGCGTTGCTTCAGCTGCCTTCCGGCCTTTTGCTGGACCGGTTTGGCGTTCGTCGCGTCGGATACGTCAGCACGGTTCTCTGGAGCGTAGCTTCGTTCGCTGCGGCCGCGGCAACGGGAGTCCGTGGTTTTTTCGCGGCGCGTCTGCTTTTAGGCGTCGGCGAGGCTCCCACATTTCCTGGCAACGCAAAAGCGGTCGGCTACTGGTTCCCATCTCAGGAACGCAGCTTGGCCACGGCGATCTTTGACGCCATGGCAAAATTTTCCTCCGCCGTTGGCGTGCCATTGCTTGGCTTTCTGGTGGTGCATTTTGGATGGCGATGGAGTTTTGCCTCAACTGGATTCATCAGCATTGTGTTTTTTATTTTTTTCTTTGCGTTCTACCGAAACCCCAGCGAGGACAAAACACTTTCAGACGCCGAGCGGCAATACATAAAAAAGGGCGGCGCGCAGCCGGAGGATCGAGTGCATGCCTCCAAAGGAGCGCCGCTCTGGTATTTGCTCAGGCAACGCAGGGTGTATGGATTGGCGCTGGGTTTTGCCGGGTACAACTACACGTTCTATCTGCTACTGACCTGGTTGCCCACTTATTTTTTGAAGGTCCATCATGTGGACTTGATGCAATCTGTTGCCTACACCAGCGTTCCATGGCTTTTCGCTACCCTGACGGATCTCGTGATTGGAGGCTGGCTCGTGGATTGGCTGATTCAACGCGGGTGGAATGCCGTGCGCGTTCGGCAGGTCATTCTCATCGGGGGAACCAGCCTTGGGCTTGGCATATTAGGCGCTGCGCAGGCTCAGACCGCCGCCGGGGCGCTGGTCTGGATCACCATTTCGATTAGTGGATTGTCGGCCGCGTCGCCGGTCGGCTGGTCAATCCCTTCGCTGATTGCTCCGAAGGAGAGCGTTGGCACCGTCGGCGGCATCCTGAATTTCAGCAATCAGGTGGTGGCTATCGTCGCGCCAATCGTTACGGCATACGTCTTGCAAATCACGCATGCCTTTGCGTGGGCCTTTATCGCCGCTACTGCGGTTCTTTTGATGAGCATCGGCGCCTATATCTTTTTGCTTGGAAAAATGGAACCGGTACCCGAACCTGTGTGAACTCCAGCAATTCAGTGTGCAGCTGCGTACTTCTTCGTCGCTTGCGTCCTCGGGTTGTAGACTTCGAAGTTGCCGTCGGGCCAAGCAGCTAGCTTGAGATAATTGCCGGCATCGGTGGGACCCGCGGGATTGGCGATGAACGTGTCGGCGACATTGTGTTCGGCCCCGCCCTGGTTTGCAAAATGCAACTGCCAAAGGTCTTCGAGGCGCGGCGATTGTTTCACGTGGTCCCAGGCCACAGGCCAGCCCCCCTTCGTGGCGCCGTTATCCATAATCGCCACGCGTGGAGCGATTCCGTTGAGAAGCACAGCGCTATTGCTCGTAATCGATCCATGGTGAGAAACGACAAGAATATCAATGAGCCCCAGTTTGTTCGCCGGGCACATCAGCAACCACTCTTTATCGGCCGTTAAGTCGCCCAAATCCAGAATGCGCAGCTTGCCGAAAACGAGAAGCACTCCCAGCGAATGATTATTTTCCGTGGGATTCACCTGCTCCGGAGTGGTGGTTTTGCAGGCGGGATTTTCCGCGCCCGCGCCGGGAAGAGGTTTGTCGATCACCGCTCCGTCGGAACTCACCACCGTTGACTGGATTCCTTTGAGGGGCAGAGCGTCTCCCGGCTTCGCAATGATTCGTTTGTGATTTCCTTTTGCCAGCAGAGCTTGATAGTCCCGGAACATTTGCCCGGTGGAATCGTCAGGTTCGCTATTCGGTCCGTGATCGATGAAAGTTCCCAGCGGGATTCTTGCGGCAAGTTGCGTCACGCCTCCCGCATGATCCTGGTGATAGTGGGTGAGCAGCACAAAATCAATTTTCGAGATGCCCGCCAACTTGGCGGCGGCAACGATGCGGTCAGCGTCCCGTCCATTATTGTCGTCCCAGCCGGTGTCAATTAGCAGCGAGTTTCCCCCCGGCGTGACGAAAAGCGTGGATTGGCCGCCTTCCACGTCAACAAAATAGATTTGCAGCGGTTTTTCGTTTGGCGGCGGAGGCGAAGCATGCGACGCCGTCAGCAGAAACGCAGCGAAAAAAGCACAAAGCGCGCTGCTCAAAAGGCTTGACTTCGCGAAACGCAACATCGCAGCTTTTGCATGGATAAGGTTTTGCACTGTCGAGCCTCCTAATCGAAATCCGCCGGCTGTTCCACCGCAGACTTCGCGCTGGCAGGCAATGCGCGCAACGCACCAGTGGAAATTCCGCCGTCAACGAGCAGTGTCTGCCCTGTAATGTAGCGGCTGGACTCCGCCGCAAGAAACACGACCGCGGCATCAAGGTCTTGCGGCTGCCCAGGGCGCTTCACAGGAATCCGGTCGCAAAGATACTCGACCCACTCCTTGTTCTCGTACATTATTTTATTTTGGTCGGTGCAAAACCAACCCGGCGCAAGACAATTCACCGTAACACCGTGCTTGCCCCAATCGTCGGCGAGACTCATCGTCAATTGTTTGATTCCCCCGCGGCTCGCTCCGTAAGGACCAAGCCCTGCATAGCCGGCGACGCTTGTGACGGAGCCAATGTTGATGATGCGTCCGTAGCCCCGCGCAATCATCCCGCGCGCCACGGCTTGCGAAACAAAAAAGCTCCCGCGAAGATTGGTGTCCAGAATCAGATTCCAGTCGTCCCAGGTGACATCGAGTGCGGGCTTGCGGACATTGCATCCGGCGTTGTTGACGAGAATATCGAGGTGGCCAAGCGCTGCTTCGGCCTCGGTAACCATTTTCTCGATGCTGTTCTGCTGGCAAACATCCAGTTCTAGCGAAACGCTGCGGCGGCCCAGCGCCTTTATCTCGGCCTCGAAGGACGCGAGGCGTTGGGTGTCGCGGCTCGTGAGCACAAGATCCGCCCCAGCCTTGGCGAGAGCACGCGCCATATATTGGCCGAGTCCTCGGCTTGTGCCGGTCACGACCGCAACGCGGCCGGTAAGATCAAACAAACCGTCACTCACGAATTGGTCCCCGGCGTAAGAATGACTTTCATCAGATTTGGCTCGCGCGCATGCAAGCGCTCAAACCAGCGCGGCCCATCCTCGAGCGGGGCCGTGGCCGAAATTAGAGGCTTCACTTGAATTGCGCCGCTTGCCAAAAGCTCGATGGCACGCGGATATTCGCCCGCCGAAGCGCACGAACCCTGCAAGCGGATTTGCCGCGTGACGACTTTCTGCAAGGGAAGCGTCACTTCCGGCGAAATGTTGCCGACGAGCACGACAGTCCCGCCTTTACGGACGTTGTCGATCGAAGCTTTAACCGTTTCATTTCTGCCCACGGCCTCGATAACTACATCAACTCCGCTTCCACCCGTGAACTGGAGAATTTCCGGGACAATATCTTTCTCCGAAGACAAAACCGCGGTAGCCCCCGCGTCTCTGGCGAGATTGAGCCGCGTGCTGTCCAGGTCCGCGACAAAAATTCGGGAGCAGCCCGCGGCATGCAGCGCCTGCACCGTCAGCAGCCCGATCATCCCTGCCCCAAGCACCAAAGCGCTGCTGCCGGCGGAAATTTCCGCCAATGAAACGCCGTGAAGCGCGACCGAAACCGCTTCCAGCATTGCCGCCTCAGCAAACGAAATGTTCTCCGGCAGGCGATAGAGAATGCGCGCAGGCACCGCGACATACTCTGCAAAAGCTCCCGCGCGGCGATAGTCTCCGCAGGAGACGCCCAAAACCTGGCGGTGGTCGCAAAGATTCACGTCGCCACGACGGCAATTCCCGCAAGCACCGCAGTAAACAGTCGAATCAAACGTAACTCGGTCGCCCATCGCGAAGCCGTTCACGCCGCCGCCCAGCCCTGCTATCGTTCCCGCGGCTTCGTGGCCCATGACTATCGGCGGAATACGGCGTCCCGAGGATCCGTCGTAACCGTGCACATCGCTCCCACAAATTCCGCACGCGGCCACGCGAACAAGCACCTCGCCCGGCCCCGGCGTCGGCTCGGGAAGATCAGCAACTGCAAGATGTTTGTATTCTGAAAGCAGAAGAGCCTTCATGCTTGTGCGCAACTCCCTTTCAAATACGTTTAGCCACCAATGTCAGAGGCTATTCACCTTCTCGCATCGCGTCAAGCGAACGCCGAAAAAGGTGTCTCCTTATATGGAGTGCGGGAGCTCTGCTCCCGCTTTTGAGACTTGGTATTGCTCGCCGTCTCCAGGCTCATCTGGTGCGGCGGGCCACCCGAAAATATTGTAGGCTAGCACTCGATGAACTCACTGACCAGACGCACTTTCCTCGAAGAGTTGTCTGCCCTAACGGCTGGCGGGCTTTTCGCCGGTGGTATCTCCAACGCTTTTGCACAATCATCCTCCGAACCACATCTATCGTTTCCGACGCAACCCCGCGATCGCGTGTGCATCGCTTCGTATCCATTCCGGGCTTACATTGAGAGCCCAGCTAACCGGGATCGCGACAAAAATCTACCCGGGATGACCCTCCTCGATTTCCCCGCGCATGTCGTTGCGAAATTCAATATTCATAATATCGAGCCTCACAGCCGCCATTTCGCGTCGCTAGAACCAAATTATCTGGAAACTCTTCGCACCGCTTTGCGAAATACAGACGTTCGAATCGTAAATATCGCCGTGAGCGCGGAGGACAGTTTTTACGACGCCGATTCGTCTACACGGGAGAAGGCAGTAGCTTTCGCGAAAAAATGGGTTGACGTTGCCACGCGCATCGGCTCACCCAGCATCCGCACGCACATTCGCGGCGCGAAGAACTCGCAGCCGAACGTGCAGGTCTCCGCTGACGGCCTTCGCAAAGTGACCGAATACGCCGCGGCAAAAAATGTAGTCGTCAGCCTGGAGAACGATGATTTAGTCAGCGAAGATGCATTCTTCCTCGTGAAGGTGATCGAGGCCGTCAACAGTCCGTATCTTCGGGCCCTGCCGGATTTCGCGAACTCCATGCTGAAAGGCGACGCCGACTTCAATTACCGCGCCCTACAAGCAATGTTTCAGCATGCCTACTGCATCTGCCACGTCAAAGACGGTGAAGCCGATGACACCGGCAAGCTGTTCAATATTGATATGAAGAAATCGTTCGAGATTCTTAAGGCCAGCGGCTATCGCGGCTATTGTTCGATGGAGTACGACGCCCCCGGCGAGCCTTACGGCCCGACCGCAAAATTAATCGAGCAAACCATCCAATACCTTTCCTGAATTTTCATTTACAACGCGGAATCTCGCTCAGCTTCCCGGCGCCCGATCGCTAAATGTTTCGCTCGCAGCATCCCAGTACTGCTTTTTCCCCGACCAATAGGACGCGGTCGACATCATGTTCGCCACCGAGTGCGCGAATCCGTCCTGCACCGTGGCGTGCGGCTGCTGGCGCGAGCGCATGCACTCGAACCAGTTGGCCATATGTTCCAGCGTGCGGTCGTCAATTCCTTCTGGAGGCAGGCCTGTTTCGCCCGGCGGCAAAATGTATCTCGACGCGCGCTTCTTGTCGATGTCGGCGTCGTCCTCGTGAGTTCCCTTTTCTTCCACCAATTGGTATCGCGGGCTGCCCTCCCCGCCAATGTTTGTAAGCGTAGCTTTCTTTCCCATGTAGCGCGTCGAGCTCGGCGCGTCATTGCCAAAACTCGTCGAATAGCTGGCGAGAAAACCTTTCGGATATTCGAACAGCGCCTGAAACGTATCGGCGTTCTCGCGTCCGTCATTCCACGCAAAAATGCCGCCGTGCGCCATCGCCGAGCGCGGAAAACTGTCTTTCATGATCCAGTGCACCAGATCGATCGCGTGGCTCATCCATTGATCGGGAATTCCCCCAGAGAATTCTTTGTACAAGCGAAACTCGCAATACACTTTCGGATCAAATGGCCGGTAAGGCTTGGTGAGCAGCCACTTGCTCCAATCGGTGTCTTCCTCACGAATCATTTTTGTTTCTTCGCGCCCTCGCCATCTCGGCCCGTGGTAATTCCAAACAATCTCGATTTTGCTGATTTCTCCGAGAGCGCCAGTCTGAACCAAATCATGCGCAGCTCTCTGATAGGGCTCGCTCCGGTGTTGCGTGCCCACCTGAACGATGCGGTCGCTCTTCAAAACCGCGTCTCGCGCGGCTTTCACTTCCGCCAGCACGTTGCCCATCGGCTTTTCCACATAAGCATCTTTGCCTGCTTCCACCGTCATTTTCAAAATCGGCGAATGAGAATGTTCCGGCGTGGAAATGATCACCGCGTCGACATCTTTCAGCGCAAGCACATCCTCCAAATACTGAAACGCGCGCGGCGCCCGGCCATAATACTTCGCGTTCGTAGCCGCCGCTTTCTCGCGGTTCACTTTCCACAAATCGCAGACCACGGTCATTTCGGCATTGTGGCTGGTTTTCAATTGCGCCGCGATCCAATCCAAGTCCCCACCGCGGCTCCCAGTTCCGATGTGCGCCAGCGAAAGACGGTCGTTGGCCCCCACAATTCTGCCGTAAGAGAGCGCCGTACCTGGCAGCGCCGCTCCTCCCGCAACCAAAGCCGCCGACTTCGCCAAAAATTCTCTGCGATCGATATTCTCAGTGGAATCGCTCATGATTTGCTCCCGCGGAAGGCATACACTGCAAACAATTTACAGAAACCAAGGGCATTGTGTGTTCAATGCATCGGGTTGTCAAATCGCGTAGCTCCACGTTGACAACGGTGTGCTTGTGGTCTTAAATGAGCCGCCGTGAACGTTAACGGTTTTTCCTTCTGGCGACGTTTCTCTCATCGCCCGCACGGCTAGGAGGCTCCATTCCAATCCTCGGCATTGATGTCGGAACAGGCGGCACGCGCGCGGTTATCCTTGACGAGCACGGCACAGTACTCGCTGCGGGCACCGAAGAGCACGCCAATTTCGCCAGTCCGCAACCCGGCTGGGCGGAGCAGGATCCGCGCGATTGGTGGCGCGCCGCGGCGCTTGCCGTTCGCAAAGCGCTTCAAATTTCAGGACTTCCAGGTGAATCCATCACAGCTGTCGGCTTTTCCGGCCAGATGCACGGTGCAGTTCTTCTCGACGAACACGACGAAGTCATCCGCCCGGCGCTGATCTGGTGCGACCAGCGCACCGAAGCGCAATCAAAGGAACTCGAGCGCACCATTGGTCTTGACCGCCTGATCCAGCTCACCTGCAATCCGCCGTTGACAAACTTTACGCTCACAAAGCTTCTCTGGGTCCGCGAGCACGAGCCGAAAAACTGGCAACGCGTCCGCAAAGTGATGCTGCCAAAGGACTATGTGCGGCTGCGGCTCACTGGCGAGTCTGCGATAGACGTGGCGGACGCTTCCGGAACGCTGATGCTCGACGTCGCGCATCGAACGTGGTCAAGCGAAGTTCTCAGCAAAACTGGTATTGATATAAAACTTCTGCCGAAGCTTTTCGAGTCGCAGGACGTTTGCGGAAAACTCTCCGACGCTGGAGCCGCAGCAACCGGCCTCCGCGCGGGAACTCCGGTCGTAGCTGGAGCGGGCGACCAAGCTGCTGGCGCTGTCGGGATGGGCATCACCCGCGCAGGCGTCGTCAGCGCGACCATCGGGACTTCGGGCGTAGTTTTCGCGGCCACCGATTGTCCCTCCCTCGATCCGAAGGGCCGCCTTCATACGTTCTGCCACGCAATCCCCGGCCGCTGGCACGTCATGGGTGTAACACAGGCGGCCGGCCTATCGCTCCGCTGGTTCCGCGATCGCTTTGGCGCCGGTGCCGACGACAGCCGCGATCCGTATGAACGCCTTTCCGCCGAAGCCGCAACCGCTCCAGCCGGCTGCGAAGGCGCGTTCTGGGCACCGTACCTCATGGGCGAGCGCGCTCCGCACCTGGATCCGTTCGCGCGCGCCGCATTTGTCGGCCTCTCTGCCTCGCACACACGCGCGCACGTGATTCGCGCAATCCTCGAAGGCGTAACGTACAGCTTGAAAGACACCTTTACGATCTTCAGCGAAATTCATGTTCCGGTGGAACGCATCCGCCTCGGCGGAGGAGGCGCACGCTCGCCGCTCTGGCAGCAAATCCAGGCAGACGCTTACGCGCACGAAGTCGAAATTTTGAAAGCAGAAGAAGGCGCAGCTTACGGCGCCGCGATTCTGGCGGGAGTTGGTTCAGGCTGCTGGAAGTCTGTGGACGAAGCGTGCGACGCAACAGTCCGCATCGCGAAAAAAGTAAGCCCGGACAAAGAAAGCAGCGCGACGCTGCAGCGCGGCTATCAAACCTATCGCCGGATTTATCCGGCCTTACATTCCATATTCGCCAGGGATCGATCTTCTTCCGCGAACTAAGCGCTCAATCCAGCCAACTTCGGCCGCCAGCAAAATTGTTCCTCTTCAAGCCTTTTTCTGTCCAGGCTTGAAGAAATAGCAATACCCCGAGCCAATCACGGTCATCAACGCGCCCCACCACACGCTCGCGTGCAAGTTATACAGCACGACTTGTTGGGCAGGCGGATGCCAGAACTCGTAAATGCCGGCACAAAGGATCAGCAATCCATTGACGAGAAGCGATACTCCGATAAAAAACCAAATGGAAATCATGCGTTTCGACCTCTCGCTACCAGAAGATGATATTCAAAATCACGAACACAACGCCAACCACACCGGCCCAGAATACCGGCTTTTGATAAACGGGAATATTTCCGACCGACGGAACGGGAGTCAATCCATAAACCAGGTTAGTCAACTCCGCGTCCGTCTTGGGTTTCGTCGCCAGACTCACCACGACAGTCACGATCACGCAAACCAGGAAGGACCACAACGCTTGAAACATATCCTGGGCCAGTGCTTTGGCATGCGGTGAGAGCGCGACATACCGCAGCGCCGAGGGATCCACTTTGACCCATGCCCACATGCCGATGGACGACAAGGTGCCGCAGAGCAATCCCAGGAAACCGCCGGGGCCGGTCGCTCGCTTCCACAGCATGCCAAGGATAACCGTGCCGAAAAGTGGAGCGATGAAGAAGCTGAACAGTGCCTGCACGTAATCCATGATGCTGGCGAACTGCATCACCAAATAGGCCGTGCCGATGCTGATAAGCACGCCGATTACAGTGGTCCACCGGCCCATGTTCACGTAGTGGTGGTCGGTTCCCTTGCTATTAATCAGCGGCCGGTAGATGTCATACGTCCAGACAGTCGTAAAAGCCGTCACATTCCCAGCCATCCCAGACATGAAGCCCGCGATCAACGCAGTGATCCCTAGCCCCAACAAACCGGGACCGCAGTACCGTGCCAGCATTAACGGAAGAACGTCGTTGTAACTGTGCGCCCCGGTCACCGCCGCCACCGATTCGGGCACCAGTTTCATGGGCAGCACCGCCAGGCCCAGAAGCCCCGGCAGAATCACGATGAGCGGAACAAACATCTTGAAACCGGCTCCGATGATCGGCGCCATTTCTGCGCTGCGAATATCCTTTGCCGCCAGAATGCGCTGCACGACTAGAAAATCCGTAGTCCAGTACCCCATGGAAATCACCGCAGCTAAGCCAAAGACAATCCCGGCCCAATTGATTCCCATCGGGTTGTCCGTAAACGATCCCAATCCCGACCACATGTGCACATACTGCTCTGAGGCCCGCGCTGCAATCTGCGCCTTCATGTTGGCCCAACCGCCGGCTTCGTAAAGCCCAAGAATCGGAATCAGCAGCGCGCCCGCCCAAATCAAAAAGAACTGCAGCACTTCATTAAAGATGGCCGATCTGAGCCCGCCCAGCGCGACGTAAATGGCCACAGTGGCTGCGGACAGCCAGATGCTCTTGTTTATGTCCCAACCCAGCACAATCTGCATCACCTTGGCCATGGCGAACATGTTGACGCCGCTCATCAGCACGGTCATGAACGCAAACGAAACAGCGGAGACGGCCCGTGCCGGTTCTCCGAAACGCAATTTCAAATAACCCGGAACGGAATGCGTCTTGGAAATGTAATAGAACGGCATCATCACCAGCGCGAGGAACAGCATCGCGGGAATCGCGCCGATCCAATACCAGTGTGTCGCGAGGATGCCGTACTGATAAGCCGATCCGGCCCAACCCATGAGTTCCAAAGCGCCGAGGTTTGCCGATAGAAAACTCAGCCCCGCGACCCACGCGGTCATTTCGCGTCCAGCCATGAAGAAATCCTCGCCGGTGTTGGCGCGTCCTCGGAGGTAGAAGCCGATGGCCAGCACCAGTGCGAAGTAGAAAACAACGATGATAAAATCAGCGGTCGAGAGATGCACCAGGGGCGTGGTTTCCACTGCAGCGTAGGGAAGGGTCATAGAGTTTCGATTGCTTCTCCTCTGCAAACAGCTTCAATCTACTGACAAGCTACAAATTCCCGATGCCCCAGAAGCACGCCACTGGCGTGCGTTACTTTGCCGAGAATTTGTAAATCGTTTCCGAATGGAACTTTGTACCGGGCTTCAGCACCGTAGACGGAAAATTGGGATGATTCGGCGAGTCCGGAAAGTGTTGCGTCTCCAGGCAGATCGCGCCGTACTTCGGGTACGCTGCCCCGCCTTTCCCCATGATGCTTCCGTTCAGCCCTATCGCCGAGTAAAACTGCACCCCCGGCTCTGTCGTCCAGACTTCCATCTGCCTTCCCGACGCAGGGTCATTCACGCGCCCGGCCAGACGCAGCGTTCCAGCCTTCCCGTTCAAAACAAAATTGTGGTCGTAACCGCCGATTCCCTTAATTTCGGCGATGTGATCTCCGATGACGGTAGGTTTCCGGAAATCCAGCGGCGTATTCGCAACGCTTGCAAGTTCCCCCGTCGGAATCAAAGTGGGATCCACCGGAGTGTACTTGTCCGCGTCCAAATAAAGCACGTATTTCAGAATGTCCCCGGAACCTGCCAGATTGAAATAGCTGTGGTTTGTCAAATTGACGATCGTGTCCCTGTCCGTCTCGGCGGAGTATTCCAGTTTCAGTTCATTGGTGTTCGTCAGGGTGTACGTGACACTCACCGTCAGGTTTCCCGGGAAATTTTCCTCTCCGTCCTTGCTCAAATACGTGAATCGCACCGCCGCCCCATCCTTTACCTTAAGCGGCTCGCCTTTCCAAACTCGCTTGTCAAAACCCGTGGGCCCTCCATGCAAACTGTTCGGCGCATTGTTGATCGCTAGTTGATACTCTTTCCCATCCAGCGTGAACTTGCCTTTCGCGATCCGGTTTCCGTAGCGCCCAATCGTGCCGCCAAAATGCGGGTGCGGCCCCAAATATCCCTCGATGTTATCGAACCCTAGAACCACGTCGCCGAGTTTGCCGTTCTTGTCCGGCACGTGAAGTTCCGTCAGGGAGGCGCCATACGTGATCACCTTCGCAGAGGCACCTTGGCTGTTGGAAAGCGTAAAAGACTCGATCGTGCTCCCATCGGGCATCTTGCCAAACTCCTTTTTGTCGACTAGAGCAATCAGCTTGTCAGCCCTTTGAGGTTCTGGTCTTGCTGCCCCAGCCCCAAAATCGAGACCGAGGACCATCAAGAACGCCAACATGCAAATTCTCCCACAGAGCACCATTCTGATCCTCCCCGCGTCCAAGACCTCTGGGAAACCTCGGCCCTGTCCCCCGCCTTGTATCACAAAAGTCCCGGAACCGCGAATCTTCCCCTTAGTTTTCTTATACTTGCAGGGCGTCGTCTTCCCCCTGTCAGGTATGCCGCCGGTATAATGCGCATTGACAAGGACGTGTCCCTGATGCCAATGTGCCCCCGAATCCCAGTTCCAAAATAACGTTATCGTACACGGAGTTCGATACTATCTATGAGATTTTTTTCTGCAAGGTTCATTGCCCCGCTCCTCCTGGTAACCCTTCTCGCTGCCGCGCCCTCGGTTCTGGCGCAGTGGGTTCCCCTCAATCCGGTCACCTCGATGGACCCTCAACCCGACGGCGTCGTTCTCGTTCTCCAGAACGGTTTCTTGCGATTTCAGGTCTGTTCGGACTCCATCGTCCACGTCGTCTATTCCATCGAGCGCGAGGTTCCTCAGCGCAAAGACTTCCTCGTCACCAAGACGTCCTGGCCAAAGGCCGACTTCGCGCTCCACACCGACGACCCCAAGCTCATCACGCTGACCACCTCGCGCCTGAAAATCGAAGTCACGCGCGCGGACAGCTCCCTCATTTTCTATGACGCCTCCGGCATCAAGCTCGCGCAGGAAAATACCCGTACCCTCACGCCGACCGAAGTCAACGGCGAAAAAACCTACCACTCCGAGCGCTTCGTCAACATGTGGGACACGCAGGAAGCCTTCTACGGCCTGGGACAGCACCAGGGCGGTGTCTGGAATTATCGCGCCGAATCGGTGGACCTCTCTCAGGACAACACGAACACTTCGATTCCGCTTCTGCTTTCCAGCAAAGGCTACGCCATTTTCTGGAACAACGGTTCGCGCAGCAAATTCACCAACCGCTTCGTCCACGCCATGTACCTGAGCTCCGAAGTCTCCGACTCGATGGACTACTACTTTTTCTACGGCCCCGAGTTCGACCGCCTGATCGCCGACTATCGCGAACTCACCGGCGCCGCCCCGCTCTTCGGCAAATGGGCCTACGGCTACTGGCAATGCAAGAATCGCTACGATTCGCAGCAGGAGTTGCTGGCCATCGCGCAAAAATACCGCGACCTGCACATTCCTCTCGACAACATCGTTCAGGACTGGTTCTGGTGGAACACCATGGGCGAGCCGGTTTTCAACAAAAATTATCCCGATCCGAAAGGCATGATCGACGGTCTGCACAAAAACAATGTGCACCTGATGATTTCCGTCTGGCCGTATTTCCGCCCCGGGTCCTCTGTTTACGATGATATGGACAAACGCGGTTTCTTCATCGACCGCACCATAGTCCAGAGTTTCCATCCCCCGCGCATGGCCCTCTACGATGCGTTCAATCCCGAAGCCCGCAAATATTATTGGAACCTCATGAATCAAGCGCTCTTCAAAATTGGCGCCGACGCCTGGTGGCTGGACACCACCGAACCCGAAACCGAAGGCCGCGAAACAAACCTTCTCGTCACCAACAAAGTCAACGGCGGCGAAAACGGCGCGCGATACGCCAACGAATTTCCGCTCATGACCACCACCGCCGTTTACGAAGGCCAGCGCGAAGCCTCCGATCAAAAACGCGTCTTCATTCTTTCGCGTTCCGCGTACGCAGGCGCGCAGCGCAACGCCGCCGCCACATGGTCCGGCGACGTCGATCCCAACTGGGAAACCTTCCGCCGTCAAATTCCCGCCGGCCTCAACTACTCCGTCTCCGGCCTTCCTTACTGGACCACCGACATCGGCGGCTTCGTTGGCGCCAATCCCGACGATCCCGCCTACCGCGAGCTCTACATCCGCTGGTTTCAGTTCGGCACGTTCTGTCCCATCTTCCGCGCCCACGGCACGCGCACCACAAATCAAAACGAAATCTGGTCCTACGGCCCCGACGCCCAGAAAATTCTCACCGCCTACGACAAGCTCCGCTACCGCCTGATGCCGTACATCTATTCGTTAGCCTGGAAAACAACAAATGAGGGCTATACCATCATGCGCCCCCTCGTCATGGACTTCCGCGAAGACGTCCGCGCCCAAAACATCGGCGATCAATTCCTCTTCGGCCCGGGCATCTTGGTAAATCCGGTCACCGAACCCGGCGCTGCGAAGCGCCATCTCTATCTTCCAAACGCGGCCTGGTACGACTTCTGGACCAACGCCTTTATTAAAGGAGGCCAGTCGATCGACGCGCCCTCCCCCATCGATCGCATGCCGCTCTATGTCCGCGCCGGCTCCATCCTCCCGCTCGGCCCGGACATCGAATACGCCGCCGAAAAATCCGCCGACCCCATCGAGCTCCGCATTTATAGAGGCGCAAACGGCGCGTTCACTCTCTACGAAGACCAGAACGACACCTACAACTACGAAAAAGGCGCCTACGCAACAATTCCCCTCACCTGGGACGACGCCGCGCAAACTCTCACGATAGGCGATCGCTCAGGCAGCTTCCCTGGCATGCTGCAAACACGCACCTTCCGAGTTGTGTTTGTAAGCGAGAGCCACGGCGCAGGCAGCGCTCTTACAGAAAAGCCCGATAAAACAGTCCAATACTCCGGCAAAAGAATCACAGTCACACCCTAAAGATGGCGCGGCAATCGTAGGGTCATCCTTCTGAGGATGACCGCTTTGCCTACTCCAATATGTAGAGGAACATGAAATTCATGAAGACCACGGTATCGAAGGAGCCTTTGAACAAATTGAACTGGAGATGTGGTCCTAGGAGCCCAAGGGTTGATTCTGCCCGTCATTGAGCCGCAATCGTCATGCCGCGCGTGAAAACCCGCTAATCCTGCCGCAAAGCCTTCATCGGATCGATCTTCGTAGCCCGCCGCCCCGGCACGTAGCACGCCACCAGCGCCGAAGCCAGCAGCACAATCGTAACTCCAGTCAACGCACGCACATCCATCGCTCCAACGTTATACAAAAGCCCCTTCAGCGCTTTACCAACGAAGTAAACTCCAGGGATCCCGACTGCCATTCCAATCAGCGCCGCCCACATCCCCTCGCTAACAACCAGTTTCAGGACCTGAGCGCTTCCAGCCCCAAGCGCCATACGAATCCCCATCTCATGATTCCGTTGCGCCACGGAAAACGTCATCACGCCATAAATCCCAATCGCCGCCAAAAGCAACGCCAACCCTGCAAAACTTCCAAACACAATCACAATAAACCGGTCGCTCACCAGCGATTCGCTCACCACCTGGTCCATCGTCCGAACACGCGTCATCGGAAAATCCGGATTCACCGATCGCACTGCTGCCGCAATGCTCTTCGTCACCGCTTCCGGATCACCGCTCGTCCGCACTCCAATCGTCGTCTGCGGCCACGGCACCTGGTCAAACGAAAGATCCACTTCCGCCGAACCCGTCGTCGGACGGCTCTCATACTGCACGTCGTGAAACACCCCCACAATCTGCCATTCCTGCTGCGCGCCAAACGGCGGTATCTTGTCCGGCACCAATTCCACAATCCTCAACCGTTGCGTCAGCGGGTCCACTCCCGGCAGATACTGCCGCACAAAGCTCTCGCTCACCATCACGACTCGCGGCGCACCTGCAATGTCTCGCCCATCCAAAAATCGTCCCCGCGTAAGCCGTATTCCGTACGTCGCAAAATATCCCGGCGTCACCGTGTTAGCTTCCACCTGCTGCTGTTTTGTTATGTCTTCCTCGGCGGGTTGCCCGACGATGCTGAAGGGCAACCGCCCAGCCCCTGCCATCGGCAAACCAGGCGAAACACTCACGTTCAACACGCCCGGCACAGCGCCAATCCGTTCCACCAACTCTTTGTAGACCGCACGAATCTGTTCCGCTTTCTTCGTGCGCTCGTTCTGGATCGGCACGGTAAACGTCAGCACGTGCTCCCGCCGAATCCCCAGGTCCACCTGCGTCACATTCCAGAAACTCCGCAAAATCAGCCCAGCTCCGCCCACCAAAATCAACGCAAGCGCAAACTCCGCCGCCACCAGCACGCGCCGCAAGCGATTGTGCCCCGCCCCCGCCGACGACCTCCCGCCTTCCTTCAACAAATCACTAATGTTCTGCCGCGCCGCGTGCCAAGCCGGAACGCACCCAAACAAAACTCCGCAAAGCACCGTCGCCGCCAAAGTAAACAGCAAAACCGGAATATTCAAATGCGGGTTCGCCTCATAAGGAATCCCCAACTGATTCCGCGGCATCAAGCTCATCACGCCCCGCAAGACGCCCACCGACAACAACACGCCTAACGCCCCGCCAATCATCGCCAACGCCAAACTCTCAATCAAAAACTGCCGAAAAATCCGCGCCCGTGTAGCCCCTTGCGAAGCCCGCACAGCAATCTCCTTCTGCCTCGCCGTTCCCCAAGCCAGCAGCAAATTCGCAATATTCACGCACGCAATCAGCAGCACAAACCCCACCGCCCCCATCATCAGCCAAAGCCCCGTCCGCGTCTGAGGCGGCAGAAAATCATTCTTCAAGGGCTCCACAGTCACTGTCAGGTCCGCGTTCGTCTTCGCATAAGTCTGCGAAAGCTGCTTCGCAATCACCGCCATCTCCGCGTTCGCCGCCTCCAGCGTCACCCCGCGTTTCAGCCTCCCTAAAACCAGCAGAAAGTGGTTCTCGCGCTTGATCTCATCCGGCTTAAACGCCAGCGGCACATTGATTTGCGAATCTCCCCGGTCAGAGGGACTGGGAGCCGCCACTCCCAGCACCGTATACAGATCGCCGCTCATCCGCAGCTTTTTCCCAACAATCCCAGGATCGCTCCCAAATCTGTCCTTCCAGTATTGGTTGTTGAGGACCACCACATGGTCGTTTCCAGGCACCATGTCTTCCGCAACAAAATGCCTCCCATAAGCCACTTTTTCGCCCATCAGCAGGTCGAAGAAGGTCGGCGATACGCGAGTCGCCTGGACCTGTTCGGTCCATTCCGGCGTAGAAATCGTGAACCCCCCGCCCGACCAGCCGTCCAACGTCTCGAAGGACTTACTTTGCTTTTTCCAGTCGAGGAGGTCGCTGGGCGAAGTCCCATTCCGCTCCCCCTTCTGGTGCGACCACACCATCACAATCCGGTCCCCATCCACATAAGGCAGCGGCGCCAGCAAAACCGAGTACAGCAAGCTAAAAATGGCAGTAGTAGCCCCAATCCCCAAAGCCAAGGCCAGCAACGAAACCGAAGTAAACCCCGCGCTCTTCCAAAGCAACCTCAACCCATACCGCACATCCCGCCAAAGCTCGCCCATAACTCCACCCCCTACCCGTGTAAATACTCCCAAACCGCCTCTAATGTTCCCTAGACTCCGAATCTCTCAGAATGTTTCCACTTCCCATCACGGAATCCTTTGACGCGAGCACCCCGCCGGCAGTCTCGCATTCGTTCCCGCCGCGTAGCGCCGGGCTTTAGCCCGGCATCCGTGCCGGCTCCTCTCCTTGTACGGTCACGGCACGCCGTGCCCTCTTCGTCCGAGCACTGAAGGGCTTTCCCAGCCTCGGTTGTCTAGCCGCAGGAAGGAACGCCGCGAACTAGCCTTCCCGCCCCTTCGCTACATCGTTGAATGACAGGAGGCGTCCTCGCCAAACACGCCGGCAAGACTGTCCACGTCCTAGTCTCAGAGGAATTTGTTCATCACTAATTTCGCTTCGCGCTCCATCAACATCAGATCGGCCTCGAATTCATTCGTAAGCCCCTCAATGCGGGCGTGCAGTTCGTCAGCCCCAGTCACGAGCGCCGCTCCGTGCAGCGCTGTCCGTTGCAGGTCGGAAATAGGTTTCAGCTTGGCTCCAAGAAGCAACTTGTGGACCATCGTATGCGCTTCTACCTCCAGGTCTTCGAAGACCGAAGATTCCGGCTTCGCGATGAACGGATGATCGGTTCGCGCAGCAGGAAGCGCCAAAGCCCCGCTAACGTCGCGCGCCTTCGCTTGCCTCGCTCCTAGCTGCCCTTTCGGCAAATCGAAACAGTTCACGATCGTGCTCAAAACGGAAGTGTGCTCAAACACATCGCTGACGACCGTTTGTGGAGGCGTGTATGCGGAAATCACGATGGCCGGCACGCGCGGCCCGAGTCGGTCAAATTGAAATCCTGTCCCGCCAGGCTGATCGGGCGGTATGACCTTCCCGTCAGGCGAGATGGCCACCTCGCAATTTTGCGACGTTGGCGGCGCCACGTGGTCGTAGCAGCCGCCGTGCTCGTCGAACAACACGATCAGCAAAGTGCTCTCCCAGTCCGGGCTGTTGCGAATTGCCTCATAAGTCCTCCAGATCAGCCCCTCAGCTTTGTGCAGATTCGCCGGCCCGTAGAATTGATAGAGGTTGCATTCCGGGTGCCCATCGTTCTGCGCACCCCAGACAATCGAATCGAAATAGATCGGCTCGATGAACGAATAGCTCGGCAGGCCGCCCTTGCGGCCCGCGGCCGCAAGAAACTCCGTGAAATGCGCGAAGTGCTTCATCGGCGCGTACTTCCGGAGCCGCTTCTGCGTCAAAAGCGCGAAGCTCTCCAGCAGCCAGCTTCCACAAAAAATGTTCCAACTCTTCCCCGCGCTCTCGAGAAGATCAAAAATGGTTGGCGTGTCGTTCACAAAACACAGTCCGCCGCCTCCATTGTTCACGTAGCCGGAAGACGTTCCCGCGTGCACGAACGACCGGTTGCAAAATGTCTGCGTGGGAATCGACGCGAACCAGTGGTCGCACACGGCGTAGTTGTGCGCCAGCGCCGAAAGGACCGGCACAGTTTTCGGCGTCAGCGAATTCATAATTAGGGACGGGTCCACTTTAGGATCATTCGCAACTCCTTTTTGTTCCATGTAGTTGCGAATGAATCCCTTCATGTTCGGGGGCTGCGGCGGACGGGCCGGCACATCTTTCGCGGCGACAAGCGGCACGTCCCACGACTGGCTATAAACATCCTGGTAGGGCTCGCCGGGATTCGGCTGCGGCGCTCTCGGATCGTAAGTTTTGCCCGCGGGAACCACACGTCCGCCGGGAATCGCATTCGACAAGTTCTTTCCGTAAAGGCCTTCAAAATTTTGCGGGACTTTGTCGAAGGGAGGGTCGTTTTCGGGATCGTACAGCCAGCCCAGCAAATTATCGAACGAGCGATTCTCAAGCATCAGAACTACGATATGTTCCATTTTGTGGAGCGAATTCGCGTCAGTGGTCACCAGGATCCTCCGAGCATAAAGCGGCTAGGGTCGGGTGGCTTTGTCTCCGTGAGATCCAGAAGTGAAACAACCAGCCCGTAGCTCCAGCAGAGTTGCCTGAAGGTACCACATGCTAGTTCCGTGCGAGCAGCCCAGAGCAAACTGAAAATCGCGGTCGCAGCTCGAAAGCCAACGTCAGCAACGACACCGATGCGAACCCCGCGCCTAACGACGCACTTCTAGCGCGTCCCTTCAGATGTTATTTGGAAAGGAGCCGAAGGCTCAAAGAAATGGGCAGCCCAATAATCAGCATGTGTACAAGCAGTCCTTGTCTCAATCCCGCAACCGTAAATGGGCCGACCGCGAATGGAACCGCGGAGAGCGGCAAAACAACCAGATTCATAATCATAAAAACAGCGATGCCATAGAACAGACCACAAACAAAAAAATGCTCTCTGAGGAATTCAAGTTTCCAACTGGAAACGCAATACAAGCTGGCCGCCAGAAACGCGATCAGAAAGTGAAGCACAACACCGAGTATCCAGGTGCCAATGCCCCCGCGAAATGCCTGCGACCCAAGCAGACCACTCGCAATGCCACGCGACACGCCCCACCCAAACGTAATGAACGCAGCGATAAGATCAAAGGTCCCGGCCGCGAGCCCGCCCGCAAGAATGGGGAGCAGAATCCCCCGCCTCTGAATCGGCAATGCGCCCAACGCCGCGTCCATAGTGTCCTCTGCGTCGATTATCAAGCCAGCGCACCAACCTGTCGCGCATGTTCAGCCACCGAAGAGCAAATTCGAACTATTTTCTTTGCAGTGTGTCTTAGTCTTTGAAGTTGATTCTGACTTTCGGCCGCCGGGTGGGCGACCCCTGCATGTCCTCGCCCGAATGTAGGGGGCGGGCTTCAGCCCGTCCCCTCGCGGCTCACTCGCCTTCTTGCGTCTGTCATTCTGAGCGTAGCGAAGACCTCTGCGCCTCCGAGCGTTCTTTGCGAGGAGAATCTCTCTTCACTCTTCGTCGCTAGACTCTGTGCCCTCTGTGAACTCTGTTTTAAAACCACCCGCATCCCGGCCCAGCCTGATCCGCTCGCCACTTATCACTCACTACTCGCCACTTTCCTATTTATGAAAAACAAGCACGGAATTTGCAGGCACCGCAAGCAGTTTTGTATCCCGAATCCCGGCGCCCTCCACAATGGTATAAATAGAATCACCCGCAACGTTCTCCAGCGTCTCGACCCTCCCGCTAGGCCAGCGAATCTCCACCGATTCGATCTTCGCGGCTTTGCCCAGACCGAAGTGCAGCCGCAAATCGTTCTGCGAAAGATAACTCCCGCCGCCGCGCACTTCTCCCATCTGCCGGACGCCTCCAGCCCGAATCGTCACGCGCGCCCCAATCGCCGCGCGATTGCTCTTCGTTCCAACCAACTTGAACAAAACGCGATGATTCCCGTCGCCGTTCGTGTTCCGCAAAAGCGAAGGCGGCTCACCAACATTCAGCAGCACCACGTCAATGTTTCCATCATTAAAAATGTCCCCAAATGCCGCCCCGCGTCTGCATTGCAACGTTAAATCCGCCAACCCGGCTTCTTTCGAGACTTCGTCAAACGTCCCATCGCGGTTGTTGCGCTCCAAAAAAAGCGGCTGCCGATACCCCGGCCCGCTATCCAAACTATCCATCTGCGGATACACGTGCCCGCAAGCAATCAGCAAATCCAGCCAACCATCATTGTCCATATCGAAAAAACTCGTCCCCCAGCAGACATCGGGATAACTCGGCCGACCAACTCCAGAAGCCCAGCTAACGTCCTCGAACCCGTTCGCCCCCATATTCCGCCAAAGCGCCTTGGGCTGCTCTTGAAAGGTCGTCGTGAACAAACTGAATCGTCCAGAGTGGTCGTAGTCGGCAAAATCTACGCCCATATTTCCAAGCTGCATGCCCTCGCCGCTCAGCGAAACTCCCGACAGCATGCCCACCTCGGAAAAAGTCCCGTTGTGATTGTTGTGATAAAGATAGTTGGGCACGGAGTCGTTCGCGACCGCCAAATCCGGCCAACCGTCGTTGTCATAGTCTGACCACATCACCCCAAGCCCGTAATAACCAATCTCGTTGTGAACGCCGGCCTTCACGGAAACTTCTTCAAACGTCCCGTCGCCGCGATTGTGGTAAAGCAAATCGCTCTCGCCCTGCAAACCCCACGGCCCGCACTGCACCAGCAATCCCTTATATTTGCAAAATTTATTACTCCCAGGCTCCGGCATGTGCTCAAGGTCCACGTGCACATACCGCGAAACAAATAAATCCACATTTCCATCGCGGTCATAATCGCCCCACGCCGCGCCCGTACTAAACCCGCCGCCGCGAACCCCAGCCTTCTCCGTAACATCTTCAAATTTGCACCCGCCAAGATTCCGATACAAAACATTCCCGCCATACCCGGTCACAAACAAATCCAATTTTCCGTCGTTGTCGTAATCCGCGACAGCCACTCCCATTCCCCAACCAAGCCGCGTGAGCCCAGCGTCCTTGGTAATGTCCTTGAACGTGCCGTCAGCCTCCTGGTGGTAAAGCGTCACCATCAAATCCCCGCCCTTTTTGTAGCGCTCGACGGTTGATCCGTTCACCGTCACGATGTCCAGCCGCCCATCGTCATCGCAATCGAACAAGCCCACTCCGCCGCTGATCGATTCGACGATGTACTGTTTATCCCCAGTCGAAATATGCGGCACCGTAAGACCCAGTTCCCGCGCGACATCCTTGAATTTTGGTATCGCAGGCAATCCCGCGTGCCCAGCCTTGGCTGCAGGAATTTTCGCAGCCGGCGGAAGCGGCACGGCCACGCTTTGCCCGCGCGCCGCGCCCGCCGGCGCGGAACTCAACATCGCCAGGATGGGAATAAAAAGCAGCGACAGTGGGCGAGAGCTAGAGATGTAACGCGCAATTCGAATCGGCATCCGAATCATTCTAGCCTAGTCCTAGAATCGCGCTATGATGTCTGCAAGGTGCAAAGGGCAGGTGCGTCCCATCCTGCTTTAACGGGACCCAATGGAAGTCGACGAAACTGGCCGCTTACCGCAAGGCCTTCTCTTCGTCCAATAGGTCCAGATCTTCTATTCTCGATTCACCGAGTCGTCGAGGCTCCGAATGACACCGCCGCTGAAGAAGAAAGCCAGTCCTCTCAATGAACCAAAGAGGATAACCCTGAAATCCGTGGCGGACCTTCTCGGCCTCACGCCCGGAACGGTTTCCGCGACGCTCAACAATTCTCCCGCCGCGCGCTCGATTCCCGAGCACACGAAACAACGCATCTTCGAGGCCGCAAAAGAATTAAAGTATCGCCCGAATTTCTTCGCCCGCACGCTGCGCATGCGACGCACCTTCACCATCGGCGTGATCGCCGAAGAGATCGGCGACGCCTACGGCTCGCAAGTCATCAGCGGCATTGAGAATTACCTCACGCGCCAAAACTATTTCTTCCTTACGGTTGTTCATCATCACGATCCCAAACTCATGCAAACGTACTCGCAGATCCTCGCCGAGCGCGGCGTCGAGGGCTTCATCACCGTGGACACCTCCATCCTCGATGAGCCTTCTCTTCCGACGGTTGCCGTCGCCGGGCATCGCAAGGTCAACGGCGTGACCAACATCGTGCTCGACCATAAACACGCCGTACGTCTCGCGCTCGAGCACCTGAAAAGTCTGGGCCACGAGCGGATCGCTTTCCTGCGCGGCCAGCCCTTCAGCTCCGACTCCGAAGAACGCTGGAACTGCATCGTCGAGCTCGCGCAAGAGCTGAACATTCGCGTTCGCCCCGAGCTGACCGTGCAGATCGTTGACCGGATTTCCACTCCCGAAGTCGGCTTTCCCGTCACCCAGGAACTGCTCGCGCGCAATGAACCATTCACCGCGATTTTTGCTTATAACGATATCTCGGCAATCGGCGCCATGTGGGCGCTTCGCGAAGCAGGATTGCGCGTACCGCACGACGTCTCGGTCGTGGGCTTCGACGATATTCCCGGCGCCGCTTTTGCGGAACCCGGCCTCACAACAGTCCGCCAACCGCTAGTCCGCATGGGCGAAATCGCCGCGCAAACGCTCGTGAGCCAACTCGAAGAACGCGAAGGCTACGTCTCCGAAATCGCCATCGAACCCGAATTCGTAGTCCGCGACTCCACAGCCAAAGCCCCTGCAGCAAAAGCCGTAAGCCATTCGGTGTAAGTAGTCGTAGGGCGGGCCTTGCCCCGCTTTCCTGGAGCCCAGGGAGACTGGGCGGCCCTTACCTGATCGCCTTCGCCGCGTAAACAGGCTGCGGCTGGCTACGACTTCGTCGCACTGGTTCTTGAAGATGGCTTCGGCTTTGGATCGGTTGCGCTCGTCGAGTTCATTTCGGAGGCCAGCCAGCCGATTTGTCCGCCGATCTCCGTGGTGTGCGCGACACCGCGAAAGAGTCGCCCACCTTCAACCCCGCAACAGCTTTTTCCCGCATGTGCGACATACTCTGACCTTCTATTCGGCAAATTTGCTAAAAGTCTTTTCGCACATCAATTCCAGCCCCTGGCTTCTCCGCGGCGTCCTCCGTGCTCTCTGTGAACTCTGTGTTAAGAAACCACCTGGAGCAACCCCAGCCAGTCTCCGTCCGCCATCTACTTTCAATGCACGTTTCCCATCCTCAATCCGCTACAATGGCATTTCGGCCCGGTCCCCATGAGCTTGCCCGAACCCACCGATGTTGCCCCCATGGACGTGGCGCCCACGAAACGCTGGCGGCGTTTGATTCCTAGATGGCTGCGTTCTCTCTTCTGGGTGGATTCCGCCGCGCGCTACGACGGCTTCCTCTCTTATAGCTGGACCTGCGACAAAGAGATCGCTCCCGTAGTGCAGTCCGTCATTCAACGTTTCCTCTGCCCATGGTACAAGGTCCGCGCAAAAACAGTCTTTCGCGATTTGTCGTGCCTTCCCGCCGGCTCCAGTCTGAATACCGAATTGTTTACGCGGCTCGATCGCTCCATTCATTTCATTGTGTTCGCGTCTCCGGAAGCGCCCAACAGCCGCGGCATGGAAGCCGAAGCCAAGCACTGGCTCAGCCGCACGAGAAGCGGCGAGATAGTCATCCTCGTCACGGATGTCTCCCAGCACATCGCGAACTCCGAAGAAAACGCTGCCGCGACAAACTCGACAAACGCGCAAATTCAAAAAGTCTCCTGCAACTGGGAGGAAATTCGCGATCATCTACTTCCACCCGCGCTTCGCAACTACTTTGCCACGACGGAACCACTCTGGCTCCCGCTCGCGCATCGCCGCGCAGAAATTCTGCGCGACCCAGGAAGCGCCAACCTCCGCGGCGAAATGATCGAAGACCTCAAGCAGCTTTTTCTTCGTCTCTATCCCGGAACCACGTGGGAGCAGTTGCACGGCGAAGAACGCTCGCAAAAACGCCGCGCGATGAGCCTGCTCGCCGGCCTCGCCGCGCTTCTTCTGCTCGCCGCCGTGTCCGTAGTTTGGGAATGGAATAAAAGCGTGAAAGTCGGCGAAGAAGCCGCTTACAAGTACAGCCTCGCCCTGGGGGTCGTCAATTCCACAAGCCAGGTCGTCAAAGAACAGCTTTTGCCGGAAGGCGCCATGCGATCCAAGGGCGTGCTGGCAGACAATCTTCTCACCGGCCCGCTGAACGCCTTCAAGGACATTCCCTCGAAGTACGAAACTCCCCGAGGCGCATACTCCCGCGTGCAGCTCTTCGACGTCCTTTGGAACAATTTCTATCTTCTCGGCAAGCTCGCCGAAGCTTCCAGCGCTTCCGACGCCGAATTCGAAATTGCCCATCGCCATTTCCTGGCGAAACGCTTTGAAAAAGGTGATCCCACGCGCGCCGATTGGCTTGCCTACCTCGTCCATGCACTGCAGCACAACGCCGACGACAAGCGTGCCAGAGGCAATCTCGCCCCGGCTGAACTTCAATTCAAGGAAGCCCTTGACCTTGCTAAACATATGCCCACCGGCCCGGAAGGCGAGCCATGGAAAGATGAACTTCCACGCGCCTACGAACGCGTCGGCGATATTTTGCGCGATGAAAGCAAATTTCCCGAATCGCTCGCCAATTATGAAAAACTTTTGGAATTCCCCTGGTCGCGCCAGGGCCCGCACGGCCAGCGCTCTCTCGCCGTCGCGCATGGCAAAATTGCGGACATCCTGATCGAGCAGGGCGATCTCCCCGGCGCCGCACATGAATTCGAGTTCGATCTGATCTTATCGGAAGGCCTTGCCGCGGAGTTTCCCGGGGTTGGCGATTGGCTCCGTGGTGTGATGGTCTCCCACGAGCGGCTTGGCTTTGTCTATCGCAAGGAAGGCCACGCAGCAGCCGCTCTGAAGGAATATCAAACGGACGTCAGCATCGGTGAGGAACTCGCGAAGTCCGATCCAGCCAACCTTCTCTGGCGAAGCGATCTCGCACTCGCCTACGAAGGCCTCGGCGACCTGGCGAGCGATAAGCACAACTGGGCTGCCGCGTACGACTACTACACCCTCTATTTCGACGGAATCCTGGCGCTGCGCAACGACTCCCCATTCAACACCAAGTGGCGCCGCGACGTCGCTGTAGGCCACCAACGCATCGGTATCGCTCTCGAGGGCCTCGGCCGCACTGAAGAAGCAAAAGCCAAATTCGATCAATGCATAGCCGATTCCACGGACCTGATCGCCGCCTTCGACCCGCGCAATCCTGAACCGCGCGATGTTCTCGCAGACTGCAAGGCGCGAAGCTCGCAAATCATCTCGAAATCCGCGCCCTCGAAAGCGGATTGAAGCGCCTCACCGCACGATTGTCATCCCGAGCGCGGCGAGGGACCTGCTTTTTCCCTCTCCCTCTGCGAACTCTGTGTTAAGAAAGCAGTGTAGCCGCGCCGGCGAACCAAACACTCGGGGGGACAATGAATATGTCGCACATGCGGGAAAAAGCTGTGGCGGGCCTGGAGGTGGGCGACTCTTTTGCTGTGTCACGGACGTTCACGGAACGGGACACGATGGCTATGGCGGAGATCAGCCGGGACTACAACCCGGTCCATTTCGATGACCGCTTTGCTGAGGCCAAGAATTTTCGCGGGCGCATCTGTCATGGCCTGCTGGTTGCCGGCATGGCCACGGAGATTGGCGGACAAATCGGCTGGCTGGCCGCGGAAATGAATTATCGTTTCAAGAAGCCGGTCTATTTCGGCGACTCCATCGAATGCCGAATGACCATCACCGCGATTGACGAGCGCAACCGAGCCACAGCCGAAGCCATCTTCAAAAACCAGCACGACGAGATCGTGACCCTTGCCTATGTAACCGGCATCGTCCCAGGCCCTGAGGAGAGGCGCGTCATGCAAGCTATGCTCGCCGAAGGCGACCCAACCAACAAGCACAAATGAATATTCCGAAGAAAGCGAGAACTTCCTGCATGTCCCCGGCCCGCAGTAATCGAGGCGCGGCCTCAGAAGCTCATCGTTTCGCTGCGGGAGCCAACTCATTTAAAGTGGGTATTCGTACATGAGCTCTAACCAGGTTTCGCCCGGAAGCTTTCGCGTCGTATAAAGCGTGGTCTGCGTTGGTGAGTAGTTCGCGCAGTGTTGTTGCCGCAGTTCCATCAAACCCGGCGACCCCGAAACTTGCCGTAGCGGAAATAGCCTGGCCATTCACGGTGCAGTTGTCGATGGCAAAGTCCGCTCTCAGCCGCTCAATCGTTTGAACGATAGACTTCTTGTTGCCGTGCGACATCACGATCAGGAATTCATCGCCGCCAAGCCGGCCACACATGTCCGCAGAACGCGTGTTGGCTGTCAGGATCGTTGCAAAACGCTTGATTGTTTCATCGCCGCCAAAATGGCCGTAGGTATCGTTCACCAGCTTGAACTTGTCCAAATCCGCGACGATGACCCACAGGTTAAACTTATGGCGAATGGCCGCGCTGAGCTGCTTCCCGGCGAATTCTTCCACCGCCAGCCGGTTTGGCAAACCGGTCAGGTGGTCCGTCCTGGCTGCTTTCTCAAGCAGAGCGTTCTTGGCCTCAATTTCCCGGCTCATTTGAACGGTTCTGCAACCTACCCGAATCCGCGCCAATAGCTCGCCCGCATCAAACGGCTTCGTAAGATAGTCATCCGCTCCGGCGTCTAAACCTTCGATGAGGTCTTCCTTCTCCGACTTCTGGGTGACCAGAATGATGTACGTGGAGAGCCCCTGCGATTTGCGGACTTGACGGCATAGCTCCACACCCGAAACGTCCGGCATCACCCAGTCCGTAACGATAATGTCAGGCCGAAATTGTGCGAAGACGTCCAGCGCTTCTCGCCCGTTCTTGGCAAAGCAAAGGTCGTAGTGTTTCTCGGCCAGGATCGTCTCCAGCAGCTTCCGGGACACGGGTGAGTCTTCGGCAATAAGGATACGCGGGACGAATTGTTGTTCGGCACTCATGGAGTTAGGCGAGCGAAAAGAGGACTGGGTCGAACCCTTGCAAAATCTGTCGTATCGAAATCTCTCTCAGTATGAAGAAGCCTATAGCCCACGGAATAGAACTACAGTTTCCGTGTGCCTAATCAACCACCCAAATCCTCACCGCGCTTGACGGCCGCAACCGAGCCAAAGCCGATGCCGTCTTCAAGAACCAGCACGACGAGATTGTGATCCCCATTCGCGCAAAAAGGAGGGAGCATTCCGCCTGTCCGGGAGAGTTGACCCCAGAGAATTCCCGCGTAAAGTGGACCTCGCTCCCGAAACCGCGCTACGATCTGCTAGCATTAAAAGTGGTGAAAGTCGGGCGAAACGATCCGTGTCCATGCCGCAGTGGTCGCAAGTACAAGCGATGCCACGGAAACGCCAATCCGAATATGAAAAATTCACCTTCGATCCCACCTGCTACTCCCGCTCCCAAGGGAGCTTGGCCTGCGAATACGACCAGCGCGGAGGTACCGCGAGACAAGCTGGGGATCCCAGGGTCACACTATCTACTGTGGGTGCGATCAGGACATATTTCAGAGGTAAGGAAAGAATTCCGCAGACGCTGACAGGCGGGTCGCCGACCCTTTAAGTCCCAAGAAGGGTTCCGTGCCATTTGTCAATTTTGAAAGAGCACGCTCCTTGCTTTTCCAACTTCACCAGGTCCGCCCGCATCAATACTGCTTATACTGCACTGAGATATGCCCTTCGTCTCCATCACTCGGCTCCGCGTCCGCTCCTGGCGCTTTATGCCCATGTTTTTCGTTTACGCGATTCGGTCGTCGCGGCAAGCTGCGCAGGCGGAGGGGAATCTTCGGATTAAATTGTTGCGGGACCGGCGGAACACCTTTTGGACTGCGACCCTTTGGACTTCGGAGGCTGATATGAAGCGGTTCATGATTGCTGGGGCTCATGGGCGGGCTATGCGGAAACTGCTGCATTGGTGCGATGAGGCGGCGCTGGTTCATTGGACGCAGGATGCGGCGGCTTGGCCCTCGTGGACCGCGGCGCATACGCGCCTCCAAAGCGAAGGACGGCCATCCAAAGTCAACTTTCCGTCGCCAACGCACCTGGCTCACAAATTCCCTGCGCCGCACGTTGGCCGCACTTCTGAAGCCACCTTCAAGTAGTCCCGGCTCTTAACTTTAAATCTTCAAACTTTCAAACGTTAAAACTTTTCGCCTACTCACTACCCGCTATTCCCTGCTCCCTGCCTTCTCCAAGAGTTTTCCACAGCCGATTCGAATCGTATCAACAAAGTACTTGACAATTCGCTCAATCTATGCTAACGTTCCGCATGTTCGGCTCGCAAGAGTTTCTTTATTCCCCGCTACGCTCTTCTCCCCACTTCGACTCTGCGCCCTCCGTGAACTCTGTGTTAAGAGAGACGCGTTCCCACACCCAATCCGACCCCTCCAGCCAAGCGTCAATCGCTCCTTTAACCCGTTTGTATGGCACTCTTGCAGACAATCCGCAAACTATTGAAAATCCAGCAACTTTAGGTCCTGTATTTGCCACTCTTACGAGCACCGTCAAGCATAAGTCCTTTGTTTGCCACTCTTACAAAAAACAACCGGGAGTAGGGGTACCTCTCGTGGTGGTTTTTCGATCTCTCCACGAAGCAATATATGCAACTTCTTTAGAATCAACACTTCCAGAGATCCTCGCAAGTGTTGATTCTAAACGGCTTTCAGAAAATCTAAACCCTTTAAATGCAACACTTATAGAAAACGGGGGGAGGGCATGTCTTTCTGAGCGAAGCGAAGAATCTCTCTTGGTTTCGGATGCGCAATGCAGGGGCGGCCTTCAGCCCGTCCCCTCTGGCCTCTCGGGCGCCGCGTTGCACCTTGCAAACAGTAGGAACAGGCCGAGGCGAAGAGAGATTCTTCGCTTCGCTCAGAATGACAACCAAGTCAGAACTTGCGGGTTTCCTGGCGGGACCAGCGCTCTACTACGATTTTGGATTCGGTGAAAAATTCCACGGCGTCCCGGCCCTGGCCGTGGAGGATGCCGAAGAAACTTTCTTTCCAGCCGCTGAAAGGGAAATAGGCCATGGGAGCGGCGACGCCAATGTTGATGCCGATGTTGCCGGCGGGGGCTTCATAGCGGAAGCGGCGCGCGGCGGCGCCGTTGGTGGTGAAGAGAGAGGCCTGATTGCCGTAGGGGCTGCGGCGGAGGAAGTCGAGGGCTTCGTCCATCGAGTTGGCGTGGACGAGGGAGAGGACTGGGCCGAAGATTTCTGTGTTGGCGAGCTGGCTGGTGGTGGGGAGGCCGTCGAGGACTGTCGGCGTGAGGAAGCTGCCGGATTCGTGATTGGGGATTTTTGTGTTGCGGCCGTCGAGGATGGCTTTGGCGCCTTCGGCTTCGCCGGCGCTTATGAGCGATTCGATTCGCTTCTTGCTGTCGCCGGAGATGACCGGGCCCATTTGCACGCCGGGCTCGAGGCCGTTGCCAACCTTAATAGTAGAGGCCGCGTGGGCTATGGAATCGCGGAAAGTTTTTTGGGCTTCGCCGATGGTGACGGCTACGCTGACGGCCAGGCAGCGCTGGCCGGCGCAGCCGAAGGCGCTGTCGCTGATGATTTGCGTGGCGAGCTCCATGTCGGCGTCGGGAAGAACGATGACGTGATTTTTTGCGCCGCCCTGGCATTGGGCGCGTTTGCCTGCGGCGGCTGAGCGCGTGTAGACGTGCTTGGCGACGGGAGTGGAGCCGACGAAGCTGACGGCGCGGACTTGCGGGTGATCGCAGAGGGCGTTCACTACGTCTTTGCCGCCGTTGACGAGATTGACGACGCCTTTGGGGAGGCCGGTTTTTTCGAGGAGCTCAAAGGCGCGGATCATGCTGAGGGGGACGCGCTCGGAGGGTTTTAGGATGAAGGTGTTGCCGCAGGCGATGGCGTAGGGGAGAAACCAGTAGACGATCATCGCGGGGAAATTGAAGGGGACGATCGCCGCGACTACGCCGAGCGGCTGGCGGATTTGCATTTCGTCGACGCCAGGAGTGACGTCTTCGAGGTTGTAGCCTTGCATCATCATGGGGATGCCGCAGGCGACTTCTACGTTTTCGATGCCCCGGCGGAGTTCGGCTTTGGCTTCGGCGAAAGTTTTGCCGTTTTCGAGAGTGATCAGGCGGGAAAGTTCGTCGAGATGCTCTTCGAGGAGATTTTTGAGCTTGAAGAGGCATTGGACGCGCTCGCCGGGGGGAGTGCGGCGCCACGCTGGGAATGCGGCGGCGGCGGACTGGACGGCGGCGTCCACGTCGGCCGCGGAGGACATTGGAGTGCGGGCGAGGAGTTCGGTGGTGGCGGGATTGGTGACGTCGACAAAGTCGCAGGAGGAACTGCGGCACCAGGCGCCATTGATGTAATTTTGGACTTCGGTGACTGGGGCGGTTACGGCGCTGCTCATGAGGTGCTCCTTGGCTCTTGGGCGGAGTGAGGGCGATCAGGCGCCTTTGTCCGGTTGTGCGTCTTGCTAGTCTAGCAAAGAACAGTTCCCTGAATGCAGTGTTCGGAGAGTGGCGGGCCGCTTGAAGTTTTTCAGAGCACTAAAGATGAGGGATGAATCGAAGTGATGTTCGCGAACCGAGCGAAATCGGCCGAGTTGAACGTTAGAAGGGCGTTTAGCGAATACACTGCCCAACGGTCAGCCCGCGGGCTTCTGCCAGGACGAGGAGTCTGGCTTCCAGTTCGGGCCTTATCTTGATGGTGAGAGTCATGATCTGCGACTCGGCGCCGCTCGTTCATTTTAGCAGGGCCTAAGCTACAGCGGCGGAGATTCTTTGGCCCGTTTGCTTGTCTCAGCGCGGGAGAGAGGCCAGGGCTTCGTAAGCGGCGCCTAAGAGCGGGGCGGATTCGTTGAGGACTACGGAGACGGGGATGTTGCTTAGGAGACTTTCGAATTTCCATTTGTCGCGGAAGGCGGCGAAGAAAGTGCCGTCCTTGATTTTCTCGATGATTTTTACGGCGATGCCACCGGCGACGTAGACGCCGCCGAGCGCGAGGACTTTTAGAGCAAGGTTGCCGGCTTCAGAGCCGTAGATGGCGACCCACAAATCCAACACCTCCGCGCACACGGGGCATTCTTTCGAGAGTCCGAGCTTGGTGATTTCCGGAGCGGGATCGGTGCCGGGATCTTCGAAGGAATGATGTATTACATCGGGGGCGAGGAATTCGTGAATGGTGCGGAAGCCGCGGCCGGAAAGAATGAGTTCCCAACTGACTTGGGGATAGCGGCGGCGCATGAAGCGAAGAAGTTCGATCTGCTGCTCGGAATGAGGAGCGAAATCGGAATGGCCGCCTTCGGAAGGCACGACCCGGTATCGGGCAATGGAGCTGTCCCAGACCAGGATGGACTGGCCGAGGCCGGTGCCCGCGGCGAGCAGCGCGCGCGTTCCGCCGTGCTCAGGCTTGCCGGGATTCAGGACGCAATATTCTTCGGGAGCGAGGTGCTCGATACTGTGGCCGGTGGCGCCGAGATCGTTCATCAGGACAACTTCTGAAAGATTTAGTTCGCTGGCAAGAATGGAGGCTTCGACGGTCCAGGGAAGATTCGTTGCCCGCACTTTATTGTTGATGACGGGGCCGGCCACGCCAAATCCCGCGGCGCGGACGCGTTCTGTCCCAAGATGCGGCGCGGCTTGGCGAGAGAATTCGCGAACGATCAAGTCAAATTGCGCGAAATCCTTGCTGAGAAATCTTTGTTTGAAAACGGGAGTCAGCTTCCCGTTTTCTTCTGAAAAAAGCGCAAGGTTGCACTTCGTACCGCCGACGTCGCCCGCAAGAATCACCTAATCCCCCCGTCAAACTGCAGTCCCCCGTTGGTTTCCGGTCACAAAATCATGGGTTGAACCACTGCCTGCCATCGCGCTCGAGCAAGAGATCCGATTCGCGCGGGCCCCAGCTTCCGGCCTGATATTCCGGAACCTTGCCGGTTCTGGCGGCGCTCCATACGTCGAGAATGGGATCCACGAGAGCCCAGGCGGCTTCGACGTTGTCACCGCGGTCGAAGAGCGTGGCGTCGCCGCGCAGGCAATCGTTGACGAGCGTGGCGTAAGCGCTGCGCGTGGCATCGCCGAAGCTTTCTTTGTAACTGAAGTTCATGGTGACATTGCCGATGCGCATTTCGGTTCCGGGGCGCTTGGCGCCAAAGGATACGGAGATGCCTTCTTCGGGCTGGATGTTAAGGACGAGGCGGTTGGCCTCGACTTCGCGCTCGCGAAATACGATGTGTGGCGCGCAGCGAAACTGAATCATGATCTCAGTGCTGCGCTTGGCGAGGCGCTTGCCGGTGCGGAGGTAGAAGGGGACGCCGGCCCAGCGCCAGTTGTCGATCAAGAGGCGAGCGGCGACGAAGGTTTCGGTGCGGGAAGTCTGGCTGACACCGGGCTCCTCGCGATAGCCGGCGAGGCGCTTGCTCTCGAGCCCGCCGGGAGCGTACTGGCCGCGAACGACGGATTGAGCGACTGCTTCGAGGTCGAAAGGGCGAATGGATTGGAGGACCTTGAGTTTTTCGTTGCGGACGGAGGTGGCGTCAAAGGAAGCGGGGGGTTCGACGGCGACGAGCGAAGTGAGCTGAAGGACGTGGCTCTGAATCATGTCGCGGAGCGCGCCAGCGGTTTCGTAAAAGCCGCCGCGGCGTTCGACGCCGAGCGTTTCCGCGGCGGTGATCTGAACGCAGTCGACGTAATTGCGATTCCAGAGAGGCTCGAAAATGCCGTTGCCGAAACGCAGGACGAGGAGATTCTGGACGGTGTCTTTGCCGAGATAGTGGTCGATGCGGTAAACCTGCTGTTCCTCGAATACATTCAGAACCGTTTTGTTCAGTTCTTTGGCGGTGGCGAGGTCGCGGCCGAAGGGCTTTTCAATAATGATGCGCACCCAAGAGCCGGGAGCGGAAGGGCGAGACAACCCGGCGCGGCCCAATTGCTCGACAATGTGGGGATAGACTTCCGGAGGTGTGGATAAATAGAAGAGGCGATTGCCGCCGAGCTTTTTTTCGGCTTCGAGTTCGGCGAGGCGCTTGGCGAGATGCTCATAGGCTTGGGGATCCGCGTAATCGCCGGAGCTGTAATAGAGACAGGAGGCGAATTCGTCCCATTGCTTGGGATCAACTGCGCCGAGCTCGGACATGGTCTTTGCGGCTTCGCCGGTAGTGGCCCGAAACTGCTCGTCGCTCATCGCGGTGCGGGCGAAACCAACGATGACGTAGCGGGAGCCGAGGGAATTGTGACAGGCAAGGTCGTACATCGCGGGGATGACTTTGCGCTTGGCCAGATCGCCTGAAGCGCCGAACAGCACTACGGCACACGGCTCGGCGGTGCCGCCATAAAGATTTCCGGAACGACTGGTTTCCTGGGCCATGGGTCTCCTCAGCTCGGTTCGGTCTCTTTGGCGCCAAAACGCGGGCGCAGGAAACTATACCTCAACGCCGTGATTCCGCAGCTCTGTGCGCAATTGCTCGGGTTTTTGATGGTGAATAACGTTCATCCCCAAACGGCGGGGGCTATCCAGATTCAGCGACCGGTCATCAATAAAAAGGCATTGCTCCGGGGCGCGTTGGGTAACTTCCAAGGCGATGCGAAAAATGGTTTCTTCGGGCTTGCGGGAGTGGACATAACACGAGCTGAAGAAAACGAGGAATTCGCGGCGCAGGTTGAAGGCTTCAATGCGGTACTGATTGAGCTCGAGAGGTTCGTTATTGATGGCGCCGATGAAGTACTTGCCAGTGCGGGCGGCGGCTGAGAGGACGGCGCGGGTCTCGGCGTGTTCCTTCGATTGCGCGAACATAAAAGCGGTGAATTCCTCGCGAGTGAAGGAGCGCGCGCGATAAAAAAGAGTGCGGTCGAGATATTCGTTCAGGTTGATATCGCCGGAATCGAAAGCAGGAAAAGAAAGATCGTGGCGGTCTTGAAATTCTTCGTAATCGAAATGGAAAGTAGTGGCGGCTTCGCGACGGGAGTCGCGGCCCCAGCCGTTGGTAAGAATGACGCCGCCGATATCCCAAAAGAGCGTGGTGATCTCTGCCAATGGCGCGGCACCTCCGCTCATGCCGTACGGACATCCATAATAAACGTTTCGGGGAAAGAAAACACGGCGAATGCCTTAATTCAAACGGTTCAATGTGAAGGAAGTACAAGAAGCGCGACGGGGTTCGACCGTGCCATGGCGAGATGCTGAAAAGCACAGCCGGGGACACACGCGAAATTTGGATGATACGCTAAAAGTCAGGATGGGACGTGGGAGTCGGCGTCGGGTTTGGAGTTGGAGTTGGATTGGGTGCTGGAGGCGGCGTCGGCTTGGGCGTGGGTTTTGAAGCCGCGGGGTCAGACGATGAGTCCGGAGTCGAAGGGGCCGCTGGGTTTGGGGTCGCGCTTGGGGCGGCGGGCTGCGGTTGAGCCTTAGGCTGAATGGATATCAACTCAACTTCGAAAACGAGGGGAACGTTAGGAGCAATGCCACTTCCTTGTGGCCCGCCACGAGCGCCATAGCCAAGATCCGGTGGGATGACGAGTTGCCACGTAGAGCCAACCGGCATCAACTGAAGCGCCTCAGTCCAACCCTTGATGACTCGACCTACCGGAAAAGTGGCCGGCTGGCCGCGCTTGTAGGAGCTGTCGAATTCCGTGTTGTCAATTAACGTGCCCTTGTAATTGCAAACGACGGTGTCATCCGCAGTGGGCTTTGGACCTGTTCCTTCTTTCAGGATTTTGTACTGAAGACCGCTCGGAAGGGTTACCACACCCGCTTTTGCTTTGTTGCCGGCCAGAAAGGACTGCACCTTTTCTTCCTGCTTTGCGCGCAGGTCAGCCTGCAGGGCTACCATTGCGGCCCTTGCTTCATCGTCTGTCAGAAGCGTTTTTCCGCCCGCCAAGCCATCTTTCAGGCCGCGAGCCAGAATGCTGGGGTCGATATCAACGGAATCCTTGCGCATACTCTTGCCCATGTTCACGCCAATCGCGTAACTGGCTTTATCCTTGTTGGTCTTGAGCGTCAGAACGGGCGGGGCAGGTTTCTTGGCCGCGGTCGCAGTGCCGGTCTTTGCGGCCGGGGACGCGGGAGTTTTGGCTGCTGGAGCTTGGGAAGAGCTGGCCGGAGGAGGCGTTGATGAGGCCGGCGGGGAAGACTGCTGGGCATGGGCATAGCCAAAAAGTAGGGTGCCGACCGCAACTGCTGTCACTGTTATCGTAGATAGTTTTCGCATGGTTCCATTGTCACACTGGTCTGGCGTCACGGCAAACCGCCTTTATCCGCTTTAGGGATGAATGGTTAATGAACGAGACGAGAACCGTTCATTAGCACCGTACGCGGCAGGTCAGTCTCCGGCAATGCAAATTTGACAGGCATTCCATGGGGAGCTGTCCGGTCGTGGGACGCGGATTTCCACATCCGAACGAGGAACTGACTCCAGAATGGCTGATAGTCTGCAAGCTATTGGCAAGCAAGACCTTAAGGAAAGTCTCTCTCGGGCAGAAGATTGCGCCTTGCGAGCTGGCAGACGCCATGGATATACAGAGACCATCCAACGCGAGAGCCAAGAAAATTCGCCGGATCACCTACGGCACGGTCAGGCTCGTCTTAGTCGGTGGAGTGACCTACGGACTGTCAAAACTCCGGCCGGCGCCGCCGCCTCTTTGCGCCGGAACTGATCCAGCATGCTTCCTTTGCTAGGCAATTCGATGAAGTTGCAGTATGTTGAGAATCGGCAATTTCAGCGAGGTGATGCGAATGGCGAATGAGTCTTGCGACCCCACACCGGCGGCGGCGAGCGAACCGGTCAAGCCCGGCACGCGCATGGTGCATTGCGTGAAATTCGACAAGGAATTGCCGGGGCTCGACCGGATTCCTTGGGCGGGCGAACTCGGGAAGCGCGTATTCGAGAATGTTTCGAAGGACGCTTGGAAGCTTTGGATTGAACACTCCAAGATGATCATGAATGAATACCGGCTGAATCCCATTGATCCCAATTCGCAGAAGATTATGGGAGAGCAGATGGAAGAGTTTTTCTTTGGGGCTGGGGCGAAGCTGCCTGAAGGATACGTGGCGCCCAAAGCGAAGGGCTAGTTTCCTGCCGCTGGCATGCGGCCTGTGGCGGGGTGCTCTACTGGCAAGCGGGTAGTTATTTTGAAGTTTAGTTTTGCGTGGGCTGTTCGGATTGCTGCTTCCACTTCTGCGGCGGAATTTCCTCTGGCAAATAAGAAACCCAAATAGCTTGAGCCTTCTGGCCAGGCGGCGATGTAATCGTGCAGGCGGGCAGTGATTTCCAGCGCGATGATGCCGGCGACACTTCGCGCGGCGTCCTGGCCTTCGATTGTTTCGAGGATGCCACTTTGCGGGACGGGAATCATCATCACGCCTGAGGCGGCTTGCTCGCGGGGCCAATCGTCACCTTGCAGACCGAGTGCGTGGCGCAGCAGGAGATCTTCGAGACCAATGGGTTCGCGGGTTTCGTTTGGCGCAAAGCGCAGTGCGCGGGCGCAGAGACCGCCGATGGGGCGCGGGGCAACTTCGAGCGGCCAGACGCCTTGTTCATTGATACGGAATTCTGCATGGATGGGACCGTGGGAGAGACCGAGGGCGCGGGATGCTTCCGCGGTGGTGCTCTCGATTTCGCGCTGCTGCGATTCGGGGAGCCGCGAGGGGGTGACGTAGATGGTCTCTTCGAAATACGGGCCTTCGAGCGGATCGGGTTTGTCGAAAATTGCCAGGACGCGCAGGCTGCCATCCGTCAGCAGTCCTTCCACCGCTACTTCCCTGCCAGGGATATAGCCTTCGACGAGGATTTGATCAAGATTTGGCTCGCGAGTGGCTTGAATTTCGGGAGATTCGAGCAAGCGGCGAATTCGCGTGGCCGCGGCGATAAATTCTTCGCGGGAATTTGCGCGGACCACTCCCTGGCTCGCGGAGAGGGAGAGCGGTTTCAGTACGCAAGGATAGGGAATGCCGAGCAACGCCGGCTCAGGAGTGGGATGGATGGAGACGGCGCGAAACCACGGCGCGCGCAGGCCGGCATCACGAAAGACTTCGCGCATGCGGAGTTTGCTGCGGCAGGCTTCGACGGATGCGGGGTGGTTATAGGCGAGGCCGAGGCCGCGAGCAGCGTAGGTGGCGGCAACGGCGGGTCGATCACCGAGGGCGAGAATTGCGTCCACATTCTGTCCGCGGGCCGCTTCGAGAACTGTGTGGGCTGCTGCTTCGGGCGATTCGAAATGAACTGGAATGGCGTGGTCGCCCCAGGGGTCGTCGAGCTGGTGGCAGCGATCTGTGACGAAGACAAGCTCGACGCCTAGTTTTTTCGCGGCTTCATCGAAAGTGCGGGTTTGGTAGCCGAGCTTGGCGGTGAAGAGTAGAAGACGCTTGGTGGTTGTGGCCACAGGAAATTTTCTCCGCGGCTAGCTTAGAGGAATGCTTCGGCTTGCCGGACTGCTTCCCGCGCTTGGGCGATGGGGACCAACTGGTCCCGCGTGGGCTCTGCTCAACAATACCAAGGCTCGTTGAGGTACGGAACGGCGGCGCGGGCTGCGAGAACCGGCATGGCGTCGAGTTCGGCGGTCTGGCCCGCCGCCTGCTTTGTGGCTTGCCAGATGCGTTCGAACGTTGCTGATCTTGCGCGTTTGAGCTTTTCGCTTGCGGCTACGATATCTTGAATTTCTTCGCTGAGGGCATCGACGCGCGGGTCCGGATGCCGCCACGGATGGAGGAGTAACTTTTCGTCGAAGGGATCGATGAAATTTTGAACGTCCTGCAATTCGAGGAGACGCGAGCCAGCGGGAATGAGCAGACGGATGCCGAGTTGGATCGGCGGCACGGCGTAGGCCAATTGCAATTCGTTGAGCGTTTCCAACAAATCCTGGATGCTCTCGAGCGTTGTCCAGGGAGTGAAAGGGACAAAGGTGGGTTGAAGCGTGAGGCCAAGCTCGCGGAATTTTTGGACTACGTGGAGGAAATCTGCGCGCGTGTGGCCTTTTTCGAGCTTTAGGAGAACTTCATCGTCGAGGGATTCGACTGCCGTCGTCACAAAAAGACAGCCAGCGTCGCGAAGAGTGGGCAAATGCTTTTCGTGCTGCCTGAGGTGCTCGACTTTGATGGTGGCGTCGAAGGTGAGTTGGGGAAATTCATTGTGCAGGGCTTCGGTGATGGCCAGGGCGTGGCCGATGCCGTTGAAGAAATCGGGATCGCCGAATGTGATGTGCTGGGCGCCTGCGGCCACCTGCTGGCGGATGTCGGCGAGGACCGTCTCGCGGTCCACAATTCGAAAGACGCCGTTGTAAACCGGAACGATCGGGCAGTGCCTGCAAAGATGTTTGCAGCCGCGGCTGGCTTCGGTATATCCGGCGGTGCGATGTTCGCCTGAAGGGAGAACAACGTGGGCGTATTGGCGCAGAGGGGGAAGGCCGGTGCGGTCAGGGATTTCGAACCGTTGGCGCGCGAGGGAAGTGATTTTTTCTGCTGTCACTGGCGTGATTTCTTCGGGATTATCGCGGCCGATCGCGAGGCGATCCGCGAGTTGCGCGAGGGCTTCTTCGAATTCGCCGCCAAAAAGAAATTCCACGCCTAGTTTTCGAAGGCTTTTTTCAGTCAGCGGGGCGTAAAGGCCGTATGCGCAAAACTGCGCGCGCTGATTGAAGCGGCGCAGCGGTTCGATGAGCTGAAGAGCGAGCCGCGTCGCCGTGTGCATCGGCACATAGAACGCGATGAGTCTCGCGCCGCGCAGGGCGGCTTCGTCCAACGCTTGCCTGGAAAGATCGAGGCAGACCACTTCGTGGCCGCGCTTGCGCAGCCACGCCGCCGGCGACGCCAGGCCAAATGGCTGGTGACCCAGTTCATACGTCGAAATCAGAACGATGTTCACGCTGCTACAAGTATAGCTGGCTGCCCGCCGCGGCGAATCGTTTTCGGTTATCATGGAATTGCTGAATTGACGGAAAGGACCGAGAGAATGGCCATGGCCGCAGGGAATTCCTTCGGAACGCGCGACAAACTGAGCGTCGGCGCTCAATCGTTCGACATTCACCGGCTCGAACTGCTGGAGAAAAAGAGTCCATGCGATCTAGCCAAACTGCCTTTTTCGCTGCGCATCCTGCTGGAAAATCTTTTGCGCTGCGAAGACGGGCGGTTCGTGCGTCCCGCGGATATTGTTGCGCTGTCAAATTGGACGCCGGGCTCGGCGGATAAAGAAGTCGCGTTCATGCCGGCGCGCGTGCTTTTGCAGGATTTTACGGGAGTGCCCGCGGTAGTCGACCTCGCTACGATGCGCGAGGCCATCAAGCGCATGGGCGGAAGCCCACGGCTCATCAATCCGCTGTTTCCCGCCGAGTTGGTGATCGATCATTCCGTGCAAGTGGATCATTACGGCGCCGCAAACGCGTTCGGCCTAAACGCCGAACTGGAATTTCAGCGCAACATTGAGCGCTACGCTTTTCTGCGCTGGGGACAGACGGCGTTTCAGAATTTCAAGGTTGTGCCGCCCGATACCGGCATCTGCCATCAAGTGAATCTCGAATACCTTGCGCGCGTGGTTTGCGCGATGCCTTCCGGCAGCCGTGTCGAGGCGTATCCCGACTCCGTTGTCGGCACGGATTCGCACACCACCATGGTGAACGCGCTTGGCGTTTTTGGCTGGGGCGTTGGAGGTATCGAGGCGGAGGCGGCGATGCTTGGCCAGCCTTCGTCGATGCTCATTCCAGATGTGGTCGGCTTCCGGCTGCATGGGAAGTTGTCGGAAGGCGCTACTGCGACGGACCTTGTGCTGATCGTAACGGAAATGTTGCGCAAAAAGGGCGTCGTCGGAAAATTTGTCGAGTTCTGCGGCACTGGGCTTTCCACTTTGAGCGTGCCGGACCGGGCGACCATCGCGAATATGGCGCCGGAATATGGCGCGACCATGGGATTTTTCCCCGTGGACGACGAAACGCTTGCGTATTTGCATTTCACGGCTCGCAAGGAAGAGCAAATCGCACTTGTCGAGGCTTACTGCAAAGAGCAAATGCTTTTCCGTACCGACGAGACTCCCGATCCGGTCTTCAGCGACAAACTGGAGCTGGATCTCAGCACAGTTGAGCCCACTGTTGCGGGGCCGAAACGGCCACAGGACCGCGTGTCGCTGCGCAACGCGAAGAGTTCGTTCACGAAAGTCGTCGAGGGAACGCCGGCTAAACACGTCGTCGTTAAAAATAACGGGGACTCGTTTGATCTTTCGAGCGGCGCGGTGGTCATTGCCGCGATTACGAGTTGCACGAACACTTCGAATCCTTCGCTCATGCTTGGAGCGGGTCTGCTGGCGAAAAAAGCAGTCGAGCGTGGCCTGCACATCAAGCCCTGGGTAAAAACCAGCCTCGCGCCCGGCTCGAAAGTGGTGACCGATTATCTTGATGCTTCAGGTTTGACGAAATATCTCGATCTGCTGAAGTTTCAACTGGTCGGATACGGCTGCACGACGTGCATCGGAAACAGCGGACCGTTGCCGGATGCGATCGGCGCGGCTATCAAGGAAAATAATCTCGTTGCGGTCGCGGTACTCAGCGGCAATCGAAACTTTGAAGGCCGCATTCATCCGCTGGTGCGCGCGAATTACCTGGCTTCGCCGCCGCTGGTTGTCGCGTACGCTTTGGCGGGACGCATGGATATGGATTTGACGACCGAATCGCTCGGCACGGACACCAACGGCAAGCCCGTTTATTTACGCGAGATTTGGCCGACGCCGCAGGAGATCGAGTCCACGGTGCGTGATTCCGTGACGAGCGAAATGTACCGCAAAGAGTACGCCAATGTTTTCGAGGGCGACGCGCACTGGAAGTCCATGCCTGTGCCACAAGGCGATTTGTACCAATGGGATCCGAAATCCACATACATCAAGCTGCCACCGTATTTTGACAACATGCCGAAGACGCCTCCGGCGCTCGCGGATATTCATGGGGCGCGGGTGCTGGCTGTTTTGGGAGACAGCGTAACGACGGATCACATTTCGCCGGCGGGATCGATTCCCGCGGATTCGCCCGCGGGGAAATATTTGATTGCCAACGGCGTCAAGCCGCATGAGTTCAACTCTTATGGAGCACGGCGCGGGAATCACGAAGTTATGATGCGCGGAACGTTTGCGAATATTAGACTGCGCAATCAGCTTGCGCCCGGCACGGAAGGTTGCTGGACGCATTTTCTGCCGGGCAACGAGAAGATGACGATTTATGACGCCGCGGTGAAATATCGCGAAGGCGGAGTGCCTCTTGTCGTTCTTGCCGGGAAAGAATACGGATCAGGTTCGTCGCGTGATTGGGCAGCCAAAGGGACACGTTTGCTGGGTGTTCGCGCCGTGATTGCAGAGAGTTACGAGCGCATTCACCGCAGCAATCTCGTTGGCATGGGCGTGTTGCCGCTGGAATACAAACCCGGCGAAAATCGCGAAAGCCTTGGATTAACAGGGCAAGAAGTCTTTGAGATGGAAGGTGTTGCTTCGCTATCGCCGAAAAAGGCCATTACTGTGCGGGCCGAGTCGGACGACGGTTCCTCGAAAGCATTCACTGCCATAGCGCGCGTAGATACGCCGGAAGAAGTCTCCTACTATCATCACGGCGGCATCCTGCAATATGTTTTGCGGCAGATGCTCTAGGCTCGGATTCTCAACACACAAAACGCTTTCCGGGCGCTGCCTTTTAGACGCGCCCTTCGCGCTTTTGCGCGACCACCAAACCACGCGGCGTCGGCAGCAATAATACGGAGATCAGTCCCTCCGCTTCCAGCTTGAGCGCACCCTCACGGACCGTTTTCATTAACGAGCTCGCGTCGTGCATGAGGATGAGTCCATGCGGATTCATCTGCGGCAGGAATTTGCGCACTTCCTGTTCACGCAACGGCGCATCACTGTCGCAAAAAAGCAGGTCGATCCGGCCTTCCACCTTCATGTCCAGGCTGGATTCGTTGCGCGCGTCAATCCACTGGCCCAGACTCGACGAAGCGAAGCGCTGCTGCGCGACCGCGAACACTTTTGCGTCGTACTCGCAGGTAATGACGCGGCCAAAGCCGTTGGCTTTGAGTCCTTCTGCGATGCGCAGCGTGCTGAGCCCGGAAAAAGTCCCGGTTTCGACAATGAGCTCCGGTTTGATCGTGGTGACAATCGCTTTCAGGAAATCGAGCACTTCGACTTCGGCGCTCATCGAATCGTACATGTGCCAGCGCTCCGGGTGCGGGCATTCCGGCGTGGGACGATGATATTCCGGCTGAAGAACATCGCCGCGCGCGGCAATGTGCTCTACGATGCGGTGCTCTTTTCTCTGACCGTGGAATTGGCTTTTAAGACGCCAAAGTAACACCGCGCCAAGCAGGACGGAAACGAGGCTGGCGGTCTGCGCGTTGGACATGCCAAAAAACGAACGCGGATTGATGCGGATAAATTCGATGAGGAAGCGCGCAATGCCGGTGAGAATCAGGTAGTTGCAAAAAATCTCGCCTTTGGCTTTGGGACCTTTTAGCGATTTGGTGCCCATGTGCCAAAGGAACGCGGCAATTGCCAGCCAGATGAAAAATTCGTAGAGCGGAGTGGGATGAACGCGCTGCGTGGTTGGCACGAGCCCATTTGGAAAGCTCATGCCCCAGGGTAGCGAAGTCGGAATGCCGTAATCGCCATCGCCGGAGAGCAGGCAGCCGATGCGACCGATGGCGTAACCGACGCACGCCGCCGGCGAGCAAATATCCAGAAATTCGAGCAGCGGAATTTCTACCCAGTACGCCAAAATCACGAGCGCGATAAATCCGCCGAGAAACCCGCCAAACCAGGCAAATCCATACCGGCTGAAAAGCTGCGGCCAAGGGTTGGCGAAAAATTCATGGGGACTTTCGAGGACGTGATAGAGCCGCGCGCCGACCAGACCGGCCAGCCCGGCAATTCCGATGATCAGGAAGCCTTCATCCTTTTCGTTTCGCGTGGAAATGCTCTTGAGTTGCGACCTGCGGCGGTCGAAATCGGCCTGCAAAAGATACGCCGCGGCGAGCATGCCAACAGCGACCATCAACCCAAAGGTGGGGATGGATACTGGCCCAAGATGAAGGAAAGGGATCATGAATTTATGCGGCTCAGACTCCTTCGAAAGTATACATGACAGGCGGAGTCCGCCTGCAGTTGCCAAAGTTCAGACAAGAGCCCAGCAACAAACCGGAACCCTACTTCGCAGGCGCTACTATCACGGAGCCAGACCGACGATGAAGAATCGCGCCGAGAATTAACCAAACAGCCAAAGCGATCCATTCGGCGGTCGAGAAGTGGCCAGGGAACGCGGGCAGGAGCTTCATCAGAAGGAGGAGTAGCGAGACGCAGATACCCATCGCCGTAATGAATCGCAACCGAACGCCCGGCTCGACAAACCAAAATGAAAGGCACGCGGCAAGCCAGCCGAGCGCCGAAGCCATCGAGCCGACTTCGGTAACAGGGACAAGGATGGCGTCGCCGAGTAACAGCGCGATCAAAGTGCCCACGGTGATGCCAACCACGGCGACCGACGGCGTGCAAAATTTGGCATGAATCGTGGCGAAGCGCGGCGCCACTGTCCCTCGACGGGCATATGCAAACAGCAGGCGCGTAGAGGCGGCGAAATTTCCGTTGAAGCACTGGAAGAGCCCGAAGAGCGCCATGACCAGGATGAGTTGAACCGGCCAGTGTTTGCCGATGCCTTGCTCGAAGGCAACCGCCGTGGAAAAGTGCTTACCCAAAAGCGATTGCCAGGGCGCGATGTAGGCTACCGCAACAATGGATAGGGCGTAGAAGAGCGCGCCCACTCCGAGCGCAAGGGCGATGGCATCCATATAACTCTTGTCGCGGAAGTCCGGATTCGACTCTTCCGCGTACTTGGGGGCGGACTCGAAACCCGTAAGAAAAAACGGAACGATTTGCAGCGTGAGAAGAATCGAGAAGAACGGAGCTCCGCGAAACGCAGGGTGAAAATTAACGGGAGCGCCGCGGGCGCCGCTGATACACAGAAGTACAAAAAAGATGACCAGAATCATCGAGGACATGGCCTTCTGGAAATTGGCGCTGAGGCGGACGCCGCGATAGTTGATGGTGGCGAGGAACAGAGTCAGCGCGAACCCCAGGATGAGCCGCGGTAAAAAGACGGGCTGTCCGGCGACACGATAAAGTTCGAAGGAATCGAGCCACGGAAAAATGTACGCCGCGATTTTTCCGAGCGCGACCGCTTCCCACGGGCAGACGATGAAGTAGGCGAGCAGCATCATCCAGCCGGTGAAATAGCTGACCATCGGCGGAAAGACCTGCGCCGCATAAGCGGCTTCGCCCGCGGCGTCGGGGAGGCGCTTCACCCATTGGCCATAGACGTAGCCTACCGGCAGCAAAATGACACCGCCGATAGCGAAAGCGAGCGCCGCGCCAGCAGGGCCGCCGCGGCCAAGCCAATCGTCCATCACTACGAGCCAACCGGTGCCAATCATGGTGCCGAAAGCCAGCGCAAAATAATCGTGCAAGCGAAGTTTGCGGGCGAGGGCTGGCATCTAGAGGACACAGAGCAATTCGTAGAGAAGATTGGCGGCGAGCAACGATGTGATTTCGCCGGTGTCGTAGGGCGGCGAGACTTCCACGAGGTCGCAGCCAATGATATTGAGGCCACAAAGGGCTCGGACAAGCTCGATGATTTGAAAGCTAGTCAAGCCGCCGACTTGTGGAGTCCCGGTCCCTGGCGCGTAGGCGGGATCCACAACATCAATATCGAGCGTGACGTAAACGGGCTTGCCGCGAAAAGCGCGCAGATGACGCAGCGCAGCCGCCAAACCCTTTTTGTGAAATTCCTCGGCTGTGACCATACGGACTTTGTGGGCGCGAGCAAAGTCAAAATCATCCTCGCCATAAACCTGCCCGCGGAGTCCAACTTGAAGCACTCCGCCATCCACCAAGAGCCCTTCTTCAAAGGCGCGCCGAAATGGCGTGCCGTGCGAATACTTACTGCCGAAATACTCGTCCCACAAATCGTTGTGAGCGTCGAACTGGATCAGATGAACCGGCCCATGCTTTTTTGCGACGGCGCGCAGTATCGGCAAGCTGATGGAGTGATCGCCGCCCACGCAAACGCAGCGCGCCCCGGCTTTCAGTACTGGAGCAATACCGTGCTCAATGCGCTGAAACGTGTCTTCGATAGATAGCGGGTTCACCGGTAAATCGCCAAAATCCGCGATGCGATATTTTGCAAACGGATTGACGTGTAAAACGGGATTCCACGGCCGAATAATCGCGGACTGCACGCGAACATTCCGCGGTCCAAAGCGCGGCCCGGGACGGTACGTGGTTCCGCCATCAAAGGGCACGCCAATCAGCGCCACGTCCAACTCTTCTGGCTGCGCGATGTGTGGCAGCCGCATAAACGTCGGAATCCCCGTAAATCGCGCATAACTAAGGGCATCCAGCGGCTGGGGATGTGGTAACCGAAAGATGCGGCGGGATTTAGGTGGGGCTTTTGGCACGGCGACGCATCTTAGTTTCCGAGTCGCCCCAAGTCAACGCAACGAAAGGAGAAAGAAGCGAACAACTTGCTCTGGTTAGCCCGAAAGATGCTGTCACGTTTCATTCATCTGCCATTAATAGGAACGGCGTATTCCTAAGAAGTCCCCAAAAGCTCTGGTCCACTATCAGCCATGGCGAACGCACGTGCTTTAAACTCGGGAATCCATGCAAGGCCTTGCAATGAACCGCTTCTTGACTCTGCTTAGCGCCATGTTGGCCTCGGCGGCCCTGGCCCCCGTTGCTTTTGGTCAGTCTGCCGTGCGTCCCGCGCAGAACGCGTATGTGGAAAGCTGCGCCAGACCTCCCGAGGGCAGTAACATCTCGGAACCAGAGGATCTGCACAGCGAGAATGGCTCGCTGAGGGTGGAACTGGCATTTCGCAGCTTCCGGGAACCTTCCGGCAAGATGCGCTACTGCTATGTCGCGAAGGACGGCAGCCAATCGCCCAATCTTCGTCTGCATCCAGGCGACACTTTGATTCTGCTCCTGAAAAACGATGCGGGTGGTTCTTCACAATTTTCCAAATCGATAGCTCAAACCGGCGCAACGGCGGCAAAAGCGCACGCCAGCGCTGCTTCGGAGCGCTCCAAACAAGACCCCTGCGTTGCCGTGTCCATTTCCATGGAGCCGGACGCGACCAACCTGCATTTTCATGGGCTTGAAATCCCGCCGGTATGCCACCAGGACGAAGTTCTAAGAACCAGCATCAAGCCTTCCGATGCCCCGTTTGAATACCGTTTCCAGATTCCATTGGACACTCCGCCTGGTCTTTATTGGTATCACCCGCACTTGCACGGGTTTAGCAAACTTCAAGTGCTGGGAGGAGCCTCCGGTGCCCTCATCGTGGAAGGCGTGGAACGCGAAGCGCAATTAGTGGCGGGACTGCCGGAGCGCGTGCTGATCATCAGAGACGAGGACTTGGTCCATCCCGACGCCGAGCCGGTCAAGACCGATTCCATGCCGCCACCGATCGTGCTAAAAGACGCCGAAGGCGACATCCTAAACACCGGGACAGGCACTGGTAAGCCCGCCAAGGACCTTTCTATCAATTTTATCCCCGTGTCGTATCCTCATTACCCGCCAGCCGTGCTGAAGATGAAGCCCGGGGCAAAAGAGCTTTGGCGCCTTCTGAACGCCTCGGCCATTACTTATCTGGACCTGCAGCTTCTGCTGAACGATAAGCAGCAATTAATGGGGGTCGTGGCCCTCGACGGAGTGCCGCTTCATGAAGCGGGCAATGAGCCACTCGAGGTGGCGTGGCGAAGCCATTTGTTTATACCGCCCGGCGGGCGGGTCGAGTTTATTGTGAAAGGATTCGCCGCAGGAGCCAGGGCGAGCCTCGTGACTCGCACTGTGGATACGGGACCCGCAGGTGAAAACGACCCAACGCGGCCTTTAGCGACAATCCTCTCAACTGCGGCCGCTTCGGAGACGCAATCGCTTATTCCTCTAGTGCCGGCAACCAGCCCTGCTCCGGCGAATTCAGGGACGCTGGTCGCCTCGCTTGGGGGCACTAGTATCAATACTTCGGCTCCAGTCCACAAGAATCCGCATTGGGTCGGCAACTTTCCAGCGACGCATCAGCGCAAACTCTATTTTTCTGAAGAACCATCAGACCCCACTAACCCTAATAGTCCCACCAAGTTTTACATCACGGTGGAAGGCCAAACGCCCAAGCAGTTCGACATGCACGACTCGGAACCCAACCTAGTGGTCCAGCAGGGCGACGTTGAGGAATGGACAATCGAGAACCGCACCCGCGAACTGCACGCTTTTCACATTCACCAGATTCATTTCCAGTTGATGGAATGGAATGGCGTTCCGCTCGATGAACCTTTTCTGCGAGATACGATTAACGTTGCGTACTGGGACGGACAAAGCTCTCAGTACCCCTCCATCAAGTTGAAGATGGACTTCCGCGACCCCCACATCGTGGGCACTTTCGTCTACCACTGCCATCTCCTGGAACACGAAGACGGCGGGATGATGGGCACCGTGAGAGTTGATCCGCCGCCCAAGCATTAGCGAATCAGCTTAGAAACATGACCCTCAGTAGCCCGAGGACTGCTGCCGGGCCGAGTTTTTACTCTCCATTCACATGCGAATAACAAACGCAGCGTAAGAGTATCCGGCGGGTGTAACTTCGCGTGTTCCCTGGACGCTGCGGTTCGGCGAGTCCCACCAGGAATTGAGAAGCGTACCCCTCAGCATTCACCCAGACACAAAGGAGAGCTATGATTCATAAAGCTTTGCGCTGCCTCGCGGCCACGTTGACGGCAATTACGTTGACAGCAGCCGTGCCGACTGCTTCCTTCGGCCAGCAAGCAGAAACCACCACCCCCATCAAACACGTGGTTGTCATCTTCGACGAAAACATCTCTTTCGATCACTATTTCGGCACCTATCCCCATGCAGCAGCGAATGCAAGTGGCACTCCAGTGTTTCACGCCAAGAGCGAAACGCCGCGCGTTAACAACCTTCTCTCCGGCGGCCTGCTCGACGAGAACCCCAATACCACGCAACCGTTCCTGCTCACTCAGCCGGCTACCTGCGATGAAAACCATGGTTACAACGCCGAACAGAGCGCATTTGACAAAGGTTTGATGGACATGTTCCCGCAGCAAACCGGCTCCGGCAATGGTGTGGATGCCAACGGCAACCCCCTTCAGCCTGGTGCTTCTGGCTATTGCTTTGACGCAGGCAAAGGGACCGGGATCGTGATGGGCTATTACGACGGCAACACCGTCACTGGCATGTGGAACTACGCTCAGCACTTCGCCATGAGCGATAACTCCTACGGCACGAACTTTGGCCCTTCGAGCGTCGGCGCCATTAACGTCATTTCTGGCAACACCTGCTGCGCCACCTTGGTGCCCTTTGCCGCCAATGGCACCACTCCAGGTAATCCGAACGGAGACATCGCCGGCGATGCCACTTATGGCGCGCTGATTGGCGATCCTCGTCCCGGATATGACAATTGCCTGACGACTCCAGTGGTCGGTACGGCCAAATCCACCCGCGTAACCATGTCCGGTTTGAATATCGGCGACCTGCTGAACCAGAAGAATATTACCTGGGGCTGGTTTGCTGGTGGATTTGCCCTAACAGGCACGAACCCCGACGGAACTCCTGCTTGCGGCGCCGTGAGCACAGGCTTGGCATCTCCAGGCGGGTACAACGATTACATTCCTCACCATGAACCATTTCAGTACTACAAATCCACCGCCAATCCGAACCACTTGCCTCCGAGCGACTACTCCAAGATTGGCAAGACCGACCAGGCCAACCATCAATACGATCTGAGCCTCTTCTATACCGCGATCAACGAAGGCCGCCTCCCTGCGGTTTCTTATCTCAAGGCCAAGGGCGCATTTGATGGCCATCCCGGTTATTCCGATCCGATAGATGAGCAGACGTTTGTCGTAACGACCATCAACGCCATCATGAATAGCCCGTACTGGAAGGACACGGCGATCATCATTGCCTACGACGACTCCGACGGCTGGTATGACCACGCAATGGACCCGGTCGTCAATCAATCGAACGTCGCAGACGATGCCTTGACTGGCCCGGGAGCTTGCGGCGTCAGTTCCGCGACTGGCACAAATGGCCGCTGCGGATACGGCCCTCGCCTCCCGCTTATCGTCATTTCGCCCTACGCGAAGCACAACTACGTGGACCATCGCATTACGGACCAGTCTTCCGTGGTCCGCTTCATCGAAGACAACTGGGATCTCGGTCGCATAGGCAATGGTTCGTTTGACGTCAAAGCCGGCAGACTCAATGGCTTCTTTGACTTCGACGCTCCAGCCGCAAACCACAAGCTGATTCTCGATCCGTCTACAGGCATTCCGCTGCAACCGGATATCGATTAATCAACGGCACTTCCCAACGCAAAAGAAAAACACGGTCACTTGGGCTCGCTCCACAAAAGTGGAGCGAGCCCTTTTTCTTTCTTAAAGCCCCCATAAGCCGCGAAAACCATCCTCCGGCCCTTTGCCCCTGGCTGGCCACTTGAAACGCTGTTCTGAATCGCCCGCTCTATACTAAACTCCCACCACCATGAAATATCAAAAGCAGATCAAAGAATCCGCACGCCTTGCCGAGCCCTATTGCATCTCCAAAGGCAAAAAATTCCGCCTGAAGGATTATGACCCGGACGACACGGGCGATGTAAAAGACAAGCAGCATAGCCAAAAAATCATTGACGGCCGCGTCGGCCTCCTCAGTAGTCTCCAGGAAAAGCTCTACGCCCAGGATCGCTGGGCGCTTCTGCTCATTCTGCAAGCCATGGACGCCGCAGGCAAAGACGGTGTCGTAAAGCACGTCATGTCCGGCATAAATCCGCAAGGCTGCGACGTTCATTCCTTCAAGATGCCCAGCACCGAAGAGCTGAATCACGATTACCTGTGGCGTGCACACAGCCGCGTTCCTGAACGAGGCATGATTGGCATTTTCAACCGCTCGTATTACGAAGAAGTTCTCGTCGTGCGAGTGCACCCAACGATCCTGGAAGCTCAAAAGCTGCCAGGCGCGTTGATCACCAAACACATCTGGGAGCAACGCTACGAAGACATCAACGCGTTTGAGAGCTACTTGACGAAAAATGGCGTCGTGATCCGCAAGTTTTTTCTCCACGTCTCGAAGAAGGAACAAAAGAAACGTTTTCTGGACCGCCTTGAGGATTCGAAAAAGAACTGGAAGTTTTCCATGGCCGACGTCAAAGAACGCGGCTACTGGAAAGATTATCAGGAAGCCTACGAAGAGATGATCGAGAATACGACCACGAAGCATGCGCCCTGGTACGTGGTTCCCGCGGACAACAAATGGTACTCGCAACTGATCGTGGCCTCCGCGATCATTACCGCGCTTGAAGGGCTGAATCTCGCCTTTCCCGACGTGGACAAAGAAAAGAAGAACGAATTAGAGACCGTCCGCGAATCGCTGCTGCACGAGAAAAATTCAGCGTAGCGCCGGCCATTTGCCTCAGCAGACTCCCTTTCCTGTGAGCCCGAGTAGGCTGCCCTCGTTGCGAACCAAGCCCCCGTTTCTGCAAAGCTGAGTCGCGGGCCTATCCCTCTCCGTGTTCCATTCTGATTTAGCCAGCGACGATTGTCCCGACATGGGAATTGGCGCAACCGCGGCATCTAACGGAACGCCCATAACTTTCTTATTTTCATAGGCATAGACAGCCTGCCCGGCTCGCTCTCTGGCCTCATTCTTGCCCCTCACTCGTGGGGTTCCCTGTGTCTCGCAACATTGCCTATGACCTCGATACCATCGCGATGGCGTCGTACGTGCGTGCAACCCGCCCCTGTCCGTCCCAATACGCTATTCGCATTTTCGCCTCCGGCAGCAACACGGCTTGCTTTTCGGTTGCTCCCTTTTTTCGGGTTTCGTTGGCTTTGCTTCTCTTTTTCTTTCTCCCCGTTGCGCCTCCCCTTGTCCAGGCTCAGAACGCCGCAGCAAGCAATGAGTACCGCTCAAAGGCCAGTTTCCTGGCCGCTTTTCCCCAATTTATTGACTGGCCGGAGGTCGCCTTTCCCACTCCAAAAGCTCCGTTCCTCCTTTGCGTCATTGGCGACTTCTCCTTCGGGACATCGCTTGCCGAAACGACGCAAACCATTTCCATCCACGGCCGCCGTGTGGAACTTCGCTGGGCACATAAGGAGCAGGAGCTGCGAGCGTGCCACATTCTCTTTGTCAGCCGCTCGGAGTCCAAGAGCTACGAAAAAATCTTCAAGGCCCTTGAAGGAGCAAGCGTGCTGACCGTGGGCGAAACTCCCAATTTTCTGTCCAGCGGCGGAGCTATCGATTTTCTCATTGAGGGCGACCGGCTCCAGTTTGAGGTCAGCATGGTCGCGGCTGAAGACGCCCATCTCCGGATCAGTTCGAACATGCTCGCCCTTGCGCGCCACGTGATCGTCAGGCCGCAGCCCGCGAAAAGCCCGAAAGTCACGCAGCCTTCTCTGCGAACGATCTTTTCAACTCCGTTGCTCCACGGTGACGGCGCTCGCTAGCAGAAAGGGTCAGGTCCAACTGGGCATGAATCGCGATTCGGTTTCCGCAGTGCTCAAGGGAACGGCCCACTGTTCGGAAATTCACAAAGGAATCTGACACGATGCAAAACAAAGCAGAACATCAGGCGCAGCAGGTTTGGAATCTGGCCGAACTTCTTGCCAGAGTGGACAACGATCAGGAGCTTCTCCACGACCTGCTCGGCATTTTCAAGGAAGAGTTTTCCCGAATCAAGCCATCCCTGGAAGCAGCCGTGGCCGCCGGAGACCTGAAAAAAGCGGCCGACGTGAGCCACGCCCTCAAAGGGATGCTTGCCAATCTCGGCGCGGAGCGCGCGGCGGCGGCGGCGGCGAAGCTCGAAGAACTGGCTTCTGCCGGAAAACAAAGCGCTCTCAAAGACGCTTTGAATGTCCTGGGGCTCGAGGCTTCCACCCTTCTGCCCCAAATTGACGCGTATGCAGCGGAGGTGAGGCATTGAAGATTCTAATTGCCGACGATGAAATGCTTTCTCGCCGTCTGCTGGAAAAAACGCTGGATCGCGCCGGTTACGAGGTAGTCGTGGTGGAGAACGGCAAGCAGGCTCTCGAGAAACTTTGCCAGCCGGACGGCCCTCGTCTGGCTCTGCTGGACTGGATCATGCCAGAGTTGGACGGCCCGAGTGTCTGCCGCGCTCTGCGCAAGCGTTCCGAACAAAGCTACATCTATCTGGTTCTCTTGACCTCCAAGGGCTCCAAATTAGACACCGTTCACGGCCTCGAATCCGGAGCTGACGACTATCTTACCAAGCCTTTCAACGCTGAGGAATTGCGCGCCCGGCTCCGCGTCGGAGAGCGCATTCTCCTTCTGGAGGACCGCCTGGTCGAAGCTCGCGAGAACATGCGCTTCCGAGCCACGCATGATGCGCTGACTTCCCTGCTGAACCGCGGCGCAATCATGGACTTGCTCGGGCGCGAACTCCACCGTTCCCAGCGCGAGAAAAAATCCACAGCCATTTTGCTCGGCGACGTGGATCACTTCAAGCGCGTAAACGATACCCGGGGCCACATCGTCGGCGACGAAGTGCTCATCGAAATTGCCGCGCGGCTGCTAGGCGCCGTGCGCTCCTATGATTTCGTCGCCCGTTTCGGAGGGGAAGAATTCCTGGTGGTCTTGAATAACTGCGATCCGGCTTTTGGCCCGAACCGCGGCGAGGAAATTCGCAAACTGTTTTCATGCCGCCCGATACACACGGCGAAAGGCCCGGTCGCCGTAACCATGAGCTTCGGTCTTCTTCAGAGCGCCGATTGGGGGCCAAAACCTCTTGAGCATCTGCTGCATGCCGTGGATCTTGCGCTCTACCGGGCAAAAGGCGAAGGCCGCGACTGCCTCCGGATAGCCATGCCCGAAACAAAAGACGAGATAGCGTTCGACGAAACTCCCCATCCCGCTCGCCAGCAGAATTGAAAAGTCCGCCGCGCGTAAAATCTCTATCCCATCCGCAAACAAGTCGCCTGCACTTTACTGCTTGGATTGCTGCATCATCTGCCGCATGGCTGCGCTGGCGCCCGGCGCCCGCTTTTCCCGCCACGCCTCCAGCCGCTTACAGGTCTCTTCAATATTGAAAAACAGCTGCTGATTCTTGAACGCGGACCGCCACGTCGGCACGATCGACCTCATGCGGTCCCACACCACCCAGATCTCCCCGTTGCTCTCGAAGAACAGCTCATCATTAATCAATCCTCGATTCACGATGCTGGCCACCATGTCCCAATAGCTGATGACCATTCTTATAAACGTATTCTCCTCGCCTCCCTGCGGAAATTTCTGCACCATGTCTTCGGGACTCGTGGGATGAAAATGCTCCAGGAACCAGGCGCGCGCCTGCCGGAGCCTCGGCTCTCGCCGCATCTCGTACAGCTTCAGCATCAGATTGACTTCTTCGTACGTAACTTGGCTCATCGCGGTATCTCCTCGTTCTAATTTTCGGCTGCCGGTTTGTGTGCCTCTTGGGGGAAGGGAGAGGCACCGGCCAGCTCGATGCGCTGCGCGCTGGATAGCGGCAGGCCCTGCTTCTGGAATTCCATTTGAATGCGGCGGCGAAGTTCGCGCGATACTTCATCCTGCCGCGTGGGTGCTGTGCGCACCTGCACCCGCACCGTCGAAGCCAGGCGATCATAGGATTGCACACCCAGGATGCGCGGGCCATCCACCAGCGCCTGCGACCAGGAAGGATCGCCGCGCATTTCGGCCGCCGCGGCTTCCAGCGCTTGCATCGTTTTTTCGAGCGATAGTTCCGGCGCGATGGCGATGTCCACAAACGCCTGCGACCAGTCACGGCTCAGGTTGCTCACCGTGCGTATCTCCCCGTTGGCAATCGTCACCAGCGCCCCTCGCGCGTCGCGTACCACGGTACGCCGCAGCGTCAAGTGCTCCACGCGCCCAGTCGTGTCCCCTACCTGAATGGTATCGCCAATGACGTACTGGTCTTCAAACACAATGTAAAACCCGGTGATGACGTCGCGCACCAGATTTTGCGCGCCGAATCCTATCGCGACGCTGGCCAGTCCTGCAACCGTTAACGCCGGAAGCGGGTTGATCCCAACTTTTTCCATAACTGTCAGCAGCGCGATGACCCAGACGACCTTGCTGCCCGTGCCATAAATCAGCCCCGCCAGCGTTCGCGTCTGCTGCTCGCGCAACTGCGCCGATTTGCTCTGCGACGCCGCGTGCTTGATCATCAAGTTCGACATCGCGCGCAGAAAACGGTTCAGGATCAGCGCAACGAGGAATATGGCGACGAGGTCAAGAACCGTGCTGAGCGTGATTTCGGGCCAGTGAATGGGCAGACTGGGCATCGTTTTTTAACGGGAGGGAGAGTATAACATTGGAAGAGCGAGGATGCCCGTCGGCAAGTCGCATCCAGGGAACCACACGGCGCCGGGAGTGAGGGGAACATGTTTGACACAAGACGCAGGTTTTTGACGTTCTTGACGGCAGCCGGATCGCTGGTGATCCTGCGCGCCGTCAGTCTTAGCGGGCAGGCCAAGCCTTCGACAGGTGGGGGCCGGCCAACAGCTCCTCCAGACCCCTCCGGGGACCCTGATGAAGCATCGCCATCGAAGTCTCCAACCAAAGTAATACTCGAATCCAACGAGAAAGACATCAAAAAGAGCATCGACAAGCTGTTTCAGCTCGCCACGGACCTGAAGGAGGAAGTGGAAAAAACCGACTCCTCCAAGGTGATGTCGGTCGCCATGATCAAAAAGGCCGAAGAGATTGAACGGCTGGCTCACGACATCAAAACCCGGGCCAGGGGCTGACCCTGTCTGCGGTCCTGTCGATGAACGCGCTCTGGCGTGAAACCCAGGCAAGCGCTAGAATGGTCTCGTAGACAGCGTTCTTCGCGAAACGTGCTTCAGTTGGTTTTTGCGGAGCGCGACCACGCGCCTGTAGCTCAGATGGATAGAGCACGTGCCTCCGAAGCACGGGGTCGGGGGTTCGAACCCCTCCAGGCGCGCCACTTTCCCCTGCAATTTCTCTCTGACCACTTCTGGATTCGCTTTTACCATCATGTTCATACAGAACCTGGCGCACTGCTCTGGCATTGGCGCTGATTAATCGCGACACGGACTAATGTGCGGAGTAGTATGTTTTTCCGCCACGCACAAACGGATGCTTGCATCAAGGAGAAGCCCGATGAGAACGCGCTATTACATCTCAATCGCAGCGATCTGCACGGTGCTGTCCTGCATAGTGCTGGCAGAAGCACAAGTGCAGCAGGAAAAGGCGCCAGCGCGGCTTTACAACACTGCCAAACAGAAACTGCGCGAGGGCAAGCAGCTTGTTGGCGCCACGATTTTCTCTCCCGACCCCAACATTTACTGCGCCACAGCAAATGCTGGATACGATTATCTCTGGATCGAGATGCAGCACAGCCCTCTTACTTATGAGGATGTAGCCAGAATGATCTGGGCCTGCCGAGGATCTTCGGCGATGCCTTTTATTCGCGTGCCGGACGCGACGGAGAGCGATATCCAAAAAGCAACCGACATCGGCGCTGTCGGAATTATCGTTCCCACGGTGGACACGGTGGAAAAAGCTCAGGCCGCCGTGAAGTGGTCAAAATATCCCCCCGAGGGTCGTCGCAGCCAGGGCAACGGCCAGTATGGGGCTTTGTGGGGAGCCGACTACCGCCAAACAGCCAACGACAACATGGTGGTGGTTATCATGATCGAGACTCCTATCGGTGTGGAAAATGCCGAAAAAATCGCATCCGTTCCGGGCATCGATGTCATCTTCGCTGCGAGCACGGATCTGGGCAATTTTTCCGGACATCGCCAGGGCGACAAGGAGTATGAAGCCCTGGTCACGCGAATCCACGACGTAACGCTTCAGCACGGGATCAGGTTGGGAGGGCCGCAGGCCTGGAAGGGCCGCCCGGGATTCAGCTTCTTCCAGGGTCCAGGCGAAACACAACTCATCCAGGCTGGTGCGCGCGTTAACCTGTCGTCTAATCCTACCCCTACAGACGCACAGCCCAAGATCGCCCCCATCGAAGGCGATAAGCCGCAAATTTAGCTGCTGTTCCGAATGAAACTTATGAAAAACACAATCGTCGCATTGTTCGCCAACGTTCTATTTGCCTTTGCGGTCGTCGCGGCAACTCCTGCCGACGTGACTGCGCCAATCCGTCAGTTCATCGACGGATTCAACAAGGGCGACGTAAACTCCGCTTACGCTGCGTATGCGACCGGCGACATCGTCATTGTCGACGAGTTCGCACCTCATCGCTGGGTCGGCCCTCACGCTCCTCAGGAATGGGCTGCTGACTATGAAAAGCATGCACAAGCTGCGGGTGTGACTGACGGAATTGTGAAATATGGCGCGCCCACGCGAACCGAAATCGAAGGTGACGTCGCCTACGTAGTCGTGCCCACGATTTACAACTACAAGGAACATGGCCGGCCTTTAACAGAAGAAGGACAAATGACCTTTGTTCTGCACGCAGAAGCTGGCGGCTGGAAGATCAGCGGCTGGACATGGACCGGAGTAAAACCACACCCGGCTAAGTAACCCTTGTGCTCTGAAAAAAGCTTCGATCGCCGTTGCAACATTCGTTGCGAGAGACGAAGCGATTCACCTCATTGCTAATTTGCAATTGACACCGCATGGTGCTGCCCCTAGACTGCACGGGTCATTGTGAGCGTTTCGCGATAGCATCATTTGTTGCGCGTTGCCCGCCGCGCTCACTCGCCGCACTCACTTCTACGATCGCAGATACTGAGAGGAGTTCTCCGATGATCCTTCCAGCTCGAAAGGCCACTATCACCATTTCGTGCCTGCTTCTTCTCCTGACCCTGTCCGGTGTCTCGCGCGCGCAATCCGCGGCCACCTCCACTCCCTCTGCACTTCAGGAGCGCCTGAACGAATTGGCCGCAACCTTTCCCGGAAAAGTCGGCCTCTACGTTCGCAACGTCGAAACAGGAGCGACTGTCGCCATCAATGCCGACGAAACCTATCCCATGGCCAGCACCTACAAAGTGGCCATCATGACCGAGGTTTTTCGCCAGGTGGACGCCGGAAAAATTTCTCTCGATGAGCGCGTCACGCTCAAGCAAAGCGATCTTCGCCTCGGCAGTGGTCTGTTCATGTACTTTAAGCCCGGTATCGCGCCAACAATCCACGACTTGCTACTCCTGATGATCGTCGTCAGCGACAACGAAGCCACCGACATCCTGCTCAATCGCGTCGGCGCCGCCAACGTAACCGCCACCATGAAATCTCTCGGAATCCAAAGTCTCCGCGTCGATCGCACCACGGAACAAATCATTTCCGATTGGCTGGCCGCCGGGAACCCCGTATACAAAGGCAAGACCGCCGCCGAATTGATCGCGCACCCCGAAGCCTTCCCGAGTCTGACGCAGGCACAAATGGACAAAGCCGGTCAAACGCTTACGGATGACCCGCGCGACCACACCTCTCCCCGTTCCATCGCGGAACTTCTAGAAAAAATTCTCAAGTCCGAAGCCGCCAGCGAAAAATCTTGCCAGGACATGCTCGGCATCATGCAAAAGCAGGAACATCGTGGACGCATCTCCCGCTACATGGGCGAAATGACCACCGCCACAAAGAGCGGCACCATCGGCCTCACCACCAATGATGTCGGCATCCTCTACCTGGGCAAACAGCACGTCGTCGTCACCGTCTTCACGGTGAAGGCCAGCACTCTCGTTCCAACGGTCCAAGCCGAGGATGTGATCGGCCGCATTGCCAGGACGGCCTACGACTATTTCAACGCCACCAGCGCCTCGCACTAAGCTTTTTGTGAAGAGCTATTTTTAGGCGCACGCAAGCGCTCCGGTAGATTTCTTGACGTACGCTCATTCTTATATGCGAAGACACAAAGCATCTTTGTTAATTTTGTCGTTAGCCTGTGTCGCACTTTTCTACCATCTGCCTGCCGGTAATTCTCGAGCCGCTCAAGCTTCAGCGTCCGCGCTTCCGGATAAACCGCCTACGGAAAACTCGTCAATTCCTCAATCTTCAGAAAGTCTCACTATCGCTGCAGTAGGCGACATTATCGCTGCTCAATCGTTTGCGAGCATAAAGGACGCGGAGTTTACATCCGCCATCAATATCGTCGCAAACTCCGACGTAGGTTTCGGTAATCTCGAAGGAACTCTGCTGGACATAAAACATTTCAAAGGCTATCCCGAAGCGGAAAACGGCGGTATGTGGCTCATCGGCGTCCCGCAAGTGGCTGCCGATTTACGTTCGGCCGGCTTTCGCATGCTCGCTCGCGCCAACAATCATTCCACCGAATGGGGTCGCGACGGCATGCGCGAAACCGACAAAACTCTCGACGACGCGGGAATTGCCCATGCCGGAACTGGGGAGAATCGCGCCCTCGCCCGCGCCGCATCCTTCCTCACCACTCCGAAAGGAACAATAAGCCTCGTTTCCATGGCCTCAAGCTTCACTCCCAGTTCGACCGCCAGCCCGAAGCAGCAAAATGTCCTCTCCAGGCCGGGAATGAATGCCATCCGCATGGAAGAATTTCACATTGTTAGCACAGAAATGATGGACGCTCTGCTCAAAATAAGTGCATCACAACAGGAAAGATCCGCAAGCCCCACCGCCAAAACTGCATCGGAAAAACCTACGGAGCTGTCTCTCTTCGGCGTTTCCTATCGCGTTGGCAGCAATGTTGGGGGAAGTTCATTCAAGATGAATCCGACTGACGTTGCCGAAAATCTCGCCAGCATTCGCGAAGGCAAGGCACATTCTGATTTCCTGATCGCCACAATCCACACTCACGAACCCGGCAACTGGAGCCAGCAACCGCCCGATTTCTTGATTGATCTCGCGCATCAATCTATTGACGCCGGCGCCGACGAATTCGTCGGCCATGGCCCACATCAACTGCGTGGAATCGAAATCTACAAAGGCAAACCCATCTTCTACAGCCTCGGCGATTTCATCTTTGAAGTCGAAAAGCAAACTCCAGTTCCTTTTGAAATGTACGAAGCGCTCCAGCAAGACCCGCAGAAAATCAGCGACACGCAACTCGACCAACTTTTCATCAAACGGTTTTTGAATAGCGAAATCTGGTATCAAGGCGTGATAACCGTCACTCGTATTGACCACGGCCTCCCATGCGAAATTCGCCTTCATCCAGCTGAGCTGGGCTTCGCCACCCAGGATTCCCTGCGTGGCCTCCCGCGAATTCCATCACCAGACGTCGCCGGGGCCATTCTGAAACGCCTTCAAAAAATCTCCGAGCCCTTCCACACACAAATAACCATCGAAAACAACGAGGGCATTATTCGTCTAAGCGCGAACTAAAAAATCTCCTCGCTCAACGCTTCGAGTTCTTGAAGCCGGCACCCACGTTACTCGATATCGTCCGAATCTTCTTCTTCCGTCGGCTTTGATTCGAGTGCGATTTCTGGAAGGCTCGCATCGCGAAGTTGGCGATTTAGCGCCGGAATCTCCGTAGCCTTCAAATCCTTCCACTGCTTCATAACCACCGCGAAGCTCTTCTCGTTTTCCGCCGTAGCATTCGCTTGCGCAACGGTAGGTGTGGCGTCCCCTCGTTCGAGCTCGCCATAAACCGCGCTTACCTCGCCGTTGACCCGGCCAAGCGTCGGCTTCGGCGAAGGCGGCGCGAAAAACCCGGCCCCTCCAACCAGCGCCGAAACTTTCTTGTCCAGCGCGGAAATCGCCTCCGCCAGCGCCCCGCTCGTCTGCCCCGCCAGCTTCTGCAACTGTTCATGCGCGGTCCGCGCCTCTAGTACACCTTCGGTGCTCTCCGTCATCATGTGCGCGAGCCGCTCCTGCAATTGGAACAATTGCGCCAATCCTTCTCGAGGCGTCTTCACCCGCGGATCCATTTTCACGATCAACGGCTCTGTGGATGTCTTTCCGTTCACAGTGAGTCGAACGCTGTAACTCCCCGGAAGTGCGCTAGGTCCCACCGGCAAACGCGGCGTGTCACCAGGAATCGCCGCAATCGGATAGTCGTAACGCGTGGATAGCGGCCGAGTGTAATGCAAATCCCACACAAATCGGTGCATCCCTGCCGCCGTCGAAAGCGTTTTCGGCATACGCGTCCAATAAGGCGGGATCAATTGCTTCAAAACCTCCTCGTCCGTGGGCTCCTGCTTGTCTGTGCTCGCATAACGCCGCACAACTTTGCCTGCCGCATCCAGGATTTCCATCTTCACCGGTCCCGCAGCCGCCTGCCCTAGAAAATAATCCACAATCGCCCCGTCGGGAGGATTCAGCGCGGTAGCCTCGTCCGGCGGAATCGGCGTATCCGTATTCGTATCGCGCTTGACGCGGTACGCCGCGCCTGGCTTGAACAAGAGCGCATCCGCCTTCTGCGTCACATCGCTGATCTGCCGCAGCGGTGTGATGTCGTCAAGCACCCAGAACGACCGCCCGTGCGTCGCCACAATCAAGTCATTGTCATGTATCCACAAATCCCGCATCGACGAATGCGGCAAATTCAATTCAAGACTCTGCCAATGATCTCCATCATCAAACGAAACCCAAACGCTGGTCTCCGTCCCCGCAAAAAGAAGCCCCTTGCGTACAGCATCTTCGCGCACAGTATCGACGGGCGAATCAGGCAAACCACCCGTAATCAGTTTCCAGGTCTTGCCACCATCGTGCGTGCGATAAATATAAGGATGCGGATCATCAATTCGAAACCCGCTCACGGAAGCGTAAGCCGTCTCATCGTCAAAATGCGAAGCCACAAGCTGCGACACTTTGTTCCACGATTTCAGTTCTGCCGGCGAAATGTTTTTCCAATTCGCTCCACCATCGCGCGTAATCCAGATTAACCCGTCATCCGTTCCGGCCCATATCGTGTTCACGGTCTTGAACGACGGCGCCAGCGAATAAATCACCCCACGCTGTTTCTCCGCATTTGCATCTTTCGAGGCCGTAGTGCCGAGGCTGGCAGGCATCGCATTCTTCTCCCGCCCCAAATCCGGGCTAATCGTTTGCCAACTGTGCCCACTGTCCGTCGTCTTGAACAGAAAATTCATCGTCGTATACAAAATGTGCGGATCGACAGGCGAAAACATAATCGGCTGCGTCCGATCCGCGCGATATTTCGGATCAGCCACAACAACCGGCGAAACAATTTGCACGTGCCCCGTCTGCAGTGAATATTTCGAAACCTCCCTCCTCCCCGCACCATAAATAAAATCCGGATTCAAAGGGTCCGGCGCGGCATACCCGTACTCAATCACTCCAACCGGATGCCAGTCCCGAAACGTAATCTCCCCATCATTCCCCCGATTCCAAACGCACACCGACCCGCTCTCCTGCTGCCCCCCGCAAACCAAATACGGATACCCGTTGCTTGCGATCACGTGATATAGCTGCGCAGTCGCCTGGTTGTACCACGTGCTCCACGTCCGTCCGCCATTCACCGACACCTGCGCACCCTGATCGCTCACCAGCAAAATAATGTCCGGATCATTCGGATTGAACCACAAGTTCTGATAATCGTCCCCGCCGGGCGCCCCATGAAAACTAGCCCACGTTTTCCCGCCGTCCACCGATTTCATCGTCACTGTGCTCGTGCAATACACGACATCCGGATTTTTCGGATTCACCTTCGGCATCGGCAAATCCCCGCCGCCAATGCGCCCCGCAGGCCGCGGGTCCATCGTAATCCGCGTCCAGTTTTCTCCTGCGTCATCCGACCGGTAAATCCCCACTTCATTCCCTGGAACATTTTCCCCGCGCGCCCCTGCCACCGCCGCGAACAGCCGGCTGGTCTGGCTGGGCGCAATCGTCAAATTCACCTGAATCACCTTCGGCAATCCATTCGTCAACTGCTTCCAGGTCTTCCCGCCATCCGTCGACTTAAAAAGCCCTCCGCCCGTCCCCTGATACTGATTCGCATCCTCCCACGGCCCCAGCCGCAACTCCCACATTCCCGCGTACATCACATCCGGATTTGCCGGATCAATCTCCACGTCCGACCCGCCAACGTTTTCTCCCTTCGAAAGCACCTTCGTCCAATTCAACCCGCCGTCGGTCGACAAATAAATCCCGCGCTCCTCATTCGGCCCATATGGATGCCCCAGCGCCGCCGCGAACACGCGATTCGCATCGCGCGGATCAACCGCCAAAGCCGGTATCCCCTGGCTGTCCCGCAGCCCCGCAAGATGCGTCCAGGTTTTCCCTGCATCGGTCGACTTATAAATCCCGTCGCCTACAGCCAAATCCGGCCGCGCCAATCCCTCCCCGCTGCCAACATAAATAATGTTCGGATCCGAAGGCGCCACCGCAATCGCTCCCACGGCCTGCGACGGCTGCTCATCGAAGATCGGCGTCCAAGTCCGCCCGGCGTCATCCGTCTTCCAAACGCCGCCATTCACCTGCCCAACATAAAAAACGTTCGGCTGCCCGGGCACACCCGCCGACGCCCGCGTCCTTCCTCCCCGCGTCGGCCCAATCATCCGCCAGCGCAATTCCTGATACGTGCTCTCCGGATACTGCTGCGCCCCAGCCGTCTTCGCCATAAGCACCAAGCACAACACGGCAAGCGCAACTATCGAGAGTAGTTTCAAACGTTTCACGGATCACCTCAGAGAAATTTTGTGAGCGGCGCAGCAGAGACCAACCTCGCGAACACAGCGCCAGCAAAAACTATGAACCGATTCGCAAGAAAACTCAATCCGCGCACCGCCTCCTTCGTAGGGGTGGGGCTTGCCCCGCCCTTTCTCCCTTCCCAGAGCGTAAACATTGGACTGCCTCTAATCCTTGTGACCAGTCGACGCACAAGGTAAACTTTGCGCCAGCATTCTCAAACAAGCTCTTTCGGAGGTCCTCATGCCCCGCACAGTCCGCGCCGGCCTAATTCAAGCCAGCTGTGAATGGTCGCCAGAAAAATTCTCCCTGCCTCAAATCAAACAAAAAATGATGTCCAAGCACGAAGACCTGATCGTCGCCGCCGCAAAAAAGAAAGTCCAAATCCTCGGCCTCCAGGAGCTCTTCTACGGCCCCTATTTCTGCGCCGAGCAGCAAACCCGCTGGTACGAACTCACCGAGCCAGTCCCCAATGGCCCCACCGTAGCCCACATGCAAAAGCTCGCAAAAAAGTATCAAATGGTCCTCGTAGTCCCCATCTACGAAGTCGAAATGACCGGCGTCTATTTCAACACCGCCGCAGTCATCGACGCCGATGGCCGCTACCTCGGCAAATACCGCAAGCACCACATCCCCCACTGCCATCCCGGCTTCTGGGAAAAATTTTATTTCACGCCCGGCAACGCGGGCTATCCCGTGTTCGAAACGCGTTACGCCCGTGTCGGCGTCTACATCTGTTACGACCGCCACTTCCCCGAAGGCGCCCGCTGCCTCGGCCTCAACGGCGCCGAAATTGTCTACAACCCGTCCGCCACCGTCGCTGGCCTCTCCGAATATCTCTGGGAACTTGAGCAACCAGCCCACGCCGTCGCAAATCAATATTTCGTAGCCGCCATCAACCGCGTCGGCACCGAAGCTCCCTGGAACATAGGCGAATTTTACGGCAAAAGTTATTTCTGCGACCCACGCGGAAAAATCGTAGCCCAGGCCAGCCGCGACAAAGACGAACTGCTAGTCGCCGAACTAAACCTCGACGACATCCAAAAAGTCCGCGACACCTGGCAATTCTTCCGCGACCGCCGCCCCGAATCCTACGGCCAAATCACCCGCACCCGCTCCGCCAAATCCTCCGAAGCCGCCGATTAGCCACGATGACGGACACCAACTCCTTCACCTCCGGCAGCACCCGTTTCGGCCCTACGCCGCCAGTTCTTTCTGGCTCGCCACTAATCACTCGCCACTCGCCACTTCTTTCCAGTAAAAAGAAATATCCGAGCCCCACCAATGACTGACGCTAACTCCGCCGACACCATCACCACAAGCTCGCTCTACAACGAAGATTTGGCCCCCGTCCCACCAAACCGCCGCACCTGGGGCACCTATGCCTACGCCGCCCTCTGGATCTCCATGAGCGTCAACATTCCCACCTACCTGCTCGCCAGCGGAATGATTGCCGGCGGCATGAGCTGGAAGCAAGCTCTCTTCACCGTTTTCCTGGGCAATGTCCTCGTCCTGATTCCCATGCTCCTCAACGCCCACGCTGGCACGCGTTACGGCATCCCCTTCCCCGTTTTCGCCCGCGCCTCCTTCGGCGTTCTCGGCGCAAACGTCCCCGCCATCCTGCGAGCGTTAGTAGCCTGCGGCTGGTTCGGCATCCAAACCTGGATCGGCGGCGAAGCCATCAACGCCATGCTCATCGCGCTAGCCCCAGGTTGGCAGCATGTTTCCTACGGCCCCGCTCTCTGCTTCGGCTTCTTCTGGCTGCTAAACGTTGTAGTCATCCTGCGCGGCATCGAAACCATCCGCTTCCTGCAAGGCATCTCCGCACCATTCTTGCTCCTGATCGGCCTCGCCTTACTTCTCTGGGCTCGCGCAAAAGCCGGAGGCTTCGGCCCCATGCTCGCCACCCCCTCGAAATTTCAAACCTTCCCGGAATTTTTTCGCTTCTTCATCCCCTCTCTAACCGGAGTCGTAGGCTTCTGGGCCACAGTCTCTCTTAACATCCCAGACTTCACCCGTTACGCCCGCAGCCAAAAAGACCAAATCGTAGGCCAAGCCCTCGGCCTCCCTGCAACAATGACGTTCTACTCCTTCATCGGCATCGCCGTAACCTCCGCCACGCTCATCATCTTCGGCGAAGCCCTCTGGGATCCCGTCAAAGTCCTCGCCCGCCTCGGCAATCCCATCGCCGTAGTCATCGCCATGCTCGGCCTCCTCATGGCCACGCTAAACGTCAACGTTGCCGCAAACGTAGTCTCTCCAGCCAACGACTTCTCCAATCTCTCCCCGCGCCGCATCAGCTTCCGCACCGGCGGCCTAATCACCTGCGTCGTGGGCATCGCCATGCAACCGTGGAAGCTGATGTCCAGCTACGGCAGCTACATTTTTGGCTGGCTTGTCGGTTATTCCGGCTTCCTGGGTCCTATCGCCGGCGTCATGATTTGCGACTATTTCGTAATCCGCAAAAAGCTTCTCTCCACAGAAGACCTCTACCAGCGCGGCGGCGAATATGAATTCAACCACGGCGTAAACTGGCAAGCAATCGCCGCCCTGGCCGCAGGCGTGGGAGTCGCCTTCATCGGCGTCTTCATCCCGGCATTCCGAGTTTTGTACAACTACGCGTGGTTTGTTGGCTTCGCCGTCAGCTTTTTCGGCTATCTTGTTCTTATGCAGAGGTAGCACAGGCTTGCCCTGAGCTTCGAAGGGCACTCCTGCCTGTGCTCTTTTCTCCGCTTCCTTATGACGCGGCGCATTTGCGCCGCAAGCGCACCATCGATCCAAGGAGCCCCTTCATGGACTTCGGCATCACCATCAAACCCGACATCGACATCAACCGCATCATCAACCTAACCCGCCAAGCCGAATCCTCCGGCTTCTCCCACACCTGGATTTTCGACTCCCACGTAATCTGGAAAGAACCCTTCCCGATCATGACCCTGATGGCCGCCAACACAAAAACCATGCGCGTTGGCACGTGCGTCACAAACCCCGCCGTCCGCGACGTAACCGTCTCCGCCAGCCTCTTCGCCACTCTAAATCTAGTCTCGAATGGCCGCATGCAACTAGGCATAGGCCGCGGCGACAGCTCCCGCCGAGTCCTCGGCAAAAAGCCCACCACTCTCGAAAATCTGGAATCCTTCGTCCGCACCTTCCGCGACCTCAATGCCGGAAAAACCGTCGACCTCGACGGCGTCCCCACCACCTTCCCCTGGACCAACGGCAAAGTCCCCCCAGTCTGGGTCGCAGGCTACGGCCCCAAAGCCCTCCGCACCGCAGGCCGCATCGGCGACGGCGTCATCCTTCAGTTCGCCGACCCCGACCTAATCGACTGGTGCCTTAACTTCGTCCGCGAAGGCGCAAAAGAAGCCAACCGCGACTTCAGCAAAATCGAAGTAATGGCCGCCGCCCCAGTCTGGGCCTCCGCCGACCTAAAGGCCTCCCGCGAACACGTCCGCTGGTTCCCAGCCCTGGTCTCCAATCACATCGTCGATCTCATCTCGAAGTACAAGCCGGAAGAGCTCCCGGAGAGCCTCACCTCGTTTGTACGTAACCGCGGCGGCTACGACTACCTCCACCACTGCGAAGTAGGCAGCGACAACGCCGATTTCGTCTCCGACGAGGTAGTAGACCGCTTCTGCATAATCGGCCCAGTAGAAGCCCACCTCCAAAAACTAGCCCGCCTCCGCCAGGTCGGCGTAACCCAATTCAACATCTACCTAATGTGCGGCGAAGAGGAAGCCACCTTGGACACCTACGCCCGCGAAATCCTCCCTGTAGTGGCGGGCCTTTAGGCCCGCGCCTTTGTCTTCGGAGGGGCAAGATTAATCGTGGCTCCTTTGTGGGTGTACCCCGTTTCTTAGGAACAAAAGCAGGTCGAATTTCGTTCTATACAATAAGACGATCGTGTCGGTTCAAACGTCAGACAACCATTGGAGAAAGAGAAGCCATGAAAATGAAGAGCTTAGTACGAAGCTGGCTGCCGGGCACGATTGCTGCGGCACTGATTTCACTGGTTGTTGGTGCCCCCGCGTGGGCTCAGAGCGAAAAGCGCACCGTCTTCTCACCCGCCGATTTTCATTGGCAGGCAAGCTTGAAGCCAGGGCAAACCCTGGAAGTGGTCAATACCAATGGCGAAATTGAAGCCAGCCTCGCTTCCGGGGATGCCGCGAGTGCGCAAGGCATCCTGAAAGGGAGCGGCGACGACCAGGATTTGTTTATCGAGGTCGTCGAATACTCGGACGGGGTCACAATTTGCGCCGTCTATGCAAAGGACAGAACCCCGGGCCGCTGCCATCGCGGCGGAGTCTCCTCGGAGTCCAACAACTGGTGGGGGCATAACCATCACGCCAAGCTCAATTTTGACGTGCACGTCCCGCGCGGCACACGTTTCAACGCGTCGACCACCAATGGCAGCGTTCATTGCGTGAACCTGGACAGCGTCGTAGAGGCGGCGACCACCAACGGCAATGTGGAAGTTTCCACCAGCCAGTGGGCCTCCGCGAAGACCACTAACGGTGGCGTCAGCGTGTCCATCGGCAACGCCAAGTGGAGCGGCGAGCTGGAACTGCTGACCACCAATGGCAGTGTGAACGTCACGCTCCCGGCCACCGCGGAATTCCAGGTAGACGCGGCCACCACCAATGGCGGCATCCAAACCGACTTTCCAATCACCATACAGGGAAAATTTGGCCCGAAATCTCTCTCCGGCACAGTAGGCGCCGGCGGTCGCGAACTAAAAGTAGCCACAACAAACGGCCACATCGAACTAAAGAAAAGCTAAAAGGCAGGGCGTTGCCTCTCTGGTCGCGCCCATGTAGGGGCGTCGCTTCAGCGCGTCCCCTCCTGCGGCAGGCGGGTGGAGCGCCGGGGGAGCACCTCGTGGAGCACCCTCGCCCCCTGGCTAGACCTGCAATCCCTCACGCGTTCTGTCATCCCGAGCGAAGCGAGGGATCTTCTTTTCTCTTGTAGCAGCGGGCCAGGAACTCGGGGCTATTTCAGTACAACATGTAGAAGACTGGCGGTTTCGTCCGGGGAACTTTCAGTGCCGAAATATAAAGCACCGGCTTGCTCTTGTCCGCAATACGGGCAGGTGGTTTGGTATTGCCAATCGCACGTAATTTCTTCGGTTTCAAGACGTATTGCTTGCTTGCAGTTCGCGCAGTCCACGATCATGTTTTTGGCCTCTTTCGCCACTCATGCAGTTTGATGCGCCCCCGCTGAAAGTCGTTTCAGTGTTCTCACAAATTTCATCTACTGACTCACCTCTGAGGCACTTCCAACTTCTTCAGCACGTCCCGCGCATTATCATTCTGCGGATTCAACTCCAGCGACTTCCTGTAATTCTCAATAGCCAGTCCCTTCTCGCCCTTTTTCAAATAAGCCTCTCCAAGTGAGTCATACACATTCGCATCCTGGGGAAATTCTTCCACGTTAAGACGAAAAATCTCCATGGCCCCGCTAATATCCACTTTAGTTGTGAGGCCAGCCGCTGAAAGCTCGTTATGCCGAAGAATCGGCAGCGCACTTCCGAGTCCGTCATACGGCGTCGCCATCACATCTCGAAACCGCGGCGGCAACCCATACTGGCTATTCAACATGTGCAGCGGCCGAAAAACATTCGCCCTCATGTACTCTGCAAAGCTCTGTCCGGACCATGTAGTGGCGGTCTTTAGACCGCCACCGTCCTGCAACCCCGCTCGCCCCGAGCAAAACGAAATAAAGCGAAGCCTCTGTCACCCTGCTTGCCCTGAGGAATCTCGAAGGGCGCGAAACGAGGGATCTGCTTTTCCTTGCCCAGCCATACCACATTGTGATACTATCGCAACGTGGTATTCATCGAGTCGCGCCCATTCACCCGCAAGCTCCATTAGCTTGCCGGCGACCAGGCTGATGAGCTCCTGAGCTCGATCCAGAAAGACCTGGACAGCAAACCGGAGCGGGGCCCGACGGTCCCAGGACTCGGCGGCGTGCGAAAAGCGCGCGTCGCCAATCCAAGCCGCGGCAAAGGAAAGCGAGGCGGCTATCGCTACCTATACTTGTATTTGCAGCAAAAGCAACACATCCACCTGCTGATACTGCTCGACAAAAACGAGCAGGAGGACGCCAGCGAAGACCAGCGCAGGCAGATTCGAGAGTGGGTCGCGCAAGTCAAAAAGGATTCGGGAGACTGAATATGCCAAAAAAACTCAAAATCAACGTATTCGATGACATGCGAGAGGCGCTCCAGAGCGCAGCCGCCTACGAGCGGGGCGAAACCGTCGATCTGCGCGTCACACGCGCTCCTTCGCGCCCCAAGCCAATTTCCGCGCGCGAAATCCGCCGCATCCGCCAGTCCCTCAACGCCAGCCAACCGCTCTTCGCCATCTACCTCAACGTCAGCGCCAATGCCGTCCGCAGCTGGGAGCAAGGAACGCGCCGCCCACGCCAAGCCGCCCTGAAACTACTCGCCATCGCCAGAAAAAATCCCAAAGCCCTCCTAGTCGCCTGACGCAACCCTGAGCTTCGATCGACGTGATTTTTGCGTTGAACGATCCTAGCGTTGCGAAGCCCTAGCACACCAACCAACTGTCATTCCGAGCGAAGCCGGCGACGGCGGCCACAAGTGCGCCCACATCCTCGCCCTCGACAACGGCAACTTCGCCGCCCAGCCCAACAACCGCATCCAGCGGTTCTGCCCCGCCTTCATCACTCCCTTCACCGATAAGCCCGGCTACCTCACCAACACCCGCATCTGGAAAGTAGAACGCGAAA
>Ga0209655_10000003_pt1 | contig 107379 bp, 90 predicted proteins | sample BogFormECP03_OM2_FD_188236 | JGI IMG/M metagenome (GOLD analysis project Ga0209655, IMG submission 188236) | Bog forest soil microbial communities from Calvert Island, British Columbia, Canada - ECP03_OM2 (SPAdes) (version 2) | ecosystem: Environmental > Aquatic > Freshwater > Wetlands > Bog ...
GGCCGTAGGGGAGGGGCTTGCCCCTCCCTTCGATCAGAGGCGCTCGGCGGAATGTTCAAATTGAAACCCAACCAAAAGGAAGGAACCCATGGGAATCCTCGAAACTGCCAAGCCCGCGATCGTCATCTGCACGCGAGACCGCACCCGCGCCACAAGCTTCTATCGCGACATCCTAGGCCTGCCCTTGGCCCACGAAGACGACCTCGCCGCCGTCTTCCAAACAGGCGGAGTCACCCTGCGCGTCTCAGTCGTGCCCGACTTCACCCCGCACGAGCACACCATCCTCGGCTTCACCGTCCCGGATGTGCCCGCTACCGTCAAAGCCCTGCACGACAAAGGTTTAGCATTCAACAGATATCCCCGTATGACCCACGACGAACTCGGCATCTTGACCGTGCCCGGCAAGTCCATTCAGGTAGCCTGGTTCAAAGACCCCGACGGCAACGTGCTCAGCATAACCAACGGGTGACCTGCGATAGACGGCGGGAATTCACCGTAACCCGCAAATTCTGCGCGCCAGGAGCCGCAGCATTTCTCCACAGCCCACACGATACTTCGTTGACCGCAACCCGCTTCCCCCTTATAATTGACGTTTGTCTAGACAGCTTGGAGGGCAGATGTACGCCGTTATTCAAACCGGGGGAAAGCAGTATCGCGTCGCACCGGGCGACACCATTCGCATCGAGCGCGTTGCGGGCGAAGTGGGCGAAAAAGTGACATTTGGCAAGGTTTTGGCCGTCCACACCGAGGAAAAGAAAATGGTCCTTGGCGATGACGCTTCCAAGGCCAGCGTGACCGGCAAGATCGTCACGCAAGGCCGCGCCAAGAAGATCACCGTTCTGAAGTTCAAGAAGGGCAACCAGTACAAAATCTCTCGCGGCCACCGGCAGAATTTCACTGCCGTCGAGGTCGGCGAAATCAAGCTGTAAAAACCTCTTTCAAATCCAAAGTCATACGGCTTCGGTTTTCAAAGAAATAGTTTTCAGAGAAAAAGGAACTACGTCATGGCACATAAGAAGGGCGGCGGCTCCTCTACAAACGGCCGCGATTCACACGGACAAAGGCTGGGCGTAAAGCGCTTCGGCGGCCAGCTCGTTAACGCAGGCACGATTCTCATCCGCCAGCGTGGCACGCGCCACCAGGCCGGAGAAAACGTAGGCCAGGGCAAGGACGATACGCTCTTCGCGCTCGTCACCGGCTACGTCCGCTTCGAAGACAAAGGCCGGCACGGCCGCTTCATCAACGTCGAACCAGCCAAGAAAGCTGAACCCGCAGCCGCCGTCAACTAGTCGCCCTCGCGGTTCAAGCAGGCTTGCATCCGGTCGTTCGCATACGCCGTCCGGTTTCCGCCGGACGGCTATTTTCTTCGCAGCATGGTTGCGTCGGGGCCCGCTGGGCCGGCATCTAACTGCTCTGAAACACAGGCATTCATGTAGGGTCATCCTTCCGAGGATGACTGTTTGGTTTTTCGAGCGCCGACAAGCACACTGCAGGACAGCTTTGGATCAGTCCCGGCCCGCAATTGCATGTGATATCGTTTTCAGGCGCGACGGCCAACCGGTCGCGCCCTCTGGAGCGTCATTCTAGTGTTTGCTGACGAAGCAAAAATTCTGATCAAAGCGGGCGACGGCGGCAACGGTTGCGTTGCCTTTCGAAGGGAGAAGTACGTCCCACGAGGCGGGCCATCGGGGGGCGATGGCGGGCACGGCGGCAGCATTTATCTCGAAGCGAATCCCAACGACAACACGCTGTTGCGTTACCGCTACAATCGCGAATTCAAAGCCGACCGCGGCCGTCACGGCGAAGGCTCCAACTGCACTGGCCATTCCGGCCAGGACATGATCCTGCAAGTTCCGCTGGGTACGGTCGCTTTTGACGATCAGACTGGCGCAACGATTGCCGATCTCGCCGTTCCCGGTCAGCGCGTACTCGTCGCTCAGGGTGGACGCGGTGGACGCGGCAACCAGAATTTTGCCAAGCCCTGGCATCAGGCTCCACGCGAGCACGAAGACGGTCATCCCGGCGAAGAACGCCATCTTCGCCTGGAATTAAAACTGCTCGCCGATGTTGGCCTCGTTGGTTTTCCGAACGCCGGGAAATCTACGCTGATTTCCGTCATCTCTGCGGCGCGGCCCAAAATCGCCAACTACCCTTTCACCACGCTCGAGCCCAACCTCGGCGTCGTCAACGCCGACGGAGGCACGGGCGGCCACGGAACGGAACTCGGCCGCACATACGTCGTTGCCGATTTGCCCGGTCTCATCGAAGGCGCGCACCTTGGCGCCGGCCTTGGCATTCGCTTTTTGAAGCACGTTGAGCGCACGCGTTTGCTCGTCCATCTCATTGATACGAGCGATGCAAACGTAGACGATCCCGCCCAGTCCTTTGAAGTCATCAACGGAGAGCTGGAAGCGTTCAGTGCTTCGCTCGTCGAAAAACCGATGATCGTCGTCGCCACAAAACTCGACGCCACGACGGACCGCACGCGCCTCGACGAGCTCCAGGATTTCTGCAAGCAACGCAACCTCGAGTTCCACTCGATTTCAGCCGTCGCGGGCGACGGCCTGAAGGACCTGGTCCGCGCCATCGCCGACGCGCTCGATAAGATTCCGCGTCCTGCTCCCGACACGACTCTGGATCTACCGCTCGCCGAAGCTGAAGAAGCCGAAGATGAAGGCGAAATTGACGAAAACGCGCCTGGGCCGGATTCGCTGCCCACGCCGATCAAGGAATCGTGAGAAAATTAGATAGAATCAATTCTTGGGAGGCGCATTGACGACCGCGCAGGCGCATCGCACCGCCGCTAAGCATCATCCGCGCCGTATCGCGCTCTTTGGCGGCTCCTTCGACCCGGTTCACAGCGGCCACCTCGCAGTGGCCCGCGCCGCTGACCGCCGCTTTAACTTCGATGAGATTCATTTCATCCCGGCAAGCCGACCGCCGCACAAGCTCAAACAGCACTTGGCGCCTTTCCCGCATCGATTTGCTATGGCCTCTTTAGCGTGCACCGAGCATCCGCACTTCGTTCCCTCGCTCGCCGAAGCCGGAGAAGACTTTGCCGGCACGCAGCTCCACTATTCCGTGGACACGGTGCGCTACTTCCGCCACGCCTATAATCATCAGGGCGACCGCATCTACTTCATCATCGGCGCGGACGCGTTTCTCGATATTCCCGTCTGGAAGGAATATGAAACGCTTCTCGGTCTTTGCGATTTCATCGTCGCGAATCGTCCCGGCATTCGCGCGGAGGCCTTACGCCTGGTGATTCCGCCGGATTTGATTGCGCGTCCCGATGCCAAGAAGGACGAAGAACACCCGCCGTCGCAAGTCGTCGCGCATCTGAATGGCACCAGCGTCTACCTGCTCGAAAATATTTCCAGCGATATTTCCGCCACCGACATCCGCAGGCGCGCCAACCGCGGCCAGTCCATTCATGGGCTTGTCTCCGTGCGCGTCGAGGAATACATTCTTAAACAAGGCCTATACCGTTGAAACTCGAAACTCTTCCCCAAGGCGTTCGTCTCGCAGTCGAAGCCGCACAAAACAAGAAAGCTTCCGCAATCACCGTTCTCGACTTGAGCGGCGTCGGTGCGTTCACCGACTATTTCGTGATTTGCACCGGATTCAGCACGCCCCAAGTACAAGCCATCTGCGCCGAAGTGGAAGAACAGCTCGACAAACACATGCAGCGCACGCCGAAACATCGCGAAGGACATCACTCCGCAGAATGGGCTCTGCTCGATTTTGGCGGATTCATTCTGCATGTCTTCAGCGAGCAGGCGCGGCGCTATTACGACCTGGAGCGTCTCTGGCGTGCTTCGCCAAAGCTTGAAATTCCCGATGAACCGGAAGTAGCCGCGCGGAATCATTCCTACAGCGATTCGGAAGCCGCCGGCGAAGCCTATTCCAAATGAGCACGGAGCGATTGCCGTGGATCGCCGAAGATCCCGCATCGCTGCGCCTTCTCGAACTCGCCCAGAAAGTCGCCGCCGCTCCCACAACGCTGCTCATCAGCGGAGAAAGCGGTACCGGTAAAGATCATCTCGCGCGGCTCGTCCACGAACTCGGCCCGCGCCGTGATGCTCCTTTCCTGAAAATTGATTGCGCCAGCCTTCCGCCGAATTTGGTGGAAAGCGAACTCTTCGGCCACGAACTTGGCGCGTTTACTGGCGCGGTCGAACGAAAACTCGGCCGCCTGGAGCTCGGCGGAACAGGGACAATTGTTCTCGACGAAGTCGCCGCGCTGACGCCCGGCGCGCAAGGCAAACTGCTCCGCGTCTTGCAGGAGCGATCGTTCGAGCGACTTGGCGGTACGGAAACGCTGCACATCGAAGCGCGCATCGTAGCCTTAACGAATGTTGATCTCAGCGCCGCCGTCGCCAGCGGCACGTTTCGCGAAGACCTCTATTTCCGCTTGAACGTTCTTGCGTTGACTGTCCCGCCTCTGCGCGAGCGGCGCGCCGACATCCTGCCTCTCGCCGATCATCTTCTCGCGACAGTCCGCTCCATTCACAGCCATCCAGGCTCGCACTTGAGCGACGCTGCCCGCCGCATGCTCGGCGTCTACGCGTGGCCCGGCAACGTGCGCGAATTGCGCAACGCTCTGGAGCGCGCTGTGGTCTTTTCCCGCAGCGACACGCTCGAGCCCGCCGATTTTCCTGACAACATTCGCGCGGCGGCAGCTGGCGCCGCGGGTTCGACCGCCGGCTTGCGTTCCCTCGAAGAAATCGAACGCGAAGTCATAGCCGCGACGCTCGAAGCCACGCATTACCGCATCAGCCGCGCCGCCGAAGCGCTCGGCATCAGCCGAAAAACGCTGCTCGAAAAACGCAAAAAATATGGTTTGAAGTGAAAATCCGCTTGCTCATGCTGGGAAAAACGCGCCGCGCGGAAATGCGCGCGGTGATTGACGACTATGTGAAGCGGATCAGCCGCCAGTCGCCAATCGAAGTCACCGAAGTCCGCGACGGCGAAAGCACGATCAAGACACTTGACGCCGACCGCGCCGCGACCGCAATTTTGCTGGATGCCGCAGGCAAGAGTTTCACTTCGGAGGCGTTCGCAAAATGGCTCGGCGAGCAGCGCGACCGCGGAACGCGCGAAATCATTTTCGTCTGCGGTGACGCCGATGGTTTCCCGCCCGCGGTGCGTGAGCGAGTTCCGCAAAAAATCTCTCTCAGCGCCATGACGTACTCCCACGAACTTGCGCGCGCCATGCTCGCCGAACAGATCTACCGCGCCTTCGCCATTCTCTCCGGAAGCCCCTATCCGAAATAGCCGCGCTGGTGTAAAACGGTAACCACCATGTCCATCCGCGTAATCCCAGATCAAGACCAGCCATCCGCCGCCATTGAAATTGCTCTCGAAAAACCGCTGCCCGATTACGATTTGCTCCAGCTCGATCAGCCCACGCCGCGCGACGTCGACGCCGTTCTTGTTTCACAAGGTTTTCGGGACCTTGTGGACGACGCACGCGGAGTCTTGATGGAACTCCTCGCGCATCCTCCGTACCAAGCCAACTCTCCCGACCACGCCAATCTCGATTTCACTCATTCCGCTCCGTTCGCTCTCGAACTGGCGCAGCTCACCGGCGCAATCTGTCCCGGCGACGACGAGGTTTACCGCCCCGGTCTCTGGATTGTCATCCGTGACCAGCACGCCAAGCCCAAGACAACGCTGCCCGCCGCAACGCAGGAGCGCATTACCGCAATCGCCGCCGAATTCGCGAAGCGCCTCCAGTTGGCGTAACGAGATTTTCCTGCGGCCGGGGAGTTTCTCGGGCAGTTGCTACGCGGCAGGTGGGGGTACGGCATCTACGCAGGTGTATTTTCGATTTCCACGAGTGATCAACCTGATCTGAACCTTCTCGTTGGATTGGCTGGCTACGTCGAGAAGTTCCGCAAGTTCCTGCACCGTGATTTCTGGATCTGCATCGATATAGAGCACGGGCCGAATGCGTTCTTTTAAGATCACAGTGAGGCGTCCAGACAGTTGATCTCGAGCTTCTGGTTCTAAATTCAATCGCAGCGCGCGGTTGGCGGAGATGTGGAGTACGAGAGGAACAATCAACTCGCAGTTCTCTGGAGGCACGGGGTAATCTACCTTCAGCAGAAATCCTGCCGAATGGGGAATTCGAAAATGCTGCTCGACGCGGATCGAAAGCACCGCGAGGAAGATAATAATGATCATGCGATGGAGGAACTTCCTACGCATGTTGGCTGACCATGATAGCTTGACGCTTTTCGCATTCAAGAGGTTGCAGGGGTAAGTATCCAGCTTGACCTTTCTCGCAGCTGACTCCACACTTTATTTCTTTTGCGTTTGCCGCCTTGAAGGCGGCGAATTTGCTGGGGACTCATGCCGGAAGAAAAAGGGTTGCTGATTGTTTACACCGGGCCGGGCAAGGGCAAGACGACTTGCGCGCTGGGCACGGCGTTTCGAGCGGTGGGGCAGGGGTTGCGCGTGCTGATGGTGCAGTTCATTAAAGGCTCGTGGCACTACGGGGAGCTCGATGCCGCGAAGATGCTGGGGGACGATAAGTTTGAGATTCGGCCGATGGGGCGAGGGTTCGTGAAAATCGGCGGTGCCGAAACCGATCCTGAAGACATCAAATTGGCGAGGGAGTGCTGGGAAACCGGGCGGGAGGCGATTTACGGAGGGAAGTACGATCTTGTGGTGCTGGATGAGATCAACTACACCATAAGCTACAAAATGCTGGATGCGGGCGAGGTTGTGGAAGCGTTGAAGAACCGACCGGAACGCATGCACGTGATTTGTACGGGAAGGAATGCGCATCCGTCGCTTGTCGAGTTGGCGGACCTGGTTACGGAGATGCGCGAGGTGAAACACCCGTACACCAAGGGTATACTGGCTCAGCGGGGGATTGATTATTAGTTCGGCGAAATTCGAGTAGCTCGCGAAGCGGAGGGCGGGGCAATCCCCGCCCCTGCAGTTGCTGACGGAAAACGTTCGACCATTTTCTATGGCTTGGTTTAAAAGAGACAAAAAATCGATTGATGCGGCGACGCCTCCGGAAGAGCGGCGAGTGCGTACCGAGGGACTTTGGGCGAAGTGTGAGTCCTGCGGGACGATTGTTTTTCGGAAGGACCTGGAAGCGAACCTTTTCGTTTGTCCCAAGTGCCAGTTTCATTTCAAGATGGGCGCGAAGCAGCGGCTGGAAATGTTGATGGATTCGCGGTGGACGGAACATGATGCAGGAATGACGTCAACTGACCCGTTGAAATTTGTGGATACGAAGCCCTACGCGGCGCGGATCAAGGAAGCGCGGAAAAAGCTGGGGATGAACGACGCGATTATCACGGCGGAAGGCAAGATCAATGGCCGTAGTGTTGTTTGCTGCGCGATGGAATTTGGATTTATCGGCGGGTCGATGGGCGCAGTGGTTGGTGAAAAAGTGACGCGCGGGATCGAGATTGCCATTGAGACGCGCCAGCCGCTGGTCGTCGTCTCGTGTTCGGGCGGCGCGCGAATGATGGAAGGGACCATCAGCCTGATGCAGCTCGCGAAGGTTTCCGCGGCGCTCGCGCGGCTTGACGATGCGAAACTGCCTTATATTTCTTTGCTGACCGATCCTACCACCGGCGGCGTTACGGCTAGTTTTGCCATGCTGGGCGACATCAATATTGCCGAACCCGGCGCGCTGATTGGATTTGCGGGGCCGCGCGTGATCGAACAGACCATCCGGCAGAAGTTGCCCGAAGGATTTCAGCGCTCGGAATTTCTTCTGGAGCATGGGTTTCTTGATGCGGTCGTGCACCGCAAGGATTTGAAGTCCTTCATCTCCACGTCGTTCGATCTTCTTTTGAATTGAAATGAACTACGAAGCTGCCGTCCGCTATTTGCTTTCGCTGGGCCGTGAATTGGCTGCGCCGACTCAGGCTGCGGCGGCGAAATTCGACCTTGAGAATATTTCCATTCTTTCGGAGCGGCTTGGGCGGCCGGACCGCGCTTATCCTTCCGTACATGTCGCGGGAACCAATGGGAAGGGCTCGACGGCGGCGTTTCTCGAATCGATTCTGCGTTGCGCTGGTTTTCGGACGGGGCTGAATACTTCGCCGCATCTGGAAAAGATCAACGAGCGCATTCGAATCAACGGAGAAGAGATCAGCGACACCGCGTTTGCGGAGACGTTTACGCGGATTCAGGCTGTGAATGAGGAGTTGCTTGCCGCCGGCCGGCTTCGCGCGCATCCGACTTATTTTGAATGCGTCACGGCGATGGCGTTTGAATATTTTGCGCGTAGACGCGTTGAGTTCGGAGTGTTTGAAGTGGGGCTTGGCGGGCGGCTGGACGCCACAAACATTTTGACGCCTGTGGTTTCCGTTATCACGCGGGTGCACTTCGATCACGAGAATTTTCTGGGGCATTCGCTGGCGGAGATTTCGGCCGAGAAGGCTGGGATTGTGAAGAGGGGCGTTCCTCTGGTGCTGGCGGAGCAGCGGCCGGAAGCGCGGGAAGTGATTCTGGCTCGCGCTAGAGAGCTTGGATCCAGGGTGATTGAGACGCCCGCAGCGTTTCGAATCGAAAAGGAGTGGATGGAGAACGGATGCGTTCGCGCGCGCGTTTTTGAAAATGCTTCTGGGTGGTCCACCGAGATTGCTCCACAGCTTCCGGGCCGGTTTCAGGGTCAGAATGCGCTCAATGCAGTGGCGGCTGCGCGGTATTTGCAAGAACGCCGATATCGAATTTCGGATGAGGCGATTGCGCGCGGAGTTGCTGAAGCGGTTTGGCCCGGGCGTCTTGAAAAATTGCAGTCGGAGCCGGATGTGTATCTCGACGGCGCGCACAATCCGTGTGCCTCGAGGGAGTTGGCGGCGTTCTGGGAACAGAATCTTTCGGGCCGCAAAATTTGGCTGGTGTTCGGTGCGCTACGCGACAAGGCCGTGGATGAAATCGCCGGGGTTTTGTTTCCGCTCGCTGGCGAAGTAATCTTCACGCAGCCGCGCACCACGCGCGCGATTTCCGTTGCACAGCTTGCGGAAATCGCATCGCACCACGCGGAGCATTCCACGATCATCCGGCAACCGGAGCACGCGCTCGAATACGCGCTCGAGCGGGCCGCACCACACGACGTTATTTTTGTGGCCGGGTCGCTCTACCTGGTCGGGCAGCTTCGCCACTACTGGAAAAATCGCTCGGCGGTCGCCGCGCGCTGAAAAACACCGTAGAATATCCAGCTTGGTTTCCGATAGAGTGCAGAGGCGCCGGTTTTCCCGGCGGCCAGTCGTTCCTCGATACGACGGATGGCGATGGCGGAGAACATTTCCAAGGCACAAAAGCGCGCGAAGAAGGGCAGCCGCAGCGAGGCACATTCCACCGTTCATCCGCTCGTGGGCGTCATCATGGGATCGTCTTCCGATTGGGAGACGATGGAGCACGCGGTGAACACACTGAAGGATCTCGGCGTGCCGCATGAGACGCGCGTGGTTTCCGCGCATCGGACGCCCGATCTTCTTTTTGAATATGCGGAAAGTGCCGAGAAGCGAGGCATCGAGGTGATTATCGCGGGCGCCGGCGGAGCGGCTCATTTGCCGGGGATGACTGCTTCGAAAACCGTGTTGCCTGTGCTTGGGGTTCCGGTGGAATCGAAGGCGCTCAAAGGGCTTGATTCGCTGCTTTCGATTGCGCAGATGCCGGGCGGTATTCCCGTGGGGACGCTGGCGATTGGCAAAGCCGGGGCGATTAACGCGGCGCTGCTTGCCGCTGCTATCCTTGGCGGGAAATATCCGCGCATTCGGGAAGCGGTGCGCGAATTTCGCGCTTCACAAACGGGGCGCGTATTGGCAAATCCTGATCCTGCCAAGGCGGCAGTGGCGGCGACGAAGAAAAAGAGGAAGAGCGCGTGAGCATCGGCATACTCGGTGGCGGACAGCTTGGTTACATGCTTGCGCTTGCGGGCTATCCGCTGGGGATGCGGTTTCGATTTTTTGATCCCTCTCCGGAAGCGCCGGTGGGGCGGATCGCACCGCGCGTCACCGGGGACTATTCGGACCGCGGGTCGCTGGATAAATTCGTGAATGGGTTGGAGGTCGTGACGTACGAGTTTGAAAATGTTCCGTTTGACGCGGCGCACTGGCTTGCGAAAAAGGTTACGGTTTATCCGCCTCCGGCGGCGCTGGAGACGGCGCAGGACCGGCTGCGCGAAAAGCAATTGTTCGAGAAACTGAAGATCCCGACGACGGCGTATGCTTCGCTCAGTTCGCCTTATGACCTCGATGCGGCCGTAAAAAAGATTGGCTTGCCGGTGGTGGTGAAGACGCGGCGGATGGGCTACGACGGAAAAGGGCAGTGGATTTTGAGGACGCCGGAAGAAGCGAAGGCTGCCAAGGACGCTTTGCCGAAGCAAGCGTTTGTTCTGGAGAGGTTGGTGCCGTTTACGAGGGAGCTCTCGATTATCGCGGTCCGCGGCAAATCTGGGGAGACGGCGTTTTATCCGCTGGTGGAGAATTATCATCGCGAGGGAATTTTGCGGTTGTCGCTGGCGCCGGCGCGCGATGTCGCTCCCGAAATTCAGCGGGCCGCCGAATACGCCGCGGTGCAGGTGATGGATTCGCTGAACTATGTGGGCGTGCTGGCGATCGAGTTTTTTGAGTGGGACGGGGAGTTGCTGGCCAACGAGATGGCTCCCCGCGTTCATAACTCCGGGCATTGGACAATCGAAGGGGCGGTGACGAGCCAGTTTGAGAACCACCTGCGGGCTATCAGCGGGCTGCCGCTGGGTTCGACGACGGCGATCGGGGCTTCCGCGATGATTAATCTGATCGGGGAGTTGCCGGATTCGGCGCAGGTGCTGGCCATTCCGTCGGCGCATCTTCATCTGTATGGCAAAGAGCCTCGACCTGGGCGCAAGCTAGGCCATGTGACGCTTCGGGCGCCGTCGGTCGACCGGCTGCTGAGCCGCTTTTCCAGCTTGCCGCCCTTTTTCCAACGGCCCGACTTCTGCCTGGAAGTGCGCAGCGCATAAGGCCCTGCACCGCGAGCTTAACCAAGCGTCTAACTTAGCATGGAAGGCTGGCGAGTCAGTTTCCTGAAATCCGGCTTTGCCGGGACTTAGCTGCGAAATCGCACGTTTCTCATTGGTCCACGGGAGTTCGCCGGTCTTAACGTGGACCAGCTCGCCCCCTTCCGATTGCGAGATCCGATGTTATAATGCGCGCGTTCTAAGGGTACGATTTTGAAGATAAAAAGCGCAAAGCTCAGAAAGTACCGCCGGAACTCGCAAACCGCTGATAGCCAGCAGAGCCGGGCCCAGAGACTGCCACTGGATGCGGCGCAGCGTTTGGAATCGGTTCTAATCGCTAACGAAGTTGCAACCTGGACCTGGGACATCGTCCATGACCGCGTCATCGCAGACGCAAACTTGACTCGCCTGTTCGGCATAGGTCACGAGGACGCGATGGGCGGCCCCATCGAAAATTACATCAAGGCGATTCACGTCGACGATAGGCCACGGGTATCCAGCGCGATTGAAGCCGCATTACAAGGACCAAACGACAGATACGAAACGGAATACCGCATTGTCAGGAAAGACGGAACGGTAGTCTGGGTCATTGCACGCGGCAGAGTGGAACGTGACGCGGGCGGCAAGCCGAAATATTTTCCAGGCGTAGTGATCGATATTTACCTTCCGTTACCGTCCAAATTATCGGCCGATGCCTGATTAGAGCCCGAAACTTCCGATAGGTCTATCCGATCAGATTTCTAAGGAAGACTTGTGACGGGGGAAGAACTGGCTTTTTGGCAGTACCTCGTTTGGTTAGATTGACTTCAAAACGCGGACTGGCTCGTGAAATCCCTCTGCAGAGACAGGCTGGGAGCGGGTCGAGGAAGAGAGTGTCCTCGAGTTCCGTGGCGACGGCTTGCGAAACGAGAGTCTGACGGGGTTTGGCGGCTTCTGATTGCCAGCAGTGGATGGGCAGGGTTGCCGCATATCCCTCCGAATGCTACGATTTGGGATTCCATGAGCCCCGAAACTCTTATCCGGCCCCGTGTGGGGATTCCTTGGCGAACGTCTGAAGAGGAAGCGCAGGGCAATCGGCCCAAGATTGCCAATTATGAGAAGGCTGTGCTTGATTCTGGCGGAGAACCAGTACTCATACCCCTCGGCGACAAGGCGGGGCAGGAGCGGTTGATCCCGACCTTGGATGCTTTTGTGTTGCCGGGGAGCCCTGCGGATGTTGAGCCCGCCGAATATGGGGATGTGAACCACGGGAAGTCGGCGCCTGCAGATTTGGCGCGCGAGGAGGCGGATCGGGCCATCCTGGCGCATGCGTTTGCGGAGAAAAAACCTGTGCTGGGCATCTGCTACGGGTGCCAGTTGCTGAACGTGTACCTGGGCGGGACGCTGATTCAGGACTTGCGGTCCGAGTTGGGGACTACGACGCCGCACCGGAAGAAGGATGTGTCACCGGAGGCTGTCGAGGACCCGCTTCATGGTGCTAGTTTCGAGTTTGGGAGCCGGTTGGCGGCGGTGGCTGGCGGCCCTAAAGCGGAGATAAACAGTTCGCATCATCAGGCCATCGCTAAGCCTGGGAAGAATTTGCGGGTCACGGCGCACTCGTCCGACGGGATTATCGAGGGTGTGGAGTGGATCGGGGACTCGAATTGGGTGATTGGGGTTCAGTGGCATCCGGAGCGGATGTTTGGGGATGCGTTTTCTGCGCGGTTGTTCCGTGATTTCGTGGCGGCGGCGCGTGGGGCGGCGGATCAAAAGTCTTAGCTGCTGGTTAACGAGATTGTTCGTCAAATGGTTGGGGGGAATTGATGATTTCACTTGCAGGCAAGGCGGCACTCATTACCGGTGGTTCGCGCGGGATTGGCGCGGCGGCCGTCAAATTATTTGCGCAGGCCGGGGCGGACGTGGTCTTCAGTTACAACAAGGCTGCGGACGCGGCGAAGCAGATCGAGCAAGAGGCTGGGAAGCACGGGACGCGGGTGGAGGCGTTCAAGGCCGATGTGGGCAAGCATGCTGACAACAAGAAGTTGGTTGAGCATTGCATCGCGCGGCTGGGGCGGCTCGATATTGTGGTGGCGAACGCGGGAGTGTGGAATATCGAGGATTTGCCGATTGAGAAAATGACCGAGAAGCAGTGGGACGAAATGATGCGGGTGAATTTAAAGAGCGTTTACTCGATCATTCATTTCAGCGTGCCGCAGATGATCAAGCAGAAGGGCGGGAAGATTATTCCGATTACGTCGACCGCGGGGCAGCGCGGGGAATCGCTACATACGCACTATGGGGCGAGTAAGGGTGGCGTGATTAGTTTGGTGAAGGGATTGGCTACGGAACTTGCGCAGCACGACATTCTGGTGAATTCGGTGGCGCCTGGTTGGGTGGCGACGGACATGTCGAATCCCGTGATTCAAACGAAGGCTGGAGCAAAGGCTGTGGCTGCGGCGATTCCGCTGGGGCGGCCTGCTACGCCGGAGGAAATTGCCGGGCCGATACTGTTCCTGGCTTCGGACCTAGCCAACTTCCTTACCGGGGAAGTCATCAATGTAAATGGAGGATCGGTCTTGTGCGGTTGAGGTTTGCCAAAATTGCGATCGCGGGAATGCTGGTAAGTGCGGCGTTTGCGCTGAGCGCTTCGGCGCAGAATCCGGACACACTGATGCCGGAGGCTAGCGCTGCGAAGGCCAAACAGATTCTGGGCGATTTGATTAATGCGCGGGGCGGCGCGGGGTACCTCGAGGCGAAGGAAGGCGAGTGTACAGGCACGCGCGCGCAATTCGGGCACAACGAAGCGATCATGGGGTATGTGGGTTTTACCGATTCGCGGCATTATCCGGACAAAGAGCGGCTGGAATATGCGGCGCATAGCCACAATCTGAAGAGCATCATCAATACGGTGATTGGAGTGGAAGGGCTGGACTGGTCGCATGGAGGCGTGATCATCGCGCTGTACAACGGGGATCACGGATGGACGCTGGACCGCAGCGGGATTACGGAATTACCGGTGACTTCGGTATCGGAGTTCATGGAACAGGCGAAGCGAAACATCGACAATGTGCTGCGAGTGAGGTTGAAGAACGAAACGGGTTGGTTTTACCGATTTGGCGGCAGCGATACTGTGGATTTGAAGGAAGTGGAGTGGGTGGAACTGACCGACCCCGACGGGCGGATATTTCGGCTGGCGGTGGACCACTCGACGAGGCTGCTGGTGCGAAGCGTGGTGACGACCGAGAATGAAGAGACGCGCGAGCACGACGACGATGTAACTATTTATACGAACTACCAGTTGAAGGATACGGTTTGGACGCCGATGCAGGTGAGCCGGAGCCATAATGGACGGCGCGCGGCGCAGTTTTTTTATACGGAGTGCCGGTATAATCCCGGTTTTGCCAGCGATTTTTTCGAGAAGACTGGCCTGCAAAAACGAACCGCGGACGCGCACGTCAAGAAAAGTAAGAACGACCAGAACTGAAGCCTCTTTCGTCTCACATCGCATTTGGCCCGGGCCTCCTAATACGTGCGGATGCCTGGGCGCATTTGCTAGACTCACCTCTCTCGATGGACCTTACTCCTCGCCAGCAGCGCGCGCTGCAATCCATCTGCGATACGTTTGCGCCTGCTGCTGGCGGATGGCCTTCGGCTGCTGAGCTCGGGATTCCGGAAGCGATTGCGAAGGCGCTCGATCTAAATCCTCGTGCTGGTGAGCGGACGCAATTTCTCCAATTGCTGGATATTTGGGATTCGCATTTGCATAGTTTGCTGAGCGTTGGACGCTGGGCGGCGTTTTCGGCGCTGCCGATGGAAATGCGCGCGCGTGTTTTGCTTTCGTGGGCTGACAGCGGCTTGAGCCGGCGCCGAGGAGTTTTTCAGGCTTTGCGAAAGGCGGTTGGATTTCTTTACGTGATGCTGCCGGGCGCGGGCGGCGGGGCAAGCGCCGTTTGGAACAAGATTGATTACCCCGGGCCGCTCGGACCGCAGGAAACAAAACCGCGATTGCTGACGCCAATCGTTCCGCAAGCGGATACGGAATTGTCGTGCGACGTTTGTGTGGTGGGCTCCGGAGCTGGTGGTGGGGTGGCCGCGGCGGTGGTTGCCGCGGCTGGCAAAGACGTCATCGTGCTCGAAGCGGGCGGTTATTACGATGATTCGGATTTCGACGGCGCGGAGCTTGGCGGGTTTCAGAGGCTTTATCTGGAAGGCGGATTTGCGGCGACTGCGGATCAGAGCGTTGGATTGCTGGCAGGAGAGTGTTTGGGGGGCGGAACGGTCATCAACTACTGCACTTCATTTCGAACGCCGGATGATGTGCGGGCGGAATGGGCTGCGGCTGGTGTGCCGTGGTTTAGAAGCGAGGAGTACACGCGAAGTCTTGACGCGGTTTGCGCGCGGCTTTCCGTGAACAGCGAGCACAACCGCGTTTCGGCGCGCGAGCAAGTTTTGAATCGCGGATTGAGCGCTTTGGGATGGCATGCGGCGGCGATGCCGCGCAACGTGGTGGACTGCGAACAGGGCAAAATTTGCGGTTATTGCGGGTACGGCTGCTCGCTAGGGGCGAAGCAATCGAGCACGAAGACCTGGCTGGTTGACGCTCAGGCCAAGGGGGCTCGATTGGTTACGGAAACGCGGGCGCAAAGAGTCCGCATTGAGGCTGGCGCCGCGACCGGCGTTGAAGCGCGATCGCGCGCGGGATTCCGCGTCACGATTCGCTGCAAGAGGGTGATCGTGGCATGCGGAGCGATTCATACACCTGCGCTTCTGCTGCGGTCTGGATTGCGCAACGAAAATATCGGCAGGCATCTGCATTTGCATCCGGTTTCGAATGTCTGCGGAGTTTTTGAGGAGGAGATTCGGCCGTGGGAAGGGACGATGCAGGCGATCTACTCGGACGAGCATCGTTTTCTGACGGGGAATTACGGCGTGAAATATGAGACTACGGCGTTGCAGCCGGTGATTGCGGTTGCCGTTTTGCCGTGGCGGGGAGCGGAACAGTATCGTTCGCTGCTCGGGAAGTTATCCAATACCACGGCCATCGGCGTTCTACTGCGGGACCGCGATGGAGGGCGCGTCACGCTGGATCGCGAAGGCAATCCCGTTACGCAATACAGGCTCTCGGAATTTGATCGCGGGCATCTGCGCAAGGGGTTTATCGGCGCTACGCGCATTTTAGAGGCGGCTGGTGCGCGGCAAATTTTCTCTCCGCACGCAAAATGGTGTGCTTATGAGCCTGGCCGCAGCGGGTCGCTGGAATCCTTCACGCAAGCAATGGACGCCGCGGGCTGGGATTCCGGCCAACTCGCTCTTTTCTCGTTTCACATCATGGGAAGCGCGCGGATGGGTGGTTCGGCGAAGACTTCCGCGACCAATCCAGAAGGCGAGACCTGGGAAGTACGCGACCTTTTCGTGATGGACGGGGCGTCTTTTCCGAGCGCATCGGGAGTAAACCCGATGATTTCGATCGAGGCCATTGCGCATCGCAACGCGCTTGGGGCTTGCGGCCTCGCAGTATATGAATAAGTGATTTAGATAGAACGAGATAGGGCAAGCGCCTGAGCTTGCACGCCTTGGTGTTATCCAAGGGCGGGGAGGCTAGTGCGTGCTTCAGGCTCAATCAGCGGGTCTGCATGAGCGGGAGCACCGAGGTTAACTAGTGCTATGGATAGAAAGGTTTCAGTACGCCCAGGCTATGGGTTTTTGCAGGTAAAATGTACTAAACTAAGCGATTATCCGGGGCCTGTGGATTTTTCCGGAGTGAGACTTGCGGATGTAGTGTCAAGATGAAACAGTGCGCCAAGTACGCCTCTCTGTGCCGAAGCCGTAAGAATGGCTTTAGCCTGGTGGAGCTCGTGTTGTCGCTGGCGGTTCTGCTCATCATTACCACCTTGGCAGTTCCTGTTGTCGTCCGGTCCCTGCAAACATATCAGCTGAATTCAACCGCCTCTCAATTAGCAGGGATGTTGAAATTCACAAGATTTGGCGCCATTCGTCAGAACACCCCGGTGAGCTGCCAGATTGCGCAGCAGGGTGCGAATTGGCTGGTTTGGGTGGACTTGAATGGCAATAGCGTGGCGGACGCAACCGAGCCGCAAATGATTGTTTCCGGGAGCTCCACGCTTCTGCCCGCAAGTTCGGTACCCAGTACGGCCACGATCGCCTCCACCTTGGGGGCGGCCAGCTCCTACAGCTGGACGGTCCTACCTGGATCGAGCCAGAGCATCACGTATGACCAGCGTGGCGTCGTCGTAACTTCTGCCGGGGGCCCCGTAACCACGAACATAAATGTTCTCTATGTTGGCAATCCTAATGATCCTAATTCCGGTTACCGCGCGATAATAACGCTGCCTTCGGGTGCGGTGCAGGTGTGGACGGCGTCTTCGGCCGGAAATTGGCAGCGAGTCAGTTGATGGTTTTAGAAGGATTGAATGCTAATCAAGAATGCGCATGAGGCAGGAAGGGTGGCCGAGCGCTGGAAGAACCAACGCGGGTTCACTCTCGTAGAAGTGCTTATAGCAATCGTGATCCTGCTGGTGGGGATTGTCGCGGTCGCACAACTCGTGCCTGCTTCGATCGGCTCAAACTCCGCGAACCGCAACGACACTTCGGCGCTGGTGTTCGCGCAGAGGCAGATGGACCAATTTCTGAATCAGCCTCTCAACAATACAGCGTGGATCGAAACGATCGACTCGCAAACCTTTACATGTAATCTAGGAGACCCGACACAGCCGGGGCAGGTGGTAGGCAGCGCTTACGCCCTGTTTTACAACCAACTGGTAATCGCTTTCAGTTCGTCACTGGTGCCGAACTACAGCTTTGCGTATAAAGATCCAAACGATCCAGGGGACGTGTTTTACGACGTGCGTTGGGCGGTGATCGCGACAGTGAACAACGGCACGGTGACCTCGAAACGATTCATACTGGGAGTAAGAAAAAAGGGCGGCAACGGAATCTATAATCCAGTAACACTCGACTCGATCGTTTACAAATGAGACAAGAACATCACAAGCAGAAGGAAGGCGGCTTCTCGCTCATCGAAATGATGATTGCCGCCGTGATTTTCATTTTGCTTTGCGGGGCGGCGTTTACGCTTCTTTCCTTGGCGCAGCAGAGATACCAGACGGAATCACAGGTGTTGAATTCGTTTCAAGAGGCGCGTTTCGGCCTGGACGAGATCGTTCGGGACGTGAATGGCTCCGGATATCCGCCGCAGAACCAGTTCTCCATCTCGCCGTATACCCCAAACCCGACTTCCTACGCCATCACGCCGATTGCGTGGTCCTCAGGGTACCCCAGCAGCCCATGCCAGATTGGGACGTGCGCGACACCCGGAAATTTTGATTTGATCATCGAAAGAGATGTCGATCCGTGGCGCCACGATGGCGTCGAGTGGACGCGATACCAGCTGCAGACGCCGGCGAATGTATTGTCGCGCAGCCAGACTCCCAAAGCGGGTGGTGGTGCGGACCCGGCAGTGACGACGAATAGCTCATTCGTGCCCTACGTACAAAATGTGATGAACAACGCTTCTCCTGCGCAAATCGCCCAATTCCAGGCAACCTACCCAAGCATGTTCCCTGGGGGAAATCCGGTTCCGATATTCAGCTATACGTGTTACACGCCGTATGGACCGCAGCTTTGTAGTTTGGCGGGATCGTACAACTCGCCTGTGAATGTAACGGACGTCGAAGTTACCCTCATCGTAATGGCGCCGACAAAGGACGCGCAGTCGGGCCAAGTGAGGCTTATCGAACTACATGGGCGAGGGCACAGCCTGAATCCGATTGGCCATTGAGATTCGAGTGAGCGGGAGCATAGATCGAGGATGAACAGAGAGCGCAAAAGGGGCCGCCGCTCCGAAAAGGGGATCGCACTGCTGATCGCGATCTTCGTTTTGTTGCTAATTAGCGTGGTGGCGATCGCTCTGCTCGTTTCTTCCGGGACGGAAACAGCGCTTGGCGCAAACTACAGGTCTTCTTCCACCGTTTACTATGCTGCTCTCGCAGGTCTGGAGGAAGCACGCGGGCGATTGCTCCCGAAGAATCCCACTTACTTTGGCAATACAAACCCCGCTCTCGTTCCGACACCCTTTCTTTTGCAGCACGCAACCTACGTGATCAATCGCGGCCCCGGCGACAACATCGTCCCCTATGACAGCAGCAATACGTTTTACGACAACGAATACGCGAGTGAATTCGGCCAACCGGCGTCGAGCGCATCCTGGCAAACCGTCTACTCCGTGTGGGACAACAACATTCAGGGCATCCCTGGGCCGATTTACAAGTGGGTTCGCATCACCGCCGCAACCGAACAGTCTCTCTACCTGGACGTGAATTCCGACGGCGTCTATGATCACAGCTTGCCGATCTATTACAATCCGGCTCAAGTCGATTCTTTCGGCAACCCGGCGCCCAGCCTGATCCTGACGGCGAGTCCACCATCTACTGCGGTGCAAGTGCTGCAAATCACCGCGCTGGCTTATTTGCCCAATGGCAGCCAGAAACTATTACAGTACGTTGTTGCTCCGACCAGCGTGCAGTTAAACTTCCCCGCATCGCTAACGCTGGATGGTCCCAATGTGGGTAGCCCTCCGTCTGTGATTAACCTGCCGTTTGGGCCCCAATTTTATGTTGACGGCACCGACACGCACTTTTATTCCAATGGCACCGGTTGTGCCGCGGGGGCAAACCCGAGCCCAAACCGTGTCAGAGGAGTAGGATATTCCAACAACGACGCTAGCAGCACGAATATCATCAATTCGATCGGATTCAACCATGGCGAGTATATCGGTCTCGGATCTCAGGATCCTAACGTGTATTACGTGGGCAATCCTCCCCCGCCAGGCCCGCCAACCCTGAATGGAAACATGCAAACGCTGGCGGAAGTCAATTCCCTGGTAACCAGCATTTCGCAGCAAGCAGATTTAACGCTAAGTGGACCGGTGACGCAAAGCGATTCCAATAACCTGATGCCGGCCGCAATGTCTGCGACGAACCCGATGACCGTTGTAGTCAATGGCGATTTCACGGAAAACGGTTGGAGCGGCGCCGGCTACGGAGTTCTTCTGGTGACGGGGAACTTTACCTACGACGAGAACTCAACTTGGAATGGGATCATACTCGTGATCGGCAAAGGCGTACTTAACTCGCCGGCAAGCGGACAACAAAACGGTCAGATCAATGGAGCGCTATTCCTCGCGACCACCGTCGACTCATCGGGCAATCCTCTTTCCTCGTTGGGAAGCCCAACGCTTAATTTCGATACCTCGGGCAATTTCGGGATCTTCTACAGCAGTTGCTGGGTCCAATACGTACAATCCCCCGGTCGGTATCAAGTATTGTCCTTCCACGAAATTCCGCAATAAGAATGGGTGCCTGGATGAGCCAACACGCGGGTTTGCGGAAATTTGGATTCTTAGCCGTAAGTGTGGGCACTGTATTCTGCTCGGCCGCATCGGGGTCCTGCATACTCGTGCAGGAGCAGGGGCAACAAGGTTCGCAACAAGAACAGCCTCCACCGAAGGAATCCCAACCACAATCGCAGCAAACACCTGCGCCGCTGCAAACTTCCCCACAGAGGAAAATCTGGACCAACGATGATGTGATTTCCCTTCGATCACCTGCCGACATTTACCAGAGGGAGAAAGAGGCCCAGGAGGCTGCTGCGGCTGCGGCCGCTGCGAAAGAAGCGGCGCAAGCGAAAGCTGCTAAAGGAGACGAGCAAGCTACTAAAGAAGCCGAGCTAACTATAAAACTGCCGGCTACCGTTGATGAAACCCAGCGGTTGATCAAGGCCAAAGAGTACCAGTTAAAGGATCAGCTAAGCGGCGTAGAGCAATTGACCAGTGAGCTCGCTCAAGCGCCGGCGGATCAAAGGGCCGAAATGCAACGAGAGATAGACAAAGTTACCGCCGACTTGCAGAAAATTCGGACAGAACTAAAGGCGTTGAAAGCCCATCTCCAGAAGTTGAGCGAGCCTGGGCCTGGCGAAACACCGATCGCGTCCCCCCTTCCTTCTTCGCAGTAGCACCCCTTGCACTCCTTTTCGGCGGGTGTGGCATTGGCATCTGGGCGCAATACCTCGCCGGTGTGCGTCCGGGAAGTCCGCGCTGTATAATGGTGGGATGCGTAGAAGCCAGGGAAGCGCGCCGATGCACGGCACCACCGTTCTGTGCGTCCGCAAGGACAACAAAGCTGTACTGATTGCCGATGGCCAGGTGACTATGGGCGATCACGTCATGAAACACACTGCGCGAAAGACGCGCCGCCTTTACAACGACAAAGTTATCGCGGGATTCGCCGGGTCTACTGCTGACGCGATTTCGCTTTTCGAGCGATTTGAGGGCAAACTTCAAGAACACTCCGGCAATTTGCAGAAGGGCGCTGTGGAACTTGCGAAGGAGTGGCGCAAGGATCGCGCACTGCGACACCTTGAAGCGCTGCTTATCGTTGCGGATACAAAATCGACCTTTTTGCTTTCCGGCAACGGCGACGTGATTGAGCCGGATGACGGATTGTGCGCTATCGGCTCCGGCGGGACGTATGCGCTGGCCGCGGCGCGGGCGCTGATGAAGCATTCGAGGCTCGGATTAAAAGACTTGGCGATGGAAGCGATGCGCATTGCCAGCGAGATTTGCATTTTTACTAACGCGAACTTTACAGTCGAAGAGATCTAGGGGCGCAGTAACACGCGAGGCCTCTTCGCGCATCCAAGTGGTTGGGCTCGAGGGGAGTTGTACTGCCTGGGTTTGCATTCGGAGAGATTGGACATTTCATGACCAGCAAGACCGATAAAGAGATCGTTTACCTGCCGGGTGAGAACGGCGCCGCGCCGGTGGAAGAACAGGAACTGCTGCCTGCGCTTGATGACATGACGCCGCGGGAGATTGTCGCGGAGCTGGACAAATACATCGTGGGGCAGAATGCGGCGAAACGCGCTGTGGCCGTTGCGTTGCGGAATCGCGTGCGCCGGCAAAAGTTGCCGCCGGAGATTGCGGAAGACGTCCTGCCCAAGAACATTCTGATGATCGGGCCGACGGGTGTCGGCAAGACAGAAATTGCAAGGCGCTTGGCGCGGCTGGCCGGATGCCCATTCGTCAAGGTGGAAGCCTCGAAATACACGGAAGTTGGGTACGTCGGACGCGATGTGGAATCGATGGTGCGTGATCTGGTCGAGACGTCCATTGATATGGTCCGCGAAGAGAAGCTCGATGAAGTGGCCGACCGTGCCGAGCAAGCCGCTGAAGAACGCGTGCTTGATCTGCTGCTGCCACCTTCACCCCCGCCTGTTCCGGGAACTACGGAAGCGGAAGTTATTTCGCAGCGCGAGCAGACGCAGCGCACGCGAGAAAAACTTCGTGCGCAGCTTCGCGAAGGGAAGCTCGACCAGCGCATGGTAGACATCGAAGTGCGCGAGCGGGCCATGCCGTCGTTTGAGATCATCTCCAATCAGGGCGTCGAGGAGATGGACGTCAACATCAAGGACATGCTTTCGGGCATGTTTGGGCAGCAAAAGAAAAAACGCAAAATGTCTGTTGCCGACGCTTTTGAATACCTGATTCAAGAAGAAGAAAACAAGCTGCTCGATATGGATCAGGTCACGCGCACAGCTGTGGAACGCGCGGAGCAAATGGGCATCATTTTCATCGATGAAATCGATAAAGTTGCGGGGCGCGAATCAGGGCACGGGCCGGATGTTTCGCGCGAAGGTGTGCAGCGCGACATTCTGCCGATTATTGAAGGTACGACGGTCAATACGCGCTATGGCATGATTCGCACCGATCACATTTTGTTTATCGCCGCGGGTGCTTTCCATGTATCGAAGCCATCGGACCTGATTCCCGAGCTGCAAGGCCGCCTGCCCATTCGTGTGGAGCTGCAATCGCTCAAGGAAGAAGATTTCATCCGCATTCTTACCGAGCCGAAAAACGCGCTGATCAAGCAGTACGTGGCGCTGCTCGATACCGAAGGCGTGAAGCTCAACTTTACCGAAGACGCGGTTGCAACCATCGCCCGCTTTGCCACCAGCGTGAACGAATCGACCGAAAACATCGGGGCGCGGCGCCTGCACACCATTCTCGAGAAAGTTCTGGATGAACTGTCCTTCGAGGCGCCAGACCTGAAGAAAAAGAATGTGAAGATCGATGCGGCGTACGTCACGAAGCAGCTCGCGGATATCGTCAAGAACCAGGACTTGAGCCGCTATATCCTGTAAACTCCGAAAACCGATAATGGAAATGCGAAACGTGCGGAAGCCTGGATCGCGCCGGACGATATCTGCCCGCTGGGCGAGTCTTACTTTTTACATTTCACCGCTCTCGCTTCTGTTTGCCTGGGGATGCGGCGCGCCGGGCGAGCCGGTTCCTCCTTCTCCGCCCGTTCCTGTAGCGGTGACCGATCTCACCGGGCATCAGGCCGGTGACGGTGCGCAACTTGTTTTCACGCTGCCTGCGAAGACGATCACCGGCGATAAACTTGCGATGCCGCCCGCGGTCGAGATTGTTCGAGGCTCGCCAAAGCCTGACGGCTCGCCGGATAGCAAGACATTTCGCGTCGTGTATACGATACCGGGATCGCTTGTCGAGAATTACGTCTCCGAGGGCCATGTGAAATTTGTTGATCCCGTCGCGCCGGAGGACACGCGTGCACACCCTGGGGGTTCGCTCGTCTATCTTGTGCGGACGCGCGCTTCCAAGAAGCGGGCTTCGGCGGATTCCAACGCAATTTCCGTACGCATGTTCCCTGTGCCGGAGCGGATCATTCAGCTTGAGGTTCGCGTCACGGAACCCGCGATCGAGCTGAGTTGGACCGCTCCCGCGCGCACTTCCGGCGGCGATCCGATCACTGCATTCTCCGGCTACCGCGTTTATCGAGGCGAGCTTGATCCGTCTTCGGCAGAGGCTGCGGCGAAAGATCTCGCGCAGGCCAAATGGAAGTCGCCCTTGGCTTTGCTTGCTCCCTGCGAGGAGACCAGCTACCGCGACACACTTTTCGACTTCGGCAAAACGTATGTCTACATTGTGAGGAGCGTGGTGCTCGCGGAAGGCAATCCGCTGGAGTCCGCGGATTCCGATCCCGCTATCGTTTCTCCTCGAGATACCTTCCCGCCAGCCGCCCCGCAAAACCTGGTTGCGGCGGTGCTTCCCGGCGCCGCCCCCGACTCCGTGCTTGTGGACCTATCCTGGTCCATCAATTTGGAAACCGATTTGGCTGGTTACCACGTCTATAGAAGTGAGCAGCAGGACACGCGGGGCGTTCTTGTCACCCCCGATCTGTTGCTTGCACCAGCGTATCGTGATAACTCTGTAGAATCCGGGCACCACTACTGGTACTCCGTGACCGCCGTTGATCGTGCTGGCAATGAAAGTGCCGCCAGTTCGGTTGCCGACGTTGAAGTCGCGAAACCTTCGTCGTAGTTCCGGGTTTAAATCAATACATGGATGAAACGGGAGCGCATCACTTGACGTCCGTTCGAGCACACTTGCCTGCGTACGATTGGTTCCACAGCTTCCGGAACGTGTCGGTTCGCACCGGTGTCTATGTCGGAGTGTTTTTATCGATTGTGTTCGGCGGCTGGGTGATCGTGGCCAATCGCGTTCCGATTCTCGATCCCTTTGCGCTGGTGCGTAACTTTGCTGCTGTCACGCTGCTCGGTCTGATTGCGCTGATTCCCGCATTGCGATTCTGGCGGATGCCGGGAAACCTGCTGACTTCCAGCCTTGTCGGGTGGCTGATTCTCTCCCTGACTTACCGCATTCTCTGTATGGACTTTCGAGGACTTGCCGGACGCTTCAGCGCCATACAGATTTTTGTATTGGGCGCCGTGCTCTATCTGCTGCTGGTTACGCTCTCGTGGATTGGAACCATCATCCGTCGCGCCCGAGCGGCGAATGAATCTCATCCGAATCACCATCTGAGCTGATCGCGAATGAAAATCTGCCGATTTTTTCCAAGTGATTCCGCTGACTCGCCGTTGGACTCTGCTCTTTATGGCCTGATCGAAGGCGGCCAGGTTCGAGAGATTTCGGCGCCGCCGTGGAGTTCGTGGTCCCGTGGTGCGCGCACTTTTTCGCTCACGAATGTCCGATTGCTGGCCCCTGTCCAACCTGGGAAAATTGTTTGCGTAGGGCGCAACTACGCGGCACATGCCGCCGAGCTAGGCAATGAGGTGCCTAAGGAGCCGCTCATTTTTCTGAAACCTCCGTCGGCGATCGTTGGCCCGGGAGAACCGATTGTTGTTCCACCGCAATCCCAGAAGGTGGAACACGAAGGCGAGCTTGCGATTGTCATTGGGGTGCGCTGTTCGCATTTGAGGGACACTGACGATGCGCTTGCCCATGTTCTGGGGTATACCTGCCTGAATGATGTTACGGCGCGCGACCTCCAGAAGAGCGATGTGCAGTTCACGCGAGCCAAGGGTTTTGACACGTTTTGCCCCGTCGGCCCGCATATCGAGACGGAACTCAATCCATCCGATGTTTTGGTTGAAACGCATGTGAACGGAGTCCTCCGGCAGAGCGGACGCACTTCGCTCATGGTCTACCCGGTCGCGTTTCTCGTCCGCTGGATCTCCCATATGATGACGCTATTCCCCGGCGATCTGATTGCGACCGGAACGCCGGCGGGAGTGGGGCCTCTCGTCGCGGGAGACGCGGTGGAGGTCAGCGTCGGCGGTGTTGGCGTGTTGCGCAATCCGGTGCAGGCTCCGCAAACGTAGGTTCGCTCAACCGCAGTGGTTTCGGTAAAATACGCAGCTATGGGAGATTTTCGCCGGTAGGCTATGTTCCACGTGTCTTGAACACGTCTTCTGGCGATGTTCGTCGGTTTACATCTCCTCTGCAGCTGGAGACCGCCCGTTGAAATCTTTGTTAGCAGACTGGAAGCTTCTTCTCGCCATGGCTGGCGCAGCAGTTGTTGCGATTGCCATGATCGCGTACGCGTTTTTTCGCCCCGCGGAAGATCCTGAGGACGTGGAGCGCAGGCGGCGTCTCCACCTGAACCAGATCGGGCGGATAGCGGAAGGGCAGGTGGTGGAATTGGCTGAGCATCCTCCCGAGCCGCGCGAAAGTCCGAGGAAATTGTTTGGTTCGCGTGCGCGGCCACTTGCCGACAACGGCCCCAGGCACCTGGTCACTTATATTTACGCAATTTCCGGCGTTACCTACCAGACGGCGCAGGACATTACCGGACTTGGCGGGCAGATTCGATTCGAGCGCCTCGTCGCTGGGCAGCCCGCCAGCGTAAAATACGATCCTTCCAATCCCAGCGATTCGATCCTCGTTGCCGACGACTGGTCGGGCCTGCGCTGAGCTTTGCAAGGAGCCAGGAATGGCGGCCTGCACTCATTCTGATTTTCGATTAGTTGCGCTATCCTTCTCTCAGCGGCTTCCAGGCGCCGCGCCAATCTTATGAAAATGGTTCTTGCTTCCGTGCTGACCACGATTCTGATCGTTGCAATGACGCTTGGGGCGATGTTCGTTCTGGTACAGGCTACCGAGTACGTCACCTCGCTGGACTCGCCTCTCCAGCGCGCGGCAGCCATTTGCGCGGAGCTTTTGCTTGGGGTTGTTCTGTTACTTGGCACGGTCTGGCTGGCCACGCATCTCGCCGTTCGCATTTTCACCAAGAAAGACACTTCTGTTCCCGGAGAAAAGTTTGCCTGAGAAAAACGCCGCCGCAAGCGCAAAAGAAAAGCATCGCGACCGCATGGAGGAGCTCCGCCGCCAATCTGCGGAAGCCGAAGCTGGTGGTGGCCCCGAGCGCCGCGAGCGCGAACACAAAGCCGGCAAGCTCACCGCTCGGGAACGCATTCACCTGCTCTTGGACGAAGGGTCTTTCGAGGAAACGGACAAATTTGTCCGCCACAATTGCGTGGATTTCGGCATGCAGGAGCAGCGCCCAGCCGGTGACGGCTTCGTCACTGGTTTTGGCCGGATTGATGGCCGCCTCGTTTACGTGTTTGCACAGGATTTCACCGTCTTCGGTGGCTCGCTTTCGGAAGCCAACGCGCGGAAAATCTGCAAAATCATGGATCTCGCCATGCGAGCCGGGGCTCCCGTCATCGGCCTCAACGATTCCGGCGGCGCGCGCATTCAGGAAGGTGTGGCTTCGCTTGCTGGCTATGCGGACATTTTTCTGCGCAACACTCTCGCCAGCGGGGTGATCCCGCAAATCAGCGCCATTATGGGGCCTTGCGCTGGAGGTGCCGTCTATTCGCCCGCCATCACGGATTTTATTTTTATGACGCGCGAAACCTCTTATATGTTTGTTACCGGCCCGGACGTCATCAAGACCGTCACGCACGAGGAAGTCACCAAGCAGGAACTCGGTGGCGCCATGACTCACAACGAGAAGAGCGGCGTGGCCCACTTTGTTTCCGCGGACGATGCCGATTGCCTGGGCATGATTCGCGAGCTGTTCAGTTTTCTGCCTTCCAATAATGTGGATGATCCGCCCCGGCGCCAGTCTTCGGATTCGCCGGAGCGCCGCGAAGAATCGTTGAACTCCCTCGTTCCAGCGGAGCCCCAGAAGCCATACGACATCAAGGACGCCATTCATGCCATCGTTGACGATGGCTATTTCTTTGAAGTCCACGAACACTTCGCAAGGAATATCGTGGTGGGTTTTGCGCGTTTCGATGGCCGTCCGGTCGGAATCGTTGCCAACCAGCCTGCGTTTCTCGCAGGCGTTCTCGATATCAATGCATCGCTGAAGGGCGCGCGTTTCGTCCGCTTCTGCGACGCCTTCAACATTCCTCTCATCACGTTTGAAGATGTTCCCGGCTTTCTACCCGGCACGCAGCAGGAGTTTGGCGGGATCATAAAGCATGGCGCGAAATTGCTCTTCGCCTTCGCGGAAGCTACCGTCCCAAAAATCACGGTGATCACGCGCAAAGCCTACGGCGGCGCGTATTGCGTCATGGCCAGCAAGCACATCCGTACGGACGCAAATTTTGCCTGGCCTTCGGCAGAAATTGCGGTGATGGGGCCGGAAGGCGCCGTAAACATTGTGTATAAGCGCGAGCTGGACAAAGCCCCCGAGTCCGATCGCGAGAGGCTGCGCCAGGAAAAAATCGAAGAATTTCGCGACCGCTTCGCCAACCCGTTCGTGGCCGCCGAAAAGGGCTACATCGACGCCATCATCGAGCCCGCCGAAACACGCGGCCGGATCATCACCGCCCTCCGCGCCCTGGAAAACAAGCGCGACACCAACCCCAAGAAAAAACACGGCAACATCCCCTTGTAGCCTTTTCTAGCCGGCAGTGGGGCTGTGGCAGCGGACGATAATGGGCAAATCCTGCCGATTTTCTGTTTCGCACCGATTAGACAATCTAAAGTTGTTCCCCCATTCTGCCGATTCTACCCTTGAAGAGAAGCTTCCCTCCGGCACAGCCGGAGACCTACTTACCTACCATTCGGGGGATATCGCATGGCTACAACTAGCACTGTCCGTGAATTCTCATTGGACTACTATCTGCTGGGCCACATGAGATTTAGCAGTATTGAACAGGAGAATCTTGCAGACCTCGTCAGCATCGTCGCAAGCCTCAAGAATAAATACGGAATCGCGCCCTTTGCCGCGTCCGCAAATGGTCAGCCGGTGCCCAATGGTCCGACCGCTCGCTACGTGATCGACTCCATCACGATGAACAAAATTATGAACGTTATACTGGACACGCCGCGGCTCGTTTCCGTGGCCATTTCCCTCGCGGTAATCCCAAAACGGGCCAATTCGAGCTGCATATCAGCCTCGGAGGCTAGTCCTCGCCACTTGCGATGACGCTTCGGGACGTCCTGGACCGCAAACGATTAGACACGCTGGCTGCGGCGGCGTCTTGGCTGCGCTATCGCTCGTGCTAAAATTCCGCTGCATCGCAAACGGTCCATGTTCCGGAAAATTCTGATTGCCAATCGCGGTGAGATTGCCGTGCGCATTCTGCGCGCCTGCCGCGAACTGGGAATTCGTTCCGCCAGTGTTTACAGCGAAGCCGACCGCAAATCGCTGCACGTTCGCCTTGCGGATGAGGCGTATCCCATCGGCCCCGCGCCCTCGCGCGAAAGCTACCTGCGCATTGACAAGATCCTGGACGTAGCTCGCCGCTCGGCGTGCGACGCCATCCATCCTGGCTACGGCTTCCTGGCGGAAAATCCTGCTCTGCCCCGCGCTTGCGTCGAAGCGGGGATCACTTTCATCGGCCCGAGCGCCGAAGCGATGGAAGCACTGGGCTCGAAAACCGCCGGACGCCAGCTCGCGCGCCGTTCCGATGTGCCCACCGTGCCGGGCGCAAACGACGCCATCGAGAATCCTGAAAACGCCCAGGCTCTCGCCCAGAACATGGGCTATCCCGTTTTGTTGAAAGCCGTCTCGGGCGGTGGCGGAAAAGGCATGCGCGTCGTTTCGCGCGATGCCGAATTTACGGCTGCGTGGCGCGACGCCTCTTCCGAAGCTTTGAACGCCTTCGGCGATGAGCGCCTCTATCTCGAGAAATATCTCGAAAAGCCGCGGCACATCGAGATTCAAATCCTGGCCGATGCTCACGGCCGCGTCGTCTCGCTCGGCGAACGCGAATGCTCCGTCCAGCGCCGCCACCAGAAAGTCATCGAAGAAGCTCCTTCGCTCATCGTCACGCCGGAACTTCGCAAAAAAATGGGTGACGCCGCCGTACGCCTCGCGCGCGCGGCAGGCTACGTCAACGCAGGCACGGTCGAGTTCCTGGTTGACGCCCATCTCAATTTTTATTTTCTGGAGGTCAACACGCGCCTCCAAGTCGAACACCCCGTCACCGAGCAGGTCACTGGACTCGATCTCGTGAAGCTGCAAATCGCCATCGCTGCCGGACATCGTCTTCCGTTTGCCTGGGAAACCATTACTCCACGCGGCCACGCCATGGAAGTGCGCCTCTACGCCGAGGACCCTGACAATAATTTTTTCCCTTCGCCCGGGAAAATTCTCTCGCGTCACACCCCCAGCGGCCCCGGCATTCGCCTCGATGAAGGCGTCTACGAGGGCTGGACCGTTCCGATGGACTACGATCCTCTTCTCAGCAAGCTGATCGCCTGGGGCAACAGCCGCGAGGAAACCATCGCACGTCTCCGCCGCGCTCTCGAGGAGTACACGATCGCTGGCATCAAGACGAACGCAGGCCTGTTCCGCCGCATTCTCACTGAACCGGATTTTCTTCGCGGCGAAATCCATACAAAATGGCTCGATGAACTTCTGCACCGTGCGCCAGCCGCCGCATCTCCTTCGAAAGATGACGCAAAATCCGATCGCGCCGCCGATGCCGCAGCGATAGCTGCCGCGCTCCGGCAAGTGAGCCAGGGAGACCGACATCCCGGCGTCTCTTCTTCCACCCATGATTCGCCGCAACCTTCCCGTTGGAAACAAGAAGGCCGCCGCCAACAACTGGACCGCCAACCATGAAGTTTGAAGTTCAGCTGACCGGCCCCAACGGCAAGAGATTGCGCATCGTTGAACTCGAACGCGACGCGGACCAATGGAAAATCACGCTGGACGGCCAGCCCGTCGATGCCGATGCCGTCGAAATCGATCCCAACATTTTCTCTCTGCTTTTGGCGGGCCAATCCTACGAAATCCACGTTGTACAGGCGCCTGACGGGCTCCTCAAACTCCAGACCGGCCATCAGGAGTTCACCGCCGAAGTTGCCGATCCGCGCGCCTGGCGCGGCAGAAAGCACGGCACTCTCGAAGCAGAAGGCCGCCAGCAGGTTATCGCCCCCATGCCGGGTAAAGTTGTGCGCGTGCTGGTGCAGGCCGGAGACAAAGTGGAAACCGGCCAGGGCCTGCTGGTCGTCGAAGCGATGAAAATGCAGAACGAAATTCATTCACCAAAAAGCGGCACCATCGAGCGCTTGATGGTCAAGGAAGGCCAGCCCGTCAACGCCGGCGAAGTTTTGTGCATCGTCTCCTGAGCCTCCATGGGAAATTGGTATACAAATGTTTCGGTGAAGGGCGCGCAGCAATCCGATGTCGTGGCGCTGCTCGAAGAATTAGGCCGCCGCGCCTACGTCACTCCGGAAACTTCCGGCTGGATTGTGGTTTACGACCAGCAAACCGATGAGTTTGACCTCAGCATTCTTGAATCCCTCGCGCTGACTCTCTCAACGCGCCTCTCCTGCACGGTGCTCGCGAGTTGCAATGCCGACGATGACGTTCTCTGGCTGGCCCTCTACGAAAACGGCACGCTTTCGACACGTTATGGCTCTTCGCGGAAATCATTCGAGGATGGCGACGAGTTCCCGCAGCTGAAGGAAACGGCCGAAGTGCTCGCAGGCGTTTTTCAAAAGCCGGAAAGTAAGCGGGATGTTTTACGCCTGCTGAGCAAATCGCACGGCATTCTGGGCGTGCTTAGCCTTTACTTCAAAATCAGGCTCGCCTACGCCGTGGAAGTGCACCGCCATCTCGATCTGGCGAATCTGCTTGGGATGCCTCGAGCCGCGGTGGGCTTGGGCTACAGGTATGTTAGCAGTGGCGACACTCCGGAAGGGATGGATCGCGAAGCCCTTCGCCGCACCCTTGTTGGATAAAAGAGAGAAATGACTTGGAGTTTCTTCGCCGCCAGAAGAATTAGTGCCCGGTCGACTTCGCTGGGAAATCCGTTTTTGCCGCATCCGGCAATTTGCCCGCGGCCTCGATGACCTGCTGCGCCAGGTAGTTGGTCACGCGCGCTTCATCCCGAGCAATCGTCAAATAAGCGGCGCGCAGTAACTGTTCCTTGTGATTCCGTAGCCCGTCGCGAATGGTCTGCTGCACCTGCGGATCAGAAATGTTCCGCTGCCCCGGCGATTCGCGCGAAATGAGTTTTAAAATAACGATGCGCGGGCCTTCCTTCGATTGAATCGGAAGCGGCGGACTCACTTGCCCAGGCTTCATTCCCAGTACAACCCGCTTGAGCACCGGATCGGACTGGTTCAACCCTGATTCCGGCACGTACCCCAAGTCTCCGCCCATAGCTGACGAATTCATGTCCTCGGAATAGTCCATCGCCAGTTGCGCGAAATCAGCGCCACTGTTCAACTTGTCCTCGAGCATCTTCACTTTGCGCTCGGCTTCGACTTCGTTCGTCGCGTCGTCGTTCTTCAGGTTGCGAATTTGCGCCTCTTTGCGCGGCGTCACGACAATTTCGGAAATTCGGTAGCGCGGTTCCACAACATTGAACTGCGCTTTGTTCGCGTTGTAAGCGTCCGTGACGTCCTGATCGGTAATGGTGATTTTCGCCACCACTTCGCGGTTCAACAGCTTTTGAATAGACAACTGCCGCCGCAGATCCCTCTTCAAATCATCCACGGTCACGCCGCGATCTTTCAGTTGTCTCTGGAATTCGTCTTCGGTGTAGGGACTCTTCAGCTCGGTGAACTTGTCTTCGACTTCGCCGTCGCTCGCTTCGAGGTTAAGCTTCTTGGCCCGCTCCAGCATGATCTCGTTGCTGATCAGCTCATCCAGCACGTTCAGCTTCAGCGACAGCGCCTCTTCCTGCGAAGGCTCCTGCCCCTCCGGGTTCACCCGCGTCCGGTAATACTTGTCCACATCCTCGCGCTTGATCTCCTGCCCATTCACTACCGCCCACACGTCCGGCGCGGGCTGCGACTTCTGCTTGCAACCCGAGGCCAGGGCAAGCGCCATCGCCGCCACGGGCAAAAACATCCCCGTGCGCGCCATCCCCTTGCTCAGGCCGTTTCGGCGCCCGGCCATGCTGGTTTTCACAAGCGGGAGATTCAAGGTGAGGTGCTCAGGCCGCTTTCTTCACGCGGCCCAGACGGATGCAGGCCGTGCAAACGCGTACATGCTTTCTGGTGCCGTCCACCACCGCGCGGACGCGCTTCAGGTTCGGATTCCAGCGCCTGCGTCGTGTATTGTTCGCGTGACTGATCACGTTGCCGTAATGCGGTGCTTTGCCGCAGAATTCACACTTCAATGCCATAGTTCTTCCTGCTTAAGGCTGTCGTAATGTGCAGCCGGGATTTTGCTTCAGAGAAGTTACAATTCCTGAGCCTCTAATTGTAACAGACCGCTTATCCCCGGCAAAGCACGCCTTTTCTGTTGTCACAGATCGTATCCCAACTAACTCGTTGCTGATACACCGAAGGCCTTGTGGTAAGACTAGTGTCAGACAATCGCCGGTGATTCCGATTCAATCTCCACGGAAACCATTTCCGCTAATCGCACCCTGTTTCTGCCGGAATTTTTGGCCGCGTACAGAGCCCCATCGGCGGCGGCCAGAGTCGAGTCCATGTTCCACGGCGCCGCGTCCGCGATGGCCACGCCAAAGCTGCACGTGACGTGGAAATTCTGTTGCCCGTGAAGACTGGACGAGAAGTTCTCCTCAATGATCAACAGTCGAATCCGTTCGGAAATCTCCGTCGCCAGTGGAGCAGCGCAATTTGGGACTACGATCAGGAATTCTTCCCCGCCGTAACGGCCGACCGCGTCGTAGGGCCGCAAGGCAGCCTTGAAAATATCAGCCATCTTTCGAAGTACCGCATCTCCAGCTTGGTGCCCAAATGTGTCGTTCACCCTCTTGAAATGATCCACATCGGCAAGGATGACGCCCAGGGACGAACGCTCCCGCATAGAGCGCGCGAGTTGGCGTTCCAAATATTCCAGCGTAGACCTGCGGTTCGGTAGCCCCGTAAGGATGTCATGCCTCGCCTGATACGACCGGACGCGATAAGCGCTAAAGGAGACCCACAGCAATGCCACAAGAATTACAATGACCACTACCGCTAGCGTCCTGGCCGTATTTTCTGCCGTCCACCAGGACGCGGCCTGGATCACGCGTACGTCGGCTGGAGAAGGCAGTGCGATCCGGAAAGCACTCTGATTCGCGCGATCCTCGGGCTGAAGTATGCCAGTGACTTCCAGTACGCTGCCGCGGACCACCTTCGGGGAAATCTTGCCGCTTTGTAAACTTGCCCGCAAAACCATCGGACCACTTTTGAGGATCAGGATATCTTCATCCGGACTGCTCACGCGTTCCAGCAGATGTCCTTCAACAGTGACCAACTGGGACCGGAACAACCCTGTCGTCAGGTCTTCGGCCGTCAACTTCACCGGTGCCGCGTGCCAGGAATCATTGGTAGCACGCACGCTGGCGTCTTCCAAATAAGGGCCATTTGGGCCAGCCACCGGGAACCCCGATACTTCCACCACCTGCCCCGGGTAAAGCTGGGTTTTCTGCTCGGCTACCACGTACATTCCCGCGCTGGCGTCCTGCAAATAAAATGTATGCTCGCCATCCTGTAGCGTAACCATTCCTCTCACGGTTGTCCGGTGCACCGAGAGGTTCAGCGGGTCGAACCGCATCAGAGTAATGATGGGCCGCACCTTTTTAGCGGAATCCGCGGGAGCCGGTTCCAGGGTCTGGATGTACTTGGTTCCCGGCACGAAGAACTTCACCCCGATCATTTGGCGCTTCTCGTTATAGACCGTCCCGCAAACACCGCCGATCCGCACTTGCGCATCCAGCAGGGACTCCTGAATCGCCGACGTATTCGTTCCGTGGGGCAACTGGACCGCGTAGCTATTCCCCGCGATGGCCAGTTTAAACGTTTGCTGGCTATGCAACTGCGCGACGGAGTGTACAATTCCCACCATTTCCACCCAGCCGGCGTCCTCTTTCCCTGAACCCAGCGTTTCCAGGGAAAGCGCCAACGGCTTTGGCAGCGGGCCGTGCCCAACGCGCGTTATCAACGGCCGTGTAATGATAGGCGCGTAATCCCCGGGACCACTCACACCCTGCACGTGCAAAATGTCCCCAACCTCCACTTCCGGGATTCCGCTGTGCACGTCAATGTAGACCCCCGCCGTGGCGTCCTGCATGAAAAGCAGGCTCGAGGACGGGTCTATGTAAGTGACTGTCCCTTGTATATCGACAGGAAGTTGTTTCAAGGCGCTTTCCACAGACAAGGACTTCAATTCGCGAACGGTTCGCAACGCTCCCTTGATTTGCGACTCCTTGAGCGGTGTTCTCGGAGCAATGATGCGCACGATGCTGTCTTCGATTTCATAGTCTGGCGACGCGCTGGTGAATCCCAGCACCTCAACCTCGTCTCTAGGAGCGAATTGCGACGAACCCACCAGCAACGCTTGAACCTTCGCGGTTCCGTCGGTCAAAACCAGCACTCGCCCAGGTTTCTGCTCTACCACCGTGCCGGCAAGGTGCACGAGCTTCCCGGCTTCGCGCCGTTCCAGAGCGATTGAAAACGGTTCCGGCTTGCTGAAGAACGCGTCCGTCAACTTGCGATTGCCTGCCACCTTCACCTGGTCGATAGAGGCGACAAAAACCTGGATTCCCGTCGTGGTTCCATTGTCGTCGACGACCGCTGCGGAGACGCCCTCGAGTTGGATCTCAGCCCCTACCATGGTGAGCGGGCGAACCTGCTTCGGTCTCAAAATCCGCGCCTTGGTGCGGTGCGTTCCGTCGACAACCGTCACGGTCAGCCGGCCGTCTTCGATAGCAGCGGCACGAACCGTTCCGTGGATTTGCACCCACTGGGAAAGCCGCACTTTTGAGAGGTTGGTGATCTCCGGCAGAGCTTGCGGTGGCGGGAGCGGGGCGCTGCCAAGTAATTTAAAATGAGGGTCTTCGATACCCTTGTTACCAGGCGCAAGCTTGCCGGAGATTTCGACCAGCCGGCCAGGCTTTAGCTCCGCCACATCATCACTCAGGCCGACGAAGAATCCGCCTGTTTCATCCTGAAGAAAAAGCAAGTGCCACTCCGGATCGCAGTACGTTACTACTCCTCTGATCCGCACAGGCCTTCCATAATTGCCAGGGTCCTTTGCGGCCAGCCGAATGTCTTCGGCCTTATCGAGAAGGGACGAATCTTTAGCCCGGAATCCGCAGCCGGACGCAAGCAGGAGGACACTCGCGATCAGGCACAGAATCGGGGCCGGAAATAGTTTGGTTCTGCTCATGACACTTATTGCAGACGTACTCGCCTTAACCTCATAGCCCAAGGATCTGGAGGGGAGAAGCGCCAGGGATCGCTCGGGGCTGCTTCGAACTTCTCCGTTATTCCAAGCTACCTTGTGTCCTCTCCACTGGCAATTCCCCGGTCCGGCGTTGAGCCCTACCCGCTAATAGGGCCTGTGGAACCTCAGGGAAGGGGCTTAGTTCGCTTTTTGGAATGTTCTAAAGGTTCCGAATTCAGGCGATGCGCGAATGCTGCAGCCAACACCGCAAGCGCAACCATCCTTTGGCTCTTGGCATCTTATATTGAGGTAGGTCTTTCCGTTTCAACGTCTTACGGATAACGACCTGTCCTTAAGTGCTGGTTATTTTTTGCCTAAAGCACTAATACTCCAGCCCCTACACGGTCCCCTGTATTCGCTTCAGACCGTTAAACTTGTACCTTGAACCTTCGGCCTAAAGGAGACCGATTGCGATGCCACAACTGACCCCAACCAGGCCAGACATCGCATTGCCCAAGCTGTACCAAGACCGCGCGAAAGCTGTCGCGCGTCTGCGCGTGGTTCTAGTACTCCTCTTTGCTGGACTGTTCTGTTCTCCAGTCCGCGCGGACGTCGGCATGCTTCTTAACGAATCACTCGACACAAGTTTTGCCAGGATTTCTGGTTCGGGCCACAGCGCCGTCTACTTCTCACGCATCTGTACCGAATCCCCCATCAAGGTCCGTCTCTGCCGTCCCGACGAGCAAGGTTCCGTCATGAGCAATTACACCACGCTGGGCGAAGACCAGCCCTTCGAGTGGAACATCGTCCCATTCTCCGTCTATCTCTACGGCGTCGAGGACCCGCAAAATCGGCCGCTCTTCGGCTCGCAAAAAATCAAGCATGTCCTCGAAGAAAGATACCGCGAGAAATTTCTCTCGGGCTATTGCACGAGTCCCACCTGCCGCACCGGCAACGGCGCCGAATGGCGCGAAATGGTCGGCGCCACTCTCGAGCGCAGCATCTACATGTTTGTGGTGGACACCACGCCCGAGCAGGATCAGGCCCTCATCGACGAATTCAACTCGCTACCCAACCAGAACCATTTCAATGGCATCACGCGCAATTGCGCCACATTCGTCCGCCACATCATCAACACCTACTATCCCCACGCCGCCAGGGCTGATTATGTCAATGATTTTGGCCTGATCACTCCAAAGGCCATCACGCGCTCCTTCGCCCACTTTGCCGAGCACCATCCGGAAGCGCACCTCCGCGTCCTGCATTTCGCGCAACTTCCCGGCACCATCAAGCGCAGCACCGAATGCCGCAATGCGGACGAGCAACTGTACCGCTCGAAGAAGCTGCTTGTCCCCATGGTCCTTTTTGCGGATCATGCGCTGCCTTTCGTGGCCGCTTCCTATCTGCTTACCGCGCGCTTCAATCCCGAGACGGAGCTGGAGCGAAATCCGACCGGCGAAGCCTCCAACATGAAGCAGGAAATCCGCGACGCGAAATCGCAAAACGACACGCCCCGCGAGCAACAGCTCGAAGCCTTAATGAATCAGGAGAGCGCCCAACTCGTGGGCACCGCAAAGGAATGGAAGGAATATCGCGCGGCATTCGGCTCGCTCGCTGACGAAGCCATCCTCCGCGAAGTCATTCCCAACCGGGATTTTCTGGATCGTCTGTTCAAGTACCTCGATTACGCCGGCACGCCCACGGTTGACGCCAACGGCGTCCTTTGGCTGGATCTTTCGCCGGGTGGGAAACCCTCCAGGCTGGGCCTCAGCGCCAGCAACCTGTTTGCGCCCGGCACCGATTCCCAGTGGGCTTATGCGCTCACGCTGGCCCGCGCCAATCACTATCTGAAGAGCCCCAAGCACAGCCGCGAAATCATGCCCGACTTCAAGAACGACTGGGCCCTCGTGCAATCCGCTCGCATCAACATCTCTCCCACTTTGGCGTTGGGCAATCTGTCTCCCGCCAACTCAGGCTCAACGGCAGCAGCGCTTACTCCGAATCAATAATCCTCACACCCGAAGCCAGTCCTGTGAGTACTAAATCATTGGGGCTAACCACGCCTCGCCTTCTGTACCATTTTCTTCCCTCCTCTTTTTGCGCAACTTTAGTCTTGTCGGTTTCATCTGTACTGGTGTAGTTTCCCAGCACACGGTGCAGCAAATGTCTTTCTCTCTCCGGGTCTTGTGCTTGGTTTGTTCGTTGCTGTTCGTGTCGGATACCTCCAGCTCAAGACTTCCTCCCGCGCCAGAGCGCGCAGGCTCATCCTCCGCTCCGCCCGTCATTGTGATTGGATTTGTCGGCGGATACGTTCGCCACGATGATCGCGTCCACACGGAAGTCCAGCTCGCCGACCGCCTTCGCGAAGAATACGCTTCCGGGATTTCCGTCCAGACGTTTGAGAATCACCGCGGCAAAGAAGCGCACGAGACTGTCCTCCGCCTTCTCGACTCCAACGGCGACGGCGACTTGTCCCCCGAAGAAAAGCAGAACGCACGCGTCATTATTTTCGGACACAGCTGGGGCGCCTCAGAAACCGTCGAGCTCGCTCGCCAACTCGAAAAGGACGGCGTGCCCGTGGTCCTGACGATTCAGGTGGATAGCGTCCAAAAACGGGGCGAAAACGACGCACTCATCCCCGCCAACGTCTCCCAAGCCGTGAATTTTTATCAGCTTGATGGCCTTCTCCACGGCCAGCGGGAGATTCGCGCCGCCAATCCCGCTCGCACTCGCATCCTCGGCAATTTTCGTTCGGACTACAAAGACAAGCCCATGACCTGCGGCCAATATCCCTGGTACGACCGCCTGCTGATGAGGCCCCACATTCAAATCGAGTGCGACCCCGCCGTCTGGAAGCAGGTCGAATCGCTCATTCGCTTGAATTTGTCCTTGGAAGCGCGCCTCCCGTCGGCAAGCGAGAGCAATTCTCCAGCCTCACCTTTTAGAGAGAGCCGCTGATCAGTATTCATCCTGGACAGAGTGTCATCCCGAGCGAAGCGAGGGACCTGCTATTGATTTTCTCTTCTTCGTTGGCGATCCCGCTCTCACGTTTCCAGCCCAATCAACCGCATCAACTCGAGAGCATTGCTTTTCTCGACCACTCCTGGGCGCAACTGGTAATCAAACTTCATCTTTCCGTCTGCCACCTGATCCTCAAAGTGCATGTTCCGCAAAACATTCCCCACCGCCGCCGCGATCTCCGTCAAGGCTAAATCGTGCGTGGTAACAATCCCAATCGCACGGCGCTTCAAGAGCGCCTGAATCAATCCTTCCGCCCCAATGCGCCGGTCCTTCGAATTCGTCCCCTCCAGCAATTCGTCAAACAAAAACACCATCGGTACCGCGCCGTTTGCGGCATCAAACACTTTCCGGATATGCAGAATCTCCGTATAGAAACTCGACCGCCCTTCTTGCAACGAATCTGTGCTTCGCAGCCGCGTGCCTATTCGCAGCGGCGTCAGCCGCAAGCTTTTTCCGCGGATTGGCGCCCCTGCCATAGCCAAAACCGTGTTAATCCCCACCACGCGCAGCAAAGTGCTTTTCCCGGACATATTCGACCCACTCACCAAAAGCACGCGCGTCTGCGCATCCAGCCGCACACTGTTCCGCACGCACTTCTCCGCGGAGATTAAGGGATGTCCCAGTTCTTCCCCCTCAAAAAATCCCAGCCCGGCTTCAGCGCCAACAAATTCCGGAAACGGATCCGCCGGATGCTCGAACGAATACGCCGCCAGCGAAAGCAGCGCCTCCATCTCGCCTGTCAACTCCGTCCAGCTCCGCATCTTCGCACCGCATCGCCTGCGCCAGGCCTCCGCGGCCATCCCCACCTGCACGCTGTAAAGAAACGGCAGCTCGGACATGCGCGCAAGCAAGCTGTCCGCTCCATCAATCCAATTCATAATCCGCGCAAATTTTCGGATTGCTGTTGAAGCTGCCTCATCGCCGTCCTTCAATTCCGCCGCAAATGCTTTCAATCGCGGCGAAACAAACGCTTCCCGCTCCAGCCGCCCGAGAATTTCCGAAAAAAGCAGCACTCCCTCGGCGTTGCAATCTACGGCCTCGATCACCGCATGTGCCCGGCGCCACAACCACGCCAGCACGACCGACTCAACGGCCATGATTCCTAGAAATGGCCAGATCACTCCTGTCTCGATCCAGTAGACCGCTCCCGCCGCATTCCCAATCGCCAAGACCGTCGCCACCGCGCGCCACACGCTGCCAGGCAAAGCCGATTTCCCTTCCGCCCAGGCCACCAGCGATTCGGCATTCAACCGCGCCCGCAATTCCTCCCCGGCCACCGCCAGGTCCTCGCGCAAGTCTAATTTCTCGCGCAGTTCCTCGATCAATTTCTGCCGTTCGAGAATCTCTCCCAATTCCGATCCCTCGCGCAGCCACTGCGCCAGCCGGTTTTCCCCCATCGGCAATCGTGCGGTAGAAAGCAATTCAAACAAGCACCCGCGGCCAAACAGATCCAAATCTTCCGCATAAACATGATTCGCGTCGCGAAATCTCTCCCCCGTTTGCCCCTTGCCGGCCCACCGATCTTCTATTCGCGCAATCCCCTTGCGATAAAACTCCGCTGCCGTCTCCGCCCGCCCCTTGGCCCGCAAAACGTACCCATGCCAAAAAGTCAGCCCCAGATAAACCACCACAGGCGCAGCCAACCAATAAGCCGCCAAAATATGTCTCGCGAAAACTCCCCATACGACCACCAACCCCGCCACAACAACTCCCAATTTCCAATAACCCACGAGCAGATGCCTCTGCTCCTCCTCGGCAATCACGCCCAAAAATTTCTCCAACCGTTTCGCGTACTCGACCTTCGGTTCAGCCACGATCCCTCGCAAATGTAGTTGCGGGCCTTTAGGCCCGCCAACCGTCCTCAGCCAGTCGAGTCTATCTCTTCTCCGCGGTCCCAGCACACGGAGGGCACATACCTCGTCCCTCTAAGCGCTGCTCTGCCGCGAATCGCGGAAGTGGTATGCTCCGGACATGTCGCGGCGTCAATCCAAAACCCGTGATGAGTTTCGCCGCAAGCCGACGAACATCAACGCACACGCGAGTACAACGGCCGTTGCGGTTCTGATATCCGCCTTCCTTGCCCTCCTCGCTGCCGCGCAAACACTTTCCCCGGGAGAGGTCCGTCTGAGCAGTCGCCCCTACCAGTTTCAACCCGCCATTCGTTTTGAGAGCCGTCTCGTCCAACTCGAAGTCGTCGTCCGCGACAGCCACGGCCGCGCTGTTTCCGGCCTGACAAAAGACAATTTCGCCGTATTCGATGCCGGTAATAAGCGCGACTTAACGGCGTTTTCCGTCGAGACATTCAATGCGACCGTGGACACTCCCCTGAACTCTGCAAGCCCCACGTCAGACGCAACGGCACAGCGGCCCGCGCCCACACCAAAATCGCCGAGCCAGAACTCGGTCAGCGGCAGATGGATTGGCCTCCTCTTCGACGATATCAATACAGCAACCGGCGATCTGGCGCACGCCAAGATCGCGGCTGCGCGTTTCATCAAGGAAGCTGTTCGCAGCGGTGATCGCATCGCCATATTCACGACATCCGCCGGCTTGGCAGTAGAATTCACAAACGATCCCGCTGCGATCCTCGCCGCAATGACCAAAGTTCAATCCCATCCGCGCGCATCTGCGGGTGGCCTTACTCTGTGCCCAAGAATGACCGCTTACGAGGCCTACCAAGTCGTGAAAGGCGATCCCTCTGCTATGAAGGCAAAGGTTGTGGAGGCCTGTAGCTGTGGTGGGTCCGTCTGCAGCCCGGACTATCTGGAAACCGTACCCGATAGCAATTTTATGAACCTGACGCCCACCAGCGGGACCGGGGGTGCTGTACCCACCGAGATCCTCAACGCTGTGCTCAATCAAGCGGAACAAACTTGGGATCAAGCACGCTTTGCGTCGCAGGCGACGCTCGATGCCATCAAAAGCAGCCTCGATCACCTTGCCAGAAAGCCCGGCAAGCGCATGTTGCTGCTCGCCTCCTCGGGTTTTCTTTCAAACCTGCTCGAACAGGAGCAAGATGCCATCATCAATGAGGCTGTACGCGCCAGCGTGGTGATCAATTCGCTCGACGCCAAGGGCCTTTACGCCGAGGCCCCAGGCCCGCCCCTCAACGAAACCATCGAATCCGCTGCCATTCCTCTCAGCACCACCGTATTCCAGATGAGAACGCTCGGTGACCGCCTCGAGGAGCTGGACTCCTCTATGGCCCGATTCGCCGAAAGCACCGGCGGCCAGCTCTTCCGAAACAACAACGATCTAGACCTCGGCTTTCACCAACTGGGTCTCTTACCCGATTGCACTTATTTGCTTGGATTCGACCCCGCCGATGACGGCAAGTATCACAAAATTAAAGTTGAGTTAAAGAACGTGAGCCACGACTTCCTGCAAGTCCGGCCCGGCTATTTCTCTCCAGGAAAAGCCTCTGCCGAGCAACCGAGCGCCGCCAACAAAGCTGACGATATTGATACGGAAATTCGTGGCTCCACAGAGAAGTCCGATCTTCCCGCCACCATCACGGTAAAGTTCGGCACCGCTAGCTCAGGCAATCCTCAGCTCACCATCCAGACCCATATCGACATCCAAAAACTTCTCTTCGACCAGCAGAACGACCGACACGTTCAGAAACTCACCTTCGTATCCGCGCTCTTCGATCCTCGGGGTAAATTCGTCACCGGCAAACAAGCCGACATGGAGCTCGCACTCAAGCCCGAAAGTTTCGACCGCCTCTCAAAAACCGGTATCAATGGTGTGATGCAGCTCGAAGCTCCGGTCGGCCCTTACCACCTCCGCGTTGTCGTTCAGGAAGCGTTTCATGGGAGCATGAGCGCAATAACTAAAGAGTTGGAAATTCGATAGCCTCGAAAAGGGCGGCAAGAGACACGCAAACGAAAATTATGTTCGTCACAAAAAACCGTCAGTTCGCTGCAGTTTCAGCCATCGTGGTGGCCGCAATCCTCGCAGGCATGTTGGTTAGCGGCCTGCTGACCACAGCGAGTTCGCTCGCGGCTCAACAACCGGAAGCCTCTGAGAAAAAGCTGAAGAACCGCAGCTTGTCCTGGAATCCTCCGAAAGTCGACTCTCCTGTACGCTCTGTAAGTCCGTCTCCGCCATGCGTTCTCGCCGATGTGCTCGAACAGGCTGGCGAGCGCACCAACGAACTGCTTACCAATCTTCAAAACTTCACCGCGCAGGAGAAGATCTCCTATCAAGTTTCGGATCGTCAGGGCTTCAGCCTGGACGGCGGCTCAGAGATGTTTGACTACGTTGTGATTTTCCACCAGGCGGCAGGAGAGCCGGCCGTCGAAGAAAGCCGGAGCCCCAAACACGGAAGCAGTTTGTCTGACACCGCCGCACAGAGCCGTGGTCTCCCGGAACTGGTCTTGCTCTTTCATCCAAACTTGCAGGACGACTATGAAATGCGCTGCGAGGGTGCCGCGGAATGGGAAGGCCAACGCACTTGGGTGGTTCATTTCCAGCAGCGCCAGGATAAGCCGGGCCGTACATTTTCCTTCCGCTTTGATAACACCGTGTATCCGGCCAGGCTCAAGGGTAACGCCTGGATTGCGGCCGATTCCGGCGAGGTTGTGCACCTGGAGACGGCTCTCATGGAGGGAATCCCGCCCGTCCGCGTACACCAGTGGTATCTCGCGATCGACTACGTTCCCGTCCAATTCCGCACGCGCGATGTAAAAATCTGGTTGCCGGAGATTGCCAACTCCTACTACGACTACGGTGACCACCGCGCCATCGTCTATCACACCTTCACGGATTTCCTGCTCTTCTCAATCCAAACCGAACAGAAGATCGCGAAACCAAAGCAACCCTGACCGTCGCGTGTGATCACGCGCCGCTGCGACGCCGTTAAAATGTCCCTTCCTAAATCTAGTAACTGTGCTGGTTCAACGCCGTAGCTGTAGTTACAGGTGCAGGCGGCTCCGCGTTCAACTGCGAAGTCTTCCGCCAGTCCACTTCCGTGACGCCTACAGACCCCTTCTCCCCGTTCGTTAGCACGTAATTCAACGTCGCGCTATCGATGCGGTATTGCGCGACTTCGTAGACTTGGTCGGACTTGAGCGCGATTAGCTTCGTACGAACCGCCGGCGAAGTCACAGCCGTTGAGGTGCCTGTCTGGTTCTCCGTTGCTGATACGCTCTGCGAGACATTTTCCACCGCCGAAGCATTGCTCGCAGGCGAATTCGAAGTCGTTCGCTGCTGGCTCGCCGCAGGCGGCTTGTTCAATTCCTGCTGGTGTTGAAACGACTGCTGCCGATAAGAAGCTGGGGGCCGGTCATAGGAGGTCACAGGCCTGTTGCTGTAACTTGAAGAACTCGTCGCGCGCGGCACCATAATATCGTCCATCAAGCGCAGCGTAATCTGCTCTTCTCCCTTAAGCGTAGGACGCGGTCCCCGCGCAGGCAGTGTAATAATCTTCCAGGGCCACAGTGGCGGGATCATCCACTCCACCACGTCGCGTGTCGCATGTCCCTTGCCGACGATATCCCCGTGACGGTCCACTTTGTATCCCTTCGCCGCAATCACCTTGCTCGGCACCGGAATATCGCTGCTCGGAAATCCAATGCGGTCGAACTCCAGCTCCAAATAGCCTTTCCCGACGAAATGCCCCGGATCTTTGTCCGCTTCCAGGTGCCCGCCCAAATAGCTCCCACGCGGAAAGACTTCGATTCCGAATTGCCGGAGACTGTTCAAATGACAGACCACCGGATCTCCGACATCGGCAGTAGCGGAAGAAAAATTCGGTTCGTCGAGCGTGCAGTGCAGCAGCGTGCCCGCGGGGACAAGGATATCCTGCGCCCGCGTACTCGCCTGCACTCCCAGAAGTAGCAGTGAAAAAGCTAGGTAAGCTGAAATGCGCCGCATGCGTGGCCTCCTGATTTGTGGCCCGGCAGCCTCAAACCGGAATCTTCAAGGATCGAGAACAAAACCAGTCGCGCAGCCGGGACCAGCAAAACGATTCAGGAACGCTACGCCTTCGTTTTGCACAGGGCAAGAGTGAAATGAAGTTTTGCTGCAAAATGTGGCATTACAATTTGCTCAGAAAGCCGTCCGCGCGAGCACACAACAACTTGAACCCATGAACACAGACATTCGCCAAAAGTTGCGCACATACGTGGGGTACATTGTTAGCGAGTCGCCAGCCCTCAGATCTTCACCCAGCTCCATTCCTTCGAGTACGGCACGCGGCTCATCCGGTACCCCGACTTGACGCCCGTCACAACATGGTCGCTCCAATTGAAACCAACCCCATTCTTGGGATCGTAAAGCCCAGGCTCTTCGGAAAAACACATGCCCCGCTTCAGCACCGTGTAGTCGCCCAGCGAAAGATACGGCGGCTGGTGGCCCTCCGAGCCTTCTCCGTGCGCGGGCCGGTGGTAAATGTAATCCTGAACTCCCTGCGCCACCTGGTACTTGTGAATCTCGAACGCAACGCTCGAGCAAGTCGAGCCTTCTTTTTGCAACTCCACCTGCATGTCGCACGTGTGCTGGCTCACTTCCCACAGCTTCCGCATATGCGCATCAAACTCGCCCGCGCCGTCCGCCAGAATGTACATGCGGTAGTTTTCTCCACCATGCCCGCCGATGTATGCATCGCCATCCACCTGCAACGGCATATTGCGCGCAATCCTGTTGAACCGTGGCTGATTCGGATGCGGATAAGCGCACAGTCGCCCCACGCGGCAATCGATTTCGACGCTCGCCGCAACGCCGTGGTGCGGCAGACCGTTCGCAAGGTCCAGCTCCGAGTACAAAATGTTGTTGATCCAGAATGTGCTCGCGATTCCGACCTCGTAATCAGTCACATCCGTTCCAAACGTCAGGAAGTAGTCCCGCGCGTAAGCGTGCGCCCGGTCAAAGTACGTGTACGCTCGCCGCGTCAGCGCCAGCTCTTCCGGCGTCTTCACTTCGCGCATGTCCAGCAGCGTTTGGCTGACGTCCACCCACTTCACTTTCGGCAGGACTTTTTTTGCCGTTGCCAATTCATCCGCGTAAAGTTTCCCGTCGATGCCAATTTTGTTTCCCTGCACGCCTTTTGCTTTCATTCCTTCGAGCAGCATCTCGAACAGATCCACGGTCTTGCCCTGCACGACTTTCCCCTGCTCCGGAAAACCTCCTTCGGCGTGCTTCGTGTCGAAATACTCCCACCCGCCGCCGAACCACCAGCCCTTCACCAGTTCGCGGTCCAGCGCCGGATAGAGATACCAGGGATCCGCGTCATCTTTATTCATGAAGACGCACTGCGGCCGTTCTGTATGCGTATGCCAGTATCCGGTGATGTAAATAATGTTGAGCTGATCGCGAAGCACAAACGCGTGGATATCCTGCTGCGCCACCTTTTCCTTGAACCGCGCGACGGTCTGTTTGTTCCACTCGAGCGGCAAGCGATCAACCTTGGCGGGTTCCGGCGGTCCTTCTTCGCCGGGCCTGGGACCGAGCAGCAATTTTTCGCTCGTGCCCGTGCCGCGGCTCTTCACAATATCTGCAAGCGAGCCACTGCCGCCTTGCGTTTGCATTCCGTCAACCTTGTCCATGCGGCGAAACAGCCCGCCGCCGAGCAGCACAAGGCTTCCGCCCTTCAGAATGTCACGCCGGTCCCGATTCATCTCTCCTCCATTCGCCACAGCGAAGTTCGCTTCGCTGCTGAAAACCCGTCGCGGCCGAAGCCCCGCACACTCTGCCTTCCCTTTAATGCTTCGGAATTACTTCTGCCCGGTGACTTCTTCCCACTCGCGTTTGCCGCGCTCCAGCAAGGCAGGCACATCCTCGCCCAGCAAGAACCGTTCATGGACCAGTTTCATCGCCGCTTCCGCGAACTTTCCCATGTATTCGTCCCGCGAAACATACCGCTCCGCAACCGAGAGCCGCGGATCGCCGGATTGTGTGCGCTCTGCCGCCGTTTTCGCGAAAGGAATAAACGAACCATAAAAACTCAGGCGCAAATCCGCAAGGCCAATGCTCGGATCGCGCAAATTCCATCCGGTATAAGTCGCAAGCGGAACCTGCAATTCCGGCAAACTCACCCCGCCAAGGTCGTTTCCGTCGATGTCCGATTGCGGAACCAGTGTGACAAACGGTTTTCCAACCTTAGGAGGCTCGGTACTCACGATTCCGCTTTTCCATTGCGGACCAAAATCCAGATGATATGCAACGCTTGCTTCATGCGGCTTGTTGACGCCGGGAATCTTAGGAAAATTCCATTTCGTCAGCGATACGAGCGTGCCATCCGCAATTTTCGGGTACGTGGAAGCGGGTGGCTCCTTTCCGTCTTTCACCCACTCGTCCATATCCGTGATCAACGCGCGCCAGAACCACTGAACTGGATTCGGATTGTACCGTTGCTGTGCAGTGGAATCCGGGGAGCCGGGAGAGGATTTCCGCGGCGGAAATGGGGCAGAAAAATGCTGCAACCCGGCCAGCAAATAAACCCTGACATTTTCTCCGATCTTCGCGTCGCTCGTGCCATCCGGCGAAGTATGAATCAGCGACGCAGCGCGTCCCCAGTATTCGTAAGAAGTGTTGGTCAGAAAGAGTTTCGGCGCTTTGTGAGACTTATTGGAGGTATCGAGAAGACCAGCCGCCTCGCCCGTATCCGGATCGGTTTCCTGCTGATCGGTGAAAGGGAAAAGGTCGGTGGGGAAAAAGAGGCTCGAAAGCGGCTGAGCGTCGCGCGAAGGCTGCGCAAACCGGTGATTAAAACTGCCGCGGCCTCCGCCGGCAACATGAGCGATGACGGCGTCCATGACCTGGCGGTCTTGCTCATCTGCGTTGAAATCCTGGTAGAGAAAATGCCGAAGAAAGCGCCCGCTCTGCGAAATGCCGACAGCGTAAACGCGATGAACCGGCGCCGTGGATTGGGGATCGTATTTCAAGTACGAAAGGAAATCGCGGACGGAAGCGAGCCCCAGCCCGACAACGACCGGATCTTTTGCTTCGTAGACGAGCTCATAGATTTTTCCAGCAAAAAACCCGCCGTCCAGGTGAAGAAAGTGAGGATCGGCGGCGAGCATGCCATCCACGGTGTGGGCGAAACTCCACTGCGGGCGAGGAATCGTTTGGCGAGGGCTATCCGGAGTGTCGCGCACTGTCAAAACATTTTTCGGGCTCGCGGGATCGGCAACTGCATAGCTTTTTCCGCCGTTAGGTCCGAGCAGGGAATGGCCGAGCGGCATGTCCGCCATTTTTTGCGCGGGAGTGAAGTCGGTGCGAACCAGCCCTCGAATTTCTTTTCCTTCAGGATCGTGCGCCACCGGAGCAAAAAGTTTGAGCCGGTCTCCTTCATCGGCGATATCAAATTCCCAGCCGACCCAGGCCACCGTGTAGCCTTCGCGCATCAGAAAGCCGTCTCCAACTTCCGCTTTCGCAGCGGAAGCTCCCGGGCCGTCCACGATGCGATGGATTCCTTTTCCGCCGCGGTTGGAAACTTCAAGAAGAACGGCGCCGTTTCCCTTGTTTATGTCTTTCGGCCTCAGAAGATAGAGGTCGGCGGAAAATTCGACTTCGCCCTGTGCGTTACGCGGCGCTTTATCGAGATCGACGATTTGCGCGTTGTGAATGTTTCTTGGATCGACGGCAAAATAGACGCGCCCAACGATTTTCTCGTAAACCCCGGCGAGCCCGAAGGGTTTGCCATCCTGAAGATCCGTCCGCGAAATAATCTCGACACGAGTGACGTGTGCATCAGACGCGGGAATGAGAAAAGCGCCGATCGTCAAAAGCCAAACGAAACGCAGACGGACACGATGCATGAGCAGCCTCCAAAGACGCCTCAGCTTATATCACTGTTTGCCGAAGCCGACCTGGCTGATACAGATTTTGTACATCGGAGTGCGATCGAATTTCAGGCGCACAATGCTGAGCTTTGCCGGATCGAATTTCCTGGATTTGTCAGCCGTTTGAAATTCCGAGAGAGGCGCGCGCACGGTCTGGAATTCCGTTTCCCAGTCCTGGTCGAAGCCTGCATCGTCTAGAACGGAGAGCTTGGTGAATTTCTCTTTGAACGGCGGCGGAATAGTCATGAAGAGGCTCAAGGGCGCGCTTGCTGTTACGCCGTCGCTGGTCACCAGTTCAATCGTGAAATCGGGCGATTCGCGTTCTTTTTTCTTGTCTTTCCCGGCGTCCTTCTGTTTTTCTTTTTTCTTATCTTTGTCTTTTTCGTCGTCTTTTTTCTTTCCGGGCGGGTCCACGTCTTCATCCATGGGTGCGATCGAAAATTCAATCGTCGAGCCCGGCCCCAGTTGCCAACCCGCGGCGGCTGCCGCAGGCAACGTGATCGTGTAAGTTGGCGCGGGAGCATCCTTTACGCGGTTCCACCCGAGAAAGACGCCGTTGTAGCCGCGGTCGCCGGAGCGCCAGGGAATGGGAGCTTCGTTCCAGACAGTGAGATTTTGCCCTTCGATGTGGCCGCCCGGAGCAGTCGTCGTGGTGAGGTCAGCGTCCTCGTCGAACAATGCGAGAGGAGTGTAGTTCGTGTCCTGATAGCGATTCATGTACAGCGTATCCGGCAGCCACTGGCGAGCGACGCGCCAATCCTCAAAAAGCGGAACGTACTCGCGATGGTCTTTGAGCGTAGCTTCGAGAAACGCGGAAATGTAGGTCTTCGAGATGCGGCGCTGTTCTTCGCCGGGGATAAGAGGCTTCAAATTCAGGAGCCATCCGAGCGGCTTGCCGGCGTCATCGTTGCCCCAAACGGTGTTGAACTGGCCGTGATTTGCGCGGTAGGAGTAGATTTCTGCTTTAAACCACGGGCCAGGCTGCGTGTAACGGACGTGGTCCCATTGCCGGCTTCCATGGAAAGACGAAACATCCATGTCATGCGCGCCCTGCAAGGTCAGATAGCTCACATCTTCTATCCAACGATACTGTCCCGCGGGCTTGTATTGACCGTCAACAGGAGCGATGGCGACGACGGCTTTGATTGCGAAGTTGTAATCGAACTTGATGTTGGCGTCATCGGGATCGTACTTCATGCGATTGAATGCCGCGGCGGTGGCGGCCGCTTCGCCGCCTCGCGAATGGCCCATCACCGCGATGCGCGACATATCCACCTTGCCCTGAAATGGATTGCCTGCGGTTTTGTTCCATTCCTGCCAGAGTTTCAAATGTTCCAGCAGCATCCAGCCGCGAACGACTTGCTGCTTGGGCGGGTCGTGGAAAAGGCCGCTGTTCAGGAAATTTTCGTCGATGGAAGCGAGGATGATGCCGCGGCTGGCGAGCAATTCGCCAAGATAGGTGTACCCGGGATCGGAAAACGCGGCCATGTTGTGGTTTCCGTGGACGATGAGAGCGAGCGGAAAAGGTCCGGGCCCTTCGGGATACCAGACGCGGGCGTTCAAGGGCAGCTTGTCGACATCAAAGCCCCAATACTTTTTTCGCGACCAGCGCTTCCAGCCTTTGAAGTCCTTAAAAAAGTCGGACGCATCCAGCGTGCGGGTTTTGATGGCGACACTGGAGCCGTATTCGGGGCGGCGGATGTCATTGCCAACGCCATAGAAAAGCTTTTGAACTTGAAAGGGGCCAATTGCTGAAGGATCCGGAGCGGCCAATTCCGCGGGCATGGAATCCGCGGGAGGTTTCCAGGTGATGAGCTTATCCATGGTGCCTGCGTAAGCAAGAAGCCAAACGAAATAAATATTGGCTGCGAGGGAGAGAAGGAAAAGAAGAGAGACGACGATTTTTTTGCTGAGCGCGGATTGGGCGAAGTTGCCAAAGAAAAATGTGGCAATGGTCGCGCCGAGAACTCCCGTGGCCAGGCCCACAGCGATGGCTACCGTAATGCCCAGCTCTGGCGGCCCCCACAAGGTCATTACGACAAAACACGAGCCGATGATTACGCCGGTGGCAAAGCGGGGCAGATTTCGCGCGATGCTGAGAATCAAAACGACGAGGGCAGCGACCAACGGAATCAATATAGCGGCAACGAGGATGCAAAATGTGAAATCGAAGAGGTAACCAAAGCCGGTCTGAATATACAAACCGCCTATGACGACGCACACGGCGGCTGCAACAAGCGTTCCCCACACGGCGCCGCGGCGTGCTTCGAGGCCGGGACAAATCGCGGTCCACTGCCTGGAACACCAATCGCGCACTTTGCGCCAACGAGATTTTTCGACGGGCGGCAGCGAGATGCTGGCTGCAGGTAGCGCGGTTATATCTGAAACGGAATCTTCATTTGCCATCGGCTTTACCCAGGCTTTCCGGTTTGTTGTTCCAAGCCGACGGCATTGTACACGGAGTCCCGCGCCACGCTTGCAGGATTACCTTGCGTCCTGAGGAGTCAAAATTTGCGAGAGCTGAGCTTACTGATCGTGGATCATCCCCGCCATGTGGTGAGCTGCCGGTTTGCGGCGAAGGGCCGCCATCGTGGAATCGTCTGACGGAGCAAAATAGCCGACGACGATGCCCATCGCGCCGTCGCGGAGGAGTTTGCCGGCCGTATTGTCGTAAGTGGCGGAGATTTTGAGGACGTCGCCCACCGTAAATTTGTAGCCGCCGCGGTCGAGAAACAAAACCGTCGGCATGCTTAGCAAGTCACCGCGGTCGTCTACTTTTGCATCGAGAGTCGCGACGGTTTCTTTGCGTGTGGCGTCTTCGAGGACGAGCCGCCTGCCGTAATCGTGCATGTGTCCACCGACGCCGAGCAGGACACCGTCGTATTTCACGGTGACGGTGCCGGTTTGCTCGCTCTTTCCGGCGGGCAAATCGTAACCGGAATTCCCACACGACTTAACGTCCATCCAGGTCGGGTACACGCTTTTGACCTTGGCGCCCGAACTGACTTCCGTGTAAGGAATGACGACTTCGAGATAGACGTTTTCATACGAAGTGTCCGTGGGATTGTGGATCATGGTTTCGACGCGAATCGTGTCGCCCATTTGCACGCGGTAGCCGAAGCCGGGGAGTTCGGCCCAATTCGTCATTTCGCCGCCGGCGCCGAAAATGTGTTCTTCTTTGTTGGGGCAGAGAAAATCGGCGCGATTCTCGTTCCAGAAGGCGGTGTGATGAAGGACGCGGCCGGGCACGGCGTTGCCGTTTGCGTCGACGAGTCTGGGCGAATACGCCAGCAGCCAGCCGTCGATGGGAATTTGCCACTCGAGATCCGGAGGCTGCGGCATTTTCATGTGACTGGTGTTGGCAGGCAGGTTCATGGGGCCGATTCGAACGGTAATGGTGTGGCCGTCGATTTTTTGTTCGATTTTCACGCCTTTCGCCATTTCGTGGTGCATGCCGCCTTGCATGAAGCCGCCATGCTGCATGTGGTCCATGTCGTGTGGGGCATCGGCGGGTTTGTCCTGCGCAAGAGTTGCAACGGAAAACAGAAGGCTGGCGATGAAGAGATTGATTGTTCGCATGGTCTTACCCTCGTGCGCTCATCCCAAGCGCACCTCTTAATGATAGCCCCATCTTCGACACGGTGGCTCCTATCTGAAGCGCCGTGTGCCGGATACGACTTCTCCGGCGCAAAGGATGGAACGCGCGCACATAAGATTTGGGAACTACTTCGGAAGATTTCTAACTGAAGGAAGCGACGGCGAGCTGTGGATCCTCAAAGACTTCAAAAAGAGTGAGTACGCGGACAAGCTTGAGAGTCTGGACGGCGAATTTGGAGGGATTGAGGAGTTTTAACGAGCCGCCGCGCTGCTTGGCGCTGGTGAGGAAACGAACGAGAAGGCCGATGCCGCTGGAGTCGATTGTTGGAACTTCCTGAAGGTCCAGAATGAAGCGGGACTGGCCGTCATTGAGCAGATCGGTCATGGTCGCGTTGAGCCGATCGAGCGGCTCTCCGAGGTTGAGGCGGCCGCGGAGTGTGATGAGCTTCACGTCGGATTGAGTTCGGACTTCGATTTCCAAAAGGATGCCTCCAAGGCCCGCGGCAGGGTTGCGAACTACGAACGCGCTTGCCGAACAGAGCGGTAGTCTGCTAGAGTCCCGCACAACTTAGAAGAACCGCCGCAAATTTGCAAGCGAGTGTTTCGCCGTTTCCATCGCCCGGCCGTCTCCACAGCGCGATAGCAATAGGACGCGGGCATGGCGAGCGAGAGTGGTCCTTTGAAGATGGAGCTCCGGGAATTTTCCGCACGACTGCTGGCCGAGCAAGAAGTCATTCCGCGTGCCAGGACGATCGCTGGAACAGTAGCCGAACTCCTGCCCGGCACAGCCATTAACGTTTACATATTTGCGGTGCTCGATGGCGAAGAGGTGTGGGCCGCCAAGGCATCGGCTGGAGAAGCAGGCGCACGGGCGAACACCGTTTCCGCTGAGTCAGCGATTTTTAGTGAGCTGAGAAACACCGAAGTGCCGCTGCTTTTTTCCGGTGCGGAGCTTTCGCGCGAAAACTACTCGCACCTCGATATCCGCAAGACTTTTCTCTCCCTGGCCTACCTGCCTTTCCATATCGGGGATACTGTTTTCGGCGCGATGGAGATCGTCAGTTTTCAGGAAGAATTGACAGAAGAAGCGCTCGGGGAGCTGAGCGACCTGGCGGGAATTTCCAGCGCGGCGCTGGCAGCGGCGCAACGTTATGAAGACGAGAGAAATGACGCTCTCGGTTCGATCAGCCGGCTTACACAACTTTATGACCTCGAAAAGGTTTTTGCTTCGACGCTGGAAATGGCCGAGTTGCTGCCCATTATCGGCTCGAAAGTTCAAGAAGTGATGGAATGTCAAGCAGTGAACGTATGGCTGCTGCAGCCAGACGAGAGCATCCAGCTGATGCATCAGGCCGGGTCGGATGCCACCGTTCCGCAGGGCTCATTCCAAAAACCCGGTGAGGGAATTCCGGGAGATGTCTCCGACAGTGGGGAAGCTGTGTTGATCGATGACCCCGAGGATGAGCGGCTGGCGAAACGGAACGCGGAAGTCGAAGAAGAAACGGTTAGGTCGCTGCTGGTTGTGCCTATTTTGGATAAAGGAGCGCTCGTTGGCGTGGTGGAGGCGGTCAACAAGGTGGACGGCACTCCGTTTGACGATGACGAACTGTTTGCGTTGACGAGCCTTGCGGAAACGGCGTCGAGCGCGCTGCACAACGCAAGTCTGCTGATGGCCGAGCGGAAAGTGGCGATCCTCGAAACACTTGTCACGGTGAGCCACGAGATTACGTCGACGCTGAATCTGGAGCGCATGCTGCAGACGATTGTGAATGCGCCGCAGGCAGTGATTCCGTACGAGCGCGCGGCGATCGTGCTGCGGCAGGGTGGCCGCTTCAAGTTGAGCGCCGTGACCGGACAAACGCAGGTTAACGCGGACGCTCCCGACATCGCGCCACTCAACGAAATCCTGCAATGGGCTTCCTTGTCACAGGAAGTGATTCACGTAAGCCAACGCGACGAGGAGATTGACGCCGATCGCGAGGAAACGCGGGCCAAGTTCAAGAAATACTTTGCGGCATCGGGGATGCGCGGCTTCTACGCCAAGCCTTTGAATGACGATACCGGAAGCGTAGGTTTGCTCGCTCTCGAAAGCACCGACCCGGATTTCCTGGGGTCCGCACATATCGAAATACTGGATGTGCTGTCCAGCCAGGCCACGGTGGCGCTTCGCAACGCGCAATTGTACAAAGAAGTTCCCTTCATTTCGGTGCTCGAACCGGTGCTCGTCCAAAAGCGCAAGTTCATGGCGATGGAGAAGCGCCGCCGCACTCTGATTCTCGTCGCAGCCGCGGCGGCGGTGCTTTTCCTTGTGGCGTGTCCCCTGCCGCTTCGTGTGGATGGGGACGCGATCGTTGCGCCAGGAAGCAGGGCTCTTATCCAGCCCGAACTGGAGGGCGTAGTCAGCAACGTATTCGTTCACGAGGGCCAATCCGTGCAGCGCGGCCAGGTGCTAGCCAAAATGGAGGACTGGAATTTGCGCTCGGCGGTTGCGGAGGCGCATTCCAGGTATGAAGCGGCGCGGCTCCAAATGAATCGCGCGCTGGCCGCAAACGATGGCACTGAGGCGGGGGTGCATCGTGTGCAGTCCGATTACTGGAAAGCGGAAGTGGGGCGAACGGAGGAGATGCTGGAGAAGGCGTCGTTGCGCTCTCCCATTGACGGCGTGATTGCGACACCGCACGTGGAGAATTTTGCCGGGCGCAAGCTGGAGCAAGGTGATTCGTTTGCCGAGGTCGTGGACACCTCGCAGGCTGTTGTGGATGTGGCCATCGATGATCTCGACGCGGGATTGCTCAAGGACGGCGAGCCGGCGGTGGTAAAGCTCAATAGCTACCCAACGCGCACGTTCCGCGGCGACGTGGTCATCGTCAGCCCGAAAGCGGAGATGCTTCACGAAACGCCAGTTTTTTATGCGCGAGTAGCCATTCCGAATCCTGACGGCGTAATTCGCGCGGGCATGGAAGGCCGCGGAAAAGTCCGTGTCGGCTGGTATCCCTCCGGCTATGTGTTTTTCCGGAGAGCGTGGATTTGGAGCTACGCCAAGCTGTGGAACTGGGTAGGTTGGTAGGAAATAGAGTGGAGGAAAAGTATGCGGTGTCCTGTCGTGCCAATCGTTTTGGGAGCGGCCCTGCTGATTGTGAGTTGCGGGGATAGCGGGACGGTCACACCCTCCGTGACGAATGCCGCGCCGGCTCCTGTCACACCTCCTCCTTCCTCTTTCAAGACGCAAGTCGCGCCCGCCGATACGGGCATTAGTGTTTCCGGGCCTATCATCGTCGAACATCAGGTGGAGATTACGGCTCAGCGCGACGGCATTCTTCAAAAGATATTCTTCGACGCCCCCGCCCATGTTCAGGCAGGCACACTTATCGCCAATCTGGACGACCGCCAGATCACGGCGAATCTTGAAGCCGCTCGCGCTAAATCGCGAAGCATCGCCGCGGACCTGAAAAACTGGGAAGCAGAAGCCGAAGTGCTCAAGGCGGACTATGGGCGAGCGCAACGCATGTGGGATGCAGGGCTGATCTCCGAAGAACAGCTGCAGCACGCGAAATACAAAGCCGAGTCGGACCAGTGGGATATAAAGCGAGTCCTGGAAAGCCTGACCACCGCTCACGAGGAGGAGCGCTCGCTCGAGCTGGAATTGGAAAAGGCCAAAATCCTTGCTCCCTTTGATGGATTGATCGCCCGCCGCTATGTCCGGGAAGGACAGAATATCGCCAAGGGCGAACGCCTCTTCTGGGTTACTGCGGAGGCGCCGTTGCTGATGCGGGTCACGCTGCCGGAGAGGGTGTTTGGAAAGATGCGCCAGGGACAATCCGTGGATGTCACTTCCGAGGATGCGCCCGGCGAAAAGCATCTCGGGAGGGTCAAGGAGATCAGTCCGGTGGTGGACCCCTCCAGTGGTACGTTCGAGGTGCTGGTGGAGTTGAAGGGTGAACGAGGAGCGTTGCGTCCCGGGATGACCGCAAACGTGCACCTGGACACCCAGCGTTAAGCCCAGCCCACATGAATCTCACCCGCGCTCTCGACGTTGCGCTCCCGGAAATTCCGGCGCACACCCTCTCGGAGCGCTATCCTCGCCTCGATCCCGGCACGACTTTCCGCGAGCACATGGAAGACAACCAGCCGATGGTGCGGATTTACGTTCCCAGCGTCGGCCTTATGTACCGCTTTCCGGAGCAGACCTGGCGTCTCGCCCGGCTATTCGATGGCCACCGCTCTTACGAACACATTGCGGCGCTGTATTCCAGCGAAATGGGAATTCAGTATGCGCCCGAGGATGTTCGCGAATTTGCCGCGCAGCTTGAGTCTGGCAATTTCTGGTACAAGACACCGCAAGAAAAAAACATTCTTCTGATGCAGCAGTCCGCGGAAGACCGCCGCAAGAGCCTTAAGGGGCGCAGCCGGTGGACTGACCTTTCCATCATCTTTTTTCCGGCTTTCAATCCGGATCGTTTCCTCACCTGGTTTTACAACCACACGAAGTTTATCTACACGACATGGTTCACGATTCTGACGGTCGTGGCGTTCACCATCGCCGCGGGCATCAGCGTTACTCATTGGAGTGAGATCGGCCGCGACACGCTCCAGTTCTACAATTTCAAGGAAAAAACCTGGGGCGACGTCCTGGCCTTCTACGCGCTGTTCATGGTCATCGTGGCGATTCACGAGTTTGCACACGCCCATACCTGCAAGCATTACGGCGGCCGGGTGAGAGCCATGGGGTTCGCGCTGATCTATCTCACGCCGGCCTTCTATACGGACACCACGGAAGGCGCGGTTTTGGCTTCCCGGCCCCAGCGGTTGACGATTGCCCTCGCCGGAATCTGGTCGGAGCTCATGGTCTGTTCCATCGCCACGCCCATCTGGTGGGCGACGCCACCGGACACGTTTGTCCACGATGCGGCGTACTTCATGATGATGCTCACGGGCATCATGTCGCTGATCATCAACTGGAACCCGTTAATGAAGCTCGACGGGTATCACATGCTGTGCGAGATTCTCGGCTTGGAGGAACTCAAGGAAGATTCCACGGCGTACTTGTTGGCCTGGGTGAAGAGGAATATTTGGCGCCTCCCGGTTGAAGTGCCGTATGTACCCAAGCGGCGGCGCTTTGGGTTTGCGGTGTATGCGCTGCTCTCCGGCGCTTATAGCTACACGGTGCTCTATGTCGTTGCGCGGCTTGCCGGAAATATTGTCCGCAACTTCAGCCCGGAATGGGGCTTCATCCCGGAGATTGCCGTTGCGCTGTTGGTTTTTCGTTCGCGAATCCGCCTATTGGTGAATTTTATGAAATTCAACTACCTCGATAAAAAAGACCGTATCCTCGCGTGGCTGACACCACGACACTCACTGGCACTCGGTGTTGTCGCGGTTGTCTTTCTCGCAGTGCCGATCTGGCACGAGTCCGTTTCCGGCCGATTTTTTCTCGAGCCTAACAAAACGGCAGTGGTCCGCGCACGCATTCCCGGTACGGTCACTCAGCTCTACCTCCAAGAGGGGCAGCACGTGTCCGAGGGCCAGCCCCTCGCTACTTTGACGGATTTGCCCTTGGAGTCGGAGTTCGACGAAGCACGTACACGGCTGCTTACGGCGTCGCAGCGTGTCAATGCCGCTTCCTCGCACTACACCGATTTAGGGGCTTCGCTGAACGAACGCGATGGCCTGACTGCTCAGTTCCACCAACTTTCGGACATGCGCGACGCTCTGCATCTTTATAGCCCCATCTCCGGGACGGTGGTCACTCCCAGGGTCGGTGATTTGCTGGGTAGCACTCTTAAGAAGGGTAGCGCTCTTCTGGAAATTGCGGACCTGACCAGGCTGAATGCCAGGATCTATATCTCCGAGTACGACCTCTCCAAATTCACAGTGGCTTCCCCTGCGCGGCTCCAGGTTCAAGGCATCGCGAAAATATGGCCCGCAGAGGTCAATTCGATTGCCCCCGCACCTTCCGAAATGGATTCGCAGCTCCTGGGCGAAAACAAGCTGCGCGGGATGGATCTTCCCCAGTTCTATATCGTCACTTTGGTGTTGGACAATCCCAACTCAATCCTGAAGCCGGGGATGGAGGGAGTTGCGCGGGTCTATGGCCGGCGCCGGAGCATATTGATGAAGGGTTGGGAAGTCGTCACAAGACTGATCGGCCGAAAAATCTGGTAGAGGTTTAGTACATTGATTTCAGCACTGACTTGCCCAGTGCTTTGTGCTTTCACGCGAAACAAGAAGGGCTGCCGAAAGGCAGCCCTTCTTGTTAATTGCTCGATTTTGAAGATTTCAGTGTCCGGCTTCGGCTTAATTGGTGCCCTTCATGAATCCCCTCGGGGAGCCTTTCAGAGTGCCTTTTAGGGTGCCCTTCAGAGTGCCCTTCAGAGTGCCCTTCAGAGTGCCTTTGTGGGAGCCTTTCAAAGTGCCTTTATGGGAGCCCTTCATGGAGCCCTTGACGGAACCTTCGGCCGCCGGAGCCTCGATATTCTCGCTGGGAGTTCCGCTGGCGACGTTGGCCTTCTTGGTGGTCTTGAGTGCGCTGATCAAAGATTTCTTTTGGATGGACATGCTGGGCTCCTTTTTTCTCTCTTTAATTTTTTTTAAGCTTGCCGACCGATGCTAGACCTATTGCAGATTGGATGCCAAACGGTTTCCATAAATCCGTGGGTACCATGACCACATAATCTCAAGCACTTACGGACTCGACCGTGGGAGACAGCCGCGTGCCGCGGTGAAAAATTCTGCGAGCGGTCAATTTTTAACCCTCGGCGGGTTAATTTTTAACCAAACTACAGCTTCAGTTTTCGGCAAAGGTACTTCATCCGCTGCGGGTCGACGCGGAGAAGCGCGGCCGCGGCGGATTTCTTGCCCCCGCTGCGGCGGAGTGCGGCATTGAGATAGGCGACTTCGATCCGTTCCATCTCGGCATCGAAGTCCACCCCCTCCTCGGGGATCAGGATGGCTTCGTGGCTGGCGGTGCTGGCGTAAAGCAGAGCTTGCGGGAGGTGTTCGGCGGTGAGCGTGGGGCTGTTGTTCATGGTCACCAGGCGCTGGATGACGTTTTCCAGTTCGCGCACGTTGCCCGGCCAAGGGTAGTCCTCGAGAATCTCCATGACGTCCGGTTGCATGCTTTTCAGGGGTTTCTTTGCGGCCGCGCAATAAATGCGGAGGAAGTGATCGATTAGAAGAGGGATATCTCCGGCGCGCTCGCGAAGGGGAGGGACGAAGATGGGAACGACATTGATGCGGTAATAGAGGTCCTCGCGAAAGCGGCCTTGACGGACAATGGCTTCCAGATCCTCATTGGTGGCGCAGATGAGGCGGAAGTCGATTTTTCGAGAGGTTCGCGCGCCGAGGCGCTGAACGCTGCGCTCCTGGAGGGCGCGAAGAAGTTTGCTCTGCAAGTTGGGCGGGAGAGTGGTGATTTCGTCGAGAAACAGCGTGCCGGTATGAGCGCTTTCGATGAGCCCGGGCTTGGTGGTGTCGGCGCCGGTGAAGGCGCCTTTTTCGTAGCCGAAGAGCTCTGACTCCATGAGCGTGTCGGGCAGGGCGGAACAGTTCAGGCAAACGTAAGGATTATCTGCGCGGCTTCCCGACCGCACGATGGCCTCCGCGATCAACTCCTTGCCAGTGCCGCTTTCGCCGCGCAGCACCACGCTGGTGTTGCTGTCTGCCAAGGACTGAATGGCCTGATAAACCTTTTGCATGGCGGCGCTACCGCCAATCAGATTGCAGAAGGCGGATTTGTTCTCCACCTGTTCCACTAGACGGCGGCCTTCGAGTTCCAGAGCGCGCTTTTCGATGGCGCGCGTCAGCACGATGGAGAGCTCGGCTGGATTCATGGGCAGGAAAAAAAATTCGTCGGCGCCGGCGCGGCTGGCCAGCAAGGAAAAACCGCCCTGGCGGGAGGCGGTCATAGCCACAAGCACAATGTCTTCTCGCAACGCGCGAATTTCCTGGAGGACTTCAATGCCATCTTTGGGGCCATCGCCGATGCTGTCGAGATCGAGCAGTAAAGCGCGCAACTCGGGATCTTCTACGAAGCTCTTGATAAGCCTTTCCGTGCCAGCGCGGGACACATGGAACGCGGGACCCATGGATTCTGAGATGTTCAGGAAGGTGGAGTCATGGATCGTGACAATAGCGATGGAATGTCTAGCCTCGCGGGAGGCGTCCTTTTCGGAGGGCATGGGCATCACCGAGTGGGGCGATTATAGGGGATTAGAGGAGAAGGCACGAAAGAAAATGCAGCGATGCGGTCGGACTTCAGTGCGTTCCGTTGAGAGAGCCTGCAAATTCCGCATGGTTCGCGGAGGTCTATGTTTTTGCAGCCTACCCAGGATTACATCGCGCAAGCAAGGACAAAGGCGACGTATGTTTTGGCGTAACTGTTAAAGACGCGGATAAAGCCAGGAGCAGTTAGTTGGCATTTGCAATGGTGGGTCCAGCGTTGCCCCAGACCACGGAGTTGCCCCAAACCACGGAGTTACCCCAGACCACCGAATTGCCCCAAACCACCGAGTTGCCCCATACGACGGAGTTACCCCAAACCACAGAATTGCCCCACACGACGGAGTTGCCCCAGACCACCGAGTTATTCCAGATTGTGCCCTGGGCTCCCGAAATCGTGATGGTATTGTTGCTGGCGTTGTATACGGCGGTCGGGGAAAGCGCGGAGCCGACAGTCGCAGGCGCCAGATCCGTGCTATTCAGCGCCGCCTGCGCGTCAACCGCGCCTGCTCCTACTGAGAAGATGTCCTGCTCGATCGTGTAACTTATGCCGGTACCGAGGTCGGTCGCCGTCGTGTATTGGCCAAAACCTTTCCAGGCCGTCTTCATCAAGCGGGCTTTCACCTGGTCCGGCGTCAGCGAAGGAGTCTTCTGCAACATCAGGGCGGTAACGCCGCTGACCACCGCCGACGACATGCTGGTCCCGCTCAGGCGGATGTAATAAGAGCCGCCATTATATTGCGGCCCGCAGGACGTGAGGGCAGCGTTGCAAGGATAAACGAGAATCGAAGGAAATTCGGTAACCAGCGTTGTAGTCCCGTTAGACTTCCTGGAAACGACTTGGTTGCCTGGAGCAACGAGGTCCGGCTTGACGATATGATCCAGCGCGGTCGGCCCCTTCGAGCTGTAACTGGTCATCGTCTGCGAAGTTTGAGCGCCTGTCCCGTGCGTATTCGTAGCGCCAACGGTAATCACATAGGGGTCATTCCCGGGAGCGCCGATGGTGGCATATCCGTCTACGCCGCCCACATTGTATTCGCCCATGTTGCCGGCGGCGACGACGACCACGATTCCGGCCTTCCAGGCGGATTCAACGGCCTGGCAAAGAGGGTCTTGCGTGTAGCTTTCAAACACTCCGCGGCCCAAAGAAAGGTTCAGCACGCGAATGTTATACGTGCTCTGCAGGGCGATGGCTTGCTGGATGGCGGCGATAATGGTGCTATCCGTGCCCATCCCGTTTTGATCCAGGGCACGAAGATTGACGAGATTTACCTCTGGCGCGAGACCGCGATATACGCCCGCGTAGGTGTAGACCAAGGACATGTGGCCGTTGCCGCCGATGATCCCGGCGATATGGGTGCCGTGCCCGTACTGATCCGAACTGCCGGAACTCGTGGTCACGAAATTCTGGTTGTAGACGACGCGTGATTGGGTACCGGCGTCGTTATTCAGGTCCGACGCGGGGCCGATGCCGCTGTCCACAACGGCAACGCCGATGCCGGCACCATTCCAGCCGTTGGCAGCGGCGATATCGCCGTTGACCGCGCTGACTGCCAAGTTGAGCGCACCTTTGACCGGGCGATCGGGGGAGATGTACGCCACATTGGCGTTCGACGCCAAGCTTTGCAGGCTGGATCCCCTTACGGTGACCAGCTCCGCGTTCACCACCGGCAGATCCGCTTTCTTGGTGACCGCTTCGTCCGCCAGATCGGAGGCCGTAGGTGCCTGACGGAATTGCACGATAACGTCCATCTGGGCTTGCGGATCCACCGTCTTCAGGTCAGGAGATATCTTAGCGGCTACCAGGGCAGCCTGGGCTTCTACCTGTGACTGCTGTGCCCCAAGCTCTGGCTTCGTGTCGGTGCTGGACGAACCTGCAGGAAGGGTGGCCGAATTGGCTGCGGCAACAAACAGGGCAGACACCGGCGCAGCATTTTCCGCAGAGTTGGATTTTTCAGAGCTCGACGCTGCTTTTACCAGGGACAGATCTCCCTGAGAGGGAGCTGGAGAAGCGGTGTCTGTAGCAGGCCGAACGGCGCGCAGCGAAGAACCCGGAGCAGCGGCGCTGGATGCGACGAGGTTGCCCGACTGCTGATTTCTCGGGGCCCGGTGAGAGTGGCCGGAGAAACCCCATACAGCCACGATCAGGGTGGAGGCAATCAGCGTTCCCCACGTCGTCGTCTTGAGGAATCCACCCTCTTGATTCTTTCGCTCTTGCTGAGAATCGGCGGTCATGTCTGATCGTCTCCTCGGTCGCTGCGAACCGGTGGCTCTATCCAGAAATTCTCTGTTCGTTGACCAGATCAGTGTGGGGGAGGGGCTGGAACCAGTCGATGGTACAGGGGGAGCAGGGGTCTAGTACTAAAGTGCTCCTAGTTTTGGGGCAGGGCGGGTCAGAGGCTCCCGCATTTATTAATGTCACCAATCAGATACCGCCCCTACCCCGGGTAACGGTACCAGAGTAAGAGTTCATCTTGGGACAATCCCTGCTGACAGTACTATTCGCAATTTCTCCTAAAACCTTCATTCTGACGGCAGTGCGGCCTGCTCCCCCACGGGTACAGGCGTGTGTTTGAACACGGAAGAAGGCTCGATGAGTCGAATGGCGCCCACTCGGCTTGTGCGCAAGCTCCTCTCGCAAATGGTGTTTCGTGGATGCTGTCTAGAGCCGGCAACTGAATGAACGATCGAGTGCGTGGGTGAACGGTTTGAAAAAAGTCTTCAGCAATCCCGGCAAGGACGGCCAATTCCTCGGATGGCCTGCCGTTAGTTTCATAACCGTCCAGCTGCTGATCGGCATCCCTCTGTTGCCGTACGCGCTTTGGCATTGGAAATCGGAAAACCTGCTGCGCCTGGCTTGTTTCATGGTTGTCGCGCTCGGCGCGTCCCTTTTAAAGGTCCGCTTGCCGGGTATTCAGGCCACCATGTCTGCCAATTTCCTCTTCATCCTGGTGGGCATCCTAGATCTTTCTTATCCGGAGACGCTGCTGGTCGGTTGTCTTGGCGGACTGGTGCAATCGCTGTGGCAGGCCAAGCCCCGCCCGAAACTGATTCAACTCCTCTTCAATTTCGCGAATCTGGCCATCTCGATTACCGCCGCGAACGCCGTCTACCACAGTCAGTCGGCCTTTGCGCTCGGCTTGCGCTGGCCGCTCCTGCTGGCCGCGGCTTCCACGACCTATTTTGCAGTGAACACCATGTCGGTTTCCGCAGTCATCGCCATCACCGGAAAGCGCAGTCCGGTGCAGGTCTGGCGCGAATGCTATCTCTGGTCCTTCCCGTACTATTTGTTGGGCGCCGTTATCGCCGGTGGGATAAGCATCGTCAACCACGCCCTGGGATGGCAGGTTTCCATCCTGGCTGTGCCCATCGTTTACTGGATCTATCGCTCTTACCGCACCTACCTGGATCGCCTCGAAGGTGAAAAAAAACACACCGAGGAAATCGCCGAGCTGCACTTGCGCACCATTGAAGCACTGTCCCTGGCTATCGAAGCCAAAGATCACACCACGCACGATCACCTGAAGCGCGTCCAAACCTACGCCGTAGAGATCGGGAAAGACCTGGGCATCAGTGAATCCGAGCTGAATGCGGTGCGCGCCGCTTCGCTCCTCCATGACATCGGCAAGCTGGCCGTGCCGGAACACATCCTCTCGAAACCCGGACGGCTAACGCCGGAAGAGTTCGAGAAGATGCAGATTCACCCAGTCGTAGGCGCCGAGATTCTGAATCGCGTTCAATTTCCTTACCCGGTCGTTCCCATCGTTCGTTCGCATCATGAGAAATGGAACGGCAAGGGCTACCCCGATGGATTAGCGGGGAACGCAATCCCGATTGGAGCGCGCATTCTTTCCGTGGTGGATTGCTTTGATGCACTTACTTCCGAGCGGCCGTATCGCCGGGCCATGTCGCCACAGGATGCCATGAACCTCTTGCGTGCCGAGAGCGGCCAGAGCTATGACCCGCGCGTCGTCGAGTGTATTGAACGGCGTTATCACGAATTGGAAGCGGCCGTAAAACTCTCCGAAGGACGCGAGAACGTTCTGCAGTCGCTGTCCTTTCCGAAACGCGAAGCGGCGCCGATGGCTGGATTCTCGAACCTGCCCGACAAGGCCCAGTTGCGCGCCACTTCCTTCCTTGCGTCCATCGTCTCCGCGCGGCAAGAGGCGCAGTTGCTCTTTGAACTGGCACAAACTTTGGGTAACTCGCTCAGTCTGCGGGAAACGCTCTCCGTCGTTGCGGTTCGCCTGAAAGAGATGATCCCGCACCATTCCATCGTGTTCTTCGTCTGCCAGGAAGACAAACTGGTGCCAAAATACTCTCACGGCATCGACTACGACCTGTTCAAATCCTTGGAAATTCCTTTGGGCCAGGGCATCTCCGGCTGGGTTGCCGTAAACCAGAAGCCCATCCTCAACGGCGACCCTGCGGCTGAGTCCAAATATCTCGGCGATCCGAAGCTCGTATCCTGCCTGCGATCGGCGCTTTCCGTTCCCTTGCAGGGCCGCGAAAATGTGGCGGGCGTCCTGACGCTTTATCTTGCGGAGCCGCAAGGATTCTCGAACGATCATCTGCGACTGCTCCTCGCCGTCAGCTCGAAGCTGGGCCTCTCCGTCGAAAACGCCATGCAATTCGAACATGCCGAAGATACCGCCAGCACGGACTTTCTGACCGGCCTGCCAAATGCGCGTGCCATCTGCGCTCACTTGGAACGCGAGTTGGCGAGATGCAAGCGCAACGGCTCTCAGCTGGCCGTGCTGCTCTGCGATTTGAACGGCTTCAAGAGCGTGAACGACAGTTTTGGCCATATTATCGGGAACAAGCTGTTGACCGAAGTGGGCAAGAACTTGCGGACTGCCTGCCGGGAATGCGACCAGATCGGCCGCCTGGGTGGTGACGAATTCGTGGTGGTGCTGCCGGACTGTCTGCCTGAAGGCATCGCGGACATCAAGAATCGTCTGGATCTCGCCGTGAAAGCCGCCGCCAAAACCGTCTGCGAAGACAGCGGGGTGACCGTTAGCATCGGCGGCGCCTTCCATCCCAAGGATGGTTCGACGGTCGACGAGCTCCTCGCGGAAGCGGATCAAAGCATGTATTTGTCGAAGGCTTCGCACTACAAGAACGTGGACGAACAAAGCCGCTTGCAGCTCCTGGACCGGCGGTGAGTGTGTGATGACCGGCAGCCCGATCCTCTCCGACGGCGGGGCAGTGAAAAGAGCGCTGCGCCTGTTCCTTTGCAAAGCGGTCTGGCTGGTTGCGGTGATTTTGGTTGGAGGTCTTTTTGGCGCCACGCTGGTGCGCTATGGGCCGGGATATGGCGTTGATGAGCGCGAACTCGATCCGCGTTTGAGCCAGGCCAGTGTCGAAGCCCTTCGCGGCCAGCATCATCAAAACGCAAGTCTTCTGAGTTACTACGGGCACTATCTAAAATCTGCCGTGCACGGCGATTTTGGAACGTCCGAATCGACGCAACGTCCCATCTCTGAATTGATTCACCAGCGCTTGCCGGTGACCGCCCGCGCCGTGCTACTGGGAATGCTCAGCGCCTGGTCCCTGGCGCTTTTCCTGGCCATGCTTGGGCAATTTTTGAGAGGCTGGATTTTTGAAGTCTGCAGCACGCTGCTGACCGGGTTTCTGTTGGCCCTGCCATCCACCGTCATAGCCCTGCTCTTTGTTTATTTTCGCGCACCGGTCTTTCTGGCCGTCGCCTGCGTTACGTTTCCAAAGCTGTTCCGCTTCATCCACAACCTTCTGGTTGAAGCCTACGAGCAGCCTCATGTACTGGCCGCGCGGGCCCGTGGCATTGGACCGGTTCGCATTTTTCTCCGCCATGTTCTGGCATTTGCCGCGCCCGCTTTATTTGCGTTGGTCGGTGTGTCGCTTAGTCTTGCGTTTGGCGCGGCCATTCCCATTGAAGCGCTTACGGATTCTCCGGGTATTGGACAACTCGCCTGGTTCGCGGCCATCAATCGAGACTTGCCGCTGGTCGTGAATTTAACTTTGCTCGTCACCCTCGTGACTGTCGCCGGCAATTCCCTGGCAGATTATTCGGGCCAGCTTGCAGCGAGAGCCTCATGAGCGCCCCAAAGAGCTTGCGTCTGATTTCTGCATTTCTCCTGTGCGTCATTTTTTTGCTGGCGCTCGGCGCGAATTTCATCGCTCCGTATTCTTACGCGAAGCAGTTTCGTGATGCCCCGGCGGCGGCTCCCTCCGCGGCACATCTCTTCGGTACGGACGCTCTCGGACGCGACGAATTTAGCCGTCTTTTATATGGCACGCGCGTTTCCCTGCTGCTGGCTCCGGCGGCCGCGCTCTTATCCACGCTCATCGCCGGAATTCTTGGCGGTCTGGCCGGGTTCCTCGGCGGCTGGTGGGAACGCGCGATTTTAGCTAGCGCGGATTTGCTGATGGCGCTGCCGCTGCTCTTTGTTCTTCTGGCTTTGCGCGCGACCCTTCCGCTGGATGTTGCCCCGCTAATCTCCGCGATGGCTACTTTCTTGATTCTGAGTTTATTGGGCTGGCCTTCCTCACTCCGAGTGATCTGGGCGGCCGCTCGCAACATTCGCGAATCGGATTTTCTGCTGCTGGCGCGTTCCAGCGGCAGCAGTCCTCTTCGCATCATTGCTCGCCAGATACTTCCCAATTTACGCCCGGTTCTGGCGGCGCAATTCTGGGTCAACATTCCGGTCTTTATCCTCGCCGAAGCCACGCTCAGCATGCTCGGTCTCGGCGTGATGGAACCTCTTCCTTCCTGGGGCAATCTTTTGCGGGGCCTCGAAAACCCTTCCGCGTTTCATGCCAATCCTTGGACCATCGCGCCGCTGATCCTTCTGATCCTCGTAGTCTTCTGTTTTCAATTTATTTTGCCGTCCAGGGAGGATTTCGCCTGATGCTCCGCAAACTTCGCCTTCTTGGAGTTTTAACGGTTTTCGGTGCGGCTGCCGCTGCATCAGCGCAGGCGCAATCCGGCGGCGTCCTCCATTTTTGTTTGCATGGCGAACCTAAAACTTTTAATCCCATTCTCGTGGACGACGAGGCAGCCGAAAACGTTCGTTATCTCACCGGCGGCGTTCTGATTCGCCTCAATCGCCAGTCGCAAGCGCTCGAACCCGGGCTCGCTACTTCCTGGCACATCTCCAAAGACGGCCGCATGATCGCCTTCCAGTTGCGCAAAGGCCTCCGTTTTTCCGATGGCACTCCCTTCACTTCGGAAGATGTCGCCTACACGATAAAATCGTTGATGGATCCTCAGCTGCATTCTCCGACGGGAGACTCCTTCCGCTCGGGCGAAGGAGCCGTCGAAATTCTTACCCCAACGCCCGACACCGTTTCAATCACCTTTCCCGCCCCAGTCGCGGGTCTCGAACGCCTCTTCGATCAAGTCGCCATGATGTCTGCCCACTCCCCCAAAAAAGAGATGGCCGTTCTGGGTCCCTTCTACATTTCCGACTACAAGGCCGGCTCTTACGTGGAACTCGCGCGGAATCCGAATTACTGGAAACACGACGCGCAGGGCCGCGCGCTGCCCTATCTCGACGGCATCCATCTCGATATTCAAAGAAACCGCGACATCGAACTGCTGCGTTTCGAACGCGGAGAATTGCAACTCATCAACCGCCTCGATGCCGAGTCCTACAAGCGCCTTTCGAAAGACAGCTCCGGCACGCCACGGAACGCCGGTACCGGTCTGGATTCCGATTTTCTGTGGTTCAATCAGAGTCCCAACGCTCCGATCGCGGACCCCAGGAAATCCTGGTTTCGCACTACTGAATTCCGCCGCGCCGTTTCGTCGGCCATCAATCGCGAGGATATCTCCCGCATCGTTTTTGACGGTCACGCCAAGCCGGCCATGGGCCCGATTTCGCCAGCGAACCATTTTTGGTTTAACTCCGCAATCCCGGCTCCCAAATACGATCCCCAAGGCGCCCTAAAACTTCTGGCGCAAGCCGGATTCCGCTTCGCCAACGACGAGCTTCGCGACAAATCCGGCAACCGTGTCGAGTTCACCCTGGTCACCAATTCCGGCAACGCCGTCCGCGAAAAAATGGCCTCCATGATTCAGCAGGACCTCTCGGAAATCGGGATCAAAGTCTCCATCGTCACGCTCGATTTTCCATCCTTGATCGAACGCATGACGCGCACGTTCGATTACGACGCCTGCCTGCTTGGCTTGGTCAACACGGATCTCGACCCCAACGGCCAGATGACCGTCTGGCTCAGCTCCGGCGAGAATCATCAGTGGAATCCCGGCCAGAAAACGCCAGCGACTGCGTGGGAAGCCGAGCTAGACAAGCTCATGCACGAGCAAGCCACCGCCTTGGCAGACAAGGACCGCAAGAAGGCCTTCGATCAAGCGCAGCAAATCATTTACGAACAGCAGCCCTACATTTATCTTGTGAATCGTGACGTGCTCACGGCGTTTTCCCCTGCGGTCCAGGGCGCAGCCCCCACGGTTCTGACTCCTCCCGCTTTTTGGAACGCCGACGTACTGCAACTCGCAGCGTCCCCTCAACAGGGAGCACACAAGTGATCGAACAGTCGCCCTTGCTCCATCTGCATCTGTCCGTCGACTACCGCAACAAGCCCGGAGTCTTGCGTGACATTTCACTCGAAGTGCAGCGCGGCGAAATTCTCGGCCTGGTAGGCCACAGCGGCTCCGGCAAAAGCACTCTGGCTCTCGCCATCCTTCAGCTTCTTCATTTAAAAGGCGGCACGGTCTGCGGCGAAGTCCTCTTCAAAGGCCAGAACCTCCTCCCCTTGAAGGAAAATCAACTTCGCGCCCTGCGCGGCCGCGAAATCAGCATCGTTTTGCAAAGCCCGCTCACCGCGCTGAACCCCGCGCTTCCTATTGGCGCACAACTCCGCGAAGCCTGGCGCGTCCATACAAAATCTTCCTCCCAGGATTGCCTCGAGGCCATTCAACGTTCCCTCGAAAGCGTAAGCCTTCCCGCGGATCAGGAATTTCTGAAACGCCGTTCTTCCCAGCTCAGCGTTGGCCAGGCTCAGCGCGTCATCATCGCCATGGCCATTCTTCACCGTCCATCGCTCCTCATCGCCGATGAAGCCACCAGCGCGCTCGATCCCCTCACCCAGTCCGAAATCCTCAATCTGTTCGCCCGCCTCAATCGCGAACTCAACATGGCCATCTTTTACATTTCCCACGATCTTCTTTCGGTAGCCGCCTTGTGCCACCGCATCGCCATTCTGTACAACGGCCAAATTGTCGAAACCGGGTCCCCGCAAGCCATTTTTGGCTCCCCAGTACACGAATACACGCGAAAGCTGGTCGCCGCCTTACCCAAGTCCCCACTTCAGGAATCCTTTCGCAGTGAGCCCATATCCCTGCAGGACCAGCCGGGTGCACACTCTACCGAACGGAGATGCGTGCCCCTCGAAAGTGTTCTAAAATAGTCATGTCGTAATCGTGGGCGTGTAGCTCAGCTGGGAGAGCGCGTGCTTTGCAAGCATGAGGTCGCAGGTTCGATCCCTGTCACGTCCACCATTTCCTTGTTGGCGCATTCCATCCATTACAGAGGGAAATATACTTCATTCTGACCCGAGGCTTTCGAGCGCCGCTCGGTTCGAGATCATCAGATTCGATCCGTGCATTGCCACCAGATTCTTGCTTTTGAACTGGCTCAGTGTGCGCGTTACAGTCTCGCGAGTCGTGCCGATGAGCTCGGCAATCTCTTCATGGGTCAGCCGCACCCTGACAGGTGTGCCTTCTTCCGTTTCCTTCCCGTCCTCTGACCATTCGAGGAGCAGCCGGGCCAGCCTCTCCGGGACGGAAGCGGACAACCCGACCGTGCGCAGTTGCCGGCATGCTCCTTCATAGAGCGATGTCATCTGCCGCACAACCCCTTGGTAGACGTCCGGATGTTTCGCGATGAACTCCAAGAAATCCTCACGGCCAATGTGGGCCACGCGGCACGGACGAATCGTTTCCGCGGTGACTTCGTAGGGCACGCCGGCCAATGTGGACATCAATCCCAGCGCCTCACCTGGTTTTGCAATCCTCAGAATCAAAGTCTTACCTCCGCTCGAGCTGATGGAAAGTTTTACTTCACCTTCGCACAGCACGAACACTCCCCGCGGCTCCTGTTTTTCCAGGAACAGGACGGCTCCCTCGGGGTACGCCGCCGCAGATCTCATTTCGTCGAAATCTTTTAACGCGGGCGCGGCAAACTGGCAGAAGAAATCGCGCGTTTTCACCCGGCACACCTGGCAGTGTTCGTTCGTTTCCATTCCGTAGGGACCCTTCATGTCAGTCTCCTTCGTTTTTTGTTATTGCACTTGGTGAGCCACGTCACGCGCTTCTGTGTTCCAGCGGTCGCTCCGCTGAATCACATAGATAAGAAGGGGTTTGCACATCTCAAACAAAAGGAGGAGGTTGTGCGCTGAAACACTCTGACGAAAGTGACGAGACGATATTTCGTCCCCGCGGCTATATATAGTCTTTCCGGCTAATCTGCAGTTTTTTCATTTTGGAATTCAACGTGGTCCGCTTCAGTCCCAGCCGCTTGGCCGCACCGTGCGGCCCTCCAATCATTCCTTTGGATTCCCGCAATACGCGCAGAATGTGCTCGCGGTCCGCGCGTTCCAAACTGGGATCAACCTCTCCAACAGGTTCATCCACAATCTTCAATTCGGATAGCGGCGCCCTCAATACCTCTCCTTGCGTCAGGATCACCGCCCGCTCCATGAAGTTTTCCAGCTCGCGCACATTCCCGGGCCAGCTCCAACTGCGCAAAACTTCCATCGTTTCCGGCGCCACGCTTGCAATCTGCCGGTTCATTCGCCGCGAGTGCTTATGCACGAAATGGTTCACCAAAACGGGAACGTCCTCCCGTCTCTCCCGCAGCGGCGGAATCTCAATGGGAAAAACCTTCAGCCGGTAATACAAATCGCTCCGGAACTCCCGCTCGGCAACCATCTTTGCCAGATTCCGGTTCGTCGCCGCAATCAATCTCACGTTGATGGGAATCGTCCTTGTTCCCCCCAACCTGTCAAACTCCCGTTCCTGCAAAGCACGCAAAATCTTCGGCTGCAGCTCCAGCGGCAAGTCTCCAATCTCGTCCAGGAACAGCGTCCCCTCATGCGCCAGTTCCAGCCGCCCGATTTTCTGCACAACCGCCCCGGTAAACGCTCCTTTCTCATGCCCAAACAGCTCGCTTTCCAGCAATCCCGCCGGAATCGCCGAGCAATTCAGCTTCACGAACGTCCGCTCTTTGCGCGGGCTCAATTCGTGAATCGCCCGCGCAATCAACTCTTTCCCCGTTCCCGTCTCTCCCAGGATGAGCACGGTAGCGTCTTCCGGCGCCACCGTTTCCACCTGCTTCAGCACTTTCTTCAGCGCCCGGCTCTCGCCGATAATCTCCGCAAACCTATATTCCGTACTCAGTTCTTCCTCGAGATAGCGCCGTTCCAATTCGCCCCGCCGCAGCGCTTCCTCATCCTTTTTCTTTTGCGTCAGGTCTCGCACCACCGCCAGCACCGCCGTCCCCTCCGGCCCTTCGATTGGTCCCAGCATGATGTCCACCGGAAACTCGCTCCCGTCCTTCCGCCTCCCATATAGCTCCAGCCCCGCCCCCATCGCTCGGACGTGTGGTTTCTCCGCATATTTCTCTCGGTCCTTCGGATGCGTCCCCCGAAACCTCTCCGGAATCAGCATCTCCACGCGGTGCCCCAGCAATTCGGCCCGGCTATACCCAAAAAACCTCTCGACCTGCGCGTTCACTTCGTTGATCTTTCCGGTCTGGTCTGTCACGACGATGGCGTCCGGCGAAAATTCAAATAGCTTTTCGTAGAGAGATTCAGCCTTTGCTGTCTTCGCGGTTCGGGGCGCTTGTTCGCTCAAGGTGGCGCTACCTCGGGAGAAGTTGCCTTCTGCATGTTCTGTGCTGGCGAGAATCCCAAAAGAAACCGGGTTCTCTCGCCCATAACTTGTCTAGATTCAGGCGGATTATAGCCCAATGCCGTGCCTCTCAGACGGTAGTGCCCGGCTCCTCGTACTAACCGGCGAGCCGGGCACACCTTCAAACAAACTTCGTCCAGCGTTGCATGTCCTCAGCTGCGAACCGTTAGCACCGGGCACGTCGCACGCGACACGACTTTGTGTACCGTGGTGATCGGCAGATGTGTCGCCGCTCCTGGGATACCGTGTTCGGGCTTTACGCCCAGAACAATAATGTCCGATTCCCGCAATTGCGCCAGTTCCAGGATCTTTTCCGCGGGATTGCCTCGCTCCACGTAATACTCCGTCTTCGACCACGTCTTTGCTTCGTCTGGCACCAGCTTTTGCAGCATCTTTTTCGTCGATTGCACCACATCCGAACCCATCACCAGGTCGTTCGGAGTCTGTTCTGGAACCACATGCAGCAGCACCAGCCGCGCTTGAAACTCCTGCGCCAGCGAAACAGCGTACTCGGCAGCCACCTGCGACTCCGAAGTCAAATCCGTGGCGTACAGAATCGCGCGAATCTGTCCGTCCGCTCCGCGCGAACTATCAACGTGTGGTCCGACGGTCAGCACCGGGCATGTCGCCGCCCGGAAAATTTCCTCCGCCACGGAGCCCAGTACCAGCTTTCCCAGTCTCGTTCTTCCCCGGGTGCCCAGCACCACGAGGTCTGTTTGGTGTTTCTCGATGGCAGCACGCAGGTTCTCCTGTATGCCGCCCTCCTCAATTTGCACCTCGAGAGGAATTCCAGCAAACGTGCGCGCCAGATCCTCACGGCTCCACTGGTCCCGCGCCTCCTGGGCCTCCACATCTGCAACCCACGTTTCCGGCGGCGTCATGGGATTCACAACGGGCGGATGCACATGCAAGGCGACCAGGTGCGCCTCATAATGTTTCGTAATCCTTTTCACGTAGGGAATAGCATTGGCGGCTGCGATTGAAAAATCCGTGGCATACAGGATGTTCCGGAATCCCACAGCAGCCTTGGCAGTAGCGGCTTTCATGATTAGGCCCTCCTTAACTTCATACTCGTCCCGTTGCCAGTCCGCTGCCGTGACCCAGACCACTTTGCACTGTGATGGAAATCACATTGCTCCTTACGCTGTGCCTGGAAGCGAGACCGGTTCGCTGGTCGTACCCTGCAGCTCGATGAAGCAGAGGGGTAATAAGACGAGGATGTGAGAGTGCGTTCTGTTCTACACGCCCGCGATTCTCGAATAGCGTCAGGAATGTCCGCGGTCTGTTTTGTCAGGATGCTCCCGGTCCGTACCCCTGGAAATGGGGCCCCCTCCCCATGGTTTTGCATAAGTGTTCATTCTAAAGGCAGTTAAAGTCCTTTATTTTGATACACTTTTGCAAGTGTTGATTCTAAAGCAGTTAAATTTGCGCCAGTGCGATTGAGGGCGTGTGAGGCGTTTGTACCTTTGCGTTGAAAACAAAACACTGGGCAGGTGACGGATTGGTCCATCGATCAGAGAATTTGGCCTCCAAAAAGCAAAAACGCCAGCAGGATGCTGGCGCTGCAAAGAATAGAAAGACTGTTGCCTAGCTATACTTATACGCTTTGGGTTACGTTTTGTCAAGGGGATAGGCGGCGAAAAAACTGCGAGTTGAAGGAAGGCTTGGGAATAGGGGATTGAATTGGAGCCTTATGCCGTGTTTCGAGCATCCTATCGAATGACCGCAACTTTAGTTCCATTTTGGAGTTAAAGTAAGTGGGTGCCAAGGGATGGATGATAGACCCGAAGGCACTTGGAACCCAGGCAGTTCGGATGTAACGTTGGGGTCCAGCGAGGACAAGACCATGCGCTATCTTAAATATTTTGTAATTTTGGCGTTACTGGGATTTGTGGCGGCAGTGCCGTCTCAAGCCCAGGTGAGAGTTGGAGTCGGATTGGGATACGGGGCGGGTTATTATGACGCGCCGGTCTGCACTTACGGCTACTACGGGTATGCCCCGTATGCTTGCGCGCCTTACGGCTACTATGGGCCGAGTTGGTTCTCTGGTGGCATTTTCATCGGCGCAGGCCCCTGGTTCGGTGGCTTCGGCGGCGGGTATTGGGGCCGTGGCGGGTTTGGCGGGCGCGGATTTGGTGGGCGAGGGTTCGCTGGCGGCCGTGGTTTCGGCGGACGCGGATTTGAAGGCGGACGAGGCGGGTTTGCTCGCGGCGGAGCCGTTGGACGCGGATCGGTTGGCGGTGGATTCCGCGGTTCTAGCGGTGGGTTCCACGGCGGTGCAAGCGGATTCCACGGCGGTGGAGGAGGATTCCACGGTGGTGGAGGCGGACATGGTGGTGGCGGACACCGGTAATTGAATTAGATTCTCTTCTTGAAAAATGGAACGGCTGGCAGCGATCGCTGCCAGCCGTTTTTGTTTTCGGGAGTGAAAGCTAAAATCGGATTTTTTGTGTTGAAGAAGTGACGAGTGGCTAGTGGCGAGTGGCTTCTTTCAAAAAGCGGCTTTGTTCAAGAGGTGAGCGGCCCTTCGCTTCGCTCAGGGTAAACTTGAGTCCGGGTAGGCTCTGTCATACTGTACAGCGCGTGATTCCGCCAGCGTGCACGTCAAAACTGCGAACGTTCTCCCGCCTGCGGATTGAGAGGCGGGATTAGGTGCCGACTATCGAATTACTTCAGTCGCCCCATGCACCGGGGCACAGTCCCATAACGATTTACTACCGGGAGTTTGGAAGCGGCAAGCCGCTGGTTTTTCTGCATGGCGGATGGGGATATGGAGTCTATCCATTTGACAAGCAGATTGAGGCACTGCAGAAGGAATACCGCATCTTGATTCCGGACCGGTCGGGGTATGGGCGCTCGACGCGAGTGCTGGAAGAGATGCCGCTGGATTTTCACAACCGGGCGGCGGCGGAAACGATTGCTTTTCTCGATGCGCTGGGGATTGCGAAGACTGCCGTGTGGGGGCATAGCGATGGCTCCGTTATCGCGGCGAAGATGGGATTGCAGGCGCCGGAGCGATGTGAGTGCGTGATTCTGGAGGCGTTTCATCTGCTGAAGAGAAAGCCGGGGTCGCGAGGTTTTTTCGAGCGGTTTGCGGCGCGGCCGGAGGAATTGGGAGATGAGACCAAGAAGCTGCTGGCTGCGGATCATGGGGAAGACCATTGGACTACGGTGCTGCGGCGGAATTGCAGCGTGTGGTTCCAGCTTGCCGATCGGGTGAAACGGCCGGATGAGGATTTGTATGACGGGCAGCTGGGGGAGCTGACTGTGCCGACGCTATTCCTGCATGGGAGCCTGGATCCGCGAACCGAGCCGGGAGAGATGGAAAGCGTGCGGAAGGTGGTGCCGCAGGCGGAGATGAGCTTTGTGGGGAATGGGAAGCATAGTCCTCATAGCGAGGAAGCGGCCTGGGAAGAGACGAATCGTATTGCGTCGGAGTTTTTGCGAAGACAGCGGTAAGACGGAGACCAGTAAGGCCACGTGGTTCTTACTTCTCAAAGGCGAGAGCAAGGCTCCCACACTCCACATAGAAAATACCGGAACTGCAAAAGCCCACAAACGTATTTCTGGTCACGGATTCAGGCGTGGGGATGGGACTTGTCGTAAATGTCCATCAACTGGCGGATGGAAGCGTGTGTGTATTTTTGCGTGGTGGAGAGGGACTGGTGGCCGAGGAGTTCCTGGATGGCGCGGAGGTCGGCGCCGTCGGCGAGAAGATGCGTGGCGAAGGCGTGGCGGAGGGAGTGGGGATGAAGGTCCCAGTTGACGTTGACGAGGCGAATGTATTTTTTGACGATGCGGCCGACGGAGCGCGTCGTGAGGCGGCGGCCGGCGTAATTGAGGAAGACGGCTTCGGTGTGCGGGGCGTCTCGATGACGGCCGCGGCGACGGTTGGAGGTGTGAAGGAGTAATTCGTCGCGGAGGGGCCAGTATTTGTCTAGAGCTTCCTGGGCTTTTGTGCCGTAGGGGACGATGCGCTCCTTGCCGCCTTTGCCGCGCACGCGGAGGATGCGGTCCTTCTGGTCCATGTCCGCGAGATCGAGGCCGGTGAGTTCGCTGACACGAAGGCCGGCGGCGTAGAGCAATTCGAGAAGCGCGCGGTCGCGGCGCAGAAGAAGAGTTTCGTCGGTTACTTTGGCAAGTTTGCTGGAAGAAGCGTCTGACGCGATACGCGGAGGATCTGTTGGGGGCGCGCCACCCGTGCTTGCTGCTGGGCCCATCTCAGCGAGTTGATTCAAGAAGCCGCTCATCTCTTCGGCGGTCAGGACGGAAGGAATGCGCTTGGGCAGTTTGGGAGTGGGGACGAGGCGCGCGGGATTTTCTTTCAGCAGGCCTTCGCGAACGCAGTATTTGAAAAAAGAGCGGAGGGCGGCGAGTTTGCGCGCGATGGAGCTTTTTTGAAGGCCGTGGTCGTGGAGATGGGCGACGAATTCGCGGATGATGGTGTGGGTGACGGCGGTGAGAGCGGGAGGCTCAAGGCCGGGAGGAGAGAGAAACGTGATGAATTGGCCAAGGTCCTTGCCGTAGTTGGATATTGTATGCGGCGAGGAGTTCTTTACCGCCTGGAGATATTCGAGGTACTTGGTGATGGCCGTTTTCATTTTGTGCCAGGACTAGCCGGATTGCTCTTCTGATTATGGGACTAGCTCGCCACAAGAGCGAGCAATTAAAAGATTCAAGCGGGAAGAGCGAAGGTGGGGGTCCCGACAACGACCGTTTGCTTATTCACGTTAGGAGCATAAAACAGTGGTACTCTCCAGCTAATTGGCGGACGTCGAAGCAACAGGGGCCAGTCGTCCCGGCGGGAACGTCCCGCGATTCACACGCACAAAGAGGCGACAAAACAGGAGGTTCTCATGCGATCCAGGTTAATTGCAGGTAGCGGAATTCTGGCACTCTGCTTTGGTGGAGCGGTCTGGGCACAAGATCCGCCGCAGCCGGCTCCCGCTGCGAACCCGACGCCCGAGTTGACGGCGGCAGCGCCGGTCGTTCCCGAAAAAGTGGTGTTGAAGGAAGGCGCGGATGTGCAGCTGAAATTTGCGCAGGACTTGAGCTCGAAGACGTCGAACGATGACGACCCCGTGACGCTAGTGCTGGATCAGGACATCAAGATTGGAGATGTGGTGGTGGTGAAAGCAGGGGCGAAGGCCGTGGGAACCATCACGCATGCGAAAAGAGCCGGGATGCTCGGCAAGGCAGGCGAATTAAATATGAGACTGGATTATTTGATCACCGATAGCGGGCGATTGCGGCTGCGCGGAACCAAAGGCAAAGAGGGCGAGGGGCGCGTGGGCGCTACCGTCGCGCTGACCGTATTGTTTGGGCCCATTGGATTGATCAAACATGGGAAGGAAGTGCAGATTAAACAGGGGACTCCGCTGCTTGTTTATACGGATGAGAATTACGATGTGCCGGTGGCGAAGCCGGTGACGACGATGAACTAAAGCGTCGTTTCAAAATCAAATTTACACATTATGGCTTGGCGCCGACCGGTGTGGGTTCTTCTGACTGAACCTGCGGTTGCGCAGTTTGCGGCTCGGGGGCCAGCTTCTCCCAATCGCAGCCTTCTTTCAGGCAGGAGTGGACCACGCCGATCTTGGTTTTCTTTTCTACGATGAACGGTGCGCCGCACTTCGGGCACGGCTCGGCCATGGGCATGAACGGCGTCGTGAAATCGCAGTCGGGATAGCGCGAACAGCCGTAGAAGATGCGCGGACGGCCACGGCCTCCTCGACCGGCGCTGCCGCGGCGGACGAATTCGCCTTCAATACATTTCGGACATTTGATGCCCATCGTGATGGGCCGCGTGTACTTGCACTTCGGGTAGCCGGAACAGCCGATGAATTCGCCGAAGCGACCGTGCTTCTTGATGAGGCCGTTGCCGCAGAGCGTGCACTTTTCGTCGAGCGGCTCGTCGGGCTGCATGGCTTTGCGCGTGCCTTCGACGAGGCGGCGGGTCGTCTGGCAATCCGGATAGGCGGAGCAGGCCAGGAACGGGCCAAAGCGGCCGGCTTTGATAACCATTTCTTTGCCGCAGTTGTGGCAATACTCGACTTTTGTTTCGCCGGGAGCGGCATCCGGAACAGCGGGCGAAAGATCCTGAATGAAATCGCAGTCGGGATAGCGCGAACAGCCCAGAAAAAATCCCAGGCGGCTGATGCGCTCGAGCAGTTCGCCTTGGCCGCACTTTTCGCATTTCTTGCCGGTGGGAATGCCCGCTTTGTAGGAGAGCATCTCGTCGTCGGCCTTATCGAGGTCGATGACAAATTTTCCCCAGAACTCTTTTACGGCGTCGCGCCAGGGGAGCTTGCCTTCTTCGATTTCGTCGAGCTCTTCCTCAAGGCGGGCGGTGAACGTAACGTCGAAAATGTCCTCGAAACTCTTGATCAGCAGCGTGGCCACGCGTTCGCCCAGCATTGTGGGCGTGAAGCGGCCTTGCTCTTTGGTGACGTATTCGCGTTCGACGACCACGGAAATGATCGAGGCGTAGGTCGAGGGACGGCCAATGCCTTTTTCTTCGAGGTCTTTGACCAGCGTGGCGTCGTTATAGCGTGGCGGCGGCTGCGTGAAGTGCTGGTCGGGACGAATTTTATCGAGCTTGAGCGTCTGGCCTTCTTCGACACGCGGGAGCGCATTGCCTTCGTCTTCCTCGTTCTTGTCGTCGTCGGCGGTGTCCACGGCGGCGGTCTGGTAGACGCTCAGGTAGCCGGCGAATTTCTGGACCATTCCGGTCGCGCGGAAAGTGTAATGGCCCACGGAGATGTCGATGGTCGTCTGATCGAAAACGGCGGGCATCATTTGCGAGGCTACGAATCTTTGCCAGATTAATTGATACAGCTTGAACTGGTCTTCTTTCAGGTATTTGCGGACGTCTTCGGGCGTGCGCGCAACGTCCGTCGGGCGAACGGCTTCGTGGGCTTCCTGCGCGTCCTTTTTGGACTTGTAGTAGTTGGGCTTTTCGGGCAAATAGGCGCTGCCGAATTTTTGCTGAATCAGTTCGCGGACTTGCGCGAGAGCGTCCTGCGAAACGTTTACGGAGTCTGTGCGCATGTAGGTGATGAGCGCGACGGAACCTTCGTCACCGAGCTCGACGCCTTCATAAAGTCCCTGCGCGACGCGCATCGTGTTTTTGGCCGAGTAACGCAAGCGGTTGTAGGAAGCCTGCTGGAGCTTCGAGGTCGTGAACGGCGGCGGCGGATTGCGCTTCTTTTCGCGTTGGTTGACGCCGGCAACTTGCCATTTCGCTTTGCTGACCGCGGCGACAATCTTGTCGGCAGCTTCCTGGTTCGATACTTCGATGTCTTCGCCCTCGTGCTTGAAGAGCTTGGCTTCAAAGAGTGGCGGCTGGCCCGCGTCGAGCATGGCGTGGATGGTCCAGTATTCCTGGGGAACGAAGGCGCGGATTTCCTGTTCGCGCTCGACGATCAGGCGAAGAGCGACTGTTTGCACGCGGCCGGCGGAGAGGCCACGGCGGACCTTATCCCACAAAATCGGGGAAACTTTGTAGCCCACGATGCGGTCTAGAACGCGGCGGGCTTGCTGAGCGTCCACGAGATTTGCGTCAACTTTGCGTGGGTGCTCGAACGCAGCGCGAATGGCTTTGGGCGTGATTTCGTTGAAGGTCACGCGGAAAATCTTTTTAGGATCGATGGCAACCACTTCCGCCTTGGGAACCTCTTTGGGCGGTTCCGCAGCCGGAGCTTCGGGCTTGGCGAACTTTTTCTTGAAACGCGAGGCCGTTGGCTCCTGCTCCACAAATTTAGAAGGTTTCGACAAAACCATCGCCAAATGGGCGGAGATGGCTTCTCCTTCGCGGTCTGGGTCGCCTGCGAGGTAGACCGCATCCGCGGTGCTGGCCGCTTTCCGCAGGTCGTTAATGACTTTGCCTTTGCCGTGGATGATCTGGAGGGTCGGCTCAAAAATGTCTTCGTCGCTCAGTTTGATGATTTTTCCAACTGGCTTCTCTTTTTCTTTCGCAGCTTTCTTGCTTCCCTTTTTGGCCTTCGACTTTTTCTTCTTCTTCTTTCCGTTGCCTTCTTCTTCGCCGGGCAGACGGATACCGATCGTCTTTGTAGGCAGGTCCATGACGTGGCCAATGGAGGCCTTGACGAGGAAATTCCGCCCCAGGTACTTATTAATTGTCTTCGCCTTGGCAGGCGACTCAACGATCACAAGAGAACGTGCCATCTTGCCTTTGTAACCCCGTAATGTTCAGCTGAGTGAGCCGGAGAGCGCGGCGTGTGTCCTTCTCGCCACTTACGTGTAGATGCGGAGATGCGCCGCTGCGATACTCTCCAACCTTAGATGCAGGACCCGTGGCCGGTGATTCGCGCCCGTATCCGCTTTCAAAGCAACACTTTACTGAACTGCTTGCCGGGAGACTGGCGGACGATGCCTTTCATCTCCAGATCAAAAAGCGTAGCGAGAACTTCGGAAGAGTTCAAGCCGGAACGTTCGACGATGTCATCAATGTGCCGGGATTCGTCGGCGCTGAGCAGCTCGTAAAGCTTTTTTTCAGAGGGATTTAGGCTGGCGGAGACGATGAGATTGCGCTGCTCGGCTTCCGGTCGTTCGGCTTTGACGAGGGCGGCGCGGACGGGGGTGGGGAGTTCTTCGACGACGTCTTCGGCGTTTGTGACCAGCTTGGCGCCTTGTTTGATGAGCTGATTGGGGGCGAAGCTGACGGGTTGCGTTACGTTTCCGGGGACGGCGAAGACTTCTCTGCCGAACTCCATGGCGAGGCGGGCGGTGATGAGTGAGCCGCTGTATTGCGCGCCTTCGACCACGATGACGCCGAGAGGCATTCCGGCGACGATGCGATTGCGGATGGGGAAATTTTCCGGTGCGGGATGAGTGCGCAGGGGGAATTCGCTGATGATGGCGCCGCGTTCCAGAACTTTTTCGTAGAGCTTCTTGTTTTCTTTGGGGTAGCAGACGTCGATGCCTGTGCCGAGGACGCCGATGGCGCGGCCATTGGCGGCCATGGCGCCTTGATGGCCGAGGGCGTCAATACCGCGGGCCATGCCGCTGACAATGACCAGCCCACGCGCGGCCAAATCGCGGCCCAGCTGGGTCGCCATTTGCGTGCCGTAGAGAGTGGGTTTTCTTGTACCGACGATGCTGAGCGTTGGAAAGTTGAGGACTTGCGGGTCCCCGCGCACATAGAGCAGGACGGGTGGATCGTAAATTTGAAGAAGCGTTTGCGGATATTCGGGGGCAGTCCAGTTGATTAGGCGGCAGCGGTCGATGTTGCGGGTGGCGGTTAACTCTTTTTCGGCGCGTTTGAAGGCTTCTTTTTTGAAGACAGACTGCGCGACCGGGGCCGGCAGTCTGCAGGCTTCGAGGTCGGTGAGCGGGGCGCGAAAGACGGCATCAGGGGAGCCGAAGCGTTTTAGCAGGCGCGCGGACAGACGGGAAGCGAGGCCAGGCGTTAGCGCCAGGGCCAGCCAGGAGAGGGATGAGTCTGGCTCCATTGCAATGGGAGCGTATGTTCCTGATAACCTGATTGTCAACTAATATTTAGGGATATAAAGGTGAGCCGTGGTTGGCGATGCTACAGGGGCTGGGCGGGGTCTTCGTTTAGGATTTTGTCGAGCGTGGTGACGAAGAGATCGGCATCGGCTTGACAGAAGATTAGCGGTGGGCGGAGTTTCAAAACGTTGTGATGCGGGCCGTCGGTGCCCGTGAGGATGCCGCAGTCGCGCAGGCGATTAACGACGTAGGAAGCTTGCGCGGGAGCTGGGACGCGCGTGGCGGGGTCGAGGGCCAGGTCTAAGCCGAGAAAGAGGCCGGAGCCGCGGACGTCGCCGATGAGTGCGTGCTTCGATTGTAGAGATTTTAGACAGGCGATGAAATAGCCGCCTACTTTGTGCGCGTTTTCCTGGAGATGTTCGTCTTCGAGGACGTCTAACACGGCCAAGCCCGCGGCGCACGCGACTGGATTACCTCCGAAAGTGCTGAAGAATTCCATGCCGTTGTTAAAACTGGCGGCGATTTCCGAAGTGGTGACCACCGCCGCGAGCGGGAAGGCGTTTCCGATCGGTTTGCCGAGCACCACGATGTCCGGGACGACGCCTTGCGTCTCGAATCCCCAGAAGTGCGTGCCGAGGCGGCCGAAACCGATTTGGACTTCGTCGGCGATGCAGATGCCGCCTGCTGCACGGACGTAGTTGTAGGTTTCGGCGAGATAATTTGGCGGAAAGACGATCTGGCCGGCCACGCTGGGAAGCGTTTCGGCGATGTAGGCTGGCGCGCTGCGGCCTTCGGCGCGCATTTTCTCCAGGATTGCGGCGACGTGCTGTGCGTATTTTGGGCCGGCTCGCGGATCGTCGCGCCGGTAGGGCCCGCGATAATCGTCGGGAATAGGCGCGACATGGACCCACGGTTTGCGGCCGCGGCCTCCGGGACCATCGAATTTGTAGGGGCTGATGTCAATGAGAGTGGTGGTGTGGCCGTGGTAGGCGTGTTCGAGGACGATCACGTCTTCGCGGCCGGTGTGGGCGCGGGCCAGGCGCAACGCCAGCTCGTTCGCTTCGCTGCCGGAGTTCACGAAATAACAGACGCGGAGGGGTTCCGGAAGAAGACGGGTGAGGCGCTCGGCGTAGCGGTTTACGTTGTCGTGGAGATAGCGGGTGTTTGTGTTCAGAAGAGCGATTTGCTGATGGATTGCGTGAACGACGCGCGGGTGGCTGTGGCCGACGAGCGGGACGTTGTTGTACACGTCGAGGAAGGCGCGGCCCGTGTCGTCGTAGAGGTATTGCATCCAGCCGCGCACGATTTTCAGCGGTTGTTGATACGAAATGCTGAGATTTTTTCCCAGCAGTTCGCGGCGGGCGGAAAGAGTTTCTGCCGGAGCAGGTTCTGTCGGTGGAAAGCGCACAACGGGAATGCCCAGGAGCAGATTTGGATCTGGAGAGAGAGAGGTCCACAGACTGCGCTGAGACGCGCGAGCGACTCCGGGAAAATCGGTGCGGTTATCGAGCAAATCAACAATGATTTGCAAATGGAGGTGGGGCGCCCAACCACCGTTTTCGTGGACGTCGCCGATGTGGGCGAACTGTTTCCCGCGCGCGATGTGCTGGCCCACTTGGAGCGTGTCGAAAGCTTCTCGCGAGAGGTGGCCATAGAGAGTGAAAAATTCCTGGCCGGCGCCGGTGGCGTGGCGAAGAATCACGAGCGGGCCGTAGTCGAGCGGGGCCGTATTGATTGCGGCGGTTTGAACCACGCCGTCGAGGGGCGCGTGGATAGGCGTGCCAGGAGGGGCGAATAGATCGATACCGAGATGAATGGTGCGGCGCTCATCGGTCGGATTCTCGCTGGCGCCAAAAAGCGGCGACGTGTAGAGCAAACGCGCTTCGTTGTAGCGACCGATGCCAACCGAGGCGTTCTCACTTTGCATTTGGCGAAACATCGCATCGGCGAGATTGGCTGGTTCCGAAGCGCGGGGATCGGCGCCAAGGAATCTGCTGCCGACGCTTAGATCAAAGACAACGAGTGGGGTAGTGCGCAAATCCGCGTCAAGAATAGAAGCGGCGTTACCTGCGTTGGACGCGAGCCATTGGCGGATTTTTTCGCCCTGTGGAACGGCGGGCAGGCCGCAGGCATCGCGAAAGGCGTAGTGGGCGAATCTTGGATGAACGTCAGCGAGCCTCTCGAGGGCATCCCATGCGGGGGCTTCACTGATGGTCACGTATGAATCATCTGGGATCAGAGATTTACGATGCGCGGAATTCGTGACGCTGACGGCGAGCCGCATGCCAATGAGTGCGTAGAGTACGCTTATCTCGGCTTCGTGGAGAGGAAAGGCGCTGTGGTAGCCCGCGACAACGGCGGCGGCGACAGACAGGGGGTCTTTCTCCCCCAGCACTGCATACGCAGCGGCGATGGCGACCTCGGAGACGGTGAGACCGTAGTGCATGTCTCCAAAATCGATGACGCTGACTACATTTCGCGGCTGCGGCCAGGGCGGGGTGACCAGCACGTTGTAATCGTTGGCATCGCCATAGATGACGCTGCGGCGCAACGACGGCAGGGCCGGGACGACATCCGATTCGTATAGGGCAAGGAACTTCTCAACGAGTGCGCGCCGCGAGGGATCCGCGATGTGATGCAAATAGTCTCGGATCCAGCCGGCCCGCGCGAGATCCCATTTCAATTCCCGATGGGCGGCTGGATGAGAAAAATCTGCCAGCGCGGCATCCGTTTCGCCGAGAAATTGGCCCAGACTGCGAAGCAACTCCGGACTGTGTGGATTTGCTTTAGCGAAGACCGTGCCGGGAACATACGTAAGCAGCCAGAACAGGCGCTTCGCACCATCCGAGAGCGTCGCGAGCGTGAATGCTTCGCCGCCTGGCGTCGCGCAAACACGGGGAAGAGCAAGCTGCGCAGCATGCTTCGCCAAATGCTTCAGGGCCACGCATTGCATTTCCACGAAGGATTGCTCCCTTGCGGGATGCATGATTTTCAAGACAAATTCGCGTCCATCGGCGGATGATAGGTGAAAATTATCGTCATATTCGCCGGGAAGCGACTTGGCGGAGACGTCGAGAAGGAAGATTTCGCGCGCCAGCCGAACGGCTTCCGATTCGGCGACCGGCTGGGCCACGCGCGCTTCGGGCATCATGCGCTGAATCTTATCTGCAAGGGATGGAGCGCGTCCATCTTTGGGGATACGCTGTGCGAAACACCGGGGCGCGGCAGAATGCCAATCGCGCCCCCCTGCCCCCAATTAGCCGGGCGAAAAGCCGGTGCTACAGTTCGCCGCGCGAGGACTGCACGGAGACCGGACCATTCACTGTCGAGAGCCGGATCATCGCCGGCGAGCCGCCGTATTCGATGCGGCGATTGTTGTCGTCCCAGGTCTTGCGCGCGTTATCGCAAATGCTCGCGCGGCAGCTCATGGGCGAATAGTTGCGCGACTCCACGCTGAAGCTGGACTTGTAATCCGAAGGCACGGAGAGTGTCAGAGGACCGTTCTGCGCATCGGCCTCGAGACCCGTGCCGCTCCAAGTGGTCCCTTTCAGGTCGATGGAAATCGGGCCGTTTTCGGTGTGGATGCGCACGTTACCGCCGCTCCCGGAAATGGTGATGGGTCCATTCTGCGCCCGGACATCGGCATCGCCGGAAAAATCGCGCAGCGTGATGGGGCCGTTCGTGGCGCGGGCTGTCAGTTTGCCGTCCACGCTATAGAGAGAGATCGGACCGTTGGCGGTTTCCATGTCGATGACGGACGCTTTCGGCGCGCGAATGAGCAGATAGACCGTCCACTGGTCTTCGTCGTTGGGGCCGCTGGTCGAGACTTCGCCGTTCTTAACAGAGAGAGTCATTTGGGCCAGAAGCCGGTCCGCGCGGCCATCATAATTTGCTGCGAACTTGCAGGCCGTCACGGAGTAAGTGTCTTTGTCCCAGCCCTGGACCTGGACGCCGCCATTCTGGTGCGGTCGAACGCGTAGCGTTGGTGCGTCGACTTTGGTTACGGTGCGCTCCTCGGATTCCATCTTGGCATCCTCGTCGTCGAAGCGAACGTGGAGGCCGGAGCAATCTGTGGCGGGTTCATGATGGCGGTCGGAGAAACTCATGGAGTGATGGCGCGGCCAATCGGGCATCGCAGGCGACGCTTCCGGGCCGGATGGAGCAGCGGGTGCATCCGCGAGAGCTGGCGTTGGAGGTATGGCGGGTATGTCGGGCATCGCAGCAGCTGCCGGTGCACCAGGCTCGGCTGGCGCCGGAGCGTAAACGGGACCGCTCTGGGGCACGGCAAGAGCAGGCGCAACGACAGCCTGGGACGGAGGCGTGGGTGGAACTGGAGGCACCGACGGGTTCTGGGCGCTCACCGTCGCACTAAACGCATAGAATCCGGAGGCTGCGGTCACCGCTAACAAGAAAAGTTCAAAGCGCGATTTCATGGACATACCCTCCCATGGGTACATAGACGAACGAAGGCGGGTTCGGTCTGGTCAGTTTCGAAACAAAATCAGCCCTGTGGTCGAGGGCTGGCGTGCCTATCTGCCAGGTTCAAGCACGGCTTCTGCGCGCAGCTCAGAGGTCGCCCTTCCACATTCCGGTGCCGTAATAGCGAAGAATGCCCTTCCGGGCTTCCGAGCGAATCAACTCTTCATCGATATTCAATAATTGCTCTGGCCATGAAAAGAGCTTATGCGAAATTGACCTTCCTGAACCGCAAACGTTCTTCCAAGAAATCACGGTTGCCAGTCACAATCTATAGAGCCCATGCTCCCGATGGGGGGGCCATCGGGCGGTTCGGCCGGCGGCGGGAGGTCGATGCGTTTGGGATCTTTCTCGAACAGCTCGATCTCCCTCGACGCAAAGTAGAGGTGCGCTTTATCGGGAATAATGGAACCAACCGCTGCCGGTGTGTTGAGCCAATCCTTGAGCTCGTGCAACTTGAGTGAAGCGGCGGCGCGTGCGGCTTCGCTGGCATGTTCATTGGCGGAAAGCACCATCAGGTGGTAAAGAACAACATCGTCCACCGTGTACGCGATTTCCCGGTTGTAGCCGTCCCCATGAAGGGCTTTCCATGTGGCATTGATGATGGCATCGAGCACTTCGTCGAGGCCGGGATTCTCCGCGTTGCGCGCGTGGAATTCGACGAGTCGCGCGGCGCGTTCGGGATTGAGGAGGAATTGCAGCACGTGGTTGGCCGCGGATTCCGCGGGAGCGAGTGCATCAAATGCCGGGCTGGTGTGAATCTTGAAATCCTCGCGGTCGCGAGGATATTCCGGCGGGCGCGGGGGAATCATTCTTAGAAGAGGTTCGGGGATAGCGAGCACTTCGGGCTTGAGCGTGGCGAGCACGGCGGCGAGTGCGCGGCGCTGCTCGGCGGGCGCGACGATTTGCGTGGGGACTTCTCCATCGCCGCGCAGGGCGAACGTGTAGTCCATTCCTCCGACGAGCTTGCTCGCAGCTTCCACCTGGTAGCGATGGAACATGTAGATTGGCGCCAGCGCGTCTTCGATGGTGGCGAGCGGCGCGCCCTCGCGAATATTGTTTTCGCCGAAGCGTTGCAACGCGGCCGCACGCACCTGCATGATACGGTTCAGCTCATCTACGGCGTTCGAACCGCTGTCCCAAAGATGCGCGACGCTGCTGGAAGAGCCGGGGGGACGAGCATCCTGGTCGGTGAGGTAACGCAGACCACGTCCAAAAGCGTCGCTAAGTATTTTGTTGAGTGCGGCGTGCTCGTCGGTGCCTGGAGCAAAGTCGCTGTAGCCCCAGGTGATCGAAGTTTTGTCCCATTCGCCGATGCCGGTGGCGTAAGCGTCGGAGAGATCAGGCGTGCCGTCGGCGGCCAGTTTTACAAACGGCGGCGGATAATCCATCACCGACGAACGGTTGACGGTGCTGGAAGAATAGTTGTGCATCAGGCCGAGGGTGTGGCCGACCTCGTGGGCGGCGAGCTGACGTAGACGAGCGAGAGCCATCTCCATCATTTTTGGCGAGACTGGTTTGCCCTTTTCGTACGGGGCGAGCAGGCCTTCGGCGATCAGGTAGTCCTGTCGGACGCGAAGGGAGCCGAGGGTGACGTGGCCTTTGATGATTTCGCCGGTGCGCGGGTCAATGACGGCGGCGCCGTAGGACCAGCCTCGTGTGGCGCGATGAACCCACTGGATGACGTTGTAACGCAGGTCCATGAGGTCGGCGCCTTCGGGCATGAGTTCCACGCGGAAAGCGTTCTTGTAGCCGGCGGCCTCAAAGGCCTGATTCCACCAGCGCGCGCCTTCGAGCAGCGCGGAACGGATGGGTTCCGGCGCGCCGCGATCGAGGTAGTAAACGATGGGCTTGACTGGCTCGCTGACGGCGGCTTTCGGATCTTTTTTCTCGAGCCGGTGACGGGCGGTGAAGCGTTTGACGATGGGTTCGCCGACCGGCGTCGCGTAATCCATGTAGGCGATTCCGAAGAAGCTGCTGCGTGGATCATAGATGCGGGGCTTGTAACCCGGCGGGGGAAGCTGGACGAAGGAGTGATGCTCGCGAACGGTGATGGATTCAGGGGACGGTGTGACCTGGCGTACCCAGAGGCCGGGGTCATCGCCCGCAAATGTCAGGGTAGCCTCTACTTCGGTATTGAGCGGGAAATTCTTGGTGTGGGAATTCTCCGCCAGCGGAGGAAAAATGGCACAGCGCGAGGCATCGAGATGGTAGGTGCCCTGCTTCGTGCGCCGCAATGCGGCGGGAATGCCATGGGCGTCGCGTAGGAAGAAATCCGTCGCGTCGACGAGCGCGTGGTCGTTTTCCTCGGCGGCGACCGTGAAGCCCCAGAGCGCGGACTCCGCGAAAGAATCGTGGACCGCGCGGCGTTCGTCGGCGTCGTTCGTTACCGCGCGATACTCGAGATTCTCCTGGATGAGCAGGATTTTGGGGCCGCTACGCTCAAAGCGAACGATGCCCGTCATGCCGAGCTGGCCGCGGTCGAGGCCGATGTCGTTCGAACCAATTCCTGCGGGAAGACCGCTCTGGTACAGGAATTCGGTGCTCCATTTGTCGATTTCAAGCCACAGCTTGCCCTGCTTTGCGTCCCAGTAAAGGTTGAAATAGCCAGGCAGTTTTTGCATGCCCGCGGTCTTCTCGGTAATGGTGGGCGTCTGGGCCGCATCGGGACGCGCGGCGAGAGCCATCGAGGGGATGGCCAGCAAACAAAGCAGGAAAAGACACCGGGAACGTTTCAGCATTTTCGGAGCCTCCGAATGGAGAGAACGTTTTACAACAAAAGACGGTTGGCGCGGAGGAAAATCACGTCTGCTATACTTGGACGAAATCGCGAGCATCTCTAAATTGAACAAACTTCGCATCTCCATCGTGCAGTACCTGAACACGGCGCCGCTGGTGCGCGGCTTCACGCACGGCCCGCTGGAAGGCAAGTACGACTTGTCCTTTACCGTCCCCTCGCAATGCGCGGAAGCGCTGCGGACCGGCGCGGCCGACATCGCGATCATTCCAGCGATTGAGTATCAGCGCATCCCGGATTTGGTGGTTCTGCCCGGGCTGGCGATCGCCTCGCAGAATCGAGTGCGCAGCCTGTTGATTGTCTCGAAGAAGCCCATCGAGCAGGTCGAGAGCATCGCGCTGGATCGCAGTTCGCGCAGTACGCAAGCGCTCACGCGAATCCTGGCCGATGGGTACTGGAAGATTTCTCCCGAGTTTTTCGAAGCGGCTCCTGATTTGAGTGCCATGCTGGAGAAAGCGGACGCTGCCCTGATCATAGGAGATCCCGCGCTGCGGCTTTCAGTTGCCATCGAGAAGAAATGCTCGGTCAGCCCACAAGGACGCGCGATATGCCAGGCCGGCACAGTGGGCCTGACGAGCGGCGAAATTCTCCATGTGTATGACGTGGTCGGGGAATGGCGCAAATGGACCTCCTTGCCCGCGGTTATGGCGGTGTGGGCCACAAAGCGCGGGGTGGCCACCCCGGAAGTGCTGGCCGATTTCATGCTATCGCGCGACTTTGGATTAATCAGCATCGGCGAGATTTGCAAGGAAGCGTCCAGCGACCTCGACTTGCCGCAAGCCGAGCTGGAGTCCTACCTGCGCAACAACATCGACTTTCACCTGGGAGAAGACAACCGCCGCGGCCTCGAAAGATTTTTTCAGGAAGCTGACAAGCTGCTGCTAATCCCCGAAAACAAGAAAATCGAATGGCTTGGCAGAACGAAGGATGAGACCCGGATCCCGGCGAAGTTGTAGGGGCACGACGTCCGACACAGCGATTAGAGTTTGGATGCCGCATTCCGATAGAATGAGAACGCGAAGCAAAGAAGGATTAACGTGGGACTGACCAAGCAAGAAGCCCTCGACATGCTGCAATCCGACGACCTGGTAGGCGTCGGCATGGCCGCGCACCAATTGCGCCTCAAGAAAAACGATCCGCGCGTCGCGACCTACCAGATCGATCGCAACATCAACTACACGAATTTCTGCACCGAATACTGCTCCTTCTGCGCGTTCTACCGCCCGCTCGGCGCGAAAGACGGCTACATCCTCTCCTTCGAAACCATCTACGAAAAAATCGAAGAGATGCTCACGCTGGGCGGCACAGGCGTCCTGCTGCAAGGCGGCCTGCACCCCGACCTGCAAATCGGCTATTACGAAAATCTCCTCCGCTCGCTAAAATCCCGCTTCCCGCAAGTCCATCTCCACTGTTTCTCCGCCCCGGAAATTCTCTGCATCGCCGAAGTCAGCGAACTAAGCGTCGAAGACACCATCAAGCGCCTGATGGACGCTGGACTGCAATCCATCCCCGGCGGCGGCGCCGAAATTCTCGACGATGAAATCCGCGGCAAAATCGCCCGCCTCAAGTGCACCAGCGACGATTGGGAGCAGGTCCACCGCATCGCGCACAAGCTGGGGCTACGCACGACTGCCACAATGATGTTCGGCTGCGGCGAAGAGTTGCGCCATCGCGTCAATCATCTCGAACGCCTCCGCCGCATCCAGGAAGACACTGGCGGCTTCACAGCATTCATCCCGTGGATATTCGCTGCGGAAAACACCGCTCTCGGGAAAAAAGTCCAGGAAACCACAGCGGTCGACTACCTGAAAACGCTCGCCGTCAGCCGCCTCTACCTCGACAACATCGACCATATCCAGTCGAGCTGGCTCACGCCGGGAATTAAAGTCTGCCAGGTAGGCTTGCAATTCGGCGCCGACGACGTCGGCAGCATCCTGATCGAAGAAAATGTAGTCTTCGCCGCCGGCGTAAGAAACCGCACCAACGAAAACGAGCTCCGCCGCATCATCTCCGATGCAGGCTTCATCCCCGCGCAACGCGATACGCTCTACCGCTCCTACGCCCTGAAATAATTAGAAATAAACGCGAAAATCTGTCTACTTGGCGGGTTTTCGAAGAGGCCGAAGCACAAACTCCACCTCGGTACCATCCGGCAAATCAATATCTTCCAGCGGATACAAAATCCCGCTGCGAAATCTAGCCTTAACCCAGCGAGGACCCGGTTTGGTCTCGCTGACCTCAGCCTTCACAGGCGCACCAGGCCGAGGCGGCGCTTCCGCCGTCTCATCAAGCGCCTCGTTGGCCAGCGCATCCGCTTCTCGGTTCTGCTCGCGATAAACGTGGTCGATGTGGAACGATTCGAATCCCATCGACATCTTCTTCGCCCGTTCGAACAGCGGCCGCAGATCCTCGCTCTTCACTTTGTACTGCCCCTGCATCTGCTTGACCATCAATTCCGAATCGCTCTCGACGCGCAGCGCCCGGATGTTATGCGATTGCGCATAATCCAGCGCCGCAATCAGCCCATAATATTCCGCGACATTGTTGGTCATCCGCCCAATATATTTTTTCAGCTTGGCAACGAGCTCTCCGCTCCCATCGCGAATCACCACACCATAAGACGCAGGCCCAGGATTCCCCCGCGCCGCCCCATCAATATTGGCCTGGTGAGCGGGTGCCGCAGCCTTCTCCTCGGCAGGCGCGCCTGCGAACAGCGCTCCCGCAGCTTTAGTTGGTTTTGGCAGTCGTGGCATCAGGAGTGGGTAGCCGCCGAGGAAGCAGAACGCCCGGAACCGGAAGACGGATCAGGCAAGGGAATCGGCTCCAAAGTATACAAAATCAACCCACAAGACTCGCACCGGTAAATCTCTTCATTCGGCTCGCGCCGCAGCTCCTGCAAAGTATGCGGCAAAACGCGCATCCCGCAGCCACGGCACTGTCCGTCGCGCGCTTCAGCAAGTCCTGCGCCATGGTGCCGCTTGGCAATGCGGTCATACAAATCGCGCACATCCTGCGGTATGGGCGCCAGAGCCCGCTCGCGCTCCGCAAGCAAAGCCTCCAGCTGTCTCTTCTTTTCTGTTTGCAGCGCTTCAATCTCTTTTTTCTCTTTGGCGACGGCCTGCTCATCTTCCTTGAGATTCGCCTCCGCGTGCCGCACGCGCCGCTCCGCCTCTTCGCCGGCCATCATCACTTCCAATTGCGCGTCTTCGGCCTTGGCAACTTCCGCTTCCGCATTGGAAATCTCATGCTGCAGGGCTTTATAGGCTTCGTTCGTCTTAACCGCCCCGCTCTGGTCGCGATATTTCTTCGCGCGATCCTTCCACTGCTGCACATCAAACTCAAATTTCTTGCGTTCCTTCAAACTGCCCGCCAGCCCTTCTTTCGCCGTGGCAACAGCTGTCCGCGCTCCGCTCAGTTTCGTGTCGGCTTCGCGCACCCGCTTCGGAAACGTCTCCAACTCCGCGCGCAGCGCCACAATCAGGTGGTCCACCCGCTGAAGCTCAATAAGGTGAGGAATGGCGGAGTGCATGGGCCTGTAATACTAACACAGGGAGAGCTATGCTTTGCCGTGACGAAATTCCGGCCCACCCCTGCCAAAAAAGGAGCCCGGACCGCGTGCAAGTTTTGCGCGCTCGCCCGTTCTAAGGAGGATGAGATATGCCGCATGTGCAGATCACCTGGGTCGAAGGACGCACGCCGGAGATGAAGCGCAAAATCGCCGAGCGCATCACCTCAGTTCTAATCGAAGATGGCAAGGCGAAGCGCGAGAACATTCACGTCTCGTTTCACGACCTCCCGGCGACGAACTACGCCGAAGGTGGCGTGCTGGTCGTGGATCAAAAACGCACTCCGTAGCGCCACGCAACCACACCACACAAGTCACAAAAGCCATTGGGCTCGCATCAGGTCTCACTCATAAGCCAAAAAAGGAGGTCTCCCCATGACTGACACCCTCCAAAAAAATCTCGACCGCTGGACATCGGCCGGCATTTTTTCCCCGCCTTATCCACAACCTTGCACGCCATCGGCACCATCTGCCTCGGCGCCGGCATCTTTCTCGCCGCGCAAATTTTCAACCTGGACGAAAACTGGACAAACGGCATTCTTCTCTGGGCTTTTGGCGCGCTGATTGGCTGGCTGCTCCTCAGAAAGTGGCCTCACACCGCTCTGCTGGCCTTCCTGGTTCCACTATGGCTCGTGTGCCGCTGGTCCTACGCCAAAGATTTCGGCTGGAGGACAGGCGAAAACTACATCTGGGAAGGATTGCTTCTGCTCGCGCTGACCTACCTCAGCGCAAGAACCTCGGAACGTGAGTCCACAACGCGCAGAGCCCTCGTTGCTATGGGGGCCATTGCCTTGCTGCCCTTCGCGGCGCTCGCCGTTTTGATGCGAGACAGGCTTCCACAAAATTACGGAGGACTATCGCTTGTCCTTACGCAACGCATCCTGGTTTGGCTGATTGCCGTCGGCGCGCCGCTCTTCTTGGCTCTCCTGCTGCGCGGCCGTGCCGCCTGGATGAACGCCGTCTCCGCTATTTGGGTTTTATCCCTGGGTCTCGTGACCCCGAGTCGCGCCTGGGTTTGGAATAGCTGGGACGTGATGGGTTTCTACATCCGGGCCGTCGTGGGTGCGCTCGGGGTCATCGCCTGGGGCGTTGCCGAACGCAGGCGCGAGCGCATCAACCTGGGAGTCGCCGGATTCGCCCTCACCGTTCTCTTTTTCTACTTTTCCAATGTGATGGACAAACTAGGTCGCGCCGAAAGTCTCGTTGCCATCGGCGTGCTCCTGCTTTTTGGCGGCTGGGGCCTCGAACGTCTTCGTCGCAACCTCGTTGCTCGCGTTCAGGTGGCGGCGTCATGACCCAGCTTCAAAAAGGTCTTCTGTTCGCGGTAATCCAGGTCCTGCTTGTTTCCAGCCTCGGCGCAAAGTTGTTGTGGGACCGCGGCACCTCGCCGCATGGCTGGGCCGAAACCCGCGGCTACGATCCTGATCTTCCCATCCGCGGCCGCTACAGCAGTATCTCGCTCATGGTGAGAGCAGACAGGATCTTCCCAGGCCATCCTGTCGCCCACCTCAACACCAACGTGTATCTGACTGTCGAGAACGGGCGCGTGGTCGCCAACCCCGCCGATCACTACACAGGCCTCACCGTCAGCGCACCCCAGTTTCTAGAAGGCGAGACGCTGGCCACGCTCTCGCCTTCTGTAGTCTACTTTTTGCCGGAACACGCCGCTGACCCTCTGATTGGCCACCGCAACGGCACACTCTTCGTGGAAGTAACAGTTCCTCGAAACGGACCGCCCCGCCCGCTCCGCTTTGGAACGAAAGTCGGCAACGACATCGTTCCCCTGGCCAACCAATAAATCGGCAATTCAATCGCGCGTTCGCTGCTCTGGGGATCCTACGGTTCCACCGCTCTTTGGAATACATCCGGGTGAATGTATCTCTAGAGAGTGTCAGTTGACTTCGCGGACTTCCATGCTCTGGTCAATGGCGAGTTGGGGGTAGCGAATGGGCGATCCTGCTGGTGCCGGAGCATGCCTCGCCGTCACGCTGAAATCGCCGCCGGAACATTCCACGGTATACGTGTAACCATCCCGCTCCGGCCGTGACATGGACAGCGAATGGGAGGAAATAAGCTCGTCCAGCGTCACGCAATGGCCAGCCTGCGCGATGTAACCGCGCTCCGCCTGCGCAATCTGCAGCAGATCGCCGCGAACTCCAGTCAAGCTGATCGCCTGCGTAGACGCCGTGCCTTGATCCGTCACCGGCATCCGCTCTAAAGCCAATTCGTACACTACAAAGGCAACCGCGCAGGCAACGAGAATCGCGACCAAGGCACGCATAATCTCATTTTCACCCCCAAGCTGGCTCTCGGCAAGCCGCCCGTTTGAGCGCGTGTGCCAGGAAACAACGGCTTCCTTTCGCACCCCGCCCCCAGGGCTCTCTGTTACAATCCCCTCGGACTGCCGATTTCCCCTCCTCGGTACCACTCTTCCCCTCCGGATAGATGAATGAAAACAACTGTGCTGCCGCTGGAATTGCACGCCATCGAAAAACTGAGGCAAGAGGAGCTTGAAGAGGCGCGTACCATTCAAAACGCGATGTTGCCCACCAACGCATTGTGCATCAAGACTGTCACCGTCTCGCACGAGTTCCAGCCGGTGGCTGCCGTGGGCGGCGATTTGCTGGATTACTTTGAATTGGCCGATGGTTGCATTGGTCTCTACCTCGGAGACGTTTCCGGCAAAGGCCTTCCCGCCGCCATGTACGCCGCTTTGGCGGTGGGCACCTTACGCGGCGTCCACAAGACCGGAATCGCCCCAAGCGATGTGCTCAAAACCTTGAACCGGCGCCTTATGATTCGCGGTCTTCCTCGCCGCCACGCCGCCATGCAGTACGCCGTCTTCGACCCGCGCAGCCATGAAATGAAAATCGCCAGCGCCGGCCTTCCGGGTCCGTTTCACATTTCCGGCGAAAACTGCCGCCTGCTCGAGCTTTCTGGAATTCCTCCAGGATTGTTTGCGGAGTCGACCTACGAAACCTTGACGCTTCGCTTGCGGCCCGGCGACTCCGTTCTTTTCTGTACCGATGGGCTGATGGACGCTTTTGACGGTAACGATGAACAGTTCGGCCTGGCGCGCTTGCACGAGCTTTGCAGCGAGGCATGTGTCGGCTCTCGGGCTAAACTCCTTGCCCGTATCTTCGCCGCAGTGGATAGCTTTGCGTGTGGGCAGGAACAGCATGATGACATGACCGCGGCCCTCTTTCACATCTCCAGCTGAGCCGCCCTCTTCATGTGCTCAAACAGGGATGCCGGACTGTGCAAGTCTCCCCTCCTTTCCAATTGACACTTGAATCTCCCTCCAGTAACAACTATAAGTACCGAAGTTCCCTTAGGAGATTCCTGATGAACACAAAGTCCCCTCTCGCGCTTGGGCTGGCAGCATTTCTCTCTCTGGTAATTGCCGTCCCGCCGAACCTTTCCGCAGACCCGCAGGCCGCCGGACAGCCTGCCGGCCATGTGGAACGTGTGCTTCCCGCGGCCAGTATCGTCCGCGGCTCCAAAACCATGAGCGCATCCGCGAAGACGCAGGTGGACTGGCTGGACCTCGTGAACACCCAGGCCAGCGGCCGCGCGCGTGTCGCTCTGGACGACGGCTCGGTCCTGAACGTGGGATCCGATTCTTCCGTCAAAGTGGAGAAAGTCGACTCAGGCGCGCAGCAAACGTCACTCGAGCTGGCCTATGGCAAACTGCGCACGCAAGCGCAGAAGATTGCCAAGCCAGACGGCAAATTTGAAGTGAAAACGGCAGCCGGCGTGGCCGGCGTCGTTGGCACGGATTTTTACGTTGGCTATGCAAACGACGTGATGAACGTCGTCGCCTATGAGGGCTCAGTACGTGTGTGCAATCTCGCGGGCGTTTGCGTGCTTGTAAAAGCAGGCCAGATGACCAACGTTCGCCACGGCGACAATTCCGCTCCCGAACCTCCGATACAGGCCCCGCTCGACCTTCTGGTCTCGCTAAGCAAGGATACGGAAGTGGCGCCGCGGGCGGGCGTTGGGCTTGAAACCGCCGGAGGGATTGGCAAAGGAATGGGTATTTTGATCGGTGTCCTGGCCGTTGTGCCCATCGTGGTCTTTGCGGTCGTCTCCACTCACAAATCGAACCCTCCCACTCCCGTAAATCCTTGCGTGCTCAATCCCAACAGCTGCGGGTAGAGACTCGGACCAGAGCGCGACCTCTCCTACCTTTGAGCCTTGGCTGCACATCGCAGCCGGGGCTCTTTGCTTAAGGACACATGCAACTCGCGGGCACAAGCAGCCGTCGAACAATGGTCCATAGTGCGCCCCCGGATCAGGCATTTTGTGCAGGTACCTGCGGTAGCGTACACTGGATGTTTGGCGGTTCCGTCTAAACGTAAGTGAGGCAATCCTTGAAACTTTCCGTCCGTCGCAGCTGCAGTTCCATCTTGTGTTACTTCGCTTTTCTGGCGTTGGTGGCGTCCGTCGCGGCCACGGTGGCGCACGCCGGGCCTCCCGACACGCAAGCGAAGAAGTCTCCGCTCCTTGCCGCGCTCCAGGCCGAACTGGACCGCTCCTTGAAAACTTTCAAGTCGCAGGATCCCGCCGCGTATTACATCGGCTACACCGTTACCGATACGCAGCGCGCGGACGTCTCCGGCTCCAATGGCGCGCTTCTCAATAGCAACGAGAGGCGCGACCGCTGGCTGGAAGTCTCCATTCGCACGGGAAGTTATGCCGTGGACGATACCCACAAGGTCGGCGAACGCACGCAGACCAGCGCGGGGCCCGGCACTTCGGTCCCCGTTGACGACGACCCCGATGTTCTGCGCCGCGCTGTTTGGCTCGAAACCGATGAGCAATACCGCGCCGCTGCCGAAGCCTACATAAAAATCAAAACGGGCAAGGAAGTGAAGGTCGATTCTGTCGAGAACCGCGCTCCCGATTTTTCGCACGAGCAGCCGCATACCTATATCGGCCAGCAAGTCTCCTTCACGCTCGACCGCAAGCCCTGGGAAGAGAAAGTCCGCGCCTACACCAAGACATTCCGCGAGTCCGCCGCCATCATCAATTCGATTGTGACTTTCACCGCGCAAGCCCAGAACGTCTTCCAGGTCAATAGCGAAGGAACGCAGCTCCAATTCGGCCAGATCCGCTACCGCCTCGAGTTGTTCATTCAAGGCAAGGCGTCCGATGGCATGGACATCGACCGTTACTATAATTTTGACTGGGTTAACCCGGCTGATGCTCCGGACGATAAGGCCGTGCTGGCCGCGCAAACCACCATGCGCAAGGAACTCGAAGGTCTCGTCGTTGCGCCGATTAACGAGCCTTCGGTTGGGCCGGCTCTTTTGACCGGACGCGCCGCTGCCGTTTTCTTCCATGAAGTCTTCGGCCACCGCGCCGAAGGCCATCGCCAAAAAGATGCCGCCGAAGGCCAGACCTTCGCGAAAAAAGTCGGCGAACCGATTCTGCCGAGCTTCCTGAGCATTGTGGACGACACCACCATGAAAAAGCTCGGCTCGGAAGATCTGCTGGGCTACTACCAGTTCGATGACGAAGGCGTTCCCGCACAGCGTGTGACCCTCGTGGATCACGGCGTCTTAAAAGGCTTCGAGATGTCGCGCTCTCCGCTAGTCGGCTTCCCGAATTCCAATGGACACGGACGCCGCCAGCTTGGGGCCACGCCTGTTTCCCGGCAAGGCAACCTGATCGTCGAAAGCAGCAAGACCGTTACGAACGCACAACTGCGCGCAAAGTTGATCGAACTCATCAAAGCGCAGGGAAAACCGTTCGGGCTTTTGATTGACGACATCGCCGGCGGTTTTACATTTACTGGGCGCGGGCAGCCTCAGGCTTTCCAGGTGCTTCCACTAGTTGTCTACAAAGTGTTTCCTGATGGCCGCCCCGATGAATTGGTCCGCGGCGTGGATATCGTCGGAACTCCGCTCGCAGCGCTGACAAAAATCGTGGCTACCGGTGACACGCCGGAAGTTTTTAACGGCTACTGCGGCGCGGAATCCGGCTCCGTCCCGGTTTCTGCAGCCTCACCCGCCATCCTGACTTCCGAATTGGAAGTGCAGAAGAAGGAAAGCTCCACCGACCGGCCGCCCATCCTGCCGCCGCCCGCGCACGACACCGTCAAGACGGGAGGTCAACTGTGAGGCGCGCAAAGGCAGTCGCTGGACTAACGCTTCTCTCCGCTGTCTTGAGCTGTGCCGTCGTGACCCGAGCGCAAACATCTCCGGCGCCCAAGGACAACGACCACACGCTCCAGGCCATGCGCGACGAAATGGCTCGTTCGAAGACCCGTCTCGAACTCCAAATCCCCGGCTCGGCGCAACCCCAGCGTCCCTACTACGTCGAATACCGTCTCCTGGACCTCGATGTCCGCGAGGTCGTGGCCGAATTTGGCGCGCTGCTCTCCACCTCGCACACCCGCAACCGCTTTATGGATGTTGCCGCCCGCGTCGGCGATTACAAGCTGGACAGCTCCAATTTCATCAGCGACGACGGTTTCCGCGGATTCATCGGCCCCACCGGCTCCGTCGGCATCGACCGTGACTACGACTCCCTGCGCCAGGACCTCTGGATCGCCACCGACCAGGCTTTCAAGGAAGCGGTCGAGACCTATTCGAGGAAGCAGGCTTACCTGAGCAGCCTTGCTCGCCAATCGGACATTGATGACTTCGAAAAAGTAGATTCCATTCAAGTTATTGATCCGCTGGTCGCCCCGGATTGGAGCAATCGCAACTGGGAACAGGAAGCGCGCGAAACTTCCGGCGCCCTCCGCGCCTTTCCGCAAATTTACGAAGCGCGCGTGACCTACTATCTGGTCTATGCCACGGAATATCTGCTCACCAGCGAAGGTACGGAAATCCGCACCAGCCGCAGCTACGCAGCCATTGAAACGGGAATGAATACTCTGGCCGATGACGGCATGCAGCTCAACCACATGTATTCCGCCTACGCGCCAAAACCTGCCGATCTTCCCAGCGTGGACGCGGTCCGCAAAGCCTTGAACGTAACCGGCACGGAACTGATGGCCATGCGCGATGCACAGCCGGCCCAGGACTATACCGGCCCGGTGCTTTTTGAAGCGCGCGCTGCTGCTCCTCTGCTCGCCCAGGTTCTGACTCCCGCGATTAACGGAGCCCGGCCCCCCGTGTCTTTCACTCCGGTGATGGAGCAACTGCTTTCCGGACTGGGCGGCAGGAGCGATTGGGTCGGCCGTATGGGCGCCCGGGTTCTGCCGGGGACTGTTTCCCTGGTCGACGATCCAAACGCGAAAGAGTTTCACGGCGCGCCGTTAATCGGGAGTTATTCGGTGGATGATGAAGGCGTTCGCGCACAGAAGGTAACCATCGTGGACGGCGGCAATGTGAAAGAATTGCTGATGTCGCGCAGGCCCGGTCCGGATTCCGACCAATCCAACGGGCACGGCCGCTCGGCATTCCTGAACGATGCCAAGCCCACCATGAGCAACCTCTTTTTCAATTCCACGGAAACGCAATCGCCCGCGGATTTGAAGAAAAAATTCCTCGACGAATGCCGCTCGGAAAAATTGCCGTACTGCCTGGTCGTCCGCGAAATGGACAATCCCTCCATCAGCCTGCTCCATCAGGATGACTTCTCCGAACTGTTGGCAAGCTTCGGCGGCGGCGCCGGGACGGGCGACCGCTTGCCACTCATAGTCTACAAAATCTATCCGGATGACGGCCGCCAGGAGATGGTCCGCGGAGCCCGCATCATTGGCTTGAACACACGCATGCTGCGCAACCTCGGCGGCATTGGCAACGACGATTTCGTCTACAACTACATGCAAAGCCAGGTTTCCGGCTTTGCCGGCACCGCACTCGGCGCCTTTGGTTCCGCTCAGAGCGGCTTGCCCGCCTCTCTCGTAGCCCCGTCGCTTCTCTTCGACGATCTGGAAGTCCGCGGCGCCCGTGGCGAGCCCAAGCGCCTGCCGTTGCTCCCGGCACCGCAAATGACGGCAGGCAATTAGCTTCAAGGGGCATACGAGCTGTAAGTTATTTATTTTCAACAAAACGGAGCGAAGCCAGAATATAAGTACTTTGTTTTCAATAGTACTGAGAGTACTATATTTAACCGTCCGGTTTAATACGAAATGGCATAAAATCAGTACTATGGGTACTACCCTTAATCCGATAGCCTAATCATAACGTACATCTAAATAGGAGCGTCCTGGCTTTCCGAATATGAACGACTTCACTCGCCGCGGTTTTATTTTCAGCGCTGCCACGGTCGCCGCATACGGCTTGCTCGTTGGCGTGCAGCGCGCCTGCCGCTCCGCGCTCGCCAGCGACAAACCCAAAGCAAATTCGGGTCCCGTGCAAATCGAAAAGTTTTCGGATGACGGAACGCGCGTCGGATTGGAATCCGTTGCCAAGATTGTGAAGAGCGATGACGAGTGGCGAAAACTTTTGAGCTCGGATGAATTTGATGTCACGCGCAAAGCGGATACGGAGCGGCCTTTCAGCGGCGCGTATTACAACAATCACGATCCCGGGCTTTACCGCTGCGTCTGTTGCGGCAACGCACTCTTCAGTTCCGATACGAAGTTCGACTCCGGGACCGGCTGGCCGAGTTTCTGGGCGCCTATCGCCAAAGAAAATGTTTCGTCCAATATTGACTTGAGTTTTGGGATGCGCCGCGATGAAGTGACTTGCGTTCTCTGCGACGCGCATCTCGGCCACGTCTTTGACGACGGGCCGAAACCTACCGGCCTGCGCTATTGCATGAATTCGCTCGCGCTCCGCTTCCTTCTCCACGCAAAATCCTGAAATCGCAACAGGGCCTCTATAACTTTCGCAAAGAGGGCCGGTGCCCAGGTTACTTTGAAACGCGCGGTCTACTGGCTCACGTTGCGTTAGTCCTGGCGCAAGGCGGTGACCGGGTCAATGCGGCTCGCGCGGCGGGCCGGGAGGAAGCTGGCAAACATCGCCGCGAAAACCAGCAAAGGAATCATGACTGCGAAGGCCGATGCTGAGGTGGGCTGCATCCCTTGGACCAGGTTCCGCAGCAGTTGCGACGCGCCCAAGGCGGCCGCGCTGCCGAGCGCGACGCCCACGAGAATCATGCCAAGGCTCTGACGCAGCACGAGCCAGATGACATCGCCTGCGCGTGCGCCCAGCGCAATGCGTACTCCCATTTCCGGCACGCGCTGGCTCGTCAGATAGGCCAGGACGCCATAAATGCCGATGCACGCCAGAACCAGCGCTAATCCTGCGAAAATTCCGAAGAGAAGCAGGAGAAAACGTTGCTGGGCCAGAGAGTCGTTCGCGAGCTGATCCATGGTGTGGACTTCGTAGAGAACCTGATCGTTGGAAGCGCCTTTCAATTCGCTGCGCAAAGGAGCTACAAGACCCAAGGGGGGAATGCTTGTTCGAGCGGCAATGGACATGAGTTCGGACCAGCGACGCACGAAACTGTCCGGAAGCTGGGCAAAGGGATAGTAAATTTGTGCGCGGACTTTGGCTTGATCGTCCCCGCCGAGACCCCAGTGACGGACGTGGCCGACGACGCCGACGATTTCGAAAGCGTTCGACGTGTAGCCCATGTCAGGAATCCAGAGCCGCTTGCCAACAACGTCTTGTGTTCCGAAGGCGTTTTGTGCGAGGACTTCATCGATGACGACGACCTGCGTACTGTTGAGATCGTCGTGATCTTCGAAGAAGCGTCCGCTACGCAACGGAATACCCATTACGCGGGAATAGTCCGGCGAAACGCAGGTCAGCAAGGCGAAGGGCAACTTGGCCGCAGGGACTACTTCCGCAGTGGTCGAGTAGGCCTCCTCATTGTCACCCTGGCGCATTGGAAAAGTGTCGACCGTGGCGATGGATTGCACGCCAGGGACATGGCGGCTGCGCTCGAGGACGTCCTTCCACGCTACGCGCGTTTTTGCAGGATCAGCAAGGGTCGCGGGCGAAAGGGCCATGCGCGTAACCAATACGTTGTGAACGTCTACTCCCGGATCGAGCGAGGACAGATGAAGGAGCGTACGCCCAAGCATGCCCGCGGAAACCAGGAGAATAATCGCCAGTGCGATTTCCGAAATAACAAACACGCTGTGCAGGCGGCGCGAACCTCCGGCGATGCTGCGCATTCCAGCGCGAAGAGTTTGTTCCAGATCTTTGAACGGGGCGCGAAGAGCCGGCGCCAGGCCAAAGAGCACACCGCTCAAGATCGAAACGGTGACGGCCAACAGGAGCACGTGCCAATCCAGTTGGACTTCTTCGGCGCGTGGTAACGCACCGGGCCATAAAGTCACGAAGGGACGGATGCCCACGCTCGCAAGCATTACGCCCAGAGTTCCTCCGGCCAATCCCAACACCGCGCTTTCCGTCAGACATTGCCGCACGAGGCGGCCGCGCGTCGCACCGAGAGCCACGCGCATCGCGAGTTCACGTTCGCGCGAAACGGCGCGCGCCAACAACAGGCTCGCCACGTTTGCGCAAGCAATCAAAAGCACGAGGACGACTGCTCCGAGCAGCAGCCAGAGGATTGGCCGCACATCCCCGACCTCTGGACGAAACGGTTGCACTGCAAACGTGCGTCCCGCGTTCGTGTCTTTGTACTCTTGCGCAAGATGATGGCCGATCACAGCGAACTCGGCCTGAGCTTCACTGAGCTTTGAGCCGGGCCGAAGCCTTGCGACCACATTAATCGGATGTACACTCCGATTCCGGAGGAAGCGAGCGGAGTCCTGGCCAACGGGCGTATACAGATCTGCTTCCTGACCGAATAGCCGGAAGCCTTCTGGCGCGATGCCAACGACGGTATAAGTTTTTGTATCCAGCGTAAGCGACGAGCCCAGAGCGTCGGCGCGACCAGCCAGATGACGCTGCCAGAAACTGAAGCCCAGGATGGTAACGGGCGCGGCGCCGGGCTTGTCTTCTTCTGGCGTAAACGGGCGACCATGCAGAAGCGGTACGTGCAGAACGGAGAACAGATCCGGTGAAACCTCGCGGAACTCAACGTATTCGGGTTCGCCTGGCTCGCTGACCGTGCCTCCGTTGAACAAAACCGCGGCGAGATCAAGAGAACGAGTCTCGCGCACGCAGTCGCGGAAATCGGGGTAAGCGAGGTTCTGTTCGCCGAACAATTCGGAGTTCCATTCGGCGGATTTTCCTTGAACCGTTACGAGCTTGTCCGGCTCGGGAAAAGGTAACGGTTTCAGCAGGACACCGTCCACGAGCGTGAACATCACCGTTGTCGCGCCGATTCCCAGGGCGAGCGTTAGCAAAGCGACGGCGGCGAATCCCGGCTTTTGCCGCAGAGTTCTAAGAGCGTAGCCGAGATCCTGCCACGCATCTTCGAGCCAGCGCGTGCCGCGGGCGTCGCGGCATTGTTCCTTCACTTGTTCTGGTCCGCCGAGGGTGAGACGCGCACGGCGGCGTGCTTCTGCCGAACTAAACCCCGCGGAAATCAGCTCCGCTTCGTGACGCTCAAGATGAAACTGGAGCTCTTTGTCGAGCTGCTCTTCCATTTGTTTGCGGCGCAAAAGACGATGCCACCAGTTCATTCCGCACCTCCATCGGACAAGCCGAGAATGAGCCCAATGGCCTGGGTCAAGCGCTCCCAGCTTGCGGCTTCGCTTTCCAGTTCCGCGCGCCCCTTGCGCGTGAGCCTGTAGAACTTGGCTTCGCGTCCCGTCTCGCTTTCCTTCCAGTCCGAAGCAAGAAGGCCGCGATTTTCGAGGCGGTGCAGTGCGGGGTAAAGCGAGCCTTGCGGAACCTGGACAACGTGCTTCGACACCTGCTCCAGGCGCTGAGCGATGGCGTAACCATGGACCGGGCCGAGCGCGGCAATCTTGAGAATGAGCAGGTCCAGGGTCCCTTGGGGAAGATCGGTTTTGGGGTTCATGCCCATACCTCCGACTTCTGCATATATCATCCCTTATGACGTGTAGAAGTACGAGGCGTTTCCTACAAAATTCCCTTTTTTGAGGGGCCACTAACTCGTTCTGAAGCCATTGCCGGGTCATGGTTTCAAAAGCGGGAGCAAGGCTCCCGCACTCCAAAGGAGAGCGCCCGCGCCTCGCGAACTGCGGATTCGCGGCGAACTTGAGGTAGTCTAGTCGGACGATTATGGCGGCCCGGCACAACGAAGAGGCGCACGAGAAGCGCAAGGCGGCGTTTCTGAGCGTGGGGTCCGCGTTCCTGCTGCTTTCGCTGAAGACATTTCTTGTGGTGCGCACGAGCAGTTTGGGCGTTTTGTCGGAGGCACTGCATTCCGGGCTTGATCTCGTCGCGGCGGTTATTACTTTTCTCTCGGTACGCGTTTCGGATGAGCCCGCGGACGAGCGGCATCCTTACGGCCACGGCAAGTTTGAAAATTTCTCGGCATTCGTTGAGACCGCTCTTCTTTTGCTCACGGCGCTCTTCATCATTTATGAAGCGTTCGACCGGCTTTTCTTCCACCACGTGCATATTCAGCCGAGCGTACTGGCCATCGTTGTCCTGCTGGTGGCGCTGGCCATTGACGTGACGCGGGCGCGGGCGCTAAAACGTGTGGCAAACAAGTATGCGAGCGAGGCACTCGAGGCAGATGCGCTGCATTTTTCAACGGATGTTTGGAGCACGGTGGTGGTCATCGCGGGCATCGGACTCGTCTGGGCCGGCGAGACGTGGAATGTGTCGTGGCTTGGTTATGCGGACGCGCTCGCGGGGCTTGCTGTCGCGGCGGTGATTATCTGGGTTGGCTCACAGCTTGGCCGGCGAACATTGGATGCGCTGCTGGATGTCGCTCCCAAAGGGTTGCAGCAGGAAATTGCCAAAGCGGTCGGGGAGATGGATGGCGTGCTGGATGTCGACCGAGTGCGCGTGCGGCGGGCTGGCAACAGGCATTTTGTGGATGCCACCGTCAGCGTGGCGCGCACCGCGAGCCTCGAACAGGTGCATGCTCTAAGCGACGCAATTGAAAAGAGAATCGGCGAGATTGTTCCTTCGGACGTGATGGTGCACGCAGAGCCGCGCGCGCCCCAGGGAGAACATTTGTTTGAAGCCATTCGCGCGGTCGCGCAGAGGATGGGGCTGGCCATTCACGATGTGACGGCGCTGCAACACGCCGGCCAGCTTTTCATCGAGCTGCATCTGGAAGTGGACGAGAATTTGAATCTGCGGGACGCGCACCGTCAGGCTTCGGAACTGGAAGATGAAATTCAGAAGCTGCGCAACGGGTCAACGCAGGTGAATATCCACATCGAGCCGCTGGGCCGCCACATCGCAACACCCGATTCGGGGGCTGCCGAAATGAAACAGCTGTCGAAGGCGATTGAAGAATTTTTGAACAACCTGCCTTCGGAGTTCGATGAGCTGGTGAATTGTCACGATGTGAGCGTGCGGCAGGTGGAGCACCACATTCTGGCGTCGTGCCACTGCACGATGCGGGGGGCGCTGCCGATTACGCAGGTGCATGACGTGACGGCGGCGCTGGAAGACCGCGTGAAAGAAAACTTTCCGCAGATTTACCGCGTGACGATTCACCCGGAACCAGTCGAAGAAAAATAGCCGGGGAGACTTGCTCGCACGCCCGCTTTGGAGGACCGCGCGAAGACCTGGCCCGCCAGCGCCAGGACCGCGGGAAAACATTCAAGCACGTAGCGCGGTTCCGGCGTTTCCAAGGTGGTAAGAAATGCCGTGCGCAGCAGGACGTAACCAAGAAGCAGCGCGACCGCCGGGCCGAGCGCGGAGCTTTCCCTCCACAATCGCGCCGAACCCCATAGGGCGAGCGCAACATACAAAACATTCAGAAGAAAAAAACCGACACTAACTGAAAAATCGACGGGATCCTCTCGCCAGGCCTCCCGAACCGGAAACACCTGAGCCGAAAACGGCAGCAGCTCAATCCGCGGCGTAAACCACATCGTGAAAGCCCGCGCGACAGGCAGCCAAACATAAGTGCGCAGCGGGTGCCGCGCCGTCCGCTCGCGCGCCAATTGTCCGAAGGCCGCGTCCTCTTCCGGGCTGATCGTCACGTCATTGTTGTATTGCTCGAGCAGCGCCGCCACCCGATCCTTTTCTTCCTGATTGTCGAAAGCCCGCACCGGAATGTCTTCCAAGTTGATGACTTCCCCGTCCAGCTTCCACGGAACGAGATAGCAATCCTTCAATCGAAAGAGCCACGTTCTTTCCCAGGCGAAAAAACCGTAAGGAACGAATTCGCCCGATAAATTCAAATTTTTGGGCGCGAGAAACTGCACCTCATGAAGCGTCACGGCGTTCCGCAGGGCCCACGGCGCGAGCGGCAAAGCGCAGCCAATCGCCGACAGCGCCAGGAGTTGCACGAAAAAACGAAATCGCCGCTTTCTCAGCCACACAAAAGCGATCGCCATCCATGCCAAAACAAGCAGAAGCGGCGTCTCCGGACGAAAAAGCGTACCCATCCCAATCAGAAAACCGCTCGCGAGCGCAAATATCGTATCGGCATGGCGCGCGGCCCACACGCTCCTGAAAAGCGAGGCCCTCCCCCCGCACGAGCCCCAAAGCAAGCCGACCAGGGTGAACATAGCTGCGGCCGTGAAGAAAACCGCACAAACCTCGGTCATCGGAACGGCCGTGAAATTCGCGGTAAAAGGACACAATGCGGCCAGCCACAGCGTGACAATAAAAACGCGCCGCCAACTCCCCGGATCGGGCCTCAGCAAGCCCAACAAAGC